>Ga0302314_10022240_pt1 | contig 10404 bp, 10 predicted proteins | sample III_Palsa_N2_3_FD_200533 | JGI IMG/M metagenome (GOLD analysis project Ga0302314, IMG submission 200533) | Peat permafrost microbial communities from Stordalen Mire near Abisko, Sweden - III_Palsa_N2_3 | ecosystem: Environmental > Terrestrial > Soil > Palsa > Peat permafrost | place: Sweden... | reverse complement strand
TGCTTCTTCGAGGTCACCCCCTACCGCGAGCTGTGCGCCTACGTCGAGAGCCGCCGCGGTCCGACGCGCATCATCCCCGGGATCCTGCCGGTCACCGACTACCAGGTGCTGGTGCGCTTTTGCACGCGCTGCGGCGCCACCGTGCCGCCGGCGCTGCGCGAGCTGCTCGAGCCGCTCAGCGCCGATCCGGTCGCGATGCGCACGGCCGGCATCCGCTTCACCATCGCGCTGTGCCGCAGCCTGCTGCGGGGCGGCGCGCCGGGGCTGCATCTCTATGCGATGAACCGCTCGACGGCGAGTGCGGAGATCGTCACCGCGCTGCGCCAGAGCGGCGACCTCGCCTGATCGCCTGATCGCCGGATCGCCTATTCGCCAAGCACCGACGGGCCGCCCTGGGCGCTGATCAGCCCGGTGGTCGGCGACGAGGCATTCGCGTAGCGGCGCCTGCCGATGCGTCCGGCGCGCGCCGCCCAGTAGCCGGCGCACAGCGCATGGCGCATGGCGTGCGCCATGCGCACCGGATCCTGGGCCCCGGCGATGCCGGTATTGAGCAGCACCCCGTCCGCGCCCAGCTCCATGGCGATGGCGACGTCCGAGGCCGTGCCGACGCCGGCATCGATGATCACCGGGACCTTGGCGCGCTCGATGATGATCTCCATGCTGTTGCGGTTGAGCACCCCCAGCCCGCTGCCGATCGGCGAGCCGGCCGGCATGACCGCGGCCGCGCCGGCGTGCTCGATCTCCAGGGCCAGGACCGGGTCGTCGCTGGTGTAGACCAGGACGGTGAAGCCCTCGGCCGCGAGGATGCGGGTCGCCTCGAGGGTCTGCACCGGATGCGGAAGCAGGGTCTTGGGATCGGCCAGGACCTCGAGCTTGACCATGTCGGAGATGCCCAGCTCGCGGCCGAGACGGGCCGTGCGCAGGGCGTCCTCGGCGGTGAAGCAGCCGGCGGTATTGGGCAGCAGCTGGAAACGCTTCTCGAGATGGTCCAGGAGTGATGCGGATGGCGCTCCGGACGCCGGGGTGAGCGCGAGGCGCCGCACCGCCACCGTCACCACGTCGCAGCCCGAGGCGGTCAGCGCGGCGCGCATCACCGCGAGGTCGGCGTACTTGCCGGTGCCGACCAGGAGGCGGCTGGCGAAGGTGTAGGCCCCGACGCGCAGCGGCGGGATGGCCGGTTCGGTGAACGTGTCCATGGCGTGGGCTTTCGTTGGCTGCGGATGGCGGATGGCGGATGGCGGATGGGGATCCGCGTTCAGGGGGCGGACGAGGGCGCGGGCGGCGCCTTGTGCAGCCCGCATTCCTTGGCGGTGGCCTCTTCCCACCACCAGCGGCCTTCGCGCTCGTGCTGGGAGGGCAGCACCGGCCGGGTGCAGGGCTCGCAGCCGAGCGAGATGAAGCCGCGCTCATGCAGGGGATTGTACGGGACCTCCAGGGCGCGGATCGCCAGCCACACGTCGTCGCGGCTGGTCCCGGCCAGGGGATTGAACTTGATCAGCTCGTTCCCGCCCAGGCCGCGGAAGGAGGGATCGGACTGCACCACGGGGACATTGGTGCGGGTCGGGCTCTGGTCGCGGCGCTGGCCGGTGATCCAGGCGCGCAGCCCCGCGAGCTGGCGCTTGAGCGGCTCGACCTTGCGGATGCCGCAGCATTCGCCGTGGCCGTCCTGGTAGAAGCTGAACAGGCCCTTGGCGCGGGTCAGGGCCTCGACCGCCGCGGCCTGCGGGAAGCAGTACTCGATGCGCATCTGGTAGTGCTTCTCGACCGTGGCCAGGTAGCGGTAGGTCTCGGCGTGCAGCCGCCCGGTGTCGAGGCTGAAGACGCGAAACGGCAGGCCGGTCTGCTTGGCGTATTCCACCACCAGCACGTCCTCCGCACCGCTGAAGGAGATCGCGCAGTCGCTGCCATAGGCCTGCAGGGCGGCGCGCACCGTGCCCAGGGGATCCCCTGGTTTCAGGCGGGCGGTGAGCTGGTCGACGGTCTCGAGGCTGGACATGGGCGGGCGCTCCAAGGCGGGCGGCGGTGAGCACGGCCCGGGGCACGGCAGTGTAGCCCAGAGGCAGGGGAAGGAAGGCTCACCGCCACGCTCCGGGGCGCGCGGCGGATGGGCGGCGCAGGGCCGGCGTGGTGCCGGCCTGAGGCCGGCTTCAGAGCAGGTTCTCGCCGTCCTTGCCGGCGACGCCCTCGAGCGAGGCGCGCAGGCGGCGCAGGGCATGGAACATGCGGCTGCGCAGCGTGCCCAGGCTCACGCCGCCGAGGATCACCGAGGCCTCCTCGTAGCTGTGGTCCTGGAAGATCACCAGCTCGATGATCTCGCGGTAGATCTGCGGCAGCTCCGCCAGCGCGGCGGTCAGCAGCTGCTTCGATTCACCCCCGGAGAGCGCCGCCTCGATGCTCGGCCCGGGGGCGCCGGTATTGACCGCGACGCTGTCGTGCTCGTCGTCATGGTCGAGATCCGAGAAGGAGACCATCGCCTTGCGGTTGCGCGACTGCAGGTAGTCGATCGCCGCATTGCGGGCGATGGTGTAGAACCAGGTGGTGAAGCGGCGCTTGATGTCGAAGCGGTCGACGTGCTCGAAGACGCGCATGAAGACGTCCTGGGCGATGCAGGCCGACTCCTCGTAGTTGCGCGTGATCTGATAGATGTAGGCCAGGATCGGACGCTGATAGCGCTGGTAGAGCACCTCGAAGGCGGAGAAGTCGCCTTCCTGACAGCGTGCGACCAGGACTTCATCACTGTCTTCGCCGGGCGGCGTCAGCATCGCCAGAGGGTATGCCCTCAGGATCGTCTATCCAGCACTCACCCGGCCGGGGCGGGCGCGATCACCGCCTCGATCAGCAGCCCGTCGGTCGGCCGCACCACGTCGCGGAAGGCCAGGCGCTTGGTCGAGCGGATCATCGGCACGCCATCGACCTCGGCGATCACCAGCTCGCGCACGTCCAGGACCTCCTTGCCGGAGTCGCGCAGGATCCGGCACTGGGCGACGATCGGCCCGGTCATGCCGAAGTGCGCCCGGGCGGCCCAGGCGCAGTCGCAGCAGGCGTTCCACTGCATGACCCCCATCATCAGCGGCGCCTCGGGAAAATGCCCGGCGACAAACGGGTGGCTGGGAGGGTAGACGTAGGAGCAGACCAGGGTGCGGGTCGCGGCGTCGGCCGAGACCACGGCATCGATGCCGCGCAGGTGCGCCGGCTTCCAGGCGAAGAGCCGGGGGTCGACCGGGGTCCCGGCCGGGACCTGGGCGAAGGGCCGCGCCACCTGCCTGGCGATGTCGGCCATGATCGCGCCCCCCGACATGACTTCGGCCTCGAGCACCGTCTTGCCGGCGGCCTCGGCGCGGGTGCTGAAGATGGTGAAGCCGGAGCGGCTGCGCTCGAGGCTCGCATAGCCGACCACCTCCTCGCCGACCCCGGGCAGATAGTGGTAGGCCACGCGGCTGACCATGCTGAAGACGCTGACCTGGTGGTTGAGCGCGAGCTTCTCGTGCAGCAGCACGATGCCGGAAAGCGCCATCAGCTCGAGCAGCAGCGGCTCGCTCCAGCAGCGCCGGCCGCTGCCATCCTGGCGCAGCAGCAGCTCGCGGCCGCGCGGATCGTTCAGCGGGATGGTGGTGCGCGAGGTCGCCTGGGTGCGCTCGGCGTTGGCCCAGACGTGGTCGATGAAGAGGTTGGCGCCGCGGTGCGGCAGCCAGGCCTGGAGGCCATGGTGATCGAGGTTCAGGTCGGGCATGGCGCGGTACGATGGTCCGCCTGCCGCCCAGGACAAGCTGCAGACGCCATCAGCCGCCGGGCCCGCAGAGCCACACCCCGGCGCCGCGGCTGCGCAGCCGGCCGGCCGTGACTGCGGTGATGACGCGCGGATAGAGATCGCGTTCCGCGGCCTGGACGCGCTCCTGCAGGCTCGCGACGCTGTCGTGCTCCAGGACCGGGACCGACTGCTGGGCCAGGATCGGTCCGCTGTCGTAGGCGCCGGTGACCAGGTGCACGGTGCAGCCGGTGAGCGTGCAGCCGCTGGCCAGGACCGCGGCGTGCACGCGCGCTCCATACATGCCCGTGCCGCCGAAGGCCGGCAGCAGGCTGGGGTGGACGTTCAGGGTGCGGCCCTGGAAGCGGGGAGGCGGGTCATAGAAGATCGTCCAGCCGCACATCGCCACCCATTCCACGCGATGCGCTTCCAGGACGGCGGTGACCTGGGCCGCCTCGCGCGCGACCTCCGTGGCATGGCCCCGGGCGCGGGCCAGCGCCAGGCCCGCGGCGTCGCTGCGCGAGCCCACCACCACCACGATCTCGGGCGCCAGGGGCTGCGCGGCGTGCGCCTCCAGGACGCGCGCAAGGTGGTCATAGGTCGTGCCCGCGCCGGAGAGCAGGATGCCGAGGCGCGGGCGCTGCGGTGCGGTCATCGGCCTACGCTAGCGGCGACGCCAGCGCGCGAAACACCCCGCGGCGCCACCGGCCGGGCCGGGCGGCCAGTGCATGGATTGCCGGTGGCGATCGGCGTGCTTGCCCGTGGCCGCGCCGGCGACGTATAATGCGCCGCCACTGGAGGACCCATGCGACGACTGCGCATCGGCTACATCGGCTGCGGCAACCTCGCCCAGCGCGTGCACATCCCCAACCTCGCCGCGGCCCGCGAGCTGTGCGAGCTGACCGCCATCGCCGAGGTGCGTCCGCGCCTGGCGCGCGCGGTCGCCCAGGAATGGCGCATCCCGACCGTCTACCGCGACCACCACGAGCTCGGCGCCGACCCGATGATCGACGCCGTGGTGCTCTCCGGGCACTGGTCGACCCAGGGCGACATCGCCGCCGACCTGCTTTTGGCCGGCAAGGACGTGCTGATGGAGAAGCCGATGGCGACCTCCGTGGCGCAGGCCGAGCGCATCGTCGCGGCGGCCGCGCGCAGCGGCCGGCGGCTGATGGTCGCCTACATGAAGCGCTTCGACGCCGGCAATGTGCTGTTCAAGCAGACCGTCGACCGGCTGCGTCAGAGCAATGAGCTGGGCCGCCTGCGCTACGTGCGCAACGCCGCCATCCTCGGCGACTGGACCGCCGGACTCGAGACGCCGGTGATCGGCAGCGATGAGCCGTATCCCCCGGGTGTGGACCACCTGCCGCAGTGGCTCCCGGTCTCGCGCCGCACCGGCTACATGCACTTCATCCAGCAGTACACCCACAATATCAATTTCCTGCGCTGGCTGCTGGATTGCGCCCCAGGCGCGCTGCAGCCGCGCGCGGTGCTGCTTGATCCCGGCGACGGGCTCTCCGGGCTGACCGCACTCGATGCGGCCGGCACCCTGGTCGCCATGGAGAGCGGCTGCGTCCACCACCATGAATGGAACGAGCGGACCTCCTGCTTCTTCGAGAAGGGCGTGGTCGAATCGCGCATGTTCACCCTGCTGTTGCGCAACGTGCCCTCGACGGTCGAGATCTATGCCAAGGGCGCTGACCGTGACGCCGCGACCCGCACCGAGCTGTTCCCGGCGGACGGCCGCTCCTGGGCCTACCGCACCGAGGTCGAGCATTTCCTGACCTGCCTGCGCAGCGGCGCGGCCTTCCGCTCGCCGGGCGAGGACGCGCTGGAGGACGTGCGCCTGCTCGAGGCGATCTACCAGCGCGCTGGCGCGCCCCTGCCCGAAGCGGCCCTGGCATGAGCGCGCCGCGGCTGCGGCTTGCGGTCATCACCGGCGGGCATCCCTTCGATGTGCTCGGCTTCCATGCCCTGCTGCACCGCGTCTGCGCGCAGGACATCGACGCCTACCCGCAGCACCTCGAGGATCTGGCCGCCGCGCCGGATACCGCGCTGCAGCAGTACGATGCGGCGTTGTTCTACTTCTTCCCCCAGGCTGGACCCCGCGACGAGGCCGGGTCCCGACCCGGGGCTGCGATCGCGCAGCTGCTTCGCGCCGGCGCCGGGCTGGTGGTCTGGCACCACGCCCTGCTGGCCTATCCGCGCTGGAGCGTGTGGGATGAGGTGGTCGGCTGCGGCGGCCGCGATGCGTTCTCCTTCCATCCAGGCCAGGAGGTGCGCGTGGCCCCGAGCCCCACCCATGCCATCACCGCCCAGGTGCCGGGCTGGACGATGTGCGATGAGACCTACGTGATGCCCGAGGCGGACGGCGCGCCGCTGCTTGAGACCGATTGCCCGCGCAGCCAGCGCCGCCTGGCCTGGACCCGCCAGGTCGGCACCAGCCGCGTGGTGTGCCTGCAGCCGGGCCATGACCACCAGTGCTGGCGCATGCCGGGCTTCCAGCAAGTGCTGCGCGGCAGCATCCGCTGGAGCGCGCGCACGCCGGTACGCGACCTCGCCCCGGACGGGGCTGACCGCGCGCAGCGCGCCTAGCGCCGTGGCGCGGGCGGCGGCGTGGCTGCGACCGCGCGCCGGCGCCAGGCGCCCGGGGTGACGCCATAGGCGCGCCGGAACATGTTGACCAGGTGCTGGGACGTGGCGAAGCCGAGGCGGCTGGCGACCTCGGCATTGCCGTGCGCCAGGAGCAGGGCCTTGGCGGCCTCGAGCCGGCGCTGCATGCGGTACTCGGTCGCGGTCACGCCCATCTCGGCGAGGAAGCGCTGGTTCAGGGCGCTGCGCCGCAGTCCGACCTGCGCCGGCAGCGAGGCGATGCGCAGCGGAAAGTCGAGGCGCGCCTCAAGCAGCGCGACCGCGGCGGCGACCGCCGGCGAGCGCGGGGTTGCCGTCGGCGCAGGCGCGCTCGCCGGACGGGTCACCAGCCCGAGGATCTGATGCAGCAGGGCGCGGCACAGCAGGGCCTGCACCGCCGAGGGACGGGTGGCCTCATGCAGCAAGCCGGCGAAGGCCGGCATGAGGGCCACATCGGCGCGGAAGGGCGCTGCGCCGCGCTCGGCGAAACGGCCGCGGATGGTGCGGGTCTGGGCGCTGGACAAGCCGGGCAGGGCGCCGCGCGCCGGCAGATGCACGCCCAGCCAGCACAACGCGCAGCGGTGGCGTACACGGTTGATGCCCGTGTGCTCGACCCCCGGCGCGGCGATGAAGACGTCCCCGCCGTGCATCTCGAAGGTCTCGCCCGCGACCTGCTCGACGATGCGCCCCGCGAGCAGGTAGTGGATCTCCCATTGGTCTGCATGGGCGTGGCCGCCCAGCTCATGTGGCCGGCGCGGCGTCCAGCGGTTGAAGCCCACGCTCGCAATCTCCGGTACACCTGGGACCGAGATCCCAAGCGCCTCGAAGGCGAACGCCGCATGAGCCCGGTGCGCCATGGGGGAACTGTCGCAGCCACCGGTCCCGGGCAAGCGCCAGGCCTGTCGCCAGGCGGCGCCGCGGCCCGGCGCCAGAACGCAGCGAGCCTGCCAGGGTACGCAGTGGCCCGCAGACCTCGTTCAATTCGATCGGCGCGCCCGGCCACATGGCCTGTCCGTCACGCCGCGGCCTCCGCGCCCGCGCCTGCGCGGACGCCGGCCCGGCCGAGCGCCGGCACGGCCCTGCCGGATTGCGTGGCGGGGCGGCTCTCCTACCCTGACCGCAAAGCCGCCGGCATCCGGCTGCCCCCGAGAGGTGCGAGGACTATGGCCATCTGGAGCAAGGGCGACGACCAGACCGACGGGCTGGTGCATGCCTTCACGGTCGGCGACGACCACCTCTACGACCGCGAGCTCGCCCCCTACGACCTGCTCGGCTCGCTGGCGCATGCGCGCATGCTCGGCCAGGTCGGCGTGGTCGATGCCACCGATGCCGCGATGATGCGCAGCGGGCTGATCAGCCTGCACCGCGAGTTCCTCGCCGGCGAGTGGACCGTCGATGCCGGTGACGAGGACGTGCACAGCAAGATCGAAAGCCTGCTGACGCTGCGCATCGGCGAGGCTGGCAAGCGCCTGCACACCGGGCGCAGCCGCAACGACCAGGTCCTGACCGCGGCGCGGTTGTGGCAGCGCCACGCCCTGTGCCGCCAGGCGGGCGAGACCATCCTCGCCGCGCAGGCCCTGCTCGAGCGCGCGCTGCGCTACGAATTCCATCCCTTTCCCGGCTATACGCATCAGCAGCGCGCCATGCCCTCGAGCCTGGGCATGTTCTTCGGCGCCCATGCCCAGGCGCTGCTCGATGACCTGGCGCTGTGCGAGGCGGCGTGGGAGCTGACCGCGGCCTGCCCGCTCGGCTCCGGCGCCAGCTATGGCGTCGGCCTGCCCCTGGACCGCGAGCTGAGCGCCAAGCTGCTCGGCTTCAGCAGCGAGGTCGGCATCGCCCTGGCGGACGCCAATGGCCGCGGCAAGGTCGAGACCGCCTGCCTCGATGCGGGCGGGGCGGTCTTCAACGACCTGGCGCGCTTCAGCTCCGACATGCTGTTCTTCACCACCAGCGAGTGCGGCTTCTTCACCCTCGGCGCCGGCTTCACCACCGGCTCGAGCATCATGCCGCAGAAGAAGAACCTCGACCTCTTCGAGCTGGTGCGCGCGCGCTGCTCGAAGCATCTCGGCATGCGCACCGCCCTGGCGAGCATGACCATCGGCCTGCTCTCGGGCTATGCGCGCGATCTCCAGGACACCAAGGGCCTGTGCCTGGACGGCATGCGCCTGGTGCGCGCGGCGCTGGCGGTGGTCACCGCGGCGGCCCCGACCATCGACCCGGTGCCGCAGCGCATCCTCGCCGCCCTGACTCCGGACATCTACGCCACCGACGAGGCCTACCGCCTGGTGCGCGAGCAGGGCATGGCCTTCCGCGACGCCTACCGCCAGGTCGGCACCCAGCTCGAGCGCCTGCACAGTCCCGACCATTTCGCGGTGGTCACCAATCGCACCCACCAGGGCTCGACCGGCAATCTCGGGCTGCCACGCCTGGCCAGCCGCGCCAAGCGCCTGCATGAGACCTGGCATGCGCGCCAGGCGCGGCTCGAGCAGACCTGGCAGGCCCTGCTGACGCCGTAGGCGGATGGTTCTTGGACCGGGTGGCTGGGGCGGCGCTAAAGCCGCCCGGCTTCAGCCGGCGCGGGTGAAGGGCAGGACCACGGCGGGGGGCAGGTTCAGCCACACCTTGTGCGGCTTGCTGGGCAGGAAGTCGAGCATCTCGAACTGCCGCCAGGCGCGCTCCGAATAGGTGAACTGCACGTAGGGCTTGCCGGCCGGCAGGATGCAGGCGATGGCGGCGAAGATGTCCCGGGTCAGGTCCTTGGGCATGACCAGCAGCGGCAGGCCGCTGACCACCGCGCCGACCCGGCTCGGCGGGATCGCGAGCATCGCGAGGTGCGCGCTGATCTTGGAGGCGCAGCCCTCGACCACGGTGATCTGCGGCAGGACGCGGCGCAGGCGCTTGACGAAGACCGGGTTGAACTCGATCGCCACGACCGGGTTGTTGGGATACTCCTTCATCAGCTGCTTGGTCAGGGAGCCGGTGCCCGGCCCCAGCTCGATGATCACTTCATTCGGTTCGAGCGGACCGACCATGCGGGTCATGGCCTTGGCCAGCTGCGGACCGCTCGGCGCGATCGCCCCGGTCTCACGCCACTTCGCTGCCAGTTGACCAAAGAACGCTAGGGTCTCACGCATTACCCCTAGTGGACGATTCTGGCCGCTCCAAGTCAAGGACAGCATCGGGGTTACGGCCTGGCCGAGGGACGCGCTAGCGCCTGGTCGCCGGTCGCGCAGCCTAGGAGCGTGTCAGGATCGCCCTTGCGCGTCGCGAATATGGATCATCCGGCATGGCTGCTCGAGCAGCTCCAGCACCTACACGGTCAGGATGGACCCTGCCTGGAGGCCCTGCCGCCGGGCAATGCGGCGCTGCCCGACCTGCTCGCCCTCGCTGGATGCCGCCGCCTCACCGTTCCCGGCGCCGCCAGCGGCCAGTGGACCGGTCGCGGCGGTGCGACCATCACGCTCAATGAGGGCGCCGAGCCGCTGCACGGCGAGCTGCCCAGTCAGACCCCGCCGGCCGAGGCCTGGCCCGACGCGCGCGAGCCGCAGCGCCTCGCGGCGGCTCGGGCGCTCGCCCTGGCCGGGCGGCAGGCAGGGGTCGCGGGCGCGCGCGGCACGGCGTCGCTTCAGAGCGACGCGCCCTGGGGCGTGTTCAATGCGGCTCCGGTGGCGCGGCGCGCGCTCTGCACCCTGGCGGTCCTGCCCGGCCCCTGCCCGCTGGCGGTCGCCGACGATCAGGGCGCACGGCATCCGGTGCAGCGCCTGCGCGGCGCCCCGGGGCCTGAGCGCTGGCTGACCGTGGTGCCGCTCGGAGCGCTGGCGGCGACGCGCCTGCGTCCGCTGCGCGCCCCGGCTGCGGGCGGCCATTGGGAGGTCTCGCCCCGGGTCCTGGACAATGGCCGGGTGCGCGCCGAGCTGGATGCGCACGGGCGCCTCGAGCGCCTGAGCTGGGATGGCATCTTCGCCGCCTGGCGCGGGCCGGCCCTGACGCTGCATGACCCCGCCGGGCATGAACTGCGCACCGCCAGCGTG
>Ga0302314_10022237_pt1 | contig 10404 bp, 10 predicted proteins | sample III_Palsa_N2_3_FD_200533 | JGI IMG/M metagenome (GOLD analysis project Ga0302314, IMG submission 200533) | Peat permafrost microbial communities from Stordalen Mire near Abisko, Sweden - III_Palsa_N2_3 | ecosystem: Environmental > Terrestrial > Soil > Palsa > Peat permafrost | place: Sweden... | reverse complement strand
GGAACACCATGAAGAAGTCGTTGTGGTCGCCGCCGAGCCCCCAGACGAGCACCAGCGGGTTCAAGCCGACGAACAGCGCCGCCGTGAGCGGCCTGCGGCCCAGCATTTCGGCGCAGCGCCAGACCAGCGCGATGATCGCCAGGCTGAGCAGCATCAGCGAGGCCTTGATCAGCCACAGCGAGGCGACGACACCGAGCGGCACGAGCGCGAGCGTGAAAAGCGTGAACAGCGGCCCGTAGGGACTCAACAGTCCGTGCCAGTTGCTGAGCAGGAAGGTGGGATCGGTGTGCGGCTCGAGCGCCGGGATCGTTACGTAGGGGTTGAGCCCGTGAACCACCTCCATGCGGGCGTAATTGATGTAGTTGAAGACGTCTGTGAGATCCAACGGCGGCGAGAGAAAAAAGATGATGTGCACGAGCACAACGGCCCCGAGCGCCCACTTCACGTTGATGTGGGGCGCGGCAAGCAGGACCACGACATAGGAGACGTACATCAGCCCGACGAGGACCGTGAAGGAGATGTCGAGGGTCTGCTCGTTGACGTTCAGCCCGCTCGTCAAGGGACCGAGCGGTCCAGCCAACCAGCGCGGGTAGGAGCCCACGGCGGCCTCCGGCGAGAGCCAGCTCGGCCGCGCCGAGGCCAGCGAGACGAGCACCAAACTGGAGAGCACGAGGATCGACAGCGCGGCGCCGGCCGCACCTGCCGCGACACTCGCGCTGGCGATCTGGCCGCCGGCAGGATCTCGCGGACGGCCGGAAAGCTTCCGGTCGCCGTAGCCGGAGAGGACGTGGCGACTGGGGACGCCGGTCGTGGCACCCGCAATGTCCGGCACGCCAGCGGATGTCAGCTTCACGCGCACGTCAGAGCACAGATGATGCCTCATACGCTGCGCGGCCGCAGCTTCTGACTAGCGTCATGCCGGAAGGGAGATCCGCAGCGCGCACTGCCGGGCACCCTAGCCGGATCGAGCACCGCCAGCGCGCACCCGGCTCAGCGACCGCCGCCGCCGCCGCGCGCCGCCGCGAGCGCGTAGGCTTGAGCGCCACGGTGGCAGCGTCCGCGGACACCTCGGCCTCGCCGCGCAAGCATCAAGCGCTGGCGCTGTTCGCCGGTCTGCCGCGCCGCTATCACCTGATGGGTGCGGTCCTGAGCTTCGGCCAGGACCCGCGCTGGCGCCGCGCGCTGGTTGCCGCCGTTGAGCCGCGTCCCGGCCAGCGCCTGCTCGACGTCGCGACCGGCACCGGGCTGGTCGCGTTCGCGCTTGCCGGTAGCAGCGACTGCGAGGTCGTGGGGCTCGACCAGAGCGAGGCGATGCTCGCCGTCGCGCGGGCACGATTGGCCGAGACCCCGGCGCTCACCGCGCGAATCTCGTTCGTCCGCGGCGAGGCCGAGCGGCTGCCGACCGTGAGTTCGACGCCCTCACGTTCACCTATCTGCTGCGCTACGTCGACGACCGTGCGGCGACGATGCGTGAGCTCGCTCGCGTCGTCAAGCCGGGCGGGCGGATCGGGATGATCGAGTTCGGCGTCCCCGGCGCGGCATCGCTGCGCGCGCTCTGGCGGCTTCACACGCGGGTGGGCCTGCCACTGCTCGGACGGCTCGTGTCACCGGATTGGTACGAGGTGGGCCGCTTCCTCGGGCCCAACATCGAGCAGTTTCACGCCTCCGAGCCGGACCTGCCGGCACTCTGGCGAGCGAGCGGGATCGACGACGTGCACGAGCAGCAGCTGAGCTTCGGGGCCGGTCTGGTGATGTGGGGCGTGCGAAGTGACCAGCGCACCGCGTGAGCTTGATCGACCAGCCTTCTACGCGCTGCGCTCGAGCGGCTGGCGCGACCTCGTCACGCTGCTGCACCCGCCCTACACGGCGTGGCATCTCAGTTATGTCGCGCTGGGGGCGGTGGCGGCGCCGGTCCTGCACGCCGACCGTCTCGGGGCGGCACTGGGCGCGTTCTTCCTCGCCGTCGGCGTGAGCGCCCACGCGCTCGACGAGCTCGCCGGCCGGCCACTACAAACGAAGCTCAAGCGGCGAACGCTGATCGCGTTCGCGGCCGTCGGGCTGGCCGCAGCGGTCGCGATCGGGATCGCCGGCTGCGTGCTGATCTCGCCGCTGCTGGCGCCGCTCGTTCTCACCGGCGCGCTGCTCGTGCCGGCCTACAACCTCGAGCTCGCCGGCGGCTGGTTTCACACCGACACCTGGTTCGCGCTGGCCTGGGGCGGGTTCCCGGCCTTCACCGGCTACTTCGTCAACGCGCTGACGATCCGCCCGGCGGGGATCCTCGTCGCGGCGGGATGCTGTCTGTTGAGCGTCGCGCAACGCCGGCTGAGCACCCCGGCGCGCGAGCTCCGGCGCAACACGGCCACCGTGCTCGGCGAGCAGCGCCTGACCGACGGCACGGTGCGGCCACTGACGCCGAGTGCACTGGCGGCGCCGCTCGAAGGCGCGCTCGCCGCACTGTGGCTGGCGCTCGTCTGTGTCGCCGCAGGGCTCGTCGCGGCGCGCCTGTGGCATTAGCCGGCGGCCGCCGTCGAGCATCGGAGTACGATCAACGCAGGCAATTGGAAGCGCGCCGGTCGCAGGCCGAGCGCAAGGCCAGGAAAGGGGATCAGCGGATCCCCACCGTAGGTTCTGCCAGTCCGGAGGTGCTGGCACTGGTCAATCCGAGCGCCGCCCAACGCGTCCAGACGCGTCGGCGCATCGTCGTCACCGTGCTCGGCACGCTGGCCGTCTCCGGCGCGCTGGCCTATGAGCTGGCCGGCCGGCGCGGGCAGTTCGGCACCGCGCTGCTCACGGCACCGCTGTGGGTGCTCTTGCTGGCCGCGCTGTTTCACCTGACCTCGCTGTTGACGCGCAGCGAGGCCTGGAAGATATGCGTGCACGCCGCCGGCGGCAGCGTGTCGCGGCGCGTGCTGTTCCGCGCCGCCGGCTTTGGCTCGCTGGCGAGCGTGCTCAGCGCGCAGCTCGGCGTGGCCGCACGGATCAGCGCCCTGCGCCGCAGCGCGCCACAGACGGCGCCACGGATTCCGGCGCTGATCGCCGCCGAAGTGCCGATCCTCGCCGTCGAGGCGATGCTGGCCGCGCTCTTCATGTTCACGCTGGTCGGTCCGCTCGACCTGCCGGCGTGGGTGCCGGTGATCGTCGTGGCAGCGATGCTCGCCCTGGTCGCCGCGATCGCCAACCTCGCCCGCCGTCGCCGCTCCGGCCTATGGCAGGGATTGGCGGCGATGCGTGAGTTGCGCGGCCGCGGTCGTCTGATTGCCTTCGTCGTGCTCGGCGTCATCGCCCAGATCGCTCGCAACTGGCTGATCCTCCACGCCGTCGGCGTCAACGCCTCGGTGTTCGACGCGATCGCCGTGCTGATCGTGACCGTAAGCCTGAGCCCGCTGCCGATCGGCCCGAGCGTCGGCGCCGCCGCCACCGTGCTGATCCTCGGCGCCCACGGCATCGCGGCGACCGCCGCCGGCGGCGTGCTGCTGACCGTCACCGGCATCTTCGGCGCGCTGTGCTTCGCCGGCTGGGCCTGCGGCGATCGGGCGCTGGCGAGTCTTCGCAACGCCAGAGGGCTTCGTGGCGCACCGGTGGCGGCGATCGCGGCGATCGCACCGATCGGCTCGCCGGCCGCCGAGCTGAACCTGCTGGCGCCCTCGTCGTGAAGCGCGGCGCGTGCTGCGCTCGCAGACCGCCCAGGGAATCGGAGCTCTAGTCGCCGCCCGGCTCGGCTTGTTGCGTGCAGTCGCTCAGCCCCAGCGCCGTCGCGGTCGCCGTGGCCCGCAGCTCGATCGCGTTGCCCTGCACGGCCAGCGCGGCGATGCGGGCGCGGTCACCGGCGTGAATCGCCGCGATCAACTTGCCGATCAGGCTGATCTCCTCGCGGCCCGTGGAAAGCGTCTGGGCAAACTGCGTGCGCTCGGCGTGGGGCGCGGTCAGCGCCGCCAGCTGGGTCACCTCGGCTTGGACGATCGGCACCTCGGCGGCGGTTGTCGTGGCGATCGCGGGCAGCGAGGCGCCTGATCTGCGGAGCGCCTCGATCTGTGCGTCCGCACGGGCACAGATCGCGTCGGCGCGGGCGGCGAAATGGGGGGTGGCGGCGCCGCCCGAGCTGCCGCAGCCGGCGAGCGCGAGGCCCAACGCACCGAGCACGCCGATGATCTGCTTAGGCGGCATGGAGCTCAGACGGTCGCGGCGAGCACGGCGATCGGGTGGCGGTAGGTGATCCGCTCGCCATCGCGCCGCGCGTCGACGCCGAGGTGGTCGTCGTCGAGCGAGGCGTGGAAGCGACAACGAACCTCCTCTTCACCGCCCGGGGCCGGAAAGGAGCGCGCGAGCAGCGCGTCGAGGTCGCCCTCGAGCGTGTAGCCCGTCACGCGCGGCTCGCCGAGCCCGGCCTGCAGGTAGAGCTCGCGCAGCTCGTCTGAGCTGAAGGCGCGCACGTGCGAGGGGTCACGCAGCCGGTCCATCGCGTTGAACGCCGCGACCGCTTCGGGCGCCAGCGCCAGGTCGCAGACGACGACCCGCCCGCCGGGCGCACAGACTCGGACCATCTCGCGCAGCATCGCCAGCGGGTCGGTCATGTGGTGCACCGCATAGCGCGTGACGACCACGTCGAAGCTGTCATCGGCCCACGGTAGCGGCGGGATCTCGGCGAGCTGCCAACGGGCGTTGGTCACCCCCAGCTCCGCGGCGTGGCGGCGTGCCTGCTCGAGCATCGCCGGCGTCATGTCGACGCCCGCCGCCTCGCTGGCAACGAGCGCAAAAGCACAGACGACGTGACCTGGGCCACAGGCGACATCGAGCACGCGCTCGGTCGCCGTGACCGCGCTCCAGCGCACGAGAAGGTCCAGCGCGTCCTGGTCGCGAATCGACGCCGACTGGGCATATCCCGCCGCCTGGCGCGTGAACTGCTCGAGGATCTCTTCGTGGTGGGCGCTCATCGCAGCAAGGATAATCGCGCGCCTCCGCGCCGCCGACGCCGGCCGCGCGAGTGCGCGACGATGGGGCGATGCACGACGTCCCGACGAGCATGCGCGCGATGGTCTTCGAGCGGGTCGGTGCGCCGCTGCGCGAGCTCGAGCTGCCGGTCCCCGAGGCCGCTCCCGGACAGCTGCTGCTCCGGGTCCACGCCTGCGGCATCTGCCGCACCGACCTGCACCTCATCGACGGCGAGGTTGAGATCGCCGCGCCGCCGCGGATCCTCGGCCACCAGGTCGTCGCGAGCACCGTGCCGGACGGCCGTCGCGTCGGCGTTGCGTGGCTCGGCTGGACCTGCGGCGAGTGCTCGCAGTGCCGGGCCGGGCGCGAGAACCTCTGCGAGCGTGCGCGCTTCACCGGCCGCGATATCGACGGCGGTTTTGCCGAGTACATGGTCGCTGACGAGCGCTTCTGCTTCCCGCTCGGTGAGGACCACAGCGACGAGCAGACCGCGCCGCTGCTGTGTGCCGGGGTGATCGGCTACCGCGCGCTGGCGATGTGCGGTGACGCGCAGCGGATCGGCTTCTACGGGTTCGGCGCGGCGGCCCACATCCTGATCCAGGTCGCACGCTGGCAGGGCCGCGACGTCTACGCCTTCACGCGCACTGGCGACGAGGCGGCGCAGGCCTTCGCGCGCGAGCTCGGCGCGGTCTGGGCGGGCAGCTCCGAGGAGCCGCCGCCAGAGCCACTGGACGCCGCGATCATCTTTGCCCCCCTCGGCGCACTCGTCCCGGCGGCGCTGCGCGCGGTGTGCCCAGCCGGCACAGTCGTCTGCGGCGGAATCCACATGAGCGATATCCCGGCCTTCCCCTACGACATCCTCTGGGGCGAGCGCAGCGTCCGCTCGGTCGCCAACCTGACGCGCGGCGACGCCCGCGAGTTCCTCGGCCTGGCCCCGCGCGCGCACGTCCACACGCGCGTCCACAGCTATCCGCTGGCGGCGGCAAACGAGGCGCTGCGCGACCTGCGCGACGGGAACTTCACCGGCGCGGCGGTACTGATCCCGTAACGAGCGCTCGATTAGCCACCACGGCGTAGCGCACCACGCAGACCGCCCAAAAAGTCAGCGAGGACGGTCGGCGAAGCCGAGGCGGCGAGCTTTCAGGTTCCGATTGCGAGGCCGAGCAGGTAGGTCGCGCCGCCGACGATGACGCCGGCGAGCGTCATCTCCAGGCCGGCCGACCAGGCGCTGCGCAGCGTGAAGACTGATTTTGCCGCGCCGACGGCGAAGTGCGCGAGCAGCGATACGCCCGCCGCGACGACGATCCCGGTGTAGCCGCGCAAGAAGAAGAACGGGATAACCGGGATGAAGGCGCCGAGCGCGGTCGAGAGGCCACCGACGAGGCCGGCCTGCACCGGGTCACCGCTCTGCGCCTCGGCGCTGCCGAGCTCTTCGACGGCGATCGCCTGAAACAGCCGTTCGGGGTCCTCGGCGATCCGCTCGACGAGCATCGTCGCTTCGTCCTCGCTGAGTCCCTTGAGCTGGTAGAAGAGCGAAAGCTCCTCCTTCTCCTCCTCGGGATGGCTCAGCACCTCGGTGCGCTCGCGCGCCAGGTTGGCGGCGGCAACCTCGGTGCTAGAACGCTCGGCGAGGTAGGCGCCGACGGCCATCGAGAGCGCCGAGGCGATCGCGCCGAACAGGCCGGCGGTGAGGACGACGTGGGAGCCGCCGGTCGCACCGGAGACGCCGGCGACGATCCCGAACACGGCCGCGAGCCCGTCGTTGGCGCCATAGATGGCGCCAGAGATCCAGCCGGTGTTACCGCGATGCCAGCGTTCGCGACCGAGGATCCGGAACAGGCGAACCTCGGTGCGGTGGCTGGCGCCGTCGAGGTGGGCCTGCGTCGGTATGCCGCCGCCGCGCAGCTCGCCGAGGGCGACGGTGTGGGACTCCTCCTCGGCGCGGATCTCGTCGAGCAGCTTGTCGGTGTCGGCGTCACCGGTCGGCTGCTGCTCGATCTCGCTGGCGATCTCCTGCTCAATCGCCTCCTGGCGGGCGAGCAGCCGATCGATCGGCGCGACGCGCGCCTGCAGTCGCTGCCAGCGCGGCAGGTTCACCGCGTCGGCGTCGGGGATCTCGATGCCGAGCTCGCGCATCCGCTGCTCGAGGCGGTCGCGGTGATTGGTCTCGACGGCGGCCATTCGCCGCAGCACCTCGGCGCGGCGCGGGTCGGGCTCGCGCTCAGCGATCAGGCCATAGGCGATCGTCGCCTGCACCTCATCGCGCCACGCCGCAAGCAGGCGGTCGCCGACGCTGCCCGACTGATCGCTCACGCTTTCAAGCGGTTGGAGCGGGTACCCGCTCGCGCTTGCGCTCGGCGACCACGTCGCGCACGGCGTCCCAGTCGATGTCCTTGAAGTTGTGCATCGGGCAGTACTTCGGACCGCACATCGAGCAGAACTCGGCGGTCTTGAAGTAGTCGTCGGCGAGCGTCTCGTCGTGCATCGCCTGCGCCGTTTCGGGGTCGAGCGCGAGCTCGAACTGGCGCTTCCAGTCGAAGCTGAAGCGCGCCTTGGAGAGCTCGCGGTCCCACTGCGCGGCGGCGCGGTTGCCACGCGCGATGTCGGCCGCGTGGGCGGCAATGCGGTAAGCGATCAGCCCCTGCTTGACGTCTTCGGCGTTCGGTAGGCCGAGATGCTCCTTCGGCGTGACGTAGCAGAGCATCGAGGTGCCGTGCCAGCCGACGATCGCCGCGCCGATCGCGCTCGTGATGTGGTCATAGCCGGGCGCGATGTCGGTGACCAGCGGCCCGAGCGTATAGAACGGCGCTTCGTGGCAGAGCTCCTGCTGCTTGCGCACGTTCATCTCGAGCTGGTCCAGCGGGATGTGGCCGGGACCTTCGACCATCACCTGCACGTCGCGCTCCCAGGCCCGCAGCGTCAGCTCCCCGAGCGTCTTCAGCTCGGCGAACTGGGCAGCGTCCGAAGCGTCGGCGATCGATCCCGGACGCAGACCGTCGCCGAGCGAGATCGTCACGTCGTGGCGGGCGCAGATCTCGAGGATGTCGTCAAAGCGCTCATAGAGCGGGTTCTCGCTCATGTGCGTGACCATCCAGCGGGCGAGGATGCCGCCACCGCGGGAGACGATCCCGGTGACGCGGTGCTGACAGAGCGGCAGGTGCTCGAGGCGGACACCGGCGTGGATCGTCATGTAGTCGACGCCCTGGGCCGCCTGGTGGGCGATGTTCTCGACCAGCACGTCGCCTGTCAGGTCGTCGATCGAGTGCACCTTCTCGAGTGCCTGGTAGATCGGGACGGTGCCGATTGGCACGGTCGAGGCGGCGATGATCGCCTCGCGGGTCTCGTCGATCCGCTTGCCGGTCGAGAGGTCCATCACCGTGTCGGCCCCCCACTTCTCGGAGATCGTCAGCTTCTCGACCTCCTCGGCCAGCGAGGAGCTGGTCGGCGAGTTGCCGATGTTGGAGTTGATCTTGACCCGCGCCCGCAGGCCGATCGCCATCGGGTCAAGCGCGGTGTGATGGATGTTCGCGGGAATGATCATCCGCCCGCGGGCGACCTCGTCGCGGATCAGCTCGGGCGCTAGCTCCTCGCGCTCGGCGACGCGGGCCATCTCCGGCGAGATCGTGCCCTGACGGGCGACGTACATCTGCGTGGCGCACTCGATGTCGTGCTCGAAGGCGCTGCGGTGCTCTGACGACATATCACTCCCTTCGCTGGCATGATCCAGATCAGGTCAACGGGTCGACGCGTTTGCGTCCTCTCAGCCCCAGCGGGACTCCCCGGAAGGCCCTCACGGCGATGCTATCGCCTCACCGCGTCGAGCCAGCGCCTGCGTCGCGTGCCAGCCTAGTGGCTGCGGCGGCGCCGACGGATCGCACCATACGACCTCGGCGATTTCGACGGGGTCGGGCACGACGGCGCGATCCGGGAGGTCGGCCAAGAAATAGCTGACGCACGCCCCGGCGAAGCGGCCCGGGCCACTTCCCGTGCCGAGCGACGCCGCGTGCTCGACCTCGACCTGGAGCTCCTCGCGCAGCTCGCGCTGAATCCCGGCGAACGGATCCTCCGCTCGGCGCACGCCGCCGCCCGGTAGCTCCCACTCCTTGGGGCCATAGGTGTGGCGTACCAACAGCACCTGCCCGGCGTTGAACAGCAGGCACTTGGCGCCGCGCCCGCGTCGCCTGACAACGAACGAACTCAGCCACAGCGCCCTGTAGCCAACGCGCCAGAGCAGGCGAGCGAATGCGTTGCGCATCGCCACAGCCTGACAGCCCGCCAGCGCGGCGCGAGTCCGCGCGGCGAGCTCGGGCGGCTTTGCTACGATAAATTGAACGTTTACGTAAACTCTCGATGAGCGCTCACACCGATACACTGCCTCGCGTCCCGCGCCGCCTGGGCGTCGACGCCGATTCACCGCACTACCGCTGGTGGGCGCTGTCCTGCACCAGCCTCGGCATGCTGATGGCGGCGACGAACTCGGGCACCCTGATCATCGCGCTGCCCTCGCTCGAGCGCCATCTGCACACGAGCCTGCTGGCACTGGTCTGGGTGATCCTCGCCTACATGATCGCCTCGACGGTGCTGGTCCTGACCGCTGGGCGGCTGTCCGACCTGTTCGGTCGCAAGCGCGCCTACCTTGGCGGCTTCCTCGTCTTCGGCCTGGCGTCGCTCGGCGCCGGCTTCGCCGCGAACGGAACCGAGCTGATCCTCTGGCGGATCCTCCAAGGCATCGCCTCGGCGTTCCTCTTTGCCAACGCGGCGGCGCTGGTCACCGACGCCTTCCCGCCCAAGCAGCTCGGGCTCGCGATGGGAGCGAACACGATGATCGCGGCGATCGGGCTGGTGATCGGGCCTGTGCTCGGTGGCGCGCTGGTCGAGATCGCCTGGCCGTGGGTCTTCTGGTTCAACGTCCCGTTTGCGCTCGGTGGTGCGCTGTGGGGCGCGCTCGTGCTGCGCGAGCTGGCCAAACCGGACCAGGTGCGCGGCTTTGACATCGCCGGCACGACGACCTTCGTGATCGGCCTGACCGGGCTCGTGCTCGCCGTCTCGCACGGCGGTCTGTCGGGCTGGAACAATACGACCGTGATTGGCGGCTTCGCCATCGCGGCGGTTCTACTGCCGCTGTGGGTGGTGATCGAGCACCGCAGTCGCGCGCCGATGCTCGACCTCAGCCTGTTCAACGACCGCCTGTTCGCCGCCGCCTCCGGCGCGACGTTCATCAACGGCCTTGCGCGCTTCGCGCTGATGTTCATCTTTGTCTTCTACTTCCAGGGCGCCGAGGGCAACGCGCCGATCACCGCCGGGATCAAGCTGATTCCGCTTGCGCTGGGGATGCTGATCGCCTCGCCCCTGGCCGGCAGCTACGCCGACCGCCACGGGTCGCGCGCGCTCTCCGCGGCCGGCATGCTGATCACGGCGATCGGACTGGCGCTGATGACGACGCTCCAGGTGCACAGCTCGTTCCTCTGGGCGGCG
>Ga0302314_10022236_pt1 | contig 10405 bp, 10 predicted proteins | sample III_Palsa_N2_3_FD_200533 | JGI IMG/M metagenome (GOLD analysis project Ga0302314, IMG submission 200533) | Peat permafrost microbial communities from Stordalen Mire near Abisko, Sweden - III_Palsa_N2_3 | ecosystem: Environmental > Terrestrial > Soil > Palsa > Peat permafrost | place: Sweden... | reverse complement strand
TCAGGTGGCACGGCCACCAGATCGCGTCAAAGCCGTCGGCCTCGGCCCGCTGCGCGAACTGCACCGCCTTATCCGCGGGCGGCATGATGCGGCCGGGTACACCCAGGGTGACGCGCAGGTCGTTCACAGCGCCAACCCCGCGTCGGCGCCGGCGTTGACCGCCGCCACGAAGTCGGCCGCGTGGGAGGCGTCGCCCAGCACGAGCGTCTCATGACCGTTGAGCGTCGCGGCGAGCTCGGCGCCTCGGGGGCGCCAGCCGATCGCCAGTGCAACCCGGTCAACCAGAACCTCGTCCTCGTTGCCGTCCGGGCGCTGGTAGATCACCCGGCCGGGTTCGATCAGCACCACCTTGGCCTCGGTCAGGATGCGCACCCCCGCGGCGCGCAAATCACTGATCAGTCGGGTGCGGGTGATGAGCTCGATCCCGCGACCGACCCGCGGGAGCATCTCGAGGATCGATATCTCGCTGGCGATTCCGCACAGGAACTCCGCCGTCTCGCAGCCGGTCGCGCTGCCGCCGATCACCGCCACGCGCTCGCCGGGCACGATCGAGATGCGGCCCAGCAGCACCTCTTGGGCGTCGATCACCCCGGGGCCGGAGATCCCGGGGATCGGGGGAATCAGCGGCTCTGCCCCGGTGGCCAGCACGACCACCTCGGGGGCGTGCGAGTGCACGTCGTCAACGCCGACCTCGACGCCGGTGTGGATCTCGACCCCCAGCTCGCGCAGGACGCGAGCCTGGTAGGAACGAAAGCGCAGAACGTCGGTCTTACTGGGGGCACGCGAGGCCACGTCGAGCTTGCCGCCCAGCTCCGGCTCGCGTTCCCAGATCGAAACGTCGTGACCCCGCAGCCGCGCGATCCGCGCCGTCTCCATCCCGGCCGGTCCGCTGCCGATGACCATGATCCGTCGCGCTCGCGGCGCCGGCTCGATCCTCCAGGTGCCGTCACGCCCAACCTCGGGATTGACCGCGCACCGCGCCGCCTGGGCGTTGGCGACGAGGTCGACGCAGGCGTTGCACGCGATGCACGGGCGGATGTCCTGCAGGCGACCCTCGGCGGCTTTGCGGGGCCAATCCGGATCGGCGATCAGCGCGCGGCCGATCGCGATCAGGTCCGCCTGGCCCTCGGCGATCGTGCGTTCGGCCAGCTGCACGTCGTCGAGGCGACCGGCGGCGATCACCGGGACCGAGACCGCCTGACGGATGCGCGCCGCCAGCGGGACCAGGCAGCCGTGCTCCATCGACATCGGCGGGATCGTCAGGTGCAGGGCATACCAGTTGCCGGCCGACACCGAGATGCACGCGACGCCGGCCTGCTCAAGCCAGGCGGCGACCTGGGTGGAGTCCTCGATGCTGATGCCGCCCTCGGCGCCCTCCTCGCCCGAGATGCGGAAGAAGAGCGGGAAGTCCTCGCCGCAGGCGGCGCGGATGCCGGAGACGATCTCGAGCATGAAGCGGGCGCGGCTGCGCAGGTCCCCGCCGTATTCGTCTTCGCGGTGGTTGGACAATGGCGAGAGGAACTCGCAGGGCAGGTAGCAGTGCGCGCCGTGGACCTCGACGAAGTCAAACCCCGCCTCGCGGCTGTGCAGTGCCGACTCGGCGTAGTAGGCGATCAAGCGGTGGATGTCGGCCCGGCTCAGCTCGCGGGGGACCGGCGTGCGCTTCGAGAGCGGAATCGGGGACGGAGCGATCGGTTCGCCCAGCAGCGTCTGTCGGCCCGGGTGCCACAACTGAATGCCGACCGGTACGTCGTGACCATGGACAGCGTCGGCGAGCCGACGCAGCCCGGGGACGTAGCGCTCGTCGTGCAACCGCAACTCGGGACCGACGCCGTAGGCGTCCGGGGAGACCAGGCTGGCCTCGAGCGAGATCATGCCCACGCCGCCTCGCGCGCGGCGCTCGTAGTAGGCGATCGTCTCGTCGGTGACGAAGCCCTCATGGTCGGGCAGGCCGGTGCCCATCGGAGGCATCACGATCCGGTTGCGCATGTGCATCCCCGCGACCTCGAACGGGCTGAACAAGGCGGTGGACGTCATCACCTCATGCCCGTGGCGTCTTCGGAGATGAGCGACCGGTGCAGTTCGTTGTTGCCCTCGACGATCTGGAACACCTTGGCATCACGGAGGTAGCGCCCGACGGGGTACTCCTCCGAGACGCCGTAGGCGCCGTGGATCTGGAACGCCGCCAGGGCCGCATCCACCGCCGCGTCGCTCGCGAACTGCTTGGCCATCGAAGCCTGGGCGCGAGCGCGCAGACCACGGTCCTTGAGATCGGCCAGGCGCAAGACGAGCAGCCGCGCCGCATCGGTCCCGGTGATCGAGTCGGCGATCAGCTTCTGCACCATCTGGAAGCGGGCGATCGGCTGGCCGAACACGACCCGGTCGCGCGCGTAGGGAACCATCACATCAACGCACGCCTGCGCCAATCCGGTCGCGCGGGCGGCCACCCCCAGACGACCGTTCTCGACCGCGTTCATGGCCACCGCGAAGCCACGGCCTTCCTCGCCGACGAGCGCCTCACGCGGGACGCGGACGTCCTCCAGCACCAGCTCGCCGGTCTTGATCGGGCGGAAGCCGAACTTGTTGGAGACCGGGTGCACGTCCACGCCGGGCAGGTTGCGGTCGACGATGAAGGCACAGATGCGCTTGCGGTTGGTGCGCTCGTCGACGCCCATGTGGGCGAAGGTGAGAAACCACTCGGCCACGTCGAGAAACGAGATCCACATCTTCGCGCCGTTGATGATGTAATCGTCGCCGTCGCGCCGGCAACTGGTGTCCATATCCGAGACATCGGTGCCCGAGCGGGCCTCGGTGACACCGGCGGCCCCGAATACCTCACCGCTGGCCAGCGGTGTCAGGTAACGCTGCTTCTGCTCCTCGGTGCCGAACACCTGGATCGAGCTGCCGACCAGGCCGCTGGGCAGCGACATCGCGACGCCCACGACATGACACACGCGTGAAACTTCCTCCACCACCATCGCGTAGGTCTTGTAGTCGAGGCCGGCGCCGCCGTACTCCACCGGCACCACGCCTCCGAGCAGTCCGAGCTCGGCGGCATGGCGGATGATCTCGATCGGAAAGCGCTCGTCGCGATCGTAGTCGGCCACGTACGGGGCGATCTCGCGGCGGGCAAAGTCTCGCGCGAGCGCGATCAGGTCCTCCTGCTCGCTGGTCAATGAGAAATCCATGCCGGGCAATCTACCATGTCAACCAATCGTTTGGTAGAATCCCAAATCAGATGCCCGGAACGACCACGGACACCTGGATCATCGGCCTCGGCGAGGCGCCCACCGCGGTGACCCGCGACGATGTCAGCATCACCGAGCTGGCCTGGGAGGCCGTGCAGCCTGCGCTCGCGCAAGCGGGCACGACGCTACAACAGATCGAGGGCGCGATCACGGCCAGCCAGGACTTCTGGGACGGCCGCACGATCTCGAGCATGAGTGTGAACGAGGTGGTCGGGGGTACGCTCGGCTCCGAGGCCAAGGTGGCCTCCGACGCGTGCCTGGCACTGGGCTATGCGCTGTCCCGGATCGAGGACGGCGATCAGCACCTGAACATCGTGCTCGCCCACGCCAAGGAGTCACAGGGCGACGTTCACACGATCGAACTGGCCGCCTTTGACCCCTATTTCGAGCGTCCGCTGGACCCCGACGAAACGGTGGTGGCGGCGTTCCAGGCCCAGTTGCTCTACGCCCAGGGCGTCTTCACGCCCGAACACTCGGCTCGCGTCGTGGCGGCGGCGCGGGCGCGATCCACGGTGTTGGCGGCGGTCACGCCCGAGCAGGTGCTGGAGTCAGCGCTGACCTGCGATCCCCTGCACGAGCTCGACCGGGCGCCGCTGGTCGACGCCGCCTCGGCGCTGGTCATATCCGACGGCGACACCGCTCGTCGCCTGCAGCGCACCGGAGTCCGCCTGGTCGCCGCGGCCTCGCGCACGGGTGCGTACTGGAATCAGCGCAGCAGCACGCTGCACGACGCCGAGCCCGCCCACGCCGCCGCGCTGGACGCGCTGGCCGTGGCGGGGTGGCAGGCCTCCGAGCTCGACGCGATTGAAATCAACGCTCCCTATGCCCACCAGCATCTGATGGTGGGCCAGGCGCTCGGCCTCGGCGACGGCGAGGAGCTGGTGGCCCGCTTCGAGGGTCACGGCGACGGGCCGACGCTCAACGCCAGCGGTGGATGGCTGGCCGGCAGCGCCGGCAGCGTCGCCGGGTTGCATTCGGTGGTCGCGGTTCTCGAGCGTCTGCGCGACTCCGGGGGTCGCGCCCTGGTCCACGCGACCAGCGGATTGGCCAGCCAGAGCCACCACGTCGTGCTGCTCGAGGTGACAGCGTGAGCTCGCTGCCCGTGCGCGCCGCCGTCGTGGCCACCGGCCAGACCGACCATGGACGGCGCTTGGACGCCTCGATGGCGGAGATCGCGCGCGAGGCGATCGACCGGTGCCTGGAGTCGTGTGGGCTGCAGTTCGACGATATCGACGCCGTCGTGGCCGGGAACATGGAGATGTTCGAGGGCATTTACCTCGTCGATCAGTACTTCGTCGGTGCGCTCGGGGCGCTGGGCAAGCCCCTGTACAAGCTCAACACCGGCGGCACGGTCGGGGCCAGCGCCGCGTTGGCCTGTTACCACCTGGTGGCCTCGGGCCGGCATCGGCGCGTCCTGGGAGTGGGCTTTCAGAAGCAGAGCGAAGGCTCGACCCAGTCCGCGATCACGACCGTGGGAGATCCGGTCTGGGAGCGCGCCGTGATGGCCGGCGCGATCGGCAACTTCGCCTCCATGGCGTCGACCTACATCGCCGAGAGCGGCGTGACCCAGGAACAGGCGGCCAAGGTGGCGGTCAAAGCACGGCGCTACGCCTGCCTCAATCCGCATGCCCACCTCAAACTTCCCGATATCACGGTCGAGCAGGTGCTCGAATCGGAGATGCTCGCCTTCCCGATCCACCGGCTCGACTTCTGTCCCTCATCGGACGGTGCCTGCGCGATCGTCGTGGCTGCCGAGGATCTGGCCGGCGACCTGGTCGAGCACCCCGCGTGGGTTCATGCGGTGGCCACCGCCCACGACCAGCAGTACATGGGCGATAGCCCCAAGCGCCTGGCCGTGATGCGCTCGCTCCAGGCGGCGGCCAAGAAGGCCTACGGGCTGGCCGGAATCGAGCATCCGTTGCGCGACTTCGATGTCGCGGAGATCTACGAGCCCGCCTCCTACGCCGAGCTGGCGCTGTACGAGAACCTCTCCTTCTGTGAGATGGGCGACGGTGGCCGGCTGATCGACGAGGGCGCGACGCTGATGGACGGCCAACTGCCGGTCAACCCCTCCGGCGGTGTGCTCTCCACCAACCCGGTCGGTGCGACCGCGATGATCCGCGTCGCCGAGGCTGCGATGCAGGTCATGGGCCAAGCCGGAGAGCACCAGATCCCCGACGTCCGTCGCGCGCTGGCTACCGGGTACGGCGGCAACGCCTGGACCGACATCATGATCCTCTCCCGAGAGCGCCCGCGGGCCAGCGCGGAGGTGAGCACCGAATGAGCTCCACCCAGGCGGAGGCCTTCAACCGCGACCAGGCGATCCGCATCGAGCAGCAGATCACCCTCCAGTACCGCTTCGCCGCCGGCTATTACGCCACCCACTTCTTCACCGCCCTGCGCGAGGAGGGCAAGATCCTCGGCTCGCGCGACGCGGAGGGTCACGTCATGGTCCCGCCGCGGCCGGTCAACGGGCTGTCGGGCCTGCCGATGGACGAGTGGGTCGAGGTCGGCCCCGACGGCGTGCTGGCCGGCTGCACGATCGTCTACGTGCCGTTCATCGATCCGATGACCGGCGTGCAGCGACCGGTGCCCTACGGCTTCGGGTTGGTCCGCTTCAACGGTGCCGACACCTCGATCTACCACCTCCTCGACGCCACCGAGCCCGAGCAGATTGGGGTGGGCAAGCGGGTGGAGGCCGTGTTCAAGCCCCGCGAGGAGCGCACTGGCAGCCTCGCCGACATCCGAAACTTCCGCCTCCTGGACTGATGAGCGACCTCGTCTTCGAACAGAAAATCGACCTGCCGTACCTCTACACGGCCGGTGCGGTGCAGCGCGCGGCCCTGATCGGCCTGCGCGAGGGCAGACTGGTCGCCTCGGTCGGCGGCGGATTCGTGTCTGTGCCCGCGTCGCCGTTCGCGCCCGACGGCACGCATTTGCGCGAGACCCGGGAGCTACCGGCCGAGGGTGTGCTCGAGGCGGTGACGGTGGCGCACCATCGCCCCGGCGCGCCCGCGTTCGGCCTCGTGCGCATCGATGGCGCCAGCCACGCGCTCTTGCATCACCTGCAGGACGGCGCGCAGGGGCTCTCGGTGGGTAGCCGGGTCCGCCCCCGCGCCAGAGTCGGCGTGATGGAGGCCGGGCCCGTGCAGGAGCGTCGGTCGCCGGCCGTGCGGGGGTTTGCCCACGTTGGGATCATCGTGCCCGAGCTCGAGACCGCGGCGACCCTGTTCCGCGACCGGCTGGGGGTCGAGGTACAGGGCCCCGAGGAGGAGCCCGAGCTTGGGCTGCGCATCCTGTGGGTGCGAGCCGGCGACGTCCTGCTCGAGTTCGTCGCGCCTGCGCGCGAGGACTCGCGCGCCGCGGCCGCGGTCGCGCGCGGCGAGACCGGTGTGCACCACGTCGCGCTGGAGGTCGACGGCCTCGACGAGTTGCTGAGCGAGCTCGTCGCGGCGGGCGTGCCGATTCGCGACACGACGCCGCGAGCGGGGTCACACGGCAGCCGAGTCTCATTCCTGGATCCGAGCGCCAGCGGCGGCGCGCTGATCGAGCTGATGGAGCATCCGCGGGACTGAGCCAGCCCGCCGTCAACCGAACACCAAGGAGACGTTCTATGCCCGATTTGCGATTCGATCACGTCGCCATGCTCGTCCAGGACCTCGACGCATCCGTCGAGAAGTGGCGCACGCTGCTCGAGGTGCTCGACCCGGGCCAGGCCCATGAGGTTGTGTGGGGCGAGGGCGAGGAGAACGGCGAGAAGATGCGCTGGGCCACGTTCAGCAAGCCCGGCGGCACCGCCATCCAGCTGTTTGCTCCGGATGGCGAGGGGTTCCTGACCAAGGTGCTCGCCAAGCGCGGGGAGATGGTGCACCACCTGGCCTTCCTGTCCAGCGACGTCGACACCACGGTGCAGGAACTGCGTGACAAGGGCTTCCCGATCCTGCAGGACGAGCAGACCGGCCCCAACACCTATCCGTGGCTGCGGTGGAACTTCGTGCCCAACGATTGGTCGGGCGGCGTACTGATCGAGGTCGCCCAGCGCTATCAGGTCACCGACAACAAGTGGGCGCCGGTGGAGGGCGATCCGCAGTAGTTACGCCCCCGCGGCGAGCCAGCGACGGGTGCCGTCGTCGTCGGTCACCGAGCGGGCGCGGCCGTGCGCCTCGAGGTGCTCGAGCACACACAGAGATACGGCCAGGCCGCGCTGGTAGCTGTCGGCGAGAGCCCCGTCAGGGGTCATCCGCACAGCCAGGTCCCATCCGCTGAGCGCCTGCTGGCCGAGCGCGCCCTCCACGCTCGGGACGCGGTCAAGCACCTGCTGACGGCATCCCGCCAGGCATGAGGCGGCATCGGTGACCGGCCGCCCGTGACCGGCCAACAGCCGCTCGGGCTGGAGCGCGAGCGCGCGTTCCAACGACGCGACCTGGTCGGCGTGCGGATCCGGTCGGGTTCCGTACTCCAGGAACGACGCCACACCGGGGAAGGCCAGATCGGCGCTCAGGAGCAGCCGCCGACTCGGGTTCCACAGCCCGATCTGATCGGCACTGTGGCCCGGAGCGCAGATGACCTCCCAAGCGCCCGAGCGTGTCTGCAGCTGCGCGCCCGGCTCCCAGACCACATCTGGCTCGACGTGGGGATAGGCATCGTCAGAGCCCGGAAGCTCGTCGACCAACGCGTCGAGTGCGAACGCTGGCACCCCCTCCTGCCGTGCGCGCGCCCGCCGGGCATCGAGCGGAATGAGCGGATCCCGCAGCACGTCGATCACGGGATGGGGGCCCGCCCCCATCGCCAGGCGGCAGCCGGTGCGCCGCACCACCTCGTGGGCCAGCCCGCGATGGTCGCAGTGCGAGTGGGTGACCACCAGCAGCGCGACGTCCTGAGGAGCAGCACCGGCCTGCTCCAGCGCCACCGCCATCGCATCCCACCCCGGCTCCAGACATGATCCGCAATCGACCACGATCCAGCCGTCCGGTCCCGCGAGCAGATACGCGTTGACCGAGGCCACCGACATGTAACACAGCGGCAGCTGCAGTGTCCACAGACCGTCGATGATCGGGTGCGCGAGTGCCTCCGAGGCCGCTCGCGGGATGCGGCGGGTGGCGGACGGCGGCCGACGGGACATCGGTGCCCTGCCCCGCTCAGCCGGCGCGTTCAGCGGCATCGGGTTGTGATCTATATCCTCGACCATGTACGGGACGCTTGGTACACGCTATCATTTCAACCAATCGTTTGGTAGAAGAGGAGAGAGAGCGATTAGCCTTCCGAATATCTCGCTCGAGCAACTCGCAGCGGAGGTTTCCAACGGTGCCACGGTCGGGCTCGGCGGCGCTGGGCTACAGCGCAAGCCGATGGCGGCCGCGCGCGCGCTGGCCCGGGCCGGCCGGCGGGATCTGAAGCTCGTCTCGTTCCTGGGCTCACTCGACGTCGAGTTGCTGGTCGCGGCCGGCTGCGTCGGTGAACTGCACAGCGCGGGCGTGTCACTCGACGGCGCCGGCCTGGCTCCCCACTACCGGGCCGCTCGTCAGGGACAGACCCTCACCTTCGTCGAGTGGTCGGAGGGGACACTCCTGTGCGCGTTGCAGGCGACCGCTCGCGGGGTTCCATCGCTGCCGACCTGGATGGCGCTCGACACCGACCTGCCCGCGCTCAATCCACATCTGCGCGAGGCTCAGGACCCGTTCACGGGCGCACGCGTGATGCAGGTCCGCGCGCTGGCCCTCGACGTGGCGATCCTGCACGCGCCGGCCGTCGATGCTCACGGCAACGTCTACGTCGAAGGCGATCTCGCCATCGACGGGACCCTGGCGCGAGCGGCTCAGCGGGTGTACGTCTGCCATGAGGGAGTGGTGGCCGCCGACCCGCGTCGGGCGGTCCTGTCACGGATCTGGGTCGACGCGCTCGTGCCCGCACCTCGGGGCGCGTGGCCGACGGGCTGCCACTCCGAATACGGGCCGGACCTCCCTGCGGTGTCGCGCTGGGCGAGCGAAGGCGCGGACGGGGATCTTCAGCTGCTGACGCCGAATGGAAGTGCGCGATGAGTGGCGTTGCCGATCTGCTCACCGCAGCGCTGGCGCGCGAGATCGCCGATGCGAACATCCGCGTGTTCGCCGTGACCTCGCCGGCCACGGTGGCGGCGGCGCTCGCGGCCCGCGCGCTCGGCGCGCCCAACCTGGCCATCGCGACCGGATTCACCGCGCTCGACGGATCGCCGCTGCCGAGCGTCACCCTCGGCGAGGCCGGGCTGTTCGAGGCCGGTGCCGCGCTCCGCGACGATCCGTTTGACACCTTTGTGCTGCTCGCGCGGGGCCGCGCGGGTGTGGCCGTCGCGCCGGCGCAGCTCGACCGACGTGGCCAGACGAACCTGTCCGGCGTTGGTCCCCCCGGCCGCCCGAAGGTGGCGCTGCCGGGCGCGCGGGGTCTGCCCGACAACAACGTGAGTCCGTCGCGCGTGTGGTTCATGCTCGCGGGCCACAGCGGACGCCAACTGGTGGAGCGTGTCGACGTGGTCTGTGGCGCCGCCCCGCCGCCGTCGACGGTGCGCAGGTTGCTCACGCCAGCGGGTTGCTTCGAGCTTGGGGAGACCGGCTGGTATCCCCGCTGGGTCACGTCGCAGGCGCCGGAGTTGGTTGCGGCGGCACCGGGACTGGGGATCGAGCTCACCGGTCAGGAGCCCGTCGTGGATGAACCGGACCCAGTCGCGCTTGCGGCGGTGAGGCGCGCCGACCCGGAGGATGTCCGCCTGATCGAGTTCGCCGCCGGCGCACAGGCCGCCGCGCTGTACGAAGCTGCGGCCGTCCGGGAGGCGTCAGCCGCGGGCGCCCGGCGCGGCGAACAGCGAGCAACCGCCGGCCCCGTCAGCAGCTGAGCGCCTGCTCAACCGGCAGGCGTTCGCGGAGCACCGTCAGGGCGTCCGAGCCAGCCGCGGGCTCAGCTGCCGAGCGTCACGACGGCGACGCCGCCGAGCACCGGACGCCCGTCCGAGGTGGCGCTGAGCTCGAGTTCGGCCACGCCCGCGTCGTGGTCGACCGCGCCGACGGTGCCGGTGCATTCGAACCGCTCACCCCCGAACACATTGCCCAGGAAGCGGATCTTGACCGACACCAGCCGCTCGGGGCCGCCGGCGAAGCGGACGGCCGACTCGATCAGCCAGGTCAGGT
>Ga0302314_10022233_pt1 | contig 10405 bp, 6 predicted proteins | sample III_Palsa_N2_3_FD_200533 | JGI IMG/M metagenome (GOLD analysis project Ga0302314, IMG submission 200533) | Peat permafrost microbial communities from Stordalen Mire near Abisko, Sweden - III_Palsa_N2_3 | ecosystem: Environmental > Terrestrial > Soil > Palsa > Peat permafrost | place: Sweden... | reverse complement strand
TGCTCTCCGCCGCCGCCGGCATGCCGCCCGGTTCGCAGGCGCCATTCTCGCCCTCGTGGATGGTGGAGGACAGCCAGCACACCAGCTCGCCCTTGTAGAACAGCGGCATCATCATCGACTGGTCGGTGTTGTGCACGCCGCCGTAACGGGCATCGTTGTGGATGAAGCCGTCGCCTTCCTTGACGCCGACGGAGGGGTCATCCACCCAGTACTTGATGATGAACTTGATCGGGTAGAAACAGCAGGCGGCAAAGGCGATGATGCCGTGCGGCGCGATCATGGCCAGATCGCCGCTGTTGGTGAAGATGCCGGTGACCAGGTCACCCCACTTGGCGCCGGGGGCGGCGCCCATCTGGTTCACCATCTGGAAGGCTTCGGACAGCGCGGCGTTGATCAAGCCGCGGATGTGGTGCACCTGGTGCACGTCCATGCCCTTCTTCAGGATCTCGTCCTCGCGCGCGGTACGCGGCGCGATACTGTGATTACGCATCACTTCCGGGTCCGGCCCGAGGAACAGGCGGTTGTCGGCGAGGAAGCTGTCCAGCAGCGCCTGCTCTTCCTTGGGCAGGGCTTTCTTGTTCAGGATATCGTTCATGGTCGTTTCCTCTTAGTGCCCGCCGCGGGTGAACCAGACGGCGCCTTGCGCCGCGGCGTAGAAGCGCCAGCCCGGCTCGATCAGGTAGGTAGTGGCCCGCGTCGTGACCAGCGCGGGTCCGTCGATGCGCGTGCCTTCGGCCAGGGCCTTCTCATCATAGAGGCGTGCTTCCATCGGCTTGTCGTGGCCGACGAAATGGCAGGTACGCATCCCGACGGGTTCGACCGTCTCGCCGGTGCCGCCGTCGTCCTTGATGCCGGAGAACTGCACGGTGCTCTGCTCGACATAGGAACAGACGCGGATGGTATTGATGCGCACGCCGGCTTCCGGCGACTGGCTGCCCTCGCCGAAGCGCTCGCCATAACGCTGGTGGAATTCCTTGATCAGGCGCAGTACGTCGCGCTGGCCTTCCAGGCGCTTCAGATCGGTCACTACCGCGGTCTGCACACGCTGGTTGCCGTAGCGCATGTCGATCTCCAGGCGGTAGCGAATGTCCGCGGCGCCGAAGCCCTGGCGCAACAGATCCTCGCGGCCGCGGCGCTCGAGTTCCTCGACGTTGCGATTGAAGGACTCGTAGTCGGAGAAGAAGGACTTGATGTTGGCGTCGAACAGCACGGTCCAGGTGCTGATTTCATGGATGTGCATCTGATTCATGTTGCCGGCGCCCACGGCGGAGAACACCGAGGAGAACGGCGGCGCCAGCACCCGGTCCACGCCCAGCACGTTGGCGATGCCGCAAGCGTGCAACGGCCCGTTGCCGCCGTAAGCCAGGAGAGTGAAGTCCTTGGGCTCGTAACCGCGGGTGCGCAACTCGGTAGCGATGCCGTTGGCCATGTTGGCGTCGACGGTCTTCTTCACCAGCTTGGCGGTAGTCACCAGGTCCAGGTCGAGGTCATCGCAGAGATGGTCCTCGAACGCCTGCTTGGCGCGGCGCGGGTTGAGCTTGATGTGGCCGGAAGCGTAGTTGGCCGGGTCGAGGTAGCCGAGCAGCAGGTCGGCGTCGGTCACGGTGGGCTTGAGGCCGCCGCGGTCGTAGCAGGCCGGGCCGGGATCCGAGCCGGCGCTGGCCGGGCCGACCTTGACCGTCTTGAACATGCGCTCGTAGGAGCAGATGGAACCGCCGCCCGCGCCGAGCGTGACGAGGTGCACCATCGGGATCGACACCAGCCAGCGGTCGATCACCGGATTGAAGTCGTAGTACTTCACCCCGCCCTGCACCACGATGCCCATGTCGAAGCTGGTGCCGCCCATGTCGGTGGCGACGACGTTGCCCAGGCCGGTCTGCAGCATCAGGTGCTCGCTGGCGGCGATGCCGGAAACCGGACCCGAGTGCACCGTCTGCAGGGCATCGGTGGAATTGAGCTGGGCCATGCCGCCGGAGTTGTGGTTGACCAGCATCGGCTTGTCATAGCCCTGGCTGCGCAGGTTCAGCTCCAGTGTGCCGAGGCCGTGATACATGGTGGCGTGGAGGAAGGCATCCATGATGGTGGAAGTGCCGCGGGCGTACTCGCCCTTGCGGCCGGCGACCTGGTGCGACAGCAGCATCGGCACCGCGCCGAGCAGGTGGCCCGGGTACTCCTCCAGGAAGATCTCGCGCACGCGTAGTTCGTGCTCGGGATTGACGACGCTGTTGGTGAAAACCACCACCAGGGCCTCGGCGCCGGCGTCGACCAGTTCGCGGATGCGCAGGCGCACGTCGTCCTCGTCCAGCCGCCAGAACACCTGGCCCAGGTAGTCCACGCGCTCGCGCACTTCGCGGATCATCGGGATCGGCACGATGGGCTCGGGGCGGTGGGCATTGGGAATGTCCATCTGCTGCTCTTCCGCCAGGCCTTCGCCGTAGCCGCGGGCGCGGGACAGCGGGATGGTGCTCTTGAAGCCGGCGGTGACCAGCAGGCCGATGCGCGGCCCCTTGCGCTCGATCAGGGCATTGGTGCCGAGGGTGGTGGCGTAGCGCACCGAGTCCACTTCGGACAGCAGGGTTTCAATCTCCACGCCGAGTTGCTTGCAGGCGTCGGCCAGGGCCTCGTTGAAGCCCAGGGCCAGGTTATGGTGGGTGGTGAGGGCCTTGCCGCCGATGCTGCGTTCGTCCCACACCACGAAACAGTCGGTGAAGGTACCGCCGATGTCTACTGATACTCGTTTCATGATCTGGTGTCCTGAAGGCCGACCTACATGTATTCAATGGTTATGGCCATGGTGATGATGGCCGCGGCGCGGCGGCACCGGCCCGACGGGGACTTCCTTGACCTCGGGGCGATCCTTCCACTGCACCTTGAGCGCGTCGATGTCCAGCTCGATGTCGTGCAGCGGCGGATGGCCGGGCGGCACGTATTCGACTTCCATCATGGTGCCGCACTGCGGACAGTAGTACTCGAGGATGCGGCACCACTGCGGGTTGGGCGAATAGGTGCGCTCGTACTTGCTGGTGTCGAGCAGCGGCTTGTGGATCTCGCGCGGATCGCGGTCATAAACCAGCAGGCCCTTCTTGTAATTTTCGCGGGCCGAGACCAGAACCTTGCCGCAGCGACGGCATTCGTAGTTCTCGGTATCGAGGTTGATGCGCAAGTATTCGGTGATGAGGACGTTCATGCTCGATCTCGTTCGATGTCGATGGGGCCTGGCTCAGGCGCGGCTCAGCAGGATGTCGCCGGCTTGGTTGATCTCGAAGCGCCAGCCCTTCTCGATGCGGCAGGTGAAAAACGCTTCTTCCAGTACCGCGGGGCCTTCCGCCGTGGCGCCGGCGCCCTGATCTTCGACGCGATACAGCGGCAGGTCGCCGGACAGGGTGGCGCGCTTGCCGCCGCTCACCGCCGCCTTGCCGGGCTGGCCGAAGCTGCCGGACAGGGTGGCGTGGCTGATCGGCTTGAGCGCCTGCAGGGCCAGCGAGACGCGCCCTTTGGCCGGCAGGCTCGCCGTCAGCTTGCCATCCCGCAGGGTGATGATGCGTTCGTTCTGGCCTTCGACGATGCGCAGGGTTTCCTCGACCTGGCACTGTTCCAGGCTGGCGCCTTCGGCGAACATGGCGCGCTGGGCGCGCTCACGCAGCTGCTCGCGGCAGGCCTGGAGGCCGGCGGCGTCGTTGCTCGCCAGCGGCGCTTCGAAACGATGAGCGATGTCGGAGAAGCCGATGCCGAAGGCGGAGAACACTGCGGCAAGGCCGGGAATGATGATGCGCTTGATGCCGATGGCTTCGGCCACCTTGCACACCACGAACGGACCGGCGCCGCCGAAGGCGGCCAGCGTGGTGTCGGGCTTGATCTCGGTATAGCCCTTCAGGCTGGCGGCGATCTTCGCCACCCAGGCGTCTTCCATCGCCTGCGCCGCCTGCTGCTCGGACAGGCCGAGCGGCTTGGCCACCCGCTCGGTGATGGCGGCACTGGCGCGCGCGGCATCGATCTTCAGCTCGCCGCCGAAGAACGAAGTCGGATCGAGCAGGCCCATCAGCAGGAAGGCGTCGGTCATCGTCGCCTCCTTGCCGCCGAGGCCGAAGCAGGCCGGTCCGGGAGCGCCGCCGACGCTCTCGGGGCCAACGCGGATCTTGCCGTTCTCGACCTTGATGATGGAGCTGCCGCCGACACCGGCGCTGACCACATCACACAGCGGGAAGGAAGTTTCCACGCCCTCCACCTTGCCATACTGATGGGCGCGGACCACGCCGTCCTCGACCAGGCCGATGTCGGTGGTGGTGCCGCCGACGTCCATCGATAGCATATGCTTGAAGCCGTAATGCTCGGCCAGGGCCCTGGCGCCTTCGGCGCCGCCGCGTGGACCGGAACTGTAGGTCTTGACCGCGGTGGTCTTGGCGACGCGAGCCGAGTGGCCATCGTTGCGGAAGATCAGCAGCGGGTTGCGCGTGCGGTATTCGCGCAGCTTGTGCTCGGCGTTGTAGAGGAAACGCTCCATCGCCGGATGCAGGAAGGCGTTGAACAGCGCAGTCCAGGCGCGGCGCGCGTCGTCGGCATCGTCGACGATTTCGTGCGAATACAGTATCGGGATGGCGCCGAGCAGCTGCGGTGGAAACTTGCGCAGCAGCAGGCGCTTGAGCTGGACTTCACCGCCGTCGCGCGCCGTGCCGCCGTAGGCGACGACGATGCGGTTGGCACCGCCGGAGGACAGCGCATTGATGGCCTTGATCGCCGCCGCCTCCAGGGCTTCGCCCTCGAGCTTCGCGTCGATGGTCTCGATGCGCGTACCGACCAGGCCGGAGAACAAGTCGCGCTGCTGTTGGTCCTTCTGCAGGGCTTGTGCAGTCAGTGTCCCACCGAGTATCAGGCCGAGTCGCGGCCCCTTGCGCTCCACCAGGGCATTGGTGCCTTGAGTGGTGGAATAGCGGATGTATTCGGTCGACAGCAACAACGACAGCAGATCATCCTGGCCATAGATGAGGCGCGAGGCTTTGACCAGGCCATCGAACAGGCATTTGGAAAGATCGTAAGGGGTGGTGACGGTCTTGGTGCGGTAGACGTGCGCACCATCGATCACACAGATATCGGTCAGTGTGCCGCCATTGTCGATATTGATCAGCTTGCCGCCAGCCACGGCGCCCTGCGCTGTCGTCGCAGGGGCTGCCTTGCTGCCAGAAACTGCTTTGCCAGCGGTCACCGAGGATTCGGCCACGGCCAGATTTTCACGGGCAGCGCTCATGAATGAATCTCCTGCCATCGAGATGAATTGGGGGTTGAAGCAGAGCGCAGCCCAGGCTGGGCGGCGAAGGCGCCTTCGAGCGGCATGATGGTCTCCTCCACCGGTGCCATCTGTTGTGGGTCGCGACTTGCTGACAACACAGATCGCGCTCTTTTAAAGAGACTAAGCGCCACAACCTCCTAAACCGCTACCCGCTCGGGTAGTTTTTACCAGTCCACAGCCGATTAAGCGCTACCTAAATGCATCAGGGCCGCATTGGTCAGGTATTTGTCGTAAATACTCGCATCGTTGGCGCGGGTTGCATGACCGCCGGAAATCGTCCGCACCTGCTCCAGCCGTGTCATGGTGCCGGTCTGGATGTCGAAGGCATGGACATGACCCCAGGACCAATAAGGGTGCTTGCCGTCCATGAATGACTTGCCGTCCGCCTCATACAGGCCATAGGCACCGTCGAAGGAGCGATAAGGCTCGCCGCGCCGGTCGTACGAGACCATGGAAATCGGCAATTGCGTGCGGGCGTCGAACCAGACCCTTTTCTTGCTCACCGGCGCCCGTGGAAACTTCACCGGCTCGGCTTCCACCACGATCGCCTCCGGCACCAGCTCCACCGTGGTGTTCCAGAAGGTCTTGCCCTGCTGGCCGCCGTGGGTGCCATGTTCCCAGTTGGGATGCGTCGGGTCCCAGCCGCCCGAGACACCGGCCAGCAAGGGTCCGCGGCCGACGATCTTGTAATTGCCCCAGGTGTAGAGCGGATCGCCCGCACACCAGGCATCGGACAGATACAGCGTCGATCCCGGAATCAGCGGCTCGAAGCGCTGGTCGGTGGGAAACTGGCGGATGCGCTTGAACGCAGGTACATAACCGTACAGATCCGGAAAGGTGCTCTGGTCGTAAGCCCAGATATTGAGAAACGAGGTGCCCTTGGCGCTCTCCGGCGTCTGGAAGAATACCGACTGGTAGCGCAGCTTGTCCTCGTGCCCGGGCCAATATGGCTTTGGTTCCATGCAGACCCGCGCGATCGGCGACATCTCGGCCCAGCCGCATTCGTAGTTGAAGCGCTGGTCGCCGTCGGGCGAGAGGTCGTATTCCTTGATGGCGTAGAAGGAGGCATCATGCCGTCCCCAACTCAAGGTCAGGCCGGCGAACAATTCGATCGCGGATTGAGGATCCGGGAATGGATTGCCGCCAATCCAGGGCTTGCCGTCGGCGGTGGCCACATTGCCTCGCGCATCGAAACGCGCCTGGCCCTTGTTGCGCACCGTGGCTTCCAGATATTCCCAGGGACTGAGCCGCATCAGTTCGGTGGTGGTCTTCGCCACCCGCAGCCGCCGGCCCATCTTCGCCACCTGGTAGTACTTGATCGGCTCCAGCAGATCCTTTACCAGTTCGACGTTGGCCGCAGTGATCTCGTCACCGGTCTTGATCCTGCCCTTGGTATAGCCCTCGATCGACAGCAATTCCTCAGGATAGGCCTTGTTGATCTCGCCGTTCTGCGCCATCGCCTGCCACAGCGGCATCAGCACCCCGGCCGAGACAACACCCTTGGCCATCTGCTGTAGAAAATGCCGGCGGCTGTAGTCCGGGTCGTAACGCCTTAGCCGCATCGGATCACCCGCTTATTTGAGAAATCCCGACACGGATGTCGGGCAGTTTGGACAGGATGTCCACAACTCACGGGTGCCTTGGACAGGACGTCCATATCCCTGTCTGTATCTCCAAAAAGAAGCCGGCGGCTTGCGCCGCCGGCGATCAAGACACGTGCTGATTGAGAGAGTTGCGGGGGACAGCACGTGCGCAGTGCCAGGTACTCCTATCAGAACTGGTAACCGACGCGGAGCGTAAACTCGTTGCCGAACGACAGGCCGCCGAGCAGGTTCCGGTTGGGATTGCTGCCCAGACGATCGTTGATGTAGTTATAGAAACCGTCGATGGACCAGTGGCCGTTTGGCTTGTACTGCAGGCCGGGCTGGACCAGGATGCCGCCGCGCGGGTCATACAGGGTGGCGAAACCGGCACGGAAGATGTCCTGCGGGAATGGCTGCTGGAAGGCGAACACCACATAGTTGGAGTTGGTGACGCCGGGATTGCCGGTGGTGGCGTTCGCATCGTAGGTATCGGTACCGCCATAGCCCTTGAGCGAGCGCCCGAACAGATCGTCACGCGTGCGATGCATGTACTGCAGGACGAAGTACGTTGCCGGGAAGGCATCCGAGAAGCGGTAGTACTTTTCCAGCACCAGGGCGCCGACCCAATCGTTCGAATGCAGGAAATCCTTGCCCAGGGTGGGCGAAGTATAGACGCGCGCGGGCGTGTAACTGCCTTCCAGGTTGATGATCAACTGATCGAGAACCGAACCCGGCGCGCCGTCGACGACGTAGCTGGTACCCAGGCCGAGCACCGTCTCCTGGAAATAGTCGCGTTCGATGTGACCACGCAGATCGCCGCCTGCGGCGATGAAGAACGTGTTCAGTTCATCCACCGCTTGCTGGTAATTCTGCACCGGGGAGGCAAACACCTTGGTGGTGGAAGGCTGGAAATCATTGATCGCGGCGTTGAGGCCCTGGATACCGTCGAGGCGCACCATTGAGGCGTAGTGGAACCATTCATTCGCCGAATAGACGCCGCCGGGCGAAGCCTCGAACGGCGTACCGGCCAGGGCCGGTCCGGCGCCGCCACTGGTGGTATTGGCCAGATTCACCGCCGTGCCGAGGAGATTAGGCGCTCCGCCCGTGGTGGTGCCCGGCAGGTTCTTGTTGACGCCCGAAGCCGTCCAGCGGAATACGCCGTCCGGGTTGTAACGCCGTGTCGCTACGGCCTGGAAGCCCCATTGGCCGAAGTTGGCTTTAAAGCGCATGCCGTAGTTCAGCTTTGTCCACTTGTCATCGTCGTTGTCCGAATAACGATCGTGCACCGTGAACTGCACCGGGATGATGTTGTACTGCGTATTCGGATTGCCATAGACCGTGGGCTGGAACTTCTGCACATAGCCATCGGCGAGGATGTCGTCGGTGAGCTGGTAGCCGATGCGCAGGGCCGGCGACGGCACGCGTTTGTCGGAATACTCTTCCTGGGCGTAATCCAGCACCGAATGGCGGCGCAGATCCAGGCCATCCACCACGTCGAGGACGCGGAAGAAAATGGCCTGGCCCCAGGCAATGGACTGGTTGCCGAGGCGTACGTTCAACGGGCCGTGGTTATAGTCCAGAATCATGGTCGGGAAATAGACCAGGTAGTTGGCGCCGGCCCATTCCAGTGGATTGGGGTGCTTGTTACCGTCGACCTGGTACTGGAAATAGTTCGGTGCCCCCCCGTACAGCGCGGGATTGCCGCCGTCGATGCAGCCCTCGATCGAGTTGCACGCCGAGGGTGCGCGGAAATCGCTGTAATGGCCAAAATCGCCGATCGCGCGGACGCGCGCAATGAACTTGAGGTCATTGGTCAGCTTCACGCCGAGCTCGCCTTCGGCCCGCAGGATGTGCAGGTTGAAGACGTTGTTGGAAGGGGCGATCGGGCGCGTCACGGTGTCGGTGCCGGTGGCGACCAGCGGCACGTTAGGGACCGGGATGGAACTCCAGTTCAGCGGCAGCGGCAGGGTGATCGGCAGCCCCAGTGCCGAGAACAGGGCGCTGCCGGAATTCGGCGGCACGTAAGCCTGTCGCGGGGCGGAGATGCTGTTGTAGGGATTGCCGCGCTGGTTGTTGGGGTTCTCCTTGTCGCTGGTGGATAACGCGACTTCCGGCCGGATGAATCCACCGAAACTTACATCCATGTCGCGAAACCAGCCACCGGAATCGCCACCCGAAGAATCGGTGGATGAACCACTTGAATTGTCCTGGGCCTGCGCAGCCCCGGTCAGCATCAGCAAGCCCACAGCAATCGGACCAAGCTTTCTTACTTTGCCCACGGCACCCTCCCCGAGTAAATGTTTTTTTAAGCTTTCAATGCTTCACCGCACTGCATCAATCGGCTACCTTGATGATCTGCCCTGAATGGCCTACAGCCAACACGGTCTGCGACGCTCCGACGCCAGTAATGCCCTGATACCAGGTGGTATTGATCTCCTCGCCGCCGAGATGCGTCCAGGATTTCCCGTCGTCATTGCTTAGCAGCATGTCATGCATGCCGGTAACAGCCACCTTGCCGTCCGCCGAGGAATGCACTCCCAGCAGGATCGCCTTGGTGCCGGCATCGATATCGGTCCAGGTGGTGCCATGATCGGCGCTGCGCAGCAAGGCGCCGTTCTGTCCCGCCGCATAGGCCGCGCCGTCGGCCGGCAGATCCAGCGCGAACAGCGAAGCATCGCCCTTGTGCAGCGTCTGCCAGCTCTTGCCGTCGTCGCTGCTGCGCAGGATCAGGCCGAACTCGCCCACCATGGTGACGACGCCTTTTTCGTCCACGCTGACGTCGTACAGGTGCGGCTGCTCGCCGTCCTTGTTGTAGCCGTTCCAGTCCGGCGCAATGGAAGCCCAGGTGCTGCCGCCATCGCTCGACCTGATCGCCGTTCCGAAAGCGCCGACTGCAACAGCGGTGCCGCCGCTGTTGACGCTGACCGCAAACAGACGGCTGTCGGTGCCGCTGGTGGCCTTGCTCCACTTGCCGGTATCGTCCAGCACCAGCACCGTGCCTTCCTGCCCTACCGCGATGGCGTGGCCCTGCTGCACCGACACGCCCAGCAAGGACAGCGGCGTCGGCGCCGGCGTTACCGCCTTCCAGCTCTTGCCGGCGTCGCCGCTTTCCATGATGGAGCCGCCGGCACCTACCGCAATGGCGACATCGCCATGGGTGGAGACCGCAAACAGCGCCTGATGCGCCGTACCCGAAAGCAGCGGCGTGACGGACGGAGCGGCGCATGCACTGCCGCCGCAGAACAACAGGCCGGCGCCGGCCAGGACACTGACCAGGGCGCCAGCCCGCCAGCTGCTCTTCTGGCTCACGCCTGACCCAGCCTGGTGATGGCCTGGTTGGTCAGATACTTGTTGTAGACATCCACGCCGTTGTCGGAGAGCTGGGACTTGTAGCCGCCGGTGGTGGACTGGGTGTGCATGATGCGGCTCATGCGGTTGGCCTGGATGTCGTGGCTGTGGACATAGGTCCAGGACCAGTCGGAGTTGCCCTTGGAATCCTTGACTGCGGCAGCGCCGTCTTCATAGCGCGACCAGCCCG
>Ga0302314_10022232_pt1 | contig 10406 bp, 9 predicted proteins | sample III_Palsa_N2_3_FD_200533 | JGI IMG/M metagenome (GOLD analysis project Ga0302314, IMG submission 200533) | Peat permafrost microbial communities from Stordalen Mire near Abisko, Sweden - III_Palsa_N2_3 | ecosystem: Environmental > Terrestrial > Soil > Palsa > Peat permafrost | place: Sweden... | reverse complement strand
CGCGCTCGCTTCGAGGCGCACCGCAAGCAGATCGAGGAGTCCCGCGCCAAGGCCGAAGAGGCGGCGGAGAACGGCGAGGTCGCCGAGGGCGGCGTCACCACCGTCGAGTCCGCGCCGCGCGCGCCGCGGGCGGGCCGCCCGACGGCCGAGCCCGGCGCGCCGACCGGCACCCTGGCCTCCGACGAGGCCCTGGCCGCGCTCCGCGAGAAGCTCTCCGGCGGTCAGAGCTAAGCACCACCGCACCACCCATCGCTGCCCCGCCGCCCGGTTCACCCGGGCGGCGGGGCAGCGTCATTTCCCCGTAGTCCTGTTTACCGCCGGGCGCGGGCCTGCAGCTCGCCCCAGACCTCGTCCACTCGCCGGTCAAGGTCCTGGCGCGACCCGGAGTTGTCGATGACGATGTCGGCCACCGCCAGCCGCTGCTCGCGAGTGGCCTGGGCGGCTATTCGGGCGCGGGCCTGCTCCTCGGCCATCCCGCGCTGCCCCGTGAGCCGCTCGAGCTGCGTCTCAGTGGGCACGTCGACGACGATGACCAGGTCGAACTCCTTGGCCCGGCCCCATTCCGCCAGCAGCGCGACGTCGTGCACCAGCACCAGGTCGTCGCCGCCCGCCCGGATCGCGGCCTCTTCGGCCGCGCGGATGTACTCGTGGATCAGCGGGTGGGTGATCGCGTTGAGCCGGCCGAGCGCGGCCTCGTCGGCGAACACGATGCCCGCCAGCTTCGCCCGGTCGAGCGACCCGTCGGCCGCGAGCACGTCCGCGCCGAAGGCGGCCGTGATCGCGGCCAGCCCCGGCGTCCCCGGCTCGACCACCGCCCGCGCCGCCTTATCGGCGTCGAGGACGACGGCCCCCAGCTCCGCCAGCCGGGCCGACACGGTGCTCTTCCCCGAACCGATCCCGCCGGTCAGCCCCGCTCGCAGCATGTTTCCACTCACTCCCGCCTGCTTCCCGCGATCACCATACGTCGCCGTGGCCTAATGAAATCATCGGCACGCTACGATGACACGCGTGGCCGACTTTGATCCCACTACGCCGTCTATTGCCCGGGTATATGACTACCTGCTGAACGGCAAGGATAATTTTGCCGTCGACCGCGAAGTGGCGGACAAGCTGCTGGCCGTTGCCCCGATCGCGGCCCTGGTCATGCGGGAGAACAGGCAGTTCCTCGCCCGCGCCGCCAGGTGGGCCGCCGGGCAGGGGATCAGCCAGTTCATCGACCTCGGATGCGGCATGCCGACGACGCCGAACACCCACCAGAGCGCGCAGGCGGTCGTCGGCGACGCGCATGTCGCCTACGTCGACACCGACGCGGTCGTCCTCGCTCACCTGCGCGCGCTCGCCGCGCAGGGCAACCCGGGGGTGACCGTGATCGACGGTGACGTCCGCGAGGTCGAGGTCATCCTCGACGCCGTCAGCCCGGCCATCGACCTCTCCCGGCCCGTGTGCCTGCTGATGGGGGCACTGCTGCACTTCTTCCCCCCCGACGAGGCGCGAGACCTGGTGGCCGGCTACGTGGCCGCGCTGGCGCCTGGCAGCTATGTCGTGCTCTCGGTCGGTCGCGCCGACGGAGACGCCGAGGCCAAGGGGTTCGGCACCTACTCCTCGACCGGCGCGGCGAAGGCGTACAACCACTCGGTGGCCGAGTTCGCGGGCTTCTTCGGCCCGCTGTCGCTGGTGCCGCCGGGCGTGGCCGATGCCCGCGAATGGCATCCGGACGGCGAGCAGCCGACCCCGCTGCCGCCCCGTCCCGGCCAGTCACTCGTCGGCGTCGCGCGCGTCGGCTAGAGGTCTCGGAGGTCGGGGGCCACGGGCTCGGCGCGGTCGGGGGCCATGGGCCGCCGATACGGGGGCTCGACCCGCTGAATAGACGGCCGGAACGGGAAGATCAGCATCGTGTGATAACCGAGCCTGTAGAGGTAGGCAAGAAACAGATGCAGCTCGTTCAGCGCCTCGGTTTCCAGTCGATCGGCCAGTCGCAATAGGTCGTCGTCGTTGTACTTGCGCAGATGCTGAGTGGACGGGTGCAGGTCAAGCGAGGCCCGCAGCCGTTCGGGGCCGGCGTCCAGGTTGATCAGCCGCACAATGCTGATTTTGTGCTTAATGGAATCCCGCCAGCGGTCCAGGTCAGTCCGCGCCCGACTTTCGCCGGGCAGCCCCTCGGCCTGATTGCTGTAGTACTGCGCCGCGTCGGAAATCCACTGCGGGTGGGGCGCCGCCGCCCGGAGCCTGGTGTCGCACCAGGCCTCCATGTCGTCGCCCATCCGATCGTAGAGGCGGCTGAAGGGAAGCGTCAGCAGGCCCCCGGGCAGGCTCCGCGGGAGCATGTCACGGTCGCGCTGCGGGGGCAACTTGCTCAGCCATAGCCCGCTCGGCACGACGATCCCGACATAGGCGGGGACATGTTTACTGGCGACGACGAGAAGCAAGCCCACCAGGCTGGACATGACCGCCGTGCTGACCACGATGAAAAAGGCCCAGTAGCGGGCGCGCGGCCCGAACGGCGGCCCGATCCTCCGGCAGCGCAGCCTCAAGAAGCCGTACCCGATAATGAGCGAAAGAACAAAAGTCCCTGCAACACCAATGACCCCGCTAGGCATGCCAAGCCCCCTTGCCTTGCGCCCTCGCGTCATTGCCGGCGGCGCGCGCCTCCCGATTAATATGCTTGCAGGTGACTAGCAATGTATCTAGGCTTTATTCCACTTCACGTCAATAGAGGTGATTGAGCATTGTTTCACACAGATCGCAGCAGTCCCATCAGGCTCTGAAATTAAGATAACGTTTACATAACGATCACGCGTTACGGCTTGTCTGGCCCCGGGACCGGCGAGACTTTAGTTAGAGCTATACATTTAGCTCAGACTAAAGACACGGGAACCGCACCGTCCGGACGTGACAGGTCTGGTCGTCATGACGTGGAGGCACCGATGGGCTTCAAATCAGGCGTTTCAGCCGATCAGAGGACCGCGGAAACCCAGATCGACGAGGAGCTGCTCGCCCTCGTCACCCAGCTCACGAACGAGATCAACTGGTGCCTGCGCGAGCGCGGCCTGACCCGAGCCGACCTCGCGGCCCGGATGGGCGTATCCCCCGGGCGGGTCAGCCAGATCCTGGGCGGCGGGGAGAACCTCACGCTGCGAACGCTGGCCGCGCTATCGACGGCGCTGGACGCCCGCTTCGACATCGAGCTCAGCGCGCTCAAAGCCGGTGACACGTACACCAGCCGGAGCGCGGCCTCCGCCGAGGCAGTTCCCCAGCGGCACCCCGCCTGAACTGTTCCAGTTCCTGCGCCGCCCGTCCCGAAGCGCACTCCGCATCCAACGGTGAACGGCGATCTCCTCCACCATGCGGTGCTCCTCTCCTACCATCTAGAGCGGGAACCTCATCGGACACCCGCAGGCCTCGGTCTGCGGCTGGTCGATGCCTAAATGGGTAGTTCTCGAACAGGGCGGCGCGTCTCCGCATTGCTGATCGCGCCGTGGGCGGCCTTGGAGAGGGAAGCGTCATGGAACAGATGGCTTCGCGTATTGGTATCGAGCCAGGTAGCGGGCTTGTCGGCCGGTTCGGCGACACGGTCGTCCTGATCCGGCGAGGCGGGCCGGCGCCCGGGGGCGCCGACCAGTCGGCCGGCGAGCTCCTCGAACTGGCCGCCGCCGTCGCCTCGGACCGCCAGCTGCCCGCCACCGTGATCGCGGCCCGTCTGGCTTCCTGGGTCATCGGCCACATGTCGGAGGACGTCACCGCGTTCGGGATCGTGGCCCCGGTGCAAGACGGCGTCGTCATGTTCCTGCGCGGCGCCGTGCAGGGATCGGTCACCGAGCGCGGGTTCACCCACCAGTTGTCCGGCGAGCAGGCCCTGACCTGGGTCGACCAGCTCATACCGGGCACGTTCGACCGGCTCGAGATCGGCACCGCGGCCGATCGGCCGGTCCAGGCCGATCCGCTGTCGGATCTGCGCGACGGGGTGGTGCCGGGGCAGGGCTTCGTCTTGACCCGCGTCGCCAGCGCGCACCAGCAGCAACAACCAGCCGCAGCCGACGCCGACTCGGCTTCGCCGGCCTGGTCCGCGGCCCCGGTCCCGTCCGCAGACCCGGTCCCGTCCGCAGGCCCGGTCCCGTCCGCCGACCCGGCCCCGCTGGCGGAACCGGCCTCGCTCGCCGACCCGGCCCCGCTGGCGGAACCGGCCTCGCTCGCCGACCCGGCCCCGCTGGCAGAATCGGGCGTATCCGCACCCCCGGTGCCGTTCGCGGATCCGGCCCCGTTCGCGAACGCGGCTTCGTCCGCAGCCCCGGCCCCGTCCGCAGCCCCGGCCCCGTCCGCAGCCCCGGCCCCGTCCGCAGCCCCGGCCCCATTCCCGGAGTCGGACGCGTCCGCGGCCCCGGTCCCGTTCGCAACCCCGGCCCCGTTCGGAGATCCGACCCCGTTCGCGAACGCGACTCCGTCCGCCGATCCGGCCACGATGATGGACTGGATGCCGCCCGTCGACGCGGCCGGACCCGAGTCGCGCAACGCGACCGACGGCTGGGCCGCTCCGGCCGAGGATCACCACCCGGTCGGGGTCCTCGCCTCGCGGAACGGGCCGGTCATCGTCCTCGATCGGGCCTATGTCCTCGGTCGCGAGCCGCACCGCGACCCGGCGGTCGAGAGCGGCGACGCCACTCCGGTGCTGATGCAGGATCCGGACAACGTCATCTCGCGCGTGCACGCCCGGGTCTTCGTCGACAACGGCATCGTGTTCGTCCGCGACGCCTCCTCGCTGGACGGGACCTACATCAGCCCGCCCAGCGCCGACGACTGGACCCGGATCGGCACCGACCCGACCCCGCTGCCGCCGGGCTATAGCTTGCGTATCGGGGGGCAGGTCTTCACGTACAACCACGACGGCCCCGCCAACGCCGGCTGACACCGGGTTCACGCGGGGCGGGCCGCCTGCGGCAGGATCTTGTCAAGCAGCCAGCCACTGGCCGCGACGATCAGCGCGACGTCCAGGTAGTGGCAGGCCATCGCGCCCAGGTAGCTCGGGCCGCCCCACGCATTGGCGGTGAAGTTCGGGTCGAGCCCGGCCGTGACCTGCTCGCCGACCCGCCAGCAGCAGTAGCCGATCACCAGCAGCGGCGGTAGCGCGGCCGCGGTTCGCCACGACGCCTGCCGCGCCGCCGCCGTCAGGCGCGCGGCGGCGTTCCTGCCCAGCGGGGCGAGCAGCAGCAGCCGCCCGCTGCCGTGGCCGAACCGGCGGCCGTGCAGCCACCGGGCGACGCCGTACAGCGCGCAGGCGACGGCGGCCACGGCGAGCTGCTGTCCCCAAGCCGAGGCGCCGGGAGCCGACGATTCCCTGATCGGCGACCGGTCCAGGTAGCGAACGACGCCGGTCGCGATGCCGACGGCGGTGACGCTCGCGGCCGAGACGGTCAGAAGCGGGGAGATCTGCCGGGTGACCGGGGAGATCACGCTGCTCGCGTCGGATCCCCGGCTGACGGTGCCTGCGTTGTTTGTCATGGCTCCAGGCTGCCAACCGGGCGAGCGGGCTGGCATCGGCCCGGCGTCTCGACCCGGTCGCCATCGGTCGGTGGAGGCTCCCGGCAACCTCAGCCGCAAGAACGATGCCGGGTCAGGCTTTCGGCTGATGGGCGCGGGGGAACGCCCGGATTATGGTTACGGCATGGTGATTACGGATCCGGCCGCCATGCCCAGGCCGCCGCTGCTTGCCCGCCTCTGGCCGCAGCTGGCTGACCGGCTCGCCAACCGGGTCGGCCCGGATCTCATAGACGGCGCGCTGGCAGCGGGCTGCTTTGCCGCCTTCACCGTGCCGGTCCTGCTCGGCGCGGGACCCGCCCACCCGCATGGCCCGGAAGCCGCCTTCGGCGTCATGGCGGCGGCGCCGCTGATCGTGCGGCGCCGGTGGCCGGTTGCGGTGCTGCTGGTGGTCGCCGCGGTCTATGTGGCCGCCGCCCTGACCGACGTGGCGTTCACCCCGTTTGTCAGCAATGCCGGGCCGAACCTGGCGATCGCGGTCTTCACCGCGGCCGGCCGGGGCCTCCGGCCGTGGTCGCTGACGGCGGCCATCGTGGCCGGCGCCGCCACCTGGGCCTCGCTCCCGATCGCATTGCGCCTGTACCCGGCTCACGACCAGGATGCGGTCCAGCTCGTCGCGGTGATCGTGGGCTGGGTGGCCGGCGACATGGCCCGGGCCAACCGCGAGTACCGGCAGCAGCTGCAGCTGGTTCAGCGCCGCCGCGCGGTCGAGGAGCTCCAGCTGGCCCGGGCGGAGGAACGGCTGCGGCTGTCCCGCGAGGTGCACGACGTGGTGTCGCACAGCCTGAGTGCGATCGCGGTCCAAGCGGGCGTGGCGCGACTGGTCTTCGCCGAACAGCCCGACCAGGCGGGGGCCGCGCTGTCGGCGATCGAGACGGCCAGCCGGTCCGCGCTTGACGAGCTGCGCAAGCTGCTCCGGCAGATCCGCGACCCCCAGGACGCCGACGAGGTGGCGGCGCCGACGCTCAGCGACCTGCCCGCGCTGATCGGCCGGCTGCACCGGGCCGGCCTCGACGTCAGCTGCCACAGCACCGGTCAGCCGCGGCCGTACGGTACCGCGGTGGAGTTGTCGGCGTACCGGATCACGCAGGAGGCGCTGACCAACGTGGCCAAGCACGCCGGCCGGGCACGGGCCCAGGTCGAGATCGCCCGGGGCACCGACGAGCTCACGATCACGGTGACCGACGAGGGCGGTCTGAACCCGGGGCGATCCGCTGCCAGCGGAGGGCTTGGCATCCCCGGCATGCGGGAGAGAGCCGAACTGCTCGGCGGCACGCTGACCGCCGGGCCGGCCCCCGGGGGCGGCTTCGCCGTCGTCGCCCGGCTGCCGGCTGCGGGGCTGAGGTGATGATGGAGCGCGTCGGCGACATCCGAGTGCTGGTAGCCGACGACGAGGCGCTGGTCCGGGCCGGGTTCATGGTCCTGGTCGACTCCGCGCCTGGCCTCAGCGTGGTCGGCCAGGCCAGCGACGGCGTCCAGGCAGTCCGGCAGGCCCGGGCGCTCAAGCCGGATGTGGTGCTGATGGACATCAGGATGCCGGTCATGGGCGGACTTGAGGCGACCAAGCTCATCCTCGACGGCGATCAGGATCCGCCGCCCCGCGTCCTCGTCGTCACCACCTTCGACGAGGACGAGCATGTCTTCGAGGCGCTCCGCAGCGGCGCCAGCGGGTTCGTGCTGAAAGACACCCCGCCGGAAAAGCTGCTCGACGCGATCGCGATCGTCGCCGCGGGCGAGGCGCTGCTCGCCCCCGCCATCACCCGTCGGCTGATCGCCGAGTTCGCCCGGCGTCCCCGCGCCGCCGCCCCGTCGGCAGGCGACGTTCTCGCGTCGCTGACCGAGCGCGAACGCGAGGTGCTCCAGCAGGTGGCGGCCGGGAGTTCCAACGCCGAGGTCGCCGCCGCCCTGCACCTGTCCGTGGCCACGGTCAAGACGCATATCAGCCGGCTGCTGTCAAAGCTCGACTGTCGCGACCGCGCCCAGCTCGTGGTGGTCGCGTACGAGACCGGCGTCGCCATCCCCGGTCTCCGGTTATCCCCGCTCCGCGGGCTGAAATTGACTGGGATCAGACGGGCCGCGAGCCTACGATCGGACGCATGGCGAGCTATCAGCCAGTCGACCTGTCCGCTGTCTGCAACGCCGGCCTGGACGTCCTCGGCGACGAGCCGGGCGCCGTTCCGCTCGGCCGGGTGGACCTGCGCGGGCTGCCGTTCCTGATCGGGCCGGAGCCGTCGGCGGGGGAGCGGTGCTTCCTGCTGCCCGGCGTCCCGACGTCGGTCGCGATCGGCCGGTCGGCGCCGCGGGTGATCGTGGCGCACCGGCTGCTCGAGCCGGGCGGGCCGGCCGGTCACGCGGTCGGGCAGCCGGTCGCGGAGTACGTCTTTCACCTGGCCGGCGGCGAGGCCGTCGCCGCGCCGATTCGGGAGCGGTTCGAGATCCAGGTGGTGCCGCCGGGCTGGGGCCGCCTGCCGTTCCTCGCCGTGGCCGACAGCCACGACTACAAGCTGCCGCGGTTCGAGGGCCGCTGGGGCCAGTCCGGAGCCCGGCTGGCAGAGCACGGCCTGGGGGAGCCCGCCGGGTACTTCCTGTGGTGCTGGGAGAACCCGCTCCCCGAGCGGCCGGTCGAACGGGTCGAGGTCATACCCCGCGGCCCCCGCTTCATCATCGCCGCGATCACGACCAGCACGTTGACGAGCACCCGTTCGTCGCCGCGCCGTCCCGCCCGGTCCGGCTGGCGGCGCAGGACGGGCGTGGCGGCGTCCTCGACATCGACGTCGACCGGGGCGTGGCGACCTACGCCAAGCTGGACGCGGAGTTCAGCTACGAGGCCTGGTGCCGGGCGGTGCGGGCGGGCCGCACGTTCCTGTCCGGCGGGCCGCTGCTGACGCTCTCGGTCGACGGCCGCGAGCCGGGCGACACGGTCCGGCTCTCCGGGCCCGGAACGGTCAGCGTCCGCGCCGCCGTGCGCGGCATTTTCCCGCTTCGCTCGCTCGAGATCGTGCGCAACGGCGAGGTCGTCGCGGAACTAGACGCCAACGGCGGACGGCAGGCCGAGATGAGCCAGGAACTGCGGGTCGACGGGAACGCGTGGATCGCCTGCCGGGCGTTCGGCGTCGATTACCACCTCGACGAGTGGGGGCGGCGGGTCTTCGCCCACACCTCGCCGGTCTACCTGGCCTGCGGCGGCGACTGGACGATGGCCGACCCCGAGGGCCTCGCCTACATGCGGACGCTGGTCGAGGGGGCCCGCGAGTACGTACGGCACACCGCGGTCCGCCGGCCGGACCGGCTCACGACCCACCACCACGGCGAGGCCGACCACCTCGCCTGGCTGGAGCGGCCGTTCGCCGAGGCCCTAAGAGCGCTGGACGAGCGGGGCCCGGTCGCGCCGGACTGACCCCGGAATGTCAGACCCCCGCCCTACAGTTGAAGTTCATAGACAAGGGGAGGTGGCATCATGCGTCCGGTAACTGACCTGCAGCGGAGGGTGGCCCCGTTCGAGGTCGTCACCGACATGGTGCCGGCCGGGGATCAGCCGGCCGCGATCGCGGAGATCGAGAAGCGGGTTCGCGCGGGGGAAATGGACACGGTCCTGCTCGGCGCGACCGGCACCGGCAAGACGGCCACGGTGGCGTGGCTGGCCGAGCGGCTTGACCGCCCGGTCCTGGTCATGCTGCCGAATAAGACGATCGCCGCCCAGTTCGCCAACGAGCTGCGCGAGATGATGCCGAATAACGCGGTCGAGTACTTCGTCTCCTACTACGACTACTACCAGCCCGAGGCGTACATCCCGCAGACCGACACCTACATCGAGAAGGACTCCTCGATCAACGACGAGGTGGAGCGGCTGCGCCACTCGGCCACGAACTCGCTGCTCACCCGGCGGGACACGATCGTGGTGGCGTCGGTTTCCTGCATCTACGGCCTCGGCACCCCGCAGGAGTACCTCGACCGGATGCTGCGGCTGCACGTCGGCGACACGATAGACCGGGAGGCCCTGCTCAGGCAGCTGGTCGGCATGCAGTACTCCCGCAACGACCTCGCCTTCACCCGCGGCGCCTTCCGGGTCCGCGGCGACACGATCGAGATCATCCCGCAGTACGAGGAGCTCGCCGTCCGGATCGAGCTGTTCGGCGACGAGGTCGAGCGGCTGTCCACCCTGCACCCGCTGACTGGCGAGGTGATCACCGAGGACCAGGAGCTCTACGTCTTCCCCGCCACCCACTACGTGGCGGGCGAGGAGCGGATGGCGCGCGCCATCGCCAGCATCGAGGTGGAGCTGGCGGAGCGGCTGGCCGAGCTCGAGCAGGAGGGCAAGCTGCTCGAGGCGCAGCGGCTGCGGATGCGGACGACCTACGACCTCGAGATGATGCGCCAGGTCGGCAGCTGCTCGGGCATCGAGAACTACTCGCGGCACATCGACGGCCGCGCGGCCGGCAGCGCGCCGAACACGCTGCTTGACTACTTCCCCGAGGACTTCCTGCTCGTGATCGACGAGTCGCACCAGACCGTGCCGCAGATCGGGGCGATGTACGAAGGCGACGTCTCCCGCAAGCGGATGCTGGTGGACCACGGCTTCCGCCTGCCCAGCGCCAGTGACAACCGGCCGTTGACCTGGGACGAGTTCACCGAGCGGATCGGGCAGACGATCTACCTGTCGGCTACCCCCGGCCCGTACGAGATGCAGAAGGTCGGCGGCGACGTGGTCGAGCAGGTGATCAGGCCCACCGGCCTGGTCGACCCGCAGGTGATCATCAAGCCGACCAAGGGCCAGATCGACGACCTGCTCGAGGAGATCAGGCTGCGGACCGAGCGCAACGAGCGCGTCCTGGTCACCACGCTGACCAAGAAGATGTCCGAGGACCTCACCGACTACC
>Ga0302314_10022230_pt1 | contig 10407 bp, 4 predicted proteins | sample III_Palsa_N2_3_FD_200533 | JGI IMG/M metagenome (GOLD analysis project Ga0302314, IMG submission 200533) | Peat permafrost microbial communities from Stordalen Mire near Abisko, Sweden - III_Palsa_N2_3 | ecosystem: Environmental > Terrestrial > Soil > Palsa > Peat permafrost | place: Sweden... | reverse complement strand
GCGCCGACGTCGAGGCAAGTCCGATCCCGAGCTCCTGGAGCGTGTGTCCGTGCGCTGCGGCGATCCGCCCGGCCAGCGCGGGGTCCTTCGCGTGGACCGCGGCGGCGAGCGTCACGAGAGCCGTGGGGTGGAGGCGTACCCCGCTGACGGTCCAGCGGCGCATCGTCCTTGGCGAGACACCGAGGAAGGTCGCGAGGCGATTCTGGAGCATCCCGAGCGCCATCTGCGACCGCACGAGCAACTCCGCCATGTCCCCTGACCGCCGCTGGACCATCGCGCGACGGGTCGCACGACTGTGCGCGCGGAGCAAGGCTCTCTCGCGCAGACTGTCCGCTTCCACGACGACAATGCGGACAGATCCCGCGAGACTGTCCGCTTCTGCGCCGACATTGCGGACAAGACCGGCGAGACTGTCCGCTTCCACGCCGAGACTGCGGACAGGACCGGCGAGCCTGTCCGCTTCCACGCCGACATTGCGGACAGAACCGGCGAGCCTGTCCGCTTCCACGCCGACATTGCGGACTCAGCGACGCTTGCTCGACCGCTTCTCGTCTCTCTCGTCCTCGTCCTCGTCCGCCTCGCCCACGCGCGCCTTCGTCTCCACGCGGACGCCCGGCTTGCCCGAGGTGCGACTCGCGCGGTCGACCTCCTCGTGAATGCTCTTGGCCACGTCCGAGAGGATCGTCGCCATCCCCCGCTGCACCGCGACGCCCAGCTCCTTCGCGCTCTCCTTCAGCTCGCCGTTGTTCTCGAGGACCTTCTTCTCGCGCTTCTCGCGACGCTGGACCTTCTCGTCGCGCCTCCGCAGCTCGCGGCGAATCTTGTCGTCGCGATCGGGGCTCGGGAAGACCGTCGGGAAGAAGACCGCCATGAAGTGCGCGGCGATGACGATCCCCCACGAGAGGATCACGATCGGAAAGAAGATCTCGCCCCCTTCGTGGAGGTTGATGACGGTGACGAGCACGCTGACCATCACGAAGACCGTGAAGTGCAGCGAGAACCTCCGCCACCCGCGCCACTTGCGCCGCGCGATCTCGGCGGCCACCTGGTCGTCCTCGACGCTCATCTCGCGGCGATCGCGCAGGTCTTGCACCGCCGCGTCGATCGCGCTCGGGTCGATCCCCGCCTGGCGCGCGCTGTCGATCAGCTCGGCGTACGTGAGGCCGCCGGCGCGCGGGTTCTGATGCTCGACGGCGCGGCTCAGGATCGCGTTCACCTCCTCTTGAGTGAACACCCGCCCTTTGAGCTCGTCGGTCATCGGTCGCGCGCCTGCAGACCGCTCGTCACTTCATGTGCGCGATGATGTTGTCGCCGAACGCGCTGCACTTGATCTCGGTGGCGCCTTCCATCAGCCGCGCGAAGTCGTACGTGACCTTCTTGCTGGCGATGGCGCCGTCGATCCCGTTGAGCACGAGCTGCGCCGCTTCGTTCCAGCCCATGTGGCGCAGCATCATCTCGCCCGAGAGGATGACGCTCCCGGGGTTCACCTTGTCGAGGTCGGCGTACTTCGGCGCGGTGCCGTGCGTCGCTTCGAAGATGGCGTGGCCGGAGACGTAGTTGATGTTGCCGCCGGGCGCGATCCCGATACCGCCGACCTGCGCCGCGAGCGCGTCGCTCAGGTAGTCGCCGTTCAGGTTCAAGGTGGCGATGACGTCGAACTCCTTGGGGCGCGTGAGCACCTGCTGGAGCGTGATGTCGGCGATGGCGTCCTTGATGAGGATGCGGCCGCTGGCGAGCGCCTTCTTCTGCTCGTCGTTCGCCGCGTCTTCGTTCTGCGCGGCCTTGGTCTTCTCCCACTGGTTCCAGGTGTAGACCTTGTCGCCGAACTCTTTCTCCGCGAGGGCGTACCCCCACTTCATGAAGGCCCCCTCGGTGAACTTCATGATGTTCCCCTTGTGGACGAACGTGACGCTCTTCCTCTTGTTGATGAGCGCGTACTCGATCGCCGCGCGCACGAGGCGCTCGGTGCCCTCACGCGAGACGGGCTTGATGCCGAGGCCGGTCGTCTCCGGGAAACGAATCTTGCCGTAGTACTTCGGGAACTCCGCCTTCAGGAACGCGAGGAGCTTCTTCGCCGCTTCGCTGCCGCTCTCGAACTCGATGCCGGCGTAGATGTCTTCCGTGTTCTCGCGGAAGATCACCATGTCGACCGCTTCGGGGTGCTTCACCGGCGACGGGACGCCCTGGAACCAGCGCACGGGGCGGAGGCAGACGTAGAGATCGAGCAGCTGGCGAAGGGCGACGTTGAGCGAGCTGATGCCGCCGCCGATCGGCGTCGTGAGTGGGCCCTTGATGCCGACGAGGTACTTGCGGAAGGCGTCGACCGTCTCGTCCGGGAGCCAGTTGTTGGTCTTGGTGAACGCCTTCTCGCCGGCCAGCACTTCGAGCCACGCGATCTTCTTCTTGCCGCCGTACGCCTTCTCGACCGCCGCATCGAGGACGCGAACGCTCGCGCGCCAGATGTCGCGGCCGGTGCCGTCGCCTTCGATGAACGGGATGATGGGGTTGTCGGGAACGTTGAGCTTGTGCCCCGTGCCCATCGTGATCGGCGTGCCTTGAACAGCGGTCATCGCGGAAGCTCCTGTCTGGTGCTCTGGTAGCGAGTGCTCTGGTAGCGAGTGCTCTGGGAGTGAGAATGAGGACGATCCGCGTAGCACGTGCGGCGAAGCGCGCTCAAGGGTCGCGCGTGCGGTGCGGGCCAGAGTGCGAACGGGGGCGCGAACGGGATGAAGCCATCGATGCAATGGATCGCGCTCGCCGTGTGTCTATGAACGCATCTACGAAGTAGAGTGCCGGGGGCTGTTCGTTAAGGAGTCGGAATGCGTTTTGCCGCTCGGTTCGCTTCTCTCGTGGTTCTGCCGCTCGCTTCGCTCGCTCACGCCGCAACTTCAGCGCCGGCGGCCCCCGCGCCGCTGCGGTGGACCGACGAGACACCCGACGCCATGATCGACCGCGCCGTCGAGCGCGCCACGGCCTCGGAGCACGCGACCATCGCGGCGATCGCGACGACGTACGCGCTGTCGAACCGCGCCGGGTGGAGCCACGCGCGCGACGCCATCGACGCCATCGCGCACGCGACGACGACGAGCGACGACGCGCGAGCCGAGGCGGCGCTGGCGGCGCGGAGCCTCGCGCCCGACGAGGGGACCGACGCGGGGATCGAGGCGGACCGGAAGCTGGGGGTCGTGACCGACCTCGCCGTGCTCGGGCCGTTTCGCGACACGGGGGGCGGGCTCGGCACGAAGGAGGGGCCGGAGGCGCCCGGGTCGTCGTTCGCCGACATGCGCGCGCGGTACTCGTGGGGGACGACCGACGTGGCGTGGCGGGCGGTGCCGCGCGCGTTCGCGGGGGCGTCGGGGGTGCCGCTCGATCTGTTCGTGCACCCGCGGAAAGAGAGCTGCACCTGGGTGGCGACGCAGCTCACGTTGCCGAGCCCGCAGAGCGTCGTCGTGCGGCTGGCGGCGAGCGGGCAGGCGCGTCTGGTGTTCGACGGCGTGGAGGTGGGGCGGAGCGAAGACGCGAACGCGTCGGCGCGGTTCGATCGCATCGCAGCGCACGTGTCGGCGGGCGCGGGGGCGCACCTCGTCGCCGCGAAGGTCTGCGAGGGGGCGATCGACGACGAAGGGCTCGTACGGCTCGTGGTCACCGATGAGAAGGGGAACGGGCTCGGCGGCGCGACGAGCGCGAACCTGAAAGACGTCCCCGCAGCGGCGGGCGCCGACAGGCGCGGCGCGCGGGGCAAGGCGAGCAAGGCGAGCGGCGCGGACGACGAACGCGCGAAGGTCGTCGTCAAAGCGATGGTGACTCCGCTCGCGCGCGCGCTCGCCCTCGCGCCGAACGCGACGCTCGATGCGCAGATGGACGCGGCGATCGTGCGCACGCTCGGAGGGGCCGACGATCTCCGGAGCCCGCGCGCGCCGGGGCTGCTCGATGCGATCGCGCGCCGGAGCGACGCCAGCGTCGATGCGCTGGCGATGGCGGGATGGATCGCGCCTTCGGGGGCGAACCGGAGCGGCTGGTTGAACCTCGCGCGCACCAGGGCCGAGGCGGCGCACGACGCGAAGACCAAGGCGTTCGCCGGGCGGAGGCTGATCGCCGAGCACCTGGGCGCGCAGATGCCCGACTGGGCGATGGCGTCGTTTCGCGAGGCGGCGCCGTCGGGCGACGCGGAGGCGGTGCTGCTCGGCGCGATGGTGAACGAAGCGCTCGGGACCGACGCGCTGCGCTCGCAGGCCATGCGCGATCTGGCGACGGCGTTCCATGCGGCCAAGGCGCGCGTGCCGACGAACCTGGTGAGCGAGCTGGCGGCGGTGGCGGCGGGGTTCGACGCGGCGCTGTCGCGTGAGGCTCGCGAAGAGCTGGCGCGACGAGGGGATCGCGGCGGCGCGTGGGTGCTGGCGGAGTCGTCGCGCGATGCCAAGGCCGCGATCGATGCGGCGCACGTGGCGTTCGACAGCGCGGGGATCGACGACGCGGACGAAGGAATCGGCATCGCGCGGGCCGTGTCGCGCGCGGGGGCGCACGACGTCGCGCGGCAGCTCTTCGCGAAGCTCGTGGAGTGGGCGCCGAACCGCGCAGAAGCGTGGGCCGGGCTCGCGGATGAAATCGGCGCGACCCCCGACGCCCAGGCCGACACGGCGTCCGGCGCGGCCCTCCGTCGCGCGCGCGAGCTCGCCCCCGCCGAAGCGCGCTACCGCGAGCAGCTCGCCCTCCGCTCGCGCGCGACCACCGAAGGCGAAGAGCACGGCGACGAGCGCTACCTCGTCTCCTCGCAGACCATCCTCGCGCGACGCAAAGGGATCGCCCCCGGGCTCCCCGACGTGTCCGCGCGCGATCTCCATTTCGTGCGCGCGGTCGTCATGCACGCCGACCATCGCGTCTCGATGCTCATCCACTACGCGCGCGAGATCGTGATCGCTCCGCGCACCGAGGGGGAGCTCTACGAGGACCTCCCGGCCGACGAGGACCTCACCGAGATCCTCCGCGCCCGCGTGCATCGCAAGGACGGCGGCACGGCGTTCCCGGCCGAAGAGCACAACGAAGGGGGCCGCCCGCGCGTTCGATGGCCGATGTTGCAGCCGGGCGACGTCGTCGAGGTCGCGGTGCGCGAGTGGACGCGCGGGCCGGTGGGGGGTCGCGGCGACGCGCCGTTCTATTTCATGGACCCCGGCGCCAGCTACGCCTCGCATCCGACGCTCTACAACGAGGTCGACGTCGAATCGCTCCCCGATCGCCCGCTCTACCTCGATGTCCTCAACGGCGGCGACTACAAGCGCATCGAGAAGGACGAGAACGGTCGCCACGTCACGCGGTTCATCTGGGAGCATCCGCCGGTCGTGGCCGACGAGCCGCTCGCGCCGAACCAGACCGAGATCGGGCCGCTCACGGTGGGCTCGACGTTCAAGTCGTGGGCCGACTTCCGCGCCTGGTACGCCGAGGCGGTCAAAGGGTTCACCGATCCGGACGACGAGGTGCGGCGCCTGGCCGCGGAGCTGACCAAGGGGAAGACGACGCGCGAGGCGAAGCTCGCCGCGATCTTCGACTTCGTGGCGGACGACATTCGCTACGTGAACTACACGAGCGGCGAGTGGTGGCTCCCGAACCGTCCGCAGCAGCTCCTCGCGCGGCGCGAGGGGGACTGCGACGACAAGGCGATGCTCCTCATCACGCTCTTGAAGGCCGTCGGCATCGACGCGCAAGAGGTGATGGTGCAGACGCGCATGACCGCGCAGCCGACGCCGGTGCTGGCGAAGAACGCTGTGGTGCCGATGTTCGATCACGGCATCGCGTTCCTGCCGGGGCCGAACGGCGGGACCTATCTCGACGCGACGAGCCCGCAGTCGCGCCTGGGGCCGCTGCCGTCGATGGACGCGAAGGCCGTGGCGCTGCGGATGGACTCGGGGCCGGCGGAGATCATCCATCTCCCCGCGAGCAACCCCGACGATCACGGGTCGAGCGTGAAGTGGACGATCACGTTGAAGAGCGACGGCTCCGGTGACCTCGTGGGCGAAGAGCACCACGTGGGCGACGGCGCGTTCTGGCTACGGACGGCGTTGTCGCAGGCCGACTCGCGCTTGAACTACGTGGAGAGCACGCTGCTCGGCGATTGGTTCCCGACGGTCGCCGTCGACAAGAGCATCGACTTCAAAGGGGACCTGCCGCACGGCGAGGCGTGGGTGAAATACAAGGCGAAGTCGGACGGGCTGGCGCGACACGAGGGGTCGGAGCTGGTCGTGCCGATTTCGCGGACGATGACGCTGGCGTCGCAGATCGCGCCGCTGGTGACGCGCACGCTGCCGGTGCAGCTGCCGCCGTACTTCGCGCCGAGCCACGAGACGCGCACGACGCGCATCGTGGCGCCGGCGGGGTGGGCGTGGGGTGAGCTTCCGGCCGGGGGCGACGAGAACGGCGGCGACTTCGGGCACGCGCACCTGGAGATCGCGCGCGACGCGCGGGACCCGCGCACGGTGGTGGTGACGAGGAGCGTGAGCTTCGATCTCGATCGGATACCCGTGGCGAGATACGCGGCATGGCGGGCGTGGGTGCAGAGGACGGACGCGTTGATGCACAAGGCCGTGCGGCTTGTGAAGGAGCAGAGCAAGTGAGCGCGCGGATGAAGACGACTGCGCTCGCGCTCGCGCTCGCGATGCCCGCGATCCAAGCGTGCGCCGGGGGGCCGGCGAAGTCGCCGACGGCGGGGAATGCGGACCTGCCGAACAAGGTGGTGGCGGCGACGCGTGAAGAAGCGATCGGCGATCCCGCGAAGGCGACGTCGATGTGGCTCGGCGTCCTCGATGCGGCCGTCGATGCGGCGGGGGACCCGTGGCAGATCGCGGCGGAAGAAGCGGCGCTCGATGCGCTCGTGCTGCGTGACGTGAACGCGCTCGAGGACGTGGGGGGCGATTCGGCGCTGGCGTACCGCGCGAAGGACACGGGGGAGATCGCGACGAGGCTGGCGAAGGCCGCTTCGCACGCGGACGATCCGTTCAGCGCGGGGCTCGTCGCGCGGGCGTTGCACGATCTGGCGGCGCACGCGGGGAACGCGGGCGATGCGGCGAAGTGGCGGGTGGCGACGGGGTGCGCGGGGGAGGCCGCGATGGTCGGGCCCGTGACGTGGACGGTCGTGACCGGCGTGCACGAGGCGGATCCGCTCGACAAGGGGGACGCGCGACTCGATGCGACGTACGCGAGCGGGAACGCTTTCGGGCGGAGCGTGGCGCCCGTGGTCGTGCGAGGGCGCGGGTGCGCGCTCGATCCGGCGCTGACGAGCGTGGAGCGCGGGGTGCGCGACGTGGTCGTCGATGTGAGCGTGCCGGGCGCGCAGTCGATCGGCGTCGCGTTGCGCGCGCATGGCGCGGCGGTGATGCGCGTGGGGGGGCACGTGGTGATCGATCGGCCGTACGCGCTCGGCGGCGACGAGGCGGCGCGGTTCGCGCGCGTGGAGGTGCCCGGCGCGGGGACCGTGCGCGTGGTCGTGCGCGTGGGGATGGACGAGGACGGCGAGCCGGTCGAGATCGGCGCGTGGGACGCGCACGGCAGGCCGCTCGCGATGCGCGCGCCGAACGTCGGCGATGCGGCGAGCGTGATGGTGACGGCGTCGCGCGAGATCGCGTGGCCGGCGGCGAAGACCGACGCGGAGAAGGCGACGCTGGCGCTCGGCGCGCTCGGCAGCGGCGAACGACCCACGGCCGAGGAAGCGACCGCCGAGCGCGCAAGCCATCCCGACGCGTCGCCCGAGCTCCTGCTCGCGTACGCGCGCGCCGTGGAGCAAGCGGACGATCTCGACGACGTCCACCGCTCCGAGCGGGCGCGCGGCGCGTACGAGCGCGTGCTCGAAGCGTGGCCCGGCGCGTGGGAGGCGATCGCGGCGCACGCGGTGCTCGCCGGCGTTCGGCGCGGGCAGACCGAGGCGCGCATCTGGGCGCTGCGCGATTTCGACGAGCACCGCGCGAAGAGCAAGTCGATCGCGAGCGTGGGCGTGATCGACGCGTTCGAAGCGGGGGTCGCGGGGCGCGATCGGTTGTTCGATCGCGCCAGGCCCGCGCTCGCGCGAGTCGAGGCGGCGCTCGGCGGGACGGCGCTGGCGCGCGACGCGTCACGCGCGGTGGTCGATCGCGTCGGCAGCGAGCGCGTGGCGTTCGAATGCGCGACCACGAGCGACGCCGATCGCGGGAAGCTCGGCTGCTACGACGCGCTCCGCGGCGCGGGCGATCGCGTGGGGGCGGCGAAGGAGCTCGATCGCGTGCGCGCTCTCTACGCCTCGCCGATGGCGTACCTCGCGCTCACCTTCCGCGACGCGATCACAGACGGCGACACCAAGCGCGCCACCGCCGCGTACGACGCCATGACCCCCGGCGAGCGCACGCTGTCCGCGCTCTACGCCGTGAAACCGGGCGCCGCCGCGCGCCCCGGCCTCGCGTCGCTGGCGATGGTCGCGCGCGACGCCCCCATCTCGTTGCCGCCGCTCTTCCGGGCGTCGGGGGACGACACGACGGCGCCGTTCGCGGGGATCGCCGAGCGCATCGCCGCGGCCGATCGCGCGTCGCCGATCTTGCCGGGCGCCGCCACCGCGGTGCTGGCGCACGACGAGCGCTACGAGCTGTCGGCGTCGGGGCTGGCGCACTTCGTCCTCTTCGACGTGAGGCGCGTGAGCGGCACCACCGACGTGGAACAGAACGCGCAGGCCGATCCGCCGGACATCGAAGGGCGCATGACGATGCGGATCGCGCGCCGGCGCATCTTCAAGAAGGACGGCCGCGTGATCGAGCCGGAGCGGACGCCGAACGCGGCGCAGGCGCACGCCGATCTCTCGCAGCTGGAGCAGGGCGACATCATCGAGGCGATCTACGAGGGGTTCGCGCTGCCAGGCGAGACCGGGAACGTCACCATCGACACCGCGGACCTCTTGCCGGAGCGAACGGCCGTGCACGACGCGTCGATCGAGCTGCGCTTGCCGGCGTCGCTGCACGCGCCGGTGTGGTCGCATCCGCTGCTCGGCAAGCCCACCGAGTCGCGCGATGGAGAGATGCGCGTTCTCCGGTGGGCCGTGAAGGACGTGGGCGAGCGGCGGATCGAGGAAGGCACGCCGCGGATGGATCGCGACGTCTCGGTCAGCGTCTCGACCGCGACATGGAGCGACACGGCGCGGGCGTTGCGCGAGACCCGCGCTTCGCTCGACGAGAGCGACTCCGAAGTGCGTGCGTGGGCGATCGATGCGGCTGGTGGGAAGACGAAAGCGCGCGAGATCGTCGATGCCGTGGTCGCTGCCGCAGGCAAGAGCGTGAAAGAGTCGGCGGCGTCGGTGCTGTCCGACGTCGAGGTGGGGCGGCCGGACGGCGCGCAGCACACCACGGCGCGCACCATTCTCACGAACCACGAAGGGAGCCGCACGTGGCTCATCGTCCGCGCGCTGCGCGAGCTGGGCGTGACGGCCGACATCGTGATCGCCGAGAGCGATCCGTTCAGCGCCGACCCGAACTTCCCGCCGCACGGGGGTCGCTTCACGCACCCGCTGGCGATCGCGCACGTCAAAGACGACGCCGGTGCGGTGAGCGACGTGTGGATCGACGCCGACGTTCCAGGCCCGCCGCTCCCCGCGGGTCACGTGTCGCCCGAGCTTCGCGGGCGGAGCGTGCTTCATGAAGACGGGTCGATCACGCCGCTCCCCGCGGTCACGGCGAAAGACGAAGGCGACGAGGTCGACCTGCGGCTCGTCGTCGATGCCAACGGCGACGCGAAGGGGTCGATCGTCATCTTGCTGCGTGGTCGCTCGGCGCAGGAGCTCGCCGAGGTGCTCGTGCGCATCGTGGGCGACGAGCGGCAGCGCACGCTGCGCGGGGTGGCGCTGGCGTGGGTGCCGTACGCCGACGTCGAGGACGTCGTGCTGTCGTCGAGCGAAGAGAGCTGGCAGGTGGCGGTGCGCGCGACGCTGACCATCCCCGGCTATGTCGAAGCGGTCGGCGCGAAGGGGGCGGTCACGTGGATCCTCCCGGGGATGGAGCCGATTCACGCCGTGTATCCGCGGCCGACGGTGGCCACGCTCGGCGCGACGTTCGCGAGCCAGGGCGGACGCCGCGACGCGCTCGCCGTGAGCCACGCCATGCAGTACCACCTGCACCGCCGCGTCGAGCTCCCCGCGGGGGCGTCGGTCTCGCGAACGCCGGGGGCGTTCGACGTGAAGAGCGACGTGCTCGCCGCGCAGCGCAGGATCGCCGTCGCGCCGAACGCGATCGAGGACGACTACACGCTCACGGTGTCGACGGGGACCGTGAAGCCCGAGGCGTACGGCGCGTTCGCGGCGGACGCGCATCGCATCGACGACGCGTTCCTGGCGAGCGCGCGCGTGAAGCCGGCTCCGTAGGCGTCAGAAACGGAGCGGCGCCGAGATCGTCGACGGCGAGAACGAGT
>Ga0302314_10022229_pt1 | contig 10407 bp, 9 predicted proteins | sample III_Palsa_N2_3_FD_200533 | JGI IMG/M metagenome (GOLD analysis project Ga0302314, IMG submission 200533) | Peat permafrost microbial communities from Stordalen Mire near Abisko, Sweden - III_Palsa_N2_3 | ecosystem: Environmental > Terrestrial > Soil > Palsa > Peat permafrost | place: Sweden... | reverse complement strand
GGGCGCGCCTTCACGGACCCCGCGCTCGCCCGCCCCGCCTCGAGGGCGAACAGGAGCGTCAGGACTGTAAGGGCGGCGCGGGTTTGCATGGCGGGATCACCCCGCCATGTCTCGGTCAATATTCCCTTAAGGTCGGCTCAGACGGTGCGGGCGGCGCGGTCCCTGGCGTTGGTCGAGGCGATGGCGTCGCGGGCCTTCCTCCACTCCTCGTCGCCCCACACCGACAGGCCCGAGAAGTTGCCGCCGGTGGCCAGGAAGGCGCCCCCGTCGATGGCGATCGTCTGGCCGTTCACGTACTCGGAGCCCGGCGCCAGGAGGTAGACGGCGAGGTTGGCCAGCTCCGGCATCTTGCCGACCCGGCCCATGGGATTGCGGCTCATGTCCGAATAGCTGCGGCCTTCGCCCTCATTGGGATTGAGGCGGGCGGACATGCCTTCGGTGGGGAAGGGGCCGGGGCCGATGGCGTTGAAGCGGATGCCCCTGGGCGCCCATTCCACGGCAAGGGACTGGGTCATGGCGTTCAGTCCCGCCTTGGACATGGCGGAGGGCACCACGAACGGCGAGCCGTTCCAGACCCAGGTGGTCAGGATGGAGATCACGCTGGCGGGCTTGCCCTCGGCGATCCACCGCTTGCCGCAGTCGAGGGTGACGTAGAAGGAGCCCTTAAACACGATGTTGGCGATGGCGTCGAAGGCGCGCGTGGAGAGGTCCTGGGTGCGGCTGATGAAATTGCCCGCCGCATTGTTGACGAGGCCGGTCAGGGCGCCGCCGTCGGCCCAGACCTGGTCAAGCATGGCGGAGATGGCTTCGGGCGCGCGGATGTCGCAGGCCACGCCCTTGACGAAGCCGCCGGATGCGGCGGCGTGCAGATCGTTAAGCTCCTTGGCCGTGGCCTCCACCACCCCGCCGCGACGGCCGCAGATATAGACCTCGGCGCCCAGGATCAGGCAGGCCTCGGCCATCACCTTGCCAAGGCCCGTGCCGCCGCCGGTGATCAGCACGCGCTCGCCCTTCATCAGGCCGGCCTTGAACATCAGATCGTCGGGCGTCATGGCGCGTCTCCCTTTATGGTTGGCGCCAATGAGCGGAGCTTACGCCGCGTCGGTCAAGCGCCGTGGGGCTTTGCGGGCGGCGCGGAGTCCGCCAGCGCGTGGGGATCGGAGGCGGAGGCCGAGCCCTGGTCCAGCAGGGCGTTGCCGGGCGCCGGGCCGGGGGCCGCGGCGGGATCCTTGGCGACGCTGGTCTGGGTCGGGTAGGGGATGGTGATCCCCGCCGCGTCGAAGGCCAGTTTCACCTTCCGCAGCATGTCGTAGCGGGTGACCCAGTAGTCGGCGAGCGCGGTCCAGGCGCGCAGCTCCACGGTGACCTGGCTTTCGGCCAGCTCCGTCACCATGCACCAGGGGGCGGGGTCGGGCAGGATGCGCGGGTCGGCCCGCGCCACCTCCAGCACCAGGGCGATCGCCTCGTCGATGGAGTCGTTGTAGTCGATGCCGAACTTGTGCTGGATGCGGCGGCGCGGGATGTCGGTGTAGTTGATGATGACGTCGCCGAAGCCCTTGCCGTTGGGCACCACCACCTTCAGCCCGTCGAAATCCACCAGCTCGGTGTTGAAGAGATCGAGCCGCTTCACGGTGCCGAGCTTGCCCGACATGGTGACGATGTCGCCCACGCGGAAAGGCCGGAAGATCAGGATCATCACCCCCGCCGCCACGTTCGACAGCGCGCCCTGCAAGGCGAGGCCGATGGCCAGGGACGCGGCGCCCAGCACCGTGATGATGGAGGTGGTCTCGAACCCCAAACGGTGCAGGATGGCGATGACGCCGATGGTGATCACCGCATAGCGCGCCAGGGAGGCGACAAAGCCCTGCAGCGTCTCGTCGTGGTTCACGCGCGGCAGGCGGCGCATGGCCCCGCGCACCAGCTTCGCCGCCCAGCTCGCCAGCCACAGGCTGGTCACCAGGATCAGCAGGGCGATGGCGGCGTTGGTGGCGAAATCCCCCGCGATGTCGCTGAGCTTGGCGAAGGCGATCTTCTTGCCGGTGAGGGTGTCGGTCACCGTGGTGGAGATTTGGTTCGGCAGCCTGGGGCTGAGCGGATTGGTCAGCGCGGTCTGGATCAGGTTCTTGGACGACATGGCGTGCGTGTCATACCCATGAATGGGGCCTCGTCATGGCGAAGCTGTCGCGACCCAAGGTTCAGGGCCGGATCGGCTGCTCGAGCTCGTCCACGGCGTCGATGATGGCGTCGACGCGCTTCTTCACGACCACCTGCGCGTCCTGAAGGCCTTGGTTGTAGTAGTAGGGCCCGAGCGTCGCGGAGAGATGGTCCAGGAGGTCCAAGGCGTCGAACGGCGCGATCTCCAGATCGAGTTCGTCCTTCAGGTGGCGCACCAGCATCCGTGAGAGCTTGTCCCGCGCCGCCTTGTCGAGTTCGATCCTGGACATCCGTCGTCCCCCCGTTGCCGTTCACCGTTAGCAAACGCCGCCGCGCCCGTCGCCGGCGTCTAGCGATCGCTCCGCCCCGCCTCGATCCTCTCCAGCATGCCTTCGAGGGTGGCCAGCGTATCCGCCTCGCCGGCCGGCTTGTCCCAGCGGATGCGGTTGATCCTCGGGAAGCGCATGGCGACGCCGGACTTGTGGCGGCTGGAGCGCTGCAGCCCCTCGAACGCCACCTCGAACACCAGGCCGAAGCCCCGGTCGGCGCGCACGCTCCGCACCGGGCCGAAGCGGTCGATGGTGTTGTCGCGCACGAACTTGTCGATGCCCTTCAACTCCTCGTCGGTGAAGCCGAAATAGGCCTTGCCGACCGGCGTCAGCGCGCCCTCCGGGGTCCAGACCCCGAAGGTGTAGTCGGAATAGAAGCTCGATCGCTTGCCGTGCCCCCGCTGGGCGTACATCAGGACCGCGTCCACCAGGAAGGGATCGCGCTTCCACTTGAACCAGGGGCCCTTGGGGCGCCCGGCCTCATAGACGCTGTCCCACCGCTTCAGCATCAGCCCCTCGGCCTGGCTGGCGTCGCCCTCCGGCGGGTTGGCGCGGAGTTCCGCCAGCGTCTCCCAGCTGTGGAAGGGCGCGAGCGGCGAGAGGTCGAGCCGATCGTTGCCGTGGCGGGTGATGACGTCCTCCAGCCGCATGCGGCGGTCCTGGAAGGGCAGGGCGCGCAGATCCTCCCCGCCTTCGGCCATCAGGTCGTAGGCGCGTATGCCGGCGGGATGGGCGGCCATGGTCTTGGCGTCCACCGCCTTGCGGTTCAGGCGCTGCTGCAGGTCGCCGAACGGCTGCACCCGATGCTCGCGCAGGACCAGAAGCTCCCCGTCGATCACGCCTTCGAAGTCCAGCGCCGCCATCAGGTCCGGGAAGGCGGAGGAGATTTCGTCGCCGGTGCGGCTGTAGAGCCTGGCGACCACCTCCCCGTCGGCCCCGCGCTCGCGCACCGCCTGCACGCGGATGCCGTCCCACTTCCATTCGGCGGCGTAGTCGGCCGGGTCGAGCTTGGGGAAATCGCTCTCCTCGTCCACCGCCTGGGCCAGCATCACGGGCCGGAAGCGGCCCGGCGCGTCCGGGTTCGGCCTCGGTCCACGCCCCTCCAGCCAGGCGAACAGCTCGGCGTAAGGCGGATCGAGCGCATGCCAGACCTCCTCGATGTCCGACACCGTCACCGCCACGCCGTAGGCCGCCGCCATGTCCGCCGCCGCCTGCTTGGCGAGCCGGGCGGAGAGGCCGACCCGGAGCGCGCCGGTGAGGAGCTTCAGCAGGGCCCAGCGCCCGTCGGCGTCCAGCGCATCCAGCCACCCCTCGATCAGCTTCTGGGTCGAGGAGCGGTGGGCGGCGCGAAGCTCGTCCACCACCTCGTTCAGCTCCGGCTCGCGATTGGCGCCGGGCTTGGCGGGCCAGACCAGGGCCACCGTCTCCGCCAGGTCCCCGACGTAGTCGTAGGACCAGCGGAACAGCTGCGGATCGACCCGCGCCTCCACCGCCTTCCTGATCATCGCCGGCTTGGCGGCGTCGAAGGTGAGCTCGCCGGTCAGGCAGGCCAGCGCCCAGCCCCGTTCCGGGTCCGGCGCTGCCTTCAGATAATCGCGCACCAGAACGAGCTTGGCGTTGCGCGACGCCGTGAACGACAGTCGGTCGAGAAGGGTGGCGAAGGCGCGCATGGGATCACTGTAAGAGATTTACGGCGGAACGGTTCAACCTTGACGCCAGGCCTTCCCCTCGCTTGAACGGTCCCAACAAGCAGAAACGGGAGCGAGACGCATGGCCTACAAACCCTTCGACCTCAGCGGCAAGGTGACCCTCGTCACCGGCGGCAACCGCGGCATCGGCTACGGCATGGCCGAGGCGCTGGCCCTCTCGGGCGCCGACGTGGTGATCTGGGGCTCCAACGCCGCCAGGAACAAGGAGGCCGAAGAGACCCTGAAGGCCCACGGCGGCAGCGTCTTCGCCCAGACCGTGGACGTCTCCGACGAGCAGCAGGTGGTCGACGCCATGGCCGAGGCCAACGCCTGGAAGGGCCGGCTCGACACCGTGATCGCCAACGCCGGCATCGGCCGCGGCTCGCCCTCGTTCGTGGAGATGACCACCGAGACCTACCGCCAGGTGCTGGCGGTGAACCTCGACGGGGTCTTCTTCACCTTCCGCGAAGCCTGCCGCCACATGGTGGAGCGCGCCAGGAGCACGGGTGAGAAGGGCGGGTCGATCATCGGCGTCGCCTCCCTGGCCGCCATCGAGGGCGCGGCCCGCAACGAGGCCTACGCCGCCACCAAGGGGGCGGTGATCTCCATGATGAAGTCGGTCGCCGTCGAACACGCCCGCTATGGCGTGCGCGCCAACGCCATCCTGCCGGGCTGGATCGCCACCGACATGACGGCGGGCGCCCAGGGCAACGCCGCCTTCGCCGAGAAGGTCATCCCCCGCGTGCCCGCGCGCCGCTGGGGCGAGCCGGCCGATTTCGGCGGCATCGCCGTCTATCTGGCGTCCGACGCCTCCAGCTATCACTCGGGCGACACCTTCGTGATCGACGGCGCCTACTCGATCTTCTAGGCGCCTCGAGCATCGGCGCCGCGATGTCCCGTTCGGGAGACGCGGCGCTTGCGAAGTCGCATCCGAACAGGTAGAGGGGGCGCTTCCCGAACGGACCTGTACGGAATGGGCAGTCAAACGCCTCCGTCCAGCCTGTCGGGAAAGCCGGAAACCTGACCTGTTTCAACGGCATGGGTGCATAGCTCAGTTGGTAGAGCAGCTGACTCTTAATCAGCGGGTCGTAGGTTCGAATCCTACTGCACCCACCATCATTGTTCGATCTTCGTTCGAAATGTTCGGTGGCTGGTCGGCTTCACGCGCGGGGCTCAGCCGATCCGCGACCAGCAGGACCCGGCCGGCGTCGTTCCAGTAGAACGGCAGGGCGGCGTTGGCGAACACCACCAGACGACCGCTCCGGGCGAAGTCATGGTCTGCGCCGGCGCCGATCCGGAAGGTCGTGGCGTAGTCATGATCGAGCATGCCCATCAGGCAGTAGCGCGGCGCGTCCGCAGCGCAGGGGTTGAAGCGCAAAAGATCGCCCAATCCGCTTGGTCGGCCTTCCGGACCGCACGCGCCGAACGGGCCGCCCCATGCGCCGGCGGCGGTGAAACGCCAGGTGTCGCCGGCCTGCATCCAGAGGCCGGTGTGAACCACCTTCATGCGCCCGCCCACGATGATCCTTGGCAACCCCGCCCTCCCAGGCGAGGACGTCTAGCATATCTCATAGGTAGTTTTTATAGAATAATGTATCCTTATGCGTGCTGGGCGGATGCGTCGGTCACGCCTGCCCGTCAGCCCCTGAGGCGATAGCCCGTCTTGAAGATCCACCAGACGGCGCCCAGGCACAGGGCCATGAAGCCCAGCGTCATGCAAAGGCTGACCCCCACATTGACGTCTGAGACGCCGTAGAAGCTCCAGCGGAAGCCCGAGATCAGATAGACCACCGGGTTGACCAGGGTGATCTTCCTCCAGATCGGCGGCAGCATGTTGATGGAATAGAAGCTCCCGCCCAAGAACGTCAGCGGCGTGATCACCAGGGTGGGAATGATCTGCAGCTTCTGGAAATCGGTGGCCCAGACGCCGATCAGGAAGCCGAACAGGCTGAAGGTCACCGCCGTCAGCACCAGGAAGGCCATCATCCACACGGGGTGCAGGATGTTGAAGGGCACAAAGAGGCGCGCTGTGACCAGGATCAGCAGGCCCAGCAGCACCGACTTTGTGGCCGCCGCGCCCACATAGCCCAGCACCGCCTCGATCCAGGACACCGGCGCGGAGAGGAGCTCGTAGATGGTGCCGGCCCACTTGGGCATGTAGATGCCGAAGGAGGCGTTCGACAGGCTTTCCGTAAGGACAGACAGCATCATCAGCCCCGGCACGATGAAGGCGCCGTAGGTCACCCCGCTGATCGCCCCCATGTGCGAGCCGATGGCCGAGCCGAACACCACGAAATAGAGCGAGGTGGAGATCACCGGCGCCAGGATGCTCTGCAACAGGGTGCGAAACCACCGCGCCAGCTCGAAGCGATAGATGGCGCGGATGGCGTGGATATTGAGCATTGGGGGCTTGGCGTCTTGACCATTCAAGGCGGGGGCGCTCGCGACGGGGGTGCTCATGACTTGGCGCTCACCAGGTTGACGAAGATTTCCTCGAGGGAGCTCTGCCTGGTCTGCAGGTCCTTGAAATCCACCCCGGAGGCGGCGAGCTGGCGCATCAGGCCGGCGATGCCGGTGCCCTCGTGGCGGGCGTCGAAGGTGTAGACGATATTGGCCCCGTCTTCCGACAGCTCCAGGTCATAGGCGGCCAGTTCCGGCGGAATGCTGGTCAGGGGCGCCTGAAGCTGCAGGGTCAGCTGCTTCTTGCCGAGCTTTTCCATCAGCGCCGTCTTGTCCTCAACCAAGAGAATCTCGCCCTTGGCGATCACCCCGATGCGGTCGGCCATCTGCTCCGCCTCTTCGATGTAGTGGGTCGTCAGGATGATGGTGACGCCGCTTTCCCGGAGCTTGCGCACCATCTCCCACATGTCCCGCCGCAGCTCCACATCGACCCCGGCGGTGGGCTCGTCGAGGAAGAGGATGCGCGGCTCGTGGGACAGGGCCTTGGCGATCATCACCCGGCGCTTCATGCCGCCGGACAGCTCCTTGATCTGGGCGTCCTTCTTGTCCCACAGCGACAGGTCCCGCAGCACCTGCTCGATGTAAGTCTTGTTGGGCGCCTTGCCGAACAGGCCGCGGCTGAAGCTGACGGTGGCGAGAACGGTCTCGAAGGCGTCGGTGTTCAGCTCCTGCGGCACCAGGCCGATCTTGGCCCGCGCGGCGCGATAGTCTTCGGCGATGTCGTGGCCGTCGGCCGTGACCGTGCCGGAGCTGGCCTTGACGATGCCGCAGATGATGCTGATCAGCGTGGTCTTGCCCGCGCCGTTGGGGCCGAGCAGGGCGAAGATCTCCCCGGCCCGAATGTCCAGATCGATGGATTTCAGGGCCTGGAAGCCCGTGGCGTAGGTCTTGGTCACGCCGGACACGGAGATGATGGAGGGCAAGGCGTATCCGGGAGCGGGAGGAAGGGCGCGTCTTCACCTTAGCTGTGAACGCGCGTGGGGTAAAACAAGACCGCGGCGCTGATCGAGCCTCTTGGCGAGGGGCGGCCTGAACCGGCATAAGGCGCCATGGCCTTCGACTCATCCCTGGACACCGCGCGCGAGGTGCTGCGCCGCACCTTCGGCCATCCGGACTTCCGCGGCCTGCAGGCCGGGGTGATCGCCGAGGCGCTGGCCGGGCGCAGCGCGCTCGCCGTCCTGCCCACCGGCGGCGGCAAGAGCCTCTGCTACCAGATCCCCAGCCTGATCCGGCCGGGCCTCGGTCTCGTGGTCTCGCCGCTGATCGCGCTGATGGCCGATCAGGTGGCGGCGCTGCAGCAGGCGGGGGTGGCGGCGGCCCGGCTCGACTCCAACGCCACCCTGGACGAGCGCAGCGACACCTGGCGGCGGATCGGGGACGGGACGCTCGACATCCTCTACATGTCCCCCGAAGGGCTGATGCAGCCGAACATCCTGGAGCGGCTCTCCAACCATCCCCTGGCGCTGATCGCCATCGACGAGGCGCACTGCGTCAGCCAGTGGGGCCACGACTTCCGCCCCGAATACCGCACCCTCGGCCGGCTGGCGGACATCTTCTCCGACGTGCCCCGCCTCGCCGTCACCGCCACGGCCGACGCCCGCACCCGCGACGACATCCGCGCCGAACTGCGCCTGCAGGACGCCCACGAGTTCGTCGACAGCTTCGCGCGGCCGGAGCTTCAACTCTCCGCGGAACGCAAATCCGGATCGGCGCCCGCCCGCGTGCAGGCGCTGGTGGAGGCCCGGCCCGGCCGCTCGGGCGTGATCTACGCCGGTTCGCGGGTGAAGACCGAGGAGCTGGCCGAGCGGCTCGCGGCGCTGGGCGTTCCGGCGCTCGCCTATCACGCCGGCCTCGACAAGTCCGTGCGCCAGGCCCGCCTGACCAGATTCCTGCAGGAGGATGGGGCCGTGATGGTGGCCACCATCGCCTTCGGCATGGGCATCGACAAGCCGGACGTGCGCTACGTCATCCACGCCGATCCGCCCGCCTCCATCGAGGCCTACTGGCAGGAGGTGGGCCGTGCGGGCCGCGACGGCCAGCCGGCGGAAGGCATCACCCTCTACGGCGCCGCCGACATCGCCTGGGCGCTGCGCCGCATCGACGAGCGCGACGTGGCGCCGGAGGTCAAGCAGGTCCAGGTGCGGAAGGCCCGCCAGCTCTACGCCATGCTGGACGGCATGAGCTGCCGCGCCGCCGCCGTCCGCCGCTATTTCGGCGAGGAGGGGGCGCAGGCGTGCGGCGTCTGCGACCTCTGCACCACCCCGCCGGCGACGCAGGACGCCACCCAGGCGGCGCAGATGGCGCTCTCCGCCGTGCATCGTCTGGGGGGCCGGTATGGGCGCGGGCGGGTGATCGACCACCTGCTCGGCAAGACCAAGGACGTGCATCCCAACGAGGCGGGGCTCTCCACCTACGGCGTCGGCGGGGCGCTGACCGCCGTCGAATGGCGCACCCTGATCGACCAGCTCCTGTTCGACGGGCTCCTGGTGGAGGATCCGAACGACGGGCGTCCCCTGCTTGGCCTGGGCGACAGCGCCCGGGTGCGCGAGATCTACAAGGGCGCCCGCACGGTGGAGGTGCGCGCCCACGCGCCGGCCAAGCCCCGCGCCGACCGCCGCGAACGCCCCTCGCCGATTTTGGACGAGCGGCCTGAAACCCAGACCCTCTTCTCCGCGCTTAGAGCCTGGCGCAAGGATCAGGCGTCGATCCAGAAGGTGCCCCCCTACGTGATCTTCCACGACAAGACCCTGCTCGACATCGCCCGGGTTCGCCCCGCCACCCTGGACGCGCTGGGCAGGGCCAGCGGCGTCGGCCAGGGCAAGCTCGACCGCTATGGCGCCGCCGTGCTGGACGTGGTGCGGACGGCCCCCGAATGAGCGGGACCTCGAACCGCCGGGACGTCCTGGCGGGCGGAGCCGCCGCCTTCGGCGGGGTCGTGCTCGCCGGCGCCGCGAGGGCCCAGCCCCAGGCCGGCGGCGTTCGCCTCGGCCCGCCGAAACCCTTCTCCTTCGAGGGCCTGATCGCCGAGGCGAAGGCGCTCTCCACCCGGCCCTATCGCGCGCCGCCGCCCGCCGACCCGCTCCTCGACAGGTTCGAATTCGACACCTACGGCCAGATCGTCTTCGATCCGAAGATGACGCTGTGGGGCGGCGCCGGAGAGCCGGCGGTGCAGCTCTTCTCCATCGGCAAGTATTTCAAGGCGCCCGTGGAGATCAGCCTCGTCGACAGGGGTTCGGCCCGCCCGGTGCTCTACGAGCCGCGCCTGTTCCAGGCGCCCGCCGCCAATCCCTTCCACCAGCTCCGCCATGGCGGGTTCGCGGGCTTTCGGGTGATGAACGACAAGGAGCCGGGGGACTGGCTGTCGTTCCTGGGCGCCTCATACTTTCGCGCCGCCGCCCCCTTCAACCAGTACGGCGCCTCGGCGCGCGGCCTCTCGATCAATTCCGGCGGCCCCGCGCCCGAGGAGTTCCCGGCCTTCACCGCCTTCTGGCTGGAGAAGGGGCCGGATCGCGGCCTGGTGGTCTACGCCCTGCTCGAAGGGGCCAGCGTCTGCGGCGCCTACCGGATCGACTGCCGCAAGGGCGCGAGCGAGGCGACCCAGGCGGTGGATGCGGTCCTCTTCTTCCGCCGCCCGGTCGAGCAGGTCGGGATCGGCCAGATCACCAGCATGTTCTGGTATGGCGAGAACAGCACGCCCGTTCGCCGGGACTGGCGCCCCGAGATCCACGACTCCGATGGTCTGGCGCTCTGGACCGGCGCGGGCGAGCGCGTCTGGC
>Ga0302314_10022227_pt1 | contig 10407 bp, 7 predicted proteins | sample III_Palsa_N2_3_FD_200533 | JGI IMG/M metagenome (GOLD analysis project Ga0302314, IMG submission 200533) | Peat permafrost microbial communities from Stordalen Mire near Abisko, Sweden - III_Palsa_N2_3 | ecosystem: Environmental > Terrestrial > Soil > Palsa > Peat permafrost | place: Sweden... | reverse complement strand
TGCATCGCGACGGGGCCTTCACCGAATATCTGACGCTTCCGCGCCGCTTTGTCCACGCCGCCGGCTCGCTGACTCTGGACCAGGCCGCGATGATCGAGTTCCTCGCCATCGGCGCTCATGCGGTGCGACGTGCCGATGTCGCTGCGGGGCAGCGCGTTCTGGTGGTCGGCGGCGGCCCCATTGGCATGGCGGCCATGCTGTTCGCTGCCCTGCGCGGCGCGACGATCACCGCGCTCGATCAACGGCGGGATCGCCTCGACTTTGCGCTGCGACACCTGGGGGTTGCCGATGCCGTGGAAGTCGGCGAAGACGACGTCGAGCAATTGGCTCGGTTGACGGGTGGCGAATTCTTCGACGTCGTGTTTGATGCCACGGGCAATGCAGGTGCGATGGAACGCGGCTTCCGGTTCATCGCTCATGGCGGCAAGTACGTGCTGATTTCGATCGTGCCGGGCGACATCAGATTCTCGGATCCGGAATTTCACAAGCGGGAAGCCACGCTGATGGGCAGCCGAAATGCCACCGTGGAGGACTTCGAGACCGTCGTCCGGGCAATGCACGCTGGCCAGGTTCCCGATGCCGCGCTGAACACGCACCGGCTCAAGCTCGCGGACGTGCCGGCCAGCTTCGTGACGCTACTCGCGCAGGAGGCGGGCGTCGTCAAGGCCATTGTCGAATGCTGACGCCGCCCATCCTCCAGTTCGGCACGAGCCGCTTCCTGCTCGCGCACGTCGCCCTGTTTGTCTCGCAGGCGCTCGATGCCGGCGAGGCGCTCGGAGGCGTCCTGGTGGTACAGACAACGCGCAGCGAGGCGAGCGCGCGCCGCGTGGAGGCACTGCAGGGCGGCAACGCCTATCCGGTGCGCGTGCGCGGCCTGCGTGGGGGGGCGGTGGTCGACGAGACGCTGAGCTGCCACGCCGTACGCGACGCCGTGCAGGCCGATGCGAGCTGGAGCCGGTTGCGCGACGCCGTGGCCGGCGACGTGCGGGTGATCGTTTCCAACACCGGCGACGGCGGCTACGCTTTCGATGACGGCGACCAGGCCGACTGCCTTCTTTGGCCCGAGCGCGCGCCGCGCAGCTTCCCCGCCAAGTTGCTGGTGCTGTTGCACGGCCGCTGGCGCGCCCTGAACTCGACTCGGCTCTCGATCTACCCCTGCGAACTCGTCGCGCGCAATGGCGACACACTGCGCGATCTCGTGGCCGGCCTTGCGATGCAATGGAACCTTGGCAACGAGTTCTTGATGTGGTTGCGCGAGCATTGCGTGTGGGCCAACTCGCTCGTCGATCGCATCGTCTCGGAACCGTTGCATCCGATCGGCGCGGTTGCGGAACCGTACGCGCTGTGGGCCATCGAGCAGCGCCCCGGCCTGGTGCTGCCGTGTCGCCATCCCGCGATCGTGCTGACGGACGACCTGCAGCGCCATGAGCGGCTCAAGCTGTTCCTTCTGAACGTCGGTCACACCTTCCTGGCCGAGCGCTGGCTTGTCGACGGAGGCGATGCTGGCGACACCGTCTTGCAAGCGATGCGCGATCCCGTGCTGCGCACAGAACTCGAAGCGTTGTGGGCTCAGGAAGTCCTGCCGGTGTTTGACGCTCTGGGGCAGAGCGAGGAAGCCGCGCGCTATCTCGTTGACTTGCGTGAGCGGCTGCTCAATCCTTTCCTCGCGCACCGCCTCACCGACATTGCGCAGAATCATGCGAAGAAGAAAGCGCGTCGTCTGGCTCCGGTCGTCGAGCTCGCGGCCCAACTGGGACTTGCGCTGCCGCAGCATCGACTGCGGCAGGCGCTGAAACGGGACGAAATTGCATGAGCGAGCCGAAGGCTTTCGATGTCATCACGGCCGGCGAGGCGATGGCGCTCTTCATGGCGAGCGCGCCAGGTGCACTCGAAAACGTCCGGGATTTCCACATGGGTGCCTCCGGCGCGGAGCTCAACGTCGCCATTGGACTCGCGCGCCTCGGCTTTCGAGTGGGTTTCCTGAGCCGAGTCGGCGGCGATGTCTTCGGGCGCTTCCTGATGGAGACGCTGGCGCGCGAAGGCGTCTCGGACGAGCATGTGTCGATCGCGCCCCAGCAGTCGACAGGCTTCATGCTCAAGTCGCTGGTTGGCGGCGGCGACGATGCGGAGATTGACTACTACCGCCGTGGCTCCGCCGCTAGCCATCTCGGCTTGGGCGACTACCCGCCCGGCTTCTGCGCACGGGCGCGTCACCTGCACCTCACGGGTATCAGCCCGGCGCTGTCCGGATCGACGCGTGAACTTGTCTTTCACCTTGCCCGTGAAGCGCGTACGACGGGATGCATTGTTTCATTCGACCCCAACCTGCGGCCGCGCCTTTGGCCATCGCAAGAAGCCATGACGACCTGCCTGAACGAACTCGCGAGCCTGAGCGACCTCGTGTTGCCGGGCCTCTCGGAAGCGCGCACCTTGACCGGTTTCGACACCCCCACCGACATCGCCAGCTTCTATCTAGACCGCGGGGTGCGGCAGGTCGTCGTAAAACTGGGCCCCGCTGGTGCGTATTACGCGAGCGTCGACGGATCCGGTAGCGTGGCGGCGCCGGCGGTCGCCGAGGTCGTCGATACGGTAGGCGCGGGCGACGGTTTCGCGACTGGCGTGATCAGCGCGCTATTGGAAGGACTACCGCTTCAAGAAGCAGTCATGCGAGGCAACCTAATCGGATCCAGAGTCATTCAGTTTCAAGGAGACTCGGATGGTTTGCCTACCCGAAGAGAACTGGCCGCCTTCGCCGCCGACCTGACGTCCTGACGTCCTGACTACGTGCGAACCGTTCGTATTAGCGTTGCTTCTCGGCGAACTGCATTCAGAAGGAAGTCCGGCCTCGGCACCTGCGAAGAGGCGCTACAAGATGGATTCTAAAACGCCCAGGCCAGCAGATCGCCGCCGACAGCTTGGCCGTTTCCGCGCAGGCGGCAGCTGATGGCCGGCGCGCCACGATTCTGAGCGTGGCATTGATGCTGCTCGCTTGTAGTTTCGGTGTGATCATCGGGATTCGTATCAGCCGCACGATCGTCAAGCAACTTGGAGGCGAGCCGGAGACCGCGGCAGACATGGCCAAGCTGGTCGCGCAAGGCGACCTGAGCCTGGAGCTCGACGTGAAGCGAGGCGATACCACCAGCCTGATGGCGCAGCTCAAGGGGATGCAATCCAGCCTCTCCACGGTGGTTTCCAACGTGCGCCTGAACTCGGAGTCCGTGGCCACCGCCTCGGCCCAGATCGCCAAGGGCAACCTCGACCTTTGCGGCTCTCATAGAAGCGGACGCTCGCACTGTCGAACGGTGACTTTCGATCGATCGTCGGCGCTCGCGATGTCCGGAGCAGGAATGCGGCTTGGAAGCGACAGCGGTCGCGACAAGATTTCTCGGGAAAACCAGTTCGCGACTCGTTCCCGCCATTCACGCATGCCTCTATTGCTTCCGACCAGCGACGACAAACGGCCCTGGAGCGGGAAACAGGTTTCGAAACTGCGCCTCAGCCTTGGAGGGCTGCGCTCTACCAACTAAGCTATTCCCGCGCGTTCGCCAGTCTACCAACGTCAGGAATCGCCACGAATGGCCTGCCCGATACCTGTCGTTCGTGGACGGCTGCACCTGGCCGACCTGCGACATCGATCGAGCTGCGTCTAAGCTTGTGCGAAATGCCAAACCAATACCGCGACGACCGCGACGACGATCACAACGATCCACGTTGGCACCCCGGCCTCGTCGGAGCGGCCGCTGACAGCCGCCTTGTAGGTCAAGTCCAGCGCTCCACCGATCGCGCTGCCGACTTCGTCCTTCACGACAAAACCGAGCACTGCGAAGGTCGCCGCAAAAACCTTCAGCCAAGTCACAAACCCACGGTCGAAGACAGTGCTGCCGACGGCGCCGAGTCTCTCGTGATGCACCAAGATCCATAGGATGACCGCGGCAATGGCGCCGAAGATCAGTCCTAGCAAGGCGTACACGAGCCGATCGAAGACTTTGGCAAACATTTCTACAACGCTCCCCGAGCTTCAAGCGTTCAGGGTACCCCAGATGCGCGGCGCGATGGCTCTTGGCGTCCTCGCTGGGCCACCCAGGAGCAATGGGATGGACGCCCCCACCCACTGACGGCATCGATGTGCCAGAGTGGAAGTGTCAGCCACCACTCGATGCGGAAGGAGCGTCCACCATGCAGATTACGACAATCGGAATCGACCTGGCGAAGAATGTGTTCCAGGTTCACGGGGCGAACGAGCACGGCAAGCCGGTTCTTCGCAAGCAACTGAAGCGCGACCAGTTCACCAGGATTGAATCGACTCTCGCGAACGGTGTGCTCCATTTGGTGTTCGCGACCGAGGACGGCCTGAATACGATGGACGATCCCTGGTTCGAAGCATTTGAAATGCATTTGCGCAATGCCACCGAAGACAAGGCTGTGCGTGTCGTGCTTCTTTCGGCACGCGGTAAGGTGTTTTGCGCCGGCGCGCATCTGCAGGGCATGCAGACGAGCGCACTGCTGCAAGGTTTTGCCGAATCGCCGTTGGAGCGGTTCACCAACCGGCTCGCAGCGTTTCCGAAACCGCTTCTGGCGGCCGTGCACGGCAAAGCGATCGGCGGTGGTGCGACCCTGTTGTTGCATTGCGATCTGGTCGTCGCCGCAAGCGACACGCAGTTCCGGCTGCCGTTCACCAGCCTGGCGGCCGGGCCGGAATTGGGTTCGAGCTTTCTCCTGCCGCAAGCCGGTGGGTCGCGTCTGGCCAGCGAACTTCTGCTACTGGGTAACGCCTTCGATGCCCACAAGGCGATGCGTGCCGGGTTCCTGACCGAGATCGTCGAACCCGGCAAAGAATTGCTCCTCGCGCAGCAGTGGGCGGCGCAGTTGGCGGCGCTGGCGCCGAGCTCAGTACAAGGCACGAAGCGGCTGTTGCGGCAAGCGCAACAGGCTGGCTTGTCAGCGGCCATTGATCGCGAGGGAACCGCGCTTGCGCAAGCGCTCACGAGCGCCGAGGTCGGCGAGGCGCTCGAGGCCTTCGTTCAGAAGCGCCGCCCGGACTTTTCTGCTTTTCAATGAGCTCGCGCGAGTAGCGCAGGGGCTTCCTGCACCCCCTGCTGCACGTTGATCGACCTCGGGCGGCTATGCTGCGCACGGGCCTGTCGAACTCATCCTTCACGAGAGCGAACAACCGCCGCTTGAACTCGCGCGAGAAAATCTTCGAGCAGGAACGGCTTGGCGAGAAACTCGTCGGCGCCTGATTCAGTTGCCGTCACGCAGTCGCAAAGACTGAACCGAGGTATGAGCACCAACAGCGGTGTGTGCGGGCTGATGGCGCGCAAGTCTCGTAGCAGACCCATTGCCTCATTTGAATCGACCTCCAGGTCCAGGATCACGAGGTCGTGGACGAGCCAGGCGATTTGCCTGGCCATGCTGAAATTCTGGACAAGTTCGACGACGTGCTCAGCGCTCGCCAGCATCGCACTAGCCGATGCTGCCAGCTCCGATTCGCGCACGATAAAAAGTATCTTCATGGGTATACGCGCGGCACGTCGGTTCCAAAGCGATCAGGCGTTGACGTATCGGTAAGTGTCGCGCCCGGCTGCCTTCGCAAGGTAGAGGGCGCTATCGGCCCGCGCAAGCACCTCGTCCGCCGTAGCATCTTCGCCAACGTAGTAGACGACGCCCATGCTGCATGTCACCGCCAGTTCGCCATCTGCCACCGAGATCGGCACTCGCAAGGCCGCACCCAGCTTTGCCGCCACGGCCGAAGCTTCCTCGGCGGCATTCAACTCTTCGAGGATGACGACGAATTCGTCCCCGGACAGGCGCGCCGCCGTGTCCGTCTCGCGAACGTTCTGCGTGAGTCGCGCAGCGATCGCCTGCAGTACCGCATCCCCTGCTGCATGGCCCCGGTGGTCGTTGATGGCCTTGAAGTGATCGATGTCCATGTAGATGACGGCCATGGGCCTCTTCGTGCGCTTGCATCGCGCGACGGCGAGTTCGAGCCGCTCGATGAACTGCCGACGATTTGGTAGCCCGGTCAGCGAGTCGTGTCTGGCAAGCCGCTCGAGTTCTTGCTCCACGATCTTCAGGCGCGTGACGTCCATGCTCAAGGTGAAGACGCCGGCGACACTGCCGTCTGGGCGAATGTCCGGGGTATAGATCGTGTTCATGGAGCGCCTCGTTCCGGCAGCCAGAGACTCCACCTCGAACTCGACACGTTCGCCCGCGAGTGCGCGCCGAAGCTGATCGCGACGTTGGCCGTAGAGTGTCGGGCCCAGCACTTCGGAGAGGGGCTTGCCCAGGGCCTGAGCCAGGTCGACGCCAACCCATTCGTGAAATGTCGCATTCATGAAACGCACACGCTCGTCGTCTGCGATGTAGGTGATGAGAACCGGCAGGTTGTCAGTGACCGCGCGAAGCTGCTTTTCGCTGGCTTCGACCCTGATCCTGGCGTTGTGCTGCTCCGTGCGGTCCAGAACCATCCCGTAGATGCCAACCACGTTGCCGTCCGCATCGCGGTCGGGAAGGTAGTGGTACAGCATGTGGCCGGGCGAACCCGGGTTCGTGCTGGCTCGCTCGAACGTGACATCTTCTCCGGCCATCGCGCGTGACATCTGCACCTTGAGCTCGTGGAAGACGGTGTCGCCGAACACCTCCGCGACCGTGCGGCCCACCATGTTCTCGCGTGCTATCGAGAACCAGGCGCCGTAGTTGGCGTTGGCATAGGTGTAGCGAAAATCCCTGTCCAGGTGCGAGATCAGGGCGGGCATGCTGTCGGTGACGGTTCGAAGTCGACGCGCGCCCTTTTCAAGGTCTCGCTCGATCTGCTTGCGTACCGTGATGTCGCGCAAGAACGTGTCTGCCAGGTAGTGGTCACCCATGTCCACCGTGGCGACTGACATCTCGACTGGAATCTCTCGACCATCGCGGTGCCGAACAATCGCCTCCATCCTGGCGTTGACGACGGCACCCAGGCCAGTGCCTGCGAAGGACACGATCCCGGGGTTATCGATCTGTCGATAGTCCCCTGGCTGAATGAGATCGACCATGGAGCGGCCAATCGCCTCCGGGCGCTTCCATCCGAAGGTCACCTCGGCTTGACGGTTCCACTCGGTGATCGCACCGTGGCGATCGACGCTGATGAAGGCATCGGCGGCATGCGTCAACACCTCTCGAAAGTGCTTTTCGCTGGCACGCAGGCTGTCCTGGGCCGCCTGGCGATCACGCATGAGTCCGTCGAACGCGAGGGCCAGCGCACCGATCTCGTCACGGGCAAAGCTCGGCGACGCGGGGGTATACGACGCGGCATCCTCGGCTCGCCGAATGTGATCCTGAAGCCTGGTCAACGGCGCCAGATAGTGGCGCAAGACGACGAGAGACAGCCCGCCGAACAGGGTCGCCAGCAAGAGCGCGCCGGCCCATGCCGTTTGCTGGAGCGAGTCGATGACTGCGAAGGCTTCGCTGGCTGGATACATCGCTCCAACGATCCAGTTCGTCTGGGTGATCCGCTTGAACGCGTATAACCCATAGACACCCGCCCTGTTCGCACCTTCGGTCGTGCCTTCGAAACCGGCCAGGGCGCGCTCTGTGGGGATGTTGCGGCCGCCTTGGGCACTGGAGGGTAACAAGATACGCGACGTCAGCGGGTGACTGATGATGATGCCGTCCGTGTTCAAGATGAACAAGTAGCCGGTCTGACCAAACCGGATGTCCGGAAGTCCGCCGAGGAAATTGCGTTCCTGTAGGTTGATGGCGCCGGACATGACGTAGACCACCTCCCCACGCTGGTCGACGATCGGCTCGGTCATGACGACCTGCGGCTGCCCGTTGATCCGGTTTCGAATGGGCTGGGAGATCAGCCCTGACCGCAGTCGGACGGTATCGATGAAGTACGGGCGATCGCTCACGTTGACGCGACCATTCTGCTTGGCACCGTCCAGATTGGCGACGAGATTGCCTGATCTGTCCAGCAGCGAGACCTTGTCGAATGCCTCGCTGAGCGAGTTGTGCCGGTCCAGAAAGGCCTGCAACTTGGTGGTGTCGCCCAGATCCTGGGTTTCGATGCTCTTCGCAAACGTGCTCAACAGGGTGCGGCGGCTCACGAACTTCTGGTCGATGGCGTCGCCGATCGCGGATAGGCGTGCGAACTCCTCATTGGCGATCGACGAACGCAGATGCGTCTGCACCAGGTAGAGGGCGACCGTAGCAGTCGCGAACGTCGTGGCGAGTACCGTCGCGACGACACCGATGCTGAGGCGGGTTCTGAGACTGAGGTGAAACGACTTCGGGAAGTGGATCGGGCTGGAAAAGCGCATGGCTTCTAATATTGTTCGATCCGAATCAACGTGTCTTGATCTGTGTCAACGCAACATTGCCGCCAAAGATGGCAGCTCAGTTGCGTCTAGACAGGACGCAGTGCAGTTCTTCGCGACGAGTACGCTGCATCGCGTGCAGGTTCGCGCTGAAGAGCTGCAGTTCCGTTCGACCTGGCGCACTTCAATCGCTGACACACCTTAGTCTAGGAATGTGAGTCCATCGTGCGGCGCTTGCAAGGCCTACGGGCTTGATCTTTACGGACGTCGGAAGTCTGTTTTCAGCGCGCACGCCACTGCCCCGGTGCATTTGCCTTTCCATCTACACAGCGGCGTGCCGATATGTCGATGGAGGACACGGACTTGTGGTGGATAGGTTGAGCGCTTCGCGCTCGACTTTGCCTAACTGCCGTCGTGCGATCGCCCTCGCGAAATGTCCAGGCCAGGGTCGAAGTCGTCGCCCACGACGAGTGCATCGCGGCCGCCGTCTTTGGCTCGATAGAGCGCGCGATCGGCCCGCACCATCAGCGCCTTCGCATCGATCTCGATCGAACCGTCCAGGTAGGCCAGCCCCATGCTGGCGGTCACCGCCAGCGCCTGCTCGCCGACGCGCATCGGCGTGCGGATCGCCTGCCGCAGCTTGGTCGCGACAGCGACGGCCTCGTCACGCGTGCCCAGCCCGTCCAGGATCACCACGAACTCGTCACCCGCCAGCCGCGCCGCGACGTCCGTCTCGCGTAGGCCCGCGCGCAGCCGCGCGGCGAACTCCTTGAGCACCACGTCGCCGACGCCGTGGCCGTGGGTGTCGTTGATGGCCTTGAAGTGGTCGACGTCCAGAAAGATCAGTGCCAGCGGCCGCTGAGTGCGCCGATGGCGCCCGAGCGCTTGGTCGAGCAGCTCGTCGAACTGGCGCCGGTTCGCCAGACCCGTGAGCGGGTCGATGCGCGCGAGGCGCTGCAACTCGCGTTCCACTTCCTTCATTGCGGTCACGTCGGTGCTGAGCGTGAAGACGCCGCGCACGACGCCGTCTTGGCGGACGTCGGGAATGTAGACCGTCTGCAGATTGCGCGGGCCCGAACGCGTCTGCGACACAAGCTCGAACTCGACGCGCCGGCCTGCGAGCGCGGCGCGCAAGTACTCCCGGCGCGACGCGTAGATCTCGGCGCCCACGACCTCGGCCAGCGGGCGCCCGATCGCCTCGGCGATATCGACGCCCAGCCAGTCGTGAAACGTGGCGTTCATGAAGCGCAATTTCTCCTGCGCATCGACGTAGGTGATGAGCGACGGCAGGTTGTCGGTGACGGTGCGCAGCTGGTGCTCGCTTGCCTCGATTCGTTCGCGCGCGCGCTGCTGCTCAGTGCGATCCGTCACCAGGCCGTAGACGCCGACGACATTGCCGTGCTCGTCGCGGTCGGGTACGTAGTGCACGCGCATGTACTCTGCGGCGCCCGGCACCGTGTTGGTCAGATCGAACTCAACGTCGTTGCCCGCCAGGGCCTCGTCGATGCGCAGGCGCACGCCCGCGAACACGGTTTCGCCGAACACCTCGGACACAGTCTTGCCCACCGGCGAAGTGGGCAGCGCGAACCAGCTCACGTAGTGGGCGTTGACAAAGGTGTAGCGATAGTCGCGGTCCATGCGCGAGATCAGTCCGGGCACATGGTCGCTGACGGCCTTGAACCTCGCCTCGCTCGTTGCCAGCCGGGCCTGCGCGAGCTTGGCTTGCGTGATGTCGCGCAGACGCACGTGCGTTTGCCAATAGCCGCTGGCCTTGCGGTAGCGCGCGACGACGCACTCGACATGGCGCACACCGCCGTCCGCCTGCGGCAACGCGAACTCCGTCGTCGACGCCGGCGTGCCGTCGGCGATCAGCGTCGCGACGACGCTGCCGGCGCCGCTCAGCGCTTCGCTCGCCCGCCGACCCTCCAGCGGGCGCGCATCTAACCCCAACATCGTCGCGAAAGCCGCGTTGGCACCCGTCAGCCGGCCCTGTTCGTTGATCACGAGGAGTCCGTCGGGCGAGTGCTGCAGGAACGCGGCGAACTGGCGCTTGCTGGCCTGCAGCGCCATGCCCATGCGGCAGATCAGCAGGCTGGTGCAACACTGCGCG
>Ga0302314_10022225_pt1 | contig 10408 bp, 10 predicted proteins | sample III_Palsa_N2_3_FD_200533 | JGI IMG/M metagenome (GOLD analysis project Ga0302314, IMG submission 200533) | Peat permafrost microbial communities from Stordalen Mire near Abisko, Sweden - III_Palsa_N2_3 | ecosystem: Environmental > Terrestrial > Soil > Palsa > Peat permafrost | place: Sweden... | reverse complement strand
GCCCTCGTCGACCCCCGATCCGAACCCGGCGGGAGGCAGTCCCGCGAACACCTGCCTGGGCAGCACGCCGTCCCACATCCGGTGCATGCCACCGTCGGGGTCGCACACCGACATCGCCATGAACGTGTCGCCGTGATATCCACCGCGCCAGGTGAGCAGCCTCGTCTTGGCGCCGAAGCCGCGCGAGCGCCAGTACTGCAGGCACATCTTGATCGCGACCTCGACGCTGACGGAGCCGGAGTCGCAGAGAAAAACGTGCTCAAGCCCGTCGGGAGCGAGCGCGGCGAGCCGGTCCGCCAGGGCCACGGCCGGCTCGTGCGTCAGCCCGCCGAACATCACGTGGCTCATCCGTTCCAGCTGATCCCGCGCCGCCGCGTCAAGCACCGGGTGCCGGTACCCGTGGATCGCCGCCCACCAGGACGACATCCCGTCGATCAGCTCCCGGCCGCCGGAGAGCCGCAGCCGTACACCGCGAGCCGCCTCGACGACGAGCGGCCGACGCGTGCCAGGCATCGGCCCGTACGGATGCCACACCCGCGCCCGGTCTACCTCAAGCAGCTTCGCCATCGACGATCCAGAGATCAAAGGCACGAACAACGATTATCCAGAACGCACCGGTACTCCGCCGCACAGGGTCCGGCATCGTTTAGCAGGTGCCGTCCGTTCCGGGTTGGGTGCCATCGCCCCAGAAAGACTGGGGCTGTGGCCCCCAATGCCGGTGAGGCGGGACGCTTCTTGCTGTTATCAGGGTGGGACGGGCGGTTATCCATGACGGGACGGGCGGTTATCAGTGGTGGGCGGTGGGGCGGCCCGCGCCCTTGCCGCGCTTTTCGCGGACGCGCATGGAGACGCGGATCGGGGTGCCGGGGAAGCCGAATTCCTCGCGCAGCCGACGCTCGATGAAGCGGCGGTACGTCTCCTCCAGGAAACCGGTGGTGAACAGCACGAAATGCGGGGGCTTGGTGCCTGCCTGGGTGGCGAACAGGATGCGTGGCTGCTTGCCGCCGCGCAGCGGTGGCGGGGTCGCCGCGACGAGGGCGCTCAGGAACGCGTTCAGCTGTCCGGTGCCGATCCGCTGCTCCCAGCCTCCGAGAGCCTCCTCGAGGGCGGGCACAAGCCGGTCGACGTGCCTGCCGGTGGACGCGGAGATATTGACCCGGGGCGCCCAGCGGACGTGGTAGAGCTGACTCTCCCTCTCCCGCTCCAGGTAGTGGCGGCGTTCCTCGTCGGTGAGGTCCCACTTGTTGTAGGCGATGACAAGCGCCCGGCCCGATTCGAGCACCATGGAGAGGATGCGCAGGTCCTGCTCGGTGAGCACCTCGCTCGCGTCGATCAGCACGACCCCGACCTCGGCCCGGTCGAGCGCGCCCTGGGTGCGCAGCACCGCGTAGTAGTCCGCGCCCTCGGCCTCGCGGTAGCGCCGCCTGATGCCCGCCGTGTCCACGAAGCGCCAGGTGGTGCCGCCAAGCTCGATGAGCTCGTCCACCGGGTCACGGGTGGTGCCCGCGACTGAGTCGACGACCGCCCGCTGCTCGCCGGCCAGCTTGTTAAGCAGGGAAGACTTGCCGACGTTGGGCTTGCCAATCAGGGCGATCCGGCGCGGGCCGCCCTCGGTCGCCCGCTCGCGCGGCGCCTCGGGGAGTGCCTCAAGCGCCTTGTCGAGCAGGTCGCCGCTGCCCCGGCCGTGCATGGCGGAGACCATGATGGGCTCGCCCAGGCCGAGCGACCACAGCGACATCGCATCGGCCTCGCTCTTGGCGTCGTCCACCTTGTTGGCCACAAGCACGACCGGCTTGCCCGCGCGCCGCAGCACCTGCGCGACCGCCTCGTCCTCGTCCGTGGCCCCGACCCGGGCGTCCACTACGAAGAGCACCGCGTCGGCGAGGCTCACGGCGATGGTGGCCTGCTCGGCGACCTGCGCGGCCAGGCCCTGGGCCCGGGCCACCCAGCCGCCGGTGTCGACCAGCGTGAAGGTACGGCCGCGCCAGTTGGCGTCGTAGGCGACCCGGTCCCTGGTCACGCCCGGCACATCCTGCACGACCGCCTGACGGCTGCCGAGGATGCGGTTGACCAGGGTTGACTTGCCCACGTTGGGGCGGCCGACCACCGCCAAGACCGGCTGACCGGGCGCACCGCCGCCGTAACGGCCGGTCTCGTCGCCGGTCTCGTCGGAGAACTCACCATCGCCGCCCACTGTGTCGGACAACACTGTGTCGGAAAAGTCCTCGTCGCCGACGTCTACCCAGCCATCGCCTTCGCCGCTAGCCTGCGGAAATTCCACTTAACTCGCCCACTCCTCCAGGCACGCCCTTCGCCGCGCCACCAGCGGCCCGCGGATCGCGGGACCGTGCGGGCGAAGCCACGCGTACGTTCGGTATTAACTGCTTTTGTCTCCCGCGTAGGCGAGATCGCCGCGCTCCGCGGCCAGCCGGGTGATCGCCTCGATCACCTCGGCCAGGGTCAGGTCGGTCGCGTCGAGCAGCACCGCGTCGGCGGCCATCTCGGACTGCGCGGCGTCAAGCCGGTCGCGCCTGGCCTGCGCCGCCTCCGTCTCGTCGACGGCGGCGCCCTGCTCGGCGGCGCGGCGCCTGGCGCGGGCCTGGGGGGCCGCGGTCAGGAACACCTTGAGCTGTGCGTCGCGCGCGACGACCGTGCCGATGTCACGGCCCTCGGCGACAATGCCAGGGTCCGCGGTCGCGATGATCGCGCGCTGCCTGGCGATCAGGTGCTCGCGGACCGCCGGAACGCGGGCGACGACGCTGACCTGACCGGACACCTCGGGCGTCCGGATATCACCGGAAACGTCCCGGCCGCCAACGCGGGTCCACGGATCGTCGGGATCGGTGGAGACCTCGATGGCGGGTTCCGCCGCCCGCGAGCCGACCACCGTCTCATCGGCCGTATCCGCGCCGACGGACATCAGCCACCAGGTCAGTGCCCGGTACATCGCCCCTGTGTCCAGGTAACGCAAGCCGAGCGCGCACGCGACACCGCGCGAGGCGCTGGACTTGCCTGACCCCGAAGGCCCGTCGACGGCTACGATTAGCCCGCTCGGCGATGAGTTACCCACCCGGCAATGGTACCGGGATCGCCGCATTCCCCCGGTCGGGAGATAACTGTTAACCGCTCTTGCGGCGGAATGACCGGCGGCTGGCCGCGGGGCCGTGCGCGCCGCTGACCTTGCCCGCCTCGTGGCTGCCCTTGCCCTGGCCCTCGGCGTGCACCTGGCGCTTGCGGTCGAGAGCCTCGCGGAACTTGGCCTTCACGTCATCGAGCTCCGGCTTTACCTCGCCCTCGGGCTCGGCCTGCGCACCGCCGGTGGGCGTCGCTACCTCGGCTTCGGCTGCGGGCTCGGCCGCGGGCGCCTGCTTCGCCGTGGCGGCGTCCTTCTTCGCGCTCTGCGTCATGGGGTCTAGCTTCGCACACCGCCAGCCTGGTCGCGCCATCCATTAACGACGGACGGGCCAGCCGCCGGCTTCCATGGCGTCGAGCAGCGCGGGCACCTCGTTCGGGCGGATCGAGAGCTCGGCGACACCGACGGGCAGCCCAGGAGAGTGCTCGATGCGAACATCCTCTATGTTGACCCGCACGGCCCCGGCCGCGTTGAACAGCCGCGCGAGCTCGCCCGGCCGGTCGGCGATGACGACCTGGACGACGGTGAAGTTGCGCTGCTGCCCGCCGTGCTTACCTGGGATGCGAGCGACGCCGGCCCGGCCTCGGTCAAGCAGCGCGGTCACCTCGCGGGTGCCGGTGGCGGTGTTGGTGGCCGTGTCGGCGGCGAGCAGGCGGGCGACCTCGGTGAGATCGTCGGCCACGGCCGCGACCACTTCGGCGACAGGACCGGCGTTGGCGGCCAGGATCTGCGTCCACAGCGCGCTGTCGCCCGCCGCGATCCTGGTAACGTCGCGCAGCCCCTGCCCGGCGAGCCTGAGCGCGTCGGCGGGAACGCGGGACGGGGCGAGCCGTGCCGCCATCGCGACCGCGACCAGGTGCGGCGCGTGCGAGACGAGCGCGACCCAGCGGTCATGCGTTTCCGGGTCCGTGGTGACCGGGTCGGCACCGCAGGCGATCGCGAGCGCGGTAACGGCGCCGATCGCCTCGGGCGAGGTTTCCTCCAGCGGGCAGATCGCCCAGGTCCGCCCGAGGAACAGATCCGCCTGCGCCGCCGCTGGCCCCTGCCGCTCCCGCCCCGCGAGCGGATGACCTGGGACGTAGGTCTCCAGGTGGCAGCCGAGCGTGCGGGCCCGCAGGACCGGGAGCACCTTGACGCTTGCCACGTCGGTGTACACGTCGGCGACGGCGCACTCCTGCGCGTAGGCGAGCATCTCACCGACCGCGGCGGGCGGCATCGCGAGCACGGCGACGTCGGCGATGCCCTTGGCGTCGCGCAGATCGTCCACCACCGTGCCCGCCCCAAGGTCGGCCGCGAGCCTGGCGGTCGCACCGTCGGCGTCGCTCAGCCAGACCTCGGCGCCCTTGGCCCGCAGCGCGAGCGCCATCGAGGTACCGATCAGCCCCGTCCCCGCGATAAGCACGCGTCCAGGCGCGTGCGTCACTGCGCGATATCCAGGCGCAGGGCGGCGGCGCCGCGCAGGTACACGTGCTGGATCCGCGCGCGAGTCAGTTCGGTCTCCACATGCGCCATCAGCCGGACGACCCGGGGCATGGCATCGTGTACCGGAATCTCGGTCGAGCACATCAGCGGTACCGCGTGGAACCCGATCTTGCGGGCGGCGAGCGCGGGAAACTCGGCGGTCAGGTCGGGCGTCACGGTGAACAGCACGCTGATCACGTCGTCTGGGGTGAGTTCGTTGCGGTCAAGCACCGCGGTCACCAGCTCCGCGGTCGCCTCAAGTATGGCGTCCCTGTCGTCCGCGTCGACCTGGACCGCGCCGCGAATAGCCCGGACTGTCATCTGCTCAACTCCTAACGATCAGCGGTCCCGGTGGCTTTATTCGGTGAGAGGCAAACAAGGCTACATCGAGTTGGCCCTGCTAGAGGCCCACGGCGGCGTACAGCTCGCCGATCTCCTTCGTCGTCAGGTCCCTTGTCGTGCCTGGTCGCAGGTTGCCGAGCTTGATCGGCCCTACGGTGGTGCGGACCAAGCGGATGACCGGGTGGCCGACCTCGGCAAGCATCCTGCGGACGATGTGCTTGCGGCCCTCGTGCAGCGTGATCTCGACGAGCGCGCGCCCGCCCGACTGCTCAAGCACCCGGAACTTGTCGGCGACCGCCACGCCATCCTCGAGCTCCACGCCGGTGGTCAGCCGCCTGCCAAGGTCCCTGGGGACCGGACCGGGCACGTCGGCCAGGTAGGTCTTGGCGACCTCGTAGCTTGGATGCGCGAGCCGGTGCGCGAGCTCGCCGTCATTGGTGAGCAGCATCAGGCCCTCGGTCTCGTAGTCGAGCCTGCCGACGTGGAAGAGCCGCTCGGCGCGATCGCCGAGGTAGTCCGTGATCGTCTTGCGGCCGCGGTCGTCGGACATCGCGGTGAGCACCGAGTGCGGCTTGTTGAACGCCAGGTAGGCGATGTCCTGCCGGGACGGTATGCGCTTGCCGTCGACCCGAATGATCTGGTTCTCCGGGTCCACCCGGGCACCGAACCTGCGGACGGTCTGCCCGTCCACCTCGACCCGGCCCGCGCCGATCAGCTCCTCGCAGTGACGGCGACTGCCCACGCCCGCCGCCGCGAGAACCTTCTGCAGCCTCGTGCCGTCCGCGACGTCGGTGAGGTCGTCGCGTTCGCCCGCGTCGCGAGCGCGGTCGACGACGTCGAAGTCGTCGTCATCGTCGTCAAGACCCATGCTGCGCAGTGCCCGCAGCCTGGCCTGGGCCTCGGGCGACAGGCGGCTGATCCGTTCCGCTTCGCTGCTTGAGCCCGCGCTGTTCGAGTCCGCGCTATTCGAGCCGGCCGGCTCGGAACCGCTACGCCCGCGTCCGTTCAATGTCCTCAATGTCCTCAATGTTCTCCGGCAGGAACGGCGCCAGGTCGGGCAGTTCGTCCAGGGACGCCATGCCAAGCCGCTCTAGGAAGTAGCCGGTGGTGCGGTACAGGATCGCGCTGGTCTCGGGATCGGTCCCCGAGTCCTCGACAAGACCGCGCAGCACGAGCGTCCTGATCACGCCGTCGCAGTTGACACCGCGGACCGCCGAGACCCGCGCCCGGCTGACCGGCTGCCGGTAGGCGATCACCGCCAGGGTCTCAAGAGCCGCCTGGGTAAGCCGGACCTCCTGACCATCCCTGACGAATCGCTCGACAAGCGGCGCGCAGTCCTCCCGAGTATAGAAGCGCCAGCCGCCCGCTATCTCCCGCAGGTCGAACCCACGGCCGTCCGCCGCGTACTCGGCCGCGAGCGCGCGCAGACCCGCGGCCACCTCGCCGCGCGGCCGTTCGATCACCTGGGCGATCAGCACCTCCGCCACCGGCTCGTCGGCGACGAGCAGGATCGCCTCTAGGCATGCGCGGAGCCCGGGGCCGTCGTCATCGGTGAGTTCTGCCTGATCGGGCAGGTCGGCGTCGCTGGTGGCCTGGTCTTCTGGCTGGTCTTCTGGCTGGTCTTCTGGCTGGTCTTCTGGCTGGTCTTCTGGCTGGTCTTCTGGCTGGTCTTCTGGCTGGTCTTCTGGCTGGTCTTCGGGCTGGTCTTCGGGCACTGTGAAGTCGCTGGTCATGTGTAGTCTTCTTCGCTTTCGGTCTCGCTTGCCTTGGCCGGGTCACCGCCGAGCGAGCCGGGCGCGGCGAGCCGGACCTCGCGGTCGCCGCCCGTCCAGCTCACGTAGAGCTCACCGAGCGGCGCGACCTGCTCGAACGCGATCACATCCTCCCGGTACAGCTCAAGCAGCGCCAGGAACGACGCCACAATCTCGTAATTCCCCGCCGCTCCCGACGAGAGCTGACGAAACGATGCCCGCCCGAGCCCGCGCAGCCGGTCGGCGATCAGCACCGCCTGCCCCCTGATCGAGACGAACGCGGCGTGGATGTGCTCGGTGGACACGACAGGCGGCGCCTTGGGCGTGAGCGCCCGCGCCGCGAGCGCCGCGAACTCCTGCGGGCCAATCGTGAAGAGGAGTTCGGGCAGCAGCCCGGCGAACCGGGGCTCGAGCGGCACCCGGCGCGGGAAGCGCTTCGCGGCGGCAGCCATCCGGCCGGCGAAGACCGCGGCGACCTCCTTGTAGGCCCGGTACTGCAGCAGCCGGGCGAAGAGCAGGTCCCGCGCCTCTAGAAGCGCCAGGTCCTCCTCGTCCTCGACCTCGCCCGACGGCAGCAGCCGCGCCGCCTTCAGGTCGAGCAGCGTCGCGGCCACGACGAGGAAGTAGCTCACCTGGTCCAGGTCCCAGCCACCCGAGCGGTGCCTGATGTAGGCGATGAACTCGTCGGTGACCTTGGAGAGCGACACCTCGGTGATGTCGAGCTTGTGCTTGGAGATCAGCCCGAGCAGCAGGTCGAACGGCCCCTCGAAGTTATCGAGGTGCACCTCGAAGGCGCCAACGCCCGCAGGCGCGTCATCCGCCTCGCCCGCGGCGGGGCCGCCTGTGGTGTGTCCGCCCGTCATCGTGCACCCGTACCCACGCTAACGACGTTACCGTGTCCTCGTCCTTGCCCTGGGCTTCCTTGAAGCGACGGGCGACCAGGCTGTCCTTGCCGCGCGTGTTCGAGCTCGAGCAACTCGGTGGCGGAGAGGTAGACGGTGATCTTCTGGTCATGCCGTTCCCTGCCGGTCGCCTGGCGTTCATCCGAGGTTTCTGGCAGTGGCATAGCGGGGCGCAGGAGCTCCGCGACCCCCGGAACGCTTACCCGGCGTGACCTACCCCGTCCACCCGCCACCGCTCAAGTACCTCCTTGGCAAGTTCACGGTAGGAACTTGCCCCCATCGACGAGGAATCGAAGCTCGTGATGGGCTCACCTGCAACGCTAGCGTCCGGGAACTTCACTGTCCGGTTGATCACCGTATGAAAGACCCTGTCGCCGAAGCCGTTGACGACGGATCCGAGCACTTCCCTGGTGTGCAAAGTACGCGAATCGTACATTGTGCCCAGAAGACCATCAATCGCAAGGTCCGGATTCAGTCGCTGCTGCACCTTGTCGATGGTCTCCATCAGCAGGGCCACGCCGCGCATCGCGAAATACTCGCACTCGAGCGGGATGAGCACGCTGTTGGCGCAGGCGAGCGCGTTGATCGTGAGCAGGCCGAGGGACGGCTGGCAGTCGATCATGATGAAGTCGTAGTCGTGCACGATGGACTTGAGCGCCCGGCCGAGCACGAACTCGCGGCCGACCTCGGACACGAGCTGGACCTCGGCGCCCGACAGGTCAATGTTGGACGGCAGCAGGTCCAGGTTCTCGATCCCGGTCGGGAAGATCACGTCCCTGGCCTTGACGTCGCGCTCCATGAGCAGGTTGTAGACCGTGGAGTCGATATCGTGCGGCTGGATGCCGAGCCCGACGGACAGCGCCCCCTGCGGGTCGAAGTCCACCAGCAGCATCTTCCGACCCTGCTCGGCGAGCGCCGCGCCCAGGTTGATGGTCGTCGTGGTCTTGCCGACGCCGCCCTTCTGGTTGCAGATCGCTACGATTCTGGCGGGGCCGTGCTCGGTCAGGGGTTTTGGCTCGGGGAAGGCGGGAAGCGGCCGCCCTGTTGGCCCGATGTCACCGGGCAGAAGCTCCATAACGCGCGATGCGGCCACCAGTAAAATCCTCCCGGGGCTAGAGGTCGCGAACTGTTCGCGACTCTAGGGTTCGGCGTGGCCAGGGGCAAGCCACCGCGCCGTTAGCGCCGGAGATTTCCTCAGAAAGCCCTGGGATGTGACGCGGCGTAGACCTCTCTGAGCTTGTCCACCGTCACCAGAGTGTAGACCTGCGTGGTGGTCACCGAGGCATGTCCGAGCAATTCCTGTACGACGCGGATGTCGGCGCCGCCGTCGAGGAGGTGGGTGGCGAAGGAGTGTCGCAGGGTGTGGGGTGAAATCTCGGATTTTCCGCAGCGGTCCGCTGCTTCGCGGAGGATCCCCCACGCGCCCTGCCGGGTGAGCCGGCCGCCACGGGCGTTGAGGAACACAGCGGGTGACGCCTTCTTGCCCGCGGCCCGGCCCGCGGCGCTTGCCAGCGCGGGGCGGCCCCTGACCAGGTAGGCGTCGAGCGCGCGGACCGCGTAGCGGCCGACAGGGATGTACCGCTGCTTGCCGCCCTTGCCGCTGAGCTTGACCGCGGGTTCTACGGCGAGATGATCGAGGTCGTCGACGTCCAGGTCTGTCGCCTCGGAGATCCGCGCGCCCGTACCGTAGAGGAACTCAAGCAGCGCGCGGTCACGCAGCACGCGCGGGTCCGGGTCTTCCGTCGATCCCGCGGCGTCGAGCAGCCGCTCCACCTGGTCGATGGTGATCGCCTTGGGCAGCCGGCTCGGCGGCGTGGGCGGTGCGACCTCACGGGCCGGGTCGTCGGCGGCGAGCCCCTGGGCGCGCGCGAACGAATGGAATCCGCGGACCGCGACGACCGCCCGGCCGACCGAGGAGGTGGCCAGCGGCGGATGGGCCTCGTCGCCCGTCGCGAGCACCCCGCGGAACTCCGCGACGTCGACCGCGGACACGTCGGCGAGGTCATCCTTGCCCCGCGCGGTCAGCATCTCGGCGTACCTGCGCAGATCCCGCTCGTAGGACTCCACCGTGTTGGCCGCGAGTCCCCGCTCCACGACGAGGTATTGGAGGTACCCACGCACCGCATCCGCCACGATCACCACGCTCGCCTCCCGACCACCCACGCTACCTTCGAAGGCGCCGCTCCAAGGGCATGCACCGCGGCCGAAATGCGCTATCATCACCGGTTATGGCGGAGGCTCTTGGGGTGGAGCTGGGCATCGATACGTCGGTTCCGAGCAGCGCCCGCATGTACGACTACTGGCTCGGCGGCAAGGACAACTTCGCGGCCGACCGCGAGGCCGCCGACCGGTCGGCGCACGCCATTCCGCAGATTCCGCTGCTCGCCCGCCAGAATCGCGACTTCCTCGGTCGGGTCGTGACGTTCTGCGCTGAGCAGGGCATCACGCAGTTCGTCGACATCGGCTCGGGGCTGCCCACCAACCAGAACGTGCACGAGGTCGCGCAGCTCATCAATCCGGACGCGCGCGTGGCGTATGTGGACATCGACCCGGTGGTAGTCATCCACGCGCAGGCGCTGCTTTCCGGCAGCCAGACCGTGGCAATCCGGGGGGACGTGTGCCACCCCGACGATATCGTCGGTGCGCCCGAGATCCGTCGGCTCATCGACTTCAGCCAGCCCGTGGCCGTGCTCATCCTGTGCGTGCTGCACGCCATCCCCGCCGAGGCCGATCCGGCCGGTGCGGTCGCCCGGCTGCGTGAACTCATGGCGCCCGGCAGTTACCTGGTGATTTCCCATGCCGACGTATCGCCTGCGCAC
>Ga0302314_10022223_pt1 | contig 10409 bp, 10 predicted proteins | sample III_Palsa_N2_3_FD_200533 | JGI IMG/M metagenome (GOLD analysis project Ga0302314, IMG submission 200533) | Peat permafrost microbial communities from Stordalen Mire near Abisko, Sweden - III_Palsa_N2_3 | ecosystem: Environmental > Terrestrial > Soil > Palsa > Peat permafrost | place: Sweden... | reverse complement strand
CGTGGATCTGTCGCATACCTCAGCTGACACATCGCGCGCCGCACTTGAAATCGCGGAGGCACCTGTTATTTTCTCCCACTCCTGCGCCCAGGCACTCCTTGACAACCCGCGAAACGTTTCTGACGATATTCTTACCCGGCTAGCAGGTAACGGCGGCGTCTGCATGGTGGCATTCGTACCGCCATTCGTGTCACTCGAGTGCCAAGAATGGGAGATCGGGCTTCTCGCCGAAATGCAGCGGCAGGGCGTGGCCTGGAGCGACCTGCCGAAACGAACTAAAGCCCAATCTGACTATGCCGCCCGCTACCCCCGGCCGCGCGCAACGCTGACCCAGGTCGCTGACCATGCCGACCACATCAGGGAAGTCGCGGGAATCAGCCACGTAGGCATCGGGTCCGATTTCGACGGCACGGATGAGATGCCCGACGGACTGCAGGACGTAAGTTGTTACCCGGCGCTGGTCGCCGAGCTCCTTGACCGGGGCTGGAGCGAGGATGACTGCGCTCAGCTAGGCGGGGGAAATGTCATCCGTGTAATCCGCGATGCGGAGGACTTTTCCCGAGAAATGGCTGCCATCGCCTAACCTAGGCCCGTAAAAGGAGCCTCCGAAGCGCCAGTCTGGCCGCTGTTGCCCGTGACGGCGTCGCCATAAGGGTATCTCTAGCACCTACCGGGCCTCCGCTTAGTCGCTCGGCCCATGCCTGCCTCTCTTTTCTCACCCGGTTCGGCCGCAGGCACCGCTGGGGCCCGTACGCTCGCTGCCAAACGGCGGCGCAGGGTGACGAGCCCGGTGGCGTCGATGCGGTCGGTGCGGACGCGGTCGTGGCTGTGTCCACGGATGTATAGCGGACGGGATCGGTGCCCCACGACGGTCGGTGCGCACCGTTGGCTGTTTCACGGACGGTACGGACCGGCGGGGCGGGGGAGTGCCCTCGGCGGCCTGGAGATGGTTGGCGCGTCCCGCCGGGTGCGTGTCTCGCAGGCGTCACTGCGTTGCGTTGAGGACCAGCATTTCGTTGCCGCCCCGCTGGAATTCATAGTCAACTCGCTGGATACGGTGCGGGATGCCGACCGTTGCCAGCAGCTCGGACAGCAGCGCCGGAACGGGCCGCCCGCCCTGTTCCAGCAGCGGGAATACCCGTACCTCACGGCGCGCGACCCGGTGCAGTTCGAGCAGCGCCGCGCGGTGAAACTCCAAGTCGAGCCGGTCGGCATAGGTAAACAGGAGGTGCGAGCTGAGCACGAGGTCGAATCGCTCGTCGGGAAACGGCAGGCTGGGCAGCGAGGCGGCCACATAGCTTGCGGGGTGGGCGGTGAGGTCGCGGGAAAACGCCTCGGCGGAGGCGCGGCGGACCCTTGCGTGGCCGCCGGGATCGCCGTAGAAGTCCCAGACGTAGCGGTCCGCGCCCGCCACGGTGTGTGCGCTGCCGCGCTCAACCTCGGCCATGACGAGCGCGGCCAGCGAGTGCTGCGGCTGCGCGTACACCGGGTCAGCCGCGATCGCTGACGCGCCGGCCCGGTTCGCGCACGCGGTGAAACTGGATGCTCCGCCGGGACAATCCAGGACCGACCCGGCGAGGTCGCTGTTGGCCAGCGCGAACATCGCATGGTACTCGTCAAAGGACCGGGCGCTGATGAGGTATGAGCTGCCGACGTTGCCGGGATCAGGGTGCACGGGACGCTCTTTTCTGTCGCTGAGAAATCGGCCCTGTCGCAGTGATTCCGGCCCATTATTGCCCTGGTCTCAGGGAAGTCGGTCCACATCGCGCTGACCTGTCAGCGTTCGTGTCCGTTGCTGCCGCTCCCCGTCGGGTGATGCGAGCAGGGGGCTGAGGGCTGAGGTGCTAACTCCGGGAACCTGAGTAGTTCGTCCAGGACCCAGGCTGGTGCTTCCCGGGTCTCGCCCCGCGGGAGCTCGGAGGTCAAAGCCCAGTCGCGTACCCGGGACGGAATGTCCCGGCCGAGGCTCGCGACGATATCGGAGGCCGGATCCAGGGGAGCTGGTCTCTTCGTGAGGGCCCATGTTCCCGGAATCTCAAGAGCGCAGGACCGCCAGCGCAGCCTCAACGACATCGCCGCCGAGACCGGCGTCCCCGCCGAGGCCCTCGCCGCCGCGGCCCGCAAGGCCGGCCTGCGCGTCCGGCGCGGCGTCACCGGCCGCACCCACCCCCTCGCCGCCCTCGGCGGACCCGGCGCGTTCCCCCCGGACGTCTGGAACGCCTTCACCCGCGCAGGCGCCGAGCAGCGCATCCGGCGGCTCCTCGCCCTCCCCGGCCAGCCCGGCCTCAGCCACGCAGCCCGGCAGCTCGGCATCAGGAACGCCAGCCTCACCAGCCAGCTCGATTCGCCCGCGACGTCCGCCCCGCCCTGAAATCACTCGCGCAGTCGCGCAGCCAGGACGCCAGACGGTTAACTCGCAGAGACCTGGCCGCCTGCCGGCACACTACGTACTATGAACCGTAGTAGATGCGGCGAGTCAGACGGGACGTGGCAGTGGCGCGAGCACGTGCGGTGGTGATCGGCGCGGGGATCGGCGGCCTGGCGGCGGCTGCGGGCCTGTGCTCGGCCGGCTGGGATGTCACCGCCTTCGAGCGGGCGACGTCGCTTGAGCCGGTCGGGGCCGGGCTGGCGCTGGCTCCCAACGGGCTGCGCGCGCTGGACGTCATCGGTGCCGGGGACCCGCTGCGGGCACTGGCGGTCCCGCAGGAAGTGGGCATCCGCCGGTCAGACGGCCGGTGGCTCATGCGCAGCACCACCGGGCAGATGATCGCCGACCGGTTCGGGGACCCGGTCATCCTGGTGACCCGGGCGGCGGTGATCGACGCGCTGACTGCCCGCGTCCCGGACGGGGTGCTGTCCCTGGGAACCGAGGTGACGTCCCTGGAACCCGGCGGGAGGGCGGCGGCCCGCATCTCCACCACGGCCGGCCAGCTGGAGGCCGACCTCGTGCTGGCCGCCGACGGGATCGGCTCCGCGACCCGCCCCGCGCTGTTCCCCGCTCACCCCGGGCTCCGGCACACGGGGCTCGCCACCTGGCGGCTGCTCACCGGACCAGTAACCGGTCAGGTTCCCATGGCCGAAAGCTGGGGACGCGGCACCGTGTTCGGCGTCATGCCGCTGTCCGACGGGCGGGTCTACTGCTACGCCGCCGCGTCCGCAGCCCCCGGCCCCCCCGCCGGGGACGAGCTGGCCGAGCTGACCAGGCTCTTCGGCACCTGGCACGAGCCGATCCCGGCACTGCTCGCGGCCGCCCGGCCCCAGGACGTCCTGCGCCATGACGTCGCCGAGCTTGCCGCGCCGCTGACCTCCCTCCACCGGGGCCGGGCCGTGCTGCTCGGCGACGCCGCCCACCCCATGACACCGAACCTCGGCCAGGGCGCGTGCCAGGCACTCGAAGACGCTGCCGTCATCTCCCGGCTCGCCACCGGGACACAACCGGACGGGGTAGCCGGGCTGCTGAACTCCTACACTGCCGCCAGGCTGCCGCGCACCACCGACGTCGTCCGCTGGTCCCGCCGTGCCGCCGCCATGACAACCTGGGCCTCGCCGCCCGCCGTCACCGCACGCAACACGCTGATCCGGCTCACCGGCAAACTCGCACCAGGAGCCGCCCTCCGCAGCCTCACCCCGATCTACAACTGGCAGCCCCCGGCAGAAACCCGGCCCGCCAACGACAGCCACGCACCGTAACGATGGCGGCAGCGCAAAATGTTCAACTAGCTGGTTGGGTCTGTGCAGTAAAGGTGTTTCCGGCACTGATCGCTGAGCGTGGTGATCAGCAGAAACGGTGCCGTGATGACCGAGACACTAGGGCCTGTGACGAAGAAGAAGCCGGAGCCGACGGCCGAGCAGCTGGCGGCCGAAGAGCTGGTCCGGCGGGCCCGGGAGCAGGAGTTGTCCCTGACCGGGCCGGACGGGCTGCTGAAGCAGCTGACCAAGGTCGTGATCGAGACCGCCCGCTCACTCCCTGGCAAGGCCTCGGCGTCGTTGCCCGGTGGACCGCCGGCGCCCTCCTCCTCGGCGCCCTCGCCCTGAAATCCCGCGACGCATGACGTCGCACACCGTAGCCACCCTGCGACGTTCGTGGTCAACGGTATGCATTGCGCCGGCCGGGCCGTCGCCGCCCTGCCAGATGCCGGCACCGTCAGCGCCGTGCGCGCCCCGCAGCAGTGGCGCGTACCGGGCGAAATCCGGGTCGGGTCGTCCGCCATCGAGCCTCCCGGTCACCTCCAGTAAACGAACTCCGGCGGCGAAGAGGGAGAGTCTGCTGTTCGGGGGTACTGGCAGTACTCCTTTGGAGCCCAGCCTTCTCACACATGCCGACACCCGGCAGCGCCCGCCCGGAGCGTGCTCTCTCAGGTGGTGGTCATTTGATGATGCGGATCTCGCAGCGGGTCGCGGGTGCGGCGGTGATGCGCTCGTCGCCGGTGAGCAAGGTCGCTCCGGTCATCTCGGCCAGGGCTACGTAGGCGGCGTCGTAGGGGGTGAGGTTCTCGCGCAGTTCCCAGATGCGTGGCAGGAGCGACGAGGTGTGCCACCGTTCGACGGGCAGGATGATCAGGTCGGCGATCAGCTCGCCCGCCGCGGTGCGGTCATACTTGCCGCCGCGTACCAGTCCGCGCAGCGCGCTGATGACCTCGACGTCGAAGATCGAGGGGGCCTGGAAGACCGCGTCGGTGTCGGCGAGCAGGTCGGCGGCGCCTGATCCGGGTTCGGTCAGTGCGGTGACCGCGACGCTGGCGTCGAGGACGTACCCGCTCACGTCTCGTGCCGGTCCCGTTCGGCGCGCACCGCGGCAACGGCGTCGGACATAGTGACGGTGGAGCCGGTGGCCCTGGCACGGGCCTGGTTCCGCGCGACGATCTCGGCCATGCTGGGGCGCTCGGAGAGCTTCGTCAGCTCGCCGAGCAGGTAGGACTGCAGGGATTTGCCAGCGAGGGCGGCCTTACGGGCGAGTTCGTCGCGAACGTCCTCAGGAACGTCGCGGACCTGAATCAACGGCATGCATTCATTATGCATAACGTATAGCTTTTGTCGAGCCGGAACGAGCGCGGCCGGAAAACAGGGACAAACCAAGTACCAGCCTCCTGCTGCGTAGCCCTCGGCGCCGCCGGGCCTAGCGACCGCTCTTGATAGGCCACCAGGTGCCTGGCTGCCAGTCCAGGCCGGACCAGGTCTGGCGGGCGCGTGCGAACGGGTCGGCGGCCAGCCGGGGGCCGTCCGCGGCGAAGATCATCGCGTCGTGCCGTCGCGGCTCACACGGTGCCCAGCCGGGGTCACCGGTCGCCGCGAACGCGCCCCAGGCCGCATGCATTGCGCCGGCCGGGCCGTCGCCGCCCTGCCAGATGCCGGCGCCGTCAGCGCCGTGCGCGCCCCGCAGCAGTGGCGCGTACCGGGCGAAATCCGGGTCGGGGTCGTCCGCCATACCGGTGTACTCACCGTCGTAGCGGGACCGCCAGACCGGCGCGTGCGCGGCCTGGGCGTCGGCCAGCCGCTCGGTGCGGACCACGTACCGCTCGTCTGTCATCACCGTGACGCCGTGCAGCTCGGTGTCGTCAAGCTCGGGGTAGTCGGCGGCATACTCAGCGAGCATCTTCGCGGCCCGGGCGCCGCCGAAGTACCCGCTCAGCACCGGGGCCGCCTGTGCCGCGGCGTCCGGGCCGAGCAGCTGGTACAGGGCCGTCTCGCGGGCGCAGGTTTGCAGCAGCAGCGGGATGCCGGCCGCCGCGCCACGGCCGATCGCGGTCAGTGGCGCGACGGTCAGCGCGGCGCCGTCCACCGACGGCCGCCAGATCCAGGTCGACCGGGGCGGCCGCGCCAGCGACAGCTGGGCGGCGAGGATGTCGGCCGCGGGAACGCTCCTGATCCGGTCGGGGGCGGTGCCGAGCGCGCGGAAGAACCGCTGACTGAGGTCCCGCGCCTGCGCCGGGGTCTTCACGTGGTCGCCGCCGCTTGACTGCGCCGCCCGGGTGATCATGCCGCGGGCGAGCGGTGAGGCCAGCAGGTGGGTGACCGACTTGCCGCCCGCCGACAGGCCGTACACGGTGACCTGGTCCGGGTCACCGCCGAAGGCCGCGATGTTCTCCCTCGTCCAGCGCAGCGCCGCCGCCTGGTCGTGCAGGCCGAGTGCGCCGGTCGGCCGCTCGCCGGGGACGTCGAGGAAACCGAGCGCGCCGAGACGGTAATTGAAGGTGACGACAACCAGCCCGTGACTGCGCGCGAACGCGGCGCCGTCGCCGGCCTGGTCGGGGCCGTGGCCCATTTCGAACCCGCCGCCATGGATCCACAGCAGGACCGGCCGGCGGCCGGCGGCGGCCGGGGCGGTCACGTTCAGGTACAGGCAGTCCTCGGCCAGCGGGGGCGGCGGCGGTCCCTGCGGTGTCGCCGTGAGCGGCGGCTGCCATGCGCGGTTGCCGTACTCCAGGGCGTCCCGGACGCCGTCCCAGGCTTGCGGTGGCTGCGGCGGCCGCAGCCGCAGCCCGTCGGCTGGCGGGGCCGCGTACGGTATGCCCCGCCAGGACAAAATCCCGTCGGCGATCTCCGCGCCGCGCACCCGCCCGTAGGCGGTCCGCACGACGGTCACTCCCCGCCGCCCTGACGTGCACCGCCGGAAAGGTCCCGTTCACCTTGCCCGGCTAGCATCACCGCCGGGAATGACATGAACTGGGAGGGCGGGCACATGTCCACGATGATGTCACCAGTGGACCGGATCGCGGAACTGTTCGCGGCCGAAGGGGCGGCCGACTACCTGGGGGAGCCGGTGACCCTGGGCGCGCACCTGCTGCAGGCGGGCGCTCGCGCGCAGGCCGCAGGCGCGCCGCCGGCCCTGGTCGCCGCCGCGCTGCTGCACGACGTCGGGCACCTGCGCGGCGACGACCCGGACGCGGACGAGGCCGAGCTGAGCGGACGGGAGCTGATGGCAGGCACTGACAACGACCACGGCGAGCGCGGCGCGGCCTGGCTGGCCCGCTGGTTCGGGCCGGCCGTCACCGAGCCGGTCCGGCTGCACGTGGCGGCCAAGCGTTACCTGTGCGCGGCCGAGCCCGGCTACCTTGCGGCGCTGTCACCCGCCTCGGTTTACACCCTGTCGCTGCAGGGCGGACCGATGACCGCCGCCGAGGCAGCGCGGTTCACGGACCAGCCGTACGCCGCCGACGCGACCGCCGTGCGCCGCTGGGACGACGCGGCCAAAGACCCGGCCGCGATCGTGCCCGGGTTCGACTGGTACCGGCCGCTGCTGGACGACCTGGTGCGCGCCCGGTAACCGGCAGGCCGCGCGCCCAGTCTGCCCGGTCCGCGTCCGGCGGCGGACAAACCTCCGCCGGGTGGCTGATAACGTACAGACGCGCCAGAATCCGTTGTTTGCGCAGGGTGACTGCATGCGGTTCCGGCCAGCTCTAGAATTCTGGCCTTGTTGAATCGGGCATTACCGGCAGAGGGTCGGGACTTCACGTTATGCGGGCGCACTGGCGGCGGTGGCTGACGGCGGGCGTGAGCGTCCTCGCCGTCGCCGTGGTGCTGTTCGCCTGCGCGGTGATCTTCCCGGCGCCGGCCGGCGGCGGCGGTCCCGACAAGGCCGCCCAGCTTGAGGTCAACCTGGTCAGCCAGCCGATGGCGGTGCCGGCCGGGCAGGGCATCTGGTTCTCCTGGGTGACCCGCGACGGGCGCGCCGCGCAAACCCAGCGCGGCTACCGGCTGCGTGTCGCCGCCAGCCCGGCGGGCCTCGGGTCAGCCCGCCAGACGGTGTGGGACACCGGCACGGTGACCAGCTCCGCCCCTGACGCCGCCTACGCCGGGCCGGCGCTGAGCGACGGGACCCGCTACTGGTGGACGGTGCAGACCATCGACGCGCAAGGACGGCCGAGCCAGTGGGCGGCGCCCGCCCAGTTCGGCACCGCGCTCGCCGCGACCTGGGCCACCCTGCCGGTCTGGGCGGGCAAGCCGCGGGGCGGGAAAAGCAGCGGGTGGGCGTTCCTGCGCGGCCAGCTCGCCATCGCTCGTAAGCCCATCCTCGCCGCGACCGTCTACGCGACCGGCGGGTCGACAGAGCCGACCAGGCAGTACGTGTTCCGCCTGTCGCTGAACGGCACGGTCCTCGGCGTCGGCCCGGCCCGCCCGGCTGACCCGGTGACCGAGACGGAGTACTCGGCCTGGGACGTGACCAGCGCGCTGCGGGCTGGCACCGACACCTTCGGCGCGCTCGCGTTCACCACCGCTAGCCCCGACTTCCAGCTTGAGCTCGTGGTGCAGTACAAGGACGGGGAACGCCAGGTCTGGGGGACCGGACGCTCGTGGAAGGGACTGGACGGCGGCAGCGTCTACCCGGCCGCGGGCAGCATCAGCCCCGCGTACTACACCGCGCCGGTCGAGAACCTGGACGCGGAGAAGTACCCGTTCGGGTTTGACACCCCCGGCTTCCAGCCGGCCGCCGCCGCAGGCTGGAGCCCGGCCGTCGTCCGGCCCACCCTGGCCGGCCTGACCCCCGACACCGCGGCCAACCTGTCGCTGGTGGCGGACAAACCGGTGAAGATCACCGCGCTCGGCCCGGGCCGGTACCTGCTCGACTTCGGGGTGACCCAGGTTGGCGGGCTGCGGCTCACGCTGGACGGGAGGACGGGGGAACAGCTGCACATCCTCAGCGGCGAGGTGCTGTCCAGTCCGGGCACGGTCCAGTACAAGCTGAGCACGGGGGACGTGTACGACGACACCTGGACGCTGCGGGCCGGGCAGCAGACCCTGCAGTACTGGGGGTACCGGGTCTTCCGCTACGTCGAGGTAACCGGGGCGCCGCAGCCGTTGACGACCGCCAACACCGCCGCGCTGGCACTGGTCTACCCCGGCCAGCCGGGCCAGTCGTCGCTGACCACCAGCGACGCCGCGCTCAACCAGGTGTGGCAGTTCAGCAAAAACACCATCGAGTCGCTCAACCTCAACCTGTACCTCGACTCGCCGACCCGCGAGCGGTCCGGTGCCTATGAAGGCGACGACTACATCCACCAGCGGGCGCAGGCGATGGTGGACGGGGACAGCGCGCTGGCCCAGTACTCGCTGCAGTACGTGCTCAGCAACATGGCCCTCGGCGAGGGCAGCACCCCGATCATCGAGTTCGAGGAACTCGCCCCGGTCGCCGCGCTCGCCCAGTGGCAACAGACCGGCGACCCCGCCGTTCTGACGTCCTTGTACGCGCAGCTCCAGCAGATGCTGCCCGCCCAGTACCTCGGGTCCGACGGCCTGGTCGACATGCGGCCCAACCCGTTCGGCGGGGCCGGCCCCGTGCCCGGTGAACCCGAGCAGCTGGTCGACTGGCCAGCCAATGAACGGGACGGCTTCGTCTTCTCCAGCCAGAACACCGTCGTCAACGCCTTCGCCTACGCCGCGTACGCCGCGATGGCGAAGATCGCGGTCGTGGTCGGTGACCCCAGCGGCGCCCGCGACGACGCGGCGACCGCCGCGCGGATCGGCTCGGTCATGCGGGCCACGCTCTACGACCCGGCCACCGGGGCGTTCCGGGACGGCGTCGGCGTCGCCCACGAGGCCGTCCAGTCCAGCGTGTACGCGGTGGCGCTCGGGGTGGCCAGCCCGGCCGAAGCCAAGACTGCCGCCGCCTGGATCGCCCGCCGCGGCATGGCCTGCAGCGTCTACTGCGCCGGCTACCTGCTGGAGGCCCTCTACGACGGCGGCCAGCCGCAGGCCGCGCTCAGCCTGCTGACCGCCACCAGCGCGACGAGCTGGCTGCACATGATCAGCCTCGGCGCGGGCTCCACCATGGAGGCGTGGACCCCCGCGCTCAAAACGAACCTCACCTACTCCCATCCGTGGGCCGCGTCCCCCGCCTTCATCGTCCCGCAGTACCTGTTCGGCGTGTCGGCGCTGGCGCCCGGCTGGGCGACGGTGCTGATCCACCCGCAACCGGGCAGCCTGGCCAGCGGCTCGGTTCAGGTGCCGACTCCGCGGGGAGCCGTTTCGGTCGCGTTCACCAGCAGCGGCTCCCGGTTCGCGGCGCAGGTGGACGTGCCCGCCACCGCGACGGCGCAGGTGTCACTGCCGGGCGTGCGCGCCGGGCAGCGCGTCTGGGTCGACGGCGTCGCGCACACGGCGGCGCCGCTCCCGGACGACACGGCCGCGGGCGGACCCGGCGCCGGTCTCCCCGTGGTCACGGTCGGCTCCGGGTGGCACCAGGTTTCGACTGCGCCCTAGCCGGCCCGGGGACTGGCGGCGGTCCGGGCCGCGGCGTGCGGCCGGGCATAAGACGGCGATACCGTTAGTTGTAGGCTGCGAAATTGCCCTGGTCGCGGCGTTACGCTGCCGCGGCCCGCTGCTGTGGAGGTCTGCGCTGCCCGAGCTGAGCAGCCAGCGCCGCTACCTGGTGCTGGCCATCTGCTGCATGAGCCTGTTCCTGGTCGGCATGG
>Ga0302314_10022218_pt1 | contig 10410 bp, 8 predicted proteins | sample III_Palsa_N2_3_FD_200533 | JGI IMG/M metagenome (GOLD analysis project Ga0302314, IMG submission 200533) | Peat permafrost microbial communities from Stordalen Mire near Abisko, Sweden - III_Palsa_N2_3 | ecosystem: Environmental > Terrestrial > Soil > Palsa > Peat permafrost | place: Sweden... | reverse complement strand
CATGGACCGCTGGTTCAGCAGGCCGAGCAGCTCGTCGGTCGAGGGCGCGCCGACCCGGTGCGAACCCCGCCCGTGCGGCGTGGACCGGGCGGCGAGAGCCGTCGCCGTCGCGTGGCGCACCGCACCCGCGGCGCCGGCTCCCCAGGCCGCGGACAGGACGGCCCCCGAGGGCTCCGCGGTGATCCGCGCGATCCGCCAGTCGCCCGGAAGATCGGGGACCCGGTACACCGCCGCGCCGTGCTCCGCACCCAGCCGCCCGGCCTCGAACGCGCTCCCGGCCACGGCCTGCCGGGACAGCAGCGTGAGTGCCCCGTCCAGCAGCCAGTAGCTCTCGGTCGGCCCCGCCGCGGCGACGACGGCGCCGGTCGGCAGCGGACCGCGGCCCGGATACGGCTCGACGGCCTGTGCGCGCAGGCCGTCGAGCACCAGATTGAGCGCGACCCGTTCGTCGAGGCCCGCGCCGTAGCAGTCGAGGGTCCGTCGGGTCAGGGCGAGCAGGCCGCTCCACGGCTCCAGGAGCGCGGTCGCACGGCGCAGCGAGTCCCCGACCGGAGGCTGGTCGAACGCCGACTGATCGGCGAGCGCCCGGATTCCGCTCCAGGACGGGCGGGGCGACCGGCCCGTCAGCAGCAGCCGGTCGACCGTGCCGTCCGCCCGGTGCACGATTGCCGCGCTCCCGGTGGAGGACGGCCCGCGCAGCTCCCTGAGGGTGTCGCGGACCGCCGCCGCGGCATCGAGGGCGACGTACGGAGCGGCCGGTGCACTGCCCACGCCCCGCCACAGATCGACGCGCCGCACCAACTCGTCGTGCAGCTCGCCGGGTCGGGCCCCCGCGGGCCCGAGGACCACGTAGTCGGACAGGACGGTGGCCGGTATTTCCTGCTCATGTCTTGAGCGCGAAGGTTCCCTGTAATTCTGCATGCTGACTCAGCCTTGGCAACCGGATCCAGTTCTGCGCGGCCCCCCACGCAGGGATCAACGACTGACCAGGCAGTGCTCCTCCTGCCGCTCGGCCTCGGCGTTCGGCTCGGGCTTTCCGCGCTCGGGCGCACGGTCCGCCTCCGGCGCGATCGCCTGCATGAGGCCGTTCGGGAGCCAGGCGTCGAGCAGGCGGAACCGGCGGTCGGTGAACCCGTCCACCGGATGGGGCCGTATCTCTCCAGGTGGCTCTGGTGCGGAATTCGTCACGGGTGTCCCTTTCCTCGGCGGAGAACGTGGTGCGGCGGTGGTCGTGCGACACCTCGTCGAAGTCGGCTGCACCGCCTGGATCTCGCCGAGGAGCTGTGGGGCAGTTGCGAGGCGACCGCGTCGTGGCCGGGCCGGAGCAGCCGCTCCGCGAGCAGTTGCTCGCAGGTGAACCGGAGCTCCCGCGACGGGAGTTCGGTGTCGTTGAGCAGCACCGCGCCGACGGGCCGGTCGGCAGCTGTCGATCACCCCGGGCATCGTGGGCCCATGGGGTCGGGGGCGGGGCCCCGGCGTGCTCGACGAGCGCCGCACCGATCGGCTGCCCTCCTTCTTGGGGCGGCTGTGCCGACGGCCCGGCGCGCGGATCCGGCCAGGTCCGACCCGGCGTCCGCGACCACCGCCACCGTCCCCGGGGTGCGGGCGACTTGCTGCTCGAAGAGCTCGGGCGGGGTGCCGGGGGGACCTACCGCGTGCTACTGCTCGTGGGAGGGCTGGTCGGGGGACCGGTGCAGCGAGATGGCCAGGGCGGGGCAGAGGTCACGGGCCTCGGCCGCGGCGCCGGCGTCGGCCGCCCACCCGGTCACCGGTTCGGACTTCCCGTCGTCACCGAGGTTGAAGACCTCGGGGGCGATCGCGGAGCACTGTCCGACCCCGAGGCAGGCCTCCCGGTCGATCTCGACCCGGATCACCGGGCGTCCTGCGCCGCGGTCCCGACCGTCACCAGGGCCTTCTGCTCCTCCAGCTCCACCTGCGCGTTCCAGGTGGACTTCGAGGACTGCCAGCCGTCCTCGTCCATGCCCTGGCGCCAGTAGCCGGAGATGGAGAGCAGTTCGCGGGGCAGTCCGCGGTCGGTCCGCAGATGGTGGCGCAGTTGCTTGACGAAGTTCGCCTCCCCGTGGACGAAGACCTGGGGCTCCCCGGGCAGGAACTCCAGCGCGGACACCCGTTCCACCAGCAGCTCGCCGATCCGGCGCGCGCCTCGGTGCAGCCAGACGATCTCGGCGCCGGCCGGTGCGGCGACGGGCTGCTCCTCCAGGTGGTCGGCGACCTCGATGAAGGCCACCGCCCGGGCTCCCTCGGGGAGCGCCTCGACGGCCGCGGCAATGGCGGGCAGCGCGCTCTCGTCGCCCGCCAGCAGGTGCCAGGCGGCCTCCGGGTCCGGTGCGTACCCGCCGCCCGGACCGCCGAAGTGGACCTCGGCGCCCGGGGACACCGTCGTGGCCCAGGGCCCGGCCACCCCCTTGGCGCCGTGCTGGACGAAGTCGATGGTCAGCTCGCGAAGCTCCTGGTCCCAGTGGCGGATGGTGTAGGTCCGCGTCCGCGGCCACAGGGTGCGCGGCAGGCTCGCCCGCAGCTCCGCGAGGTCGCTCAGGTCGTGCTGCTCGGCGCCCACCGCGGGGAACAGCAACTTGACGTAGCTGTCTGTGTTCTGGCTCACAGTCAGGTCGGCCAGGCCGTCGCCGCCGAGCACGACGCGGACCATGTGCGGAGTCAGCTGCTCGGTGCGCAGGACCACCGCCCGTCGGGAGGTGGCCTTCCTGGCCTGTCTGGGGTTCGTCATGAGTAAGTCCTTCGGATGGTTTCGGCTCGACAAGGCCGGGAGGGTTGCCGCACGGCGGCGGGGCGGGCACGGAGGACGCCTGTGCACAGTCTCGGGCAAGGCGAAACCGGGTGCCCAGGGCCGACCGGTGACAGGAAGCTGCACGGCAGGCACTCCGCGTGCCCGTTCACGGAAGAAGCGGTCATGCAGCTTGCTGCCGTCGCTGTGCGCTTCCCACGGGGGCCCCGCAGATTGAATTCTTTCAGGGCGAACAAACGTAGCTGCAACTGAGCAGCTAGTTTTCTACGTTGGGGGTACGCATCATGAAGAAGACCAACTCGCTCATCGTCTCGGCAGCCGTCGCGGCCGTGGCGGCCGTCGCCTTCCTCGTCTCCGCTCCGGTCGGCCACCACCCGGCCGCCGTGAGCGCCGTGTCCGTCCCGGCCCCCACCTACACCCCCTCCGACTCCACCGGCTGGGACTGACCGGTCGGTCGGCGCCGGGACACGGAGGTCGGGGGCCGTAGGGGGTGCTCTCCGGAGATCTTCTCAGCTATTGTTGCGGCTTTATCAAGGAACGCAATCGACTCGCGTGGGGGCGGGGGTCGGAGCGACGTCATCTCAACCGAGCCCAGGGTTCGGCTCCGGGGGTATGAGCAAACTTGGAAAGCGCAGGAGCTGTGAAGCTGACGCCGACCGCCGTCGCCATCTACGGCTGGGCCATCAATCACGGTCAGATATCCGAGGCGGACCGACCCGAGCTGGCCGCCGAACTGCGGGTCGGCGCCGAGGAGATCGAAAACGGGCTCAACCTGCTGGCGGCGCTGAGACTCCTGGTACCTGCCATGGCCACGGGGGCGCTCACTCCGGCCAGTCCGGACTCGGCGGTGGCCGAACTGGTCAATCCCATCGAAGTGGAGATCAAGGAGCTCGAAGGGCTGGCCGGGGATCTGAGGTCCCAGGTGCTGCCGCTGAAGTCGATGTACTTCGAGAGCCGTCAGACCCGCAACCGGCGGGAGGCGGTCGATGTGATCGACGGTGTGGACCGTGTACGCTCCATGCTGAGCGAGGCCTCCCGCGCCTGTTCCGTCGAAATTCTCAGCGCTCACCCGGGAATCTTCTCCGCCGGTGCCATCGAGAGCTCGCTCTCCACGGACCTGGAGCTGCTGAACCGCGGCGTTCGTATGCGCTCTCTCTTCCAGCACCCGGCCCGGGTGAATCCCCAGATGCGTGAACTGGTGGGGCAGCTCGGTCGGGCCGGCTGCGAGATCCGCACCTGCGAGGAGATCTCCGACCGGATCATCATCTTCGACCGCGAAACGGCGTTCATCCCGAATCGGGTCGGACCGGCCGGAGCCGTGGTGGTGCGCGAGCCGTCCATCGTCGACTTCCTCTACCGGAAACTCGAAAAGGAATGGTCGGTCGCGGTGCCGTTCGACGGCGAGACGACCACCCCCTCGGGGGACGGGATCGCCGACGAGGAGATCAAGCGGGCCATCCTCCGCATGCTCGCCACCGGGGCCAAGGACGATCTGATCGCGCGCCGGCTGAGCATCTCGGTGCGGACCTGCCGTCGCCATGTCGCCGAGGTGATGGACGAACTGCAGGCCTCCAGCCGGTTCCAGGCCGGAGTCCACGCCCTGCGGGCGGGGCTGCTCACCAACTCGGCGACGCCGAACACGAAGCCCGCCGCCGACACCGCCGCCGACGAGCCGGGGGAGCCCCAACTGTCGGACCTGGCCGGCTGACTGCAGCCGCACGCGGTGCTCGGGCAGCCGTCCCAGCACCGCGTGGCGGTATGCCGCGGGCGGCTCCGAGGCCGGACCGGCCCCGGGCAGTGAAGGGTCGGCCGGACTTGTTACTGACTGGTAATGCACGCCCCGCTCGGGGCGGGGCGAGCCCTCGCCGGCCGTTCCGGCCGGTCCGCGCGCACCGGGGGCCTCCCGTGTCGGCTTGTTCCCTCGCGTGGGCGGGTCCAGGCTGATCCTATGGAGTCCGGGAGCCGAGACCACGGATCGCAGCGATGAGTACCCCCGCCGACGACACCGACGGCACTGACCTGCTGGCAGGCATGTTCGCCCGTGCGCCCGTGATCTTTGCCGCGCTCAGCGGTCCCGACCACCTGCTCGAAGGAGCGAACGAGGCCTTCTTCCAGGCGGTCGGGGTCGGCCGGGGAGCCGAGCTACTGGGCCGCCCGGTGGCGCAGGCGGTGCCCGAGCTGGTTCACCAGGGCCTGCTGGAGCTGCTGGACGCGACCTATCGCGATGGGGAGCCGTTCGTGGAACAGGGCGCCCCGGTGCTGCTCGGACCGGCGGGCCGGGCGCGCCAGCGGTACTTCGACTTCAGCTTCGAACCCCGCCGCGACCGGGCCGGGCGGGTCCGGGGCGTGGCCTTCCTCGCGGTGGACGTGACCCGGCCGCGCGCCGCCCGCAGACTGGCCGCCGAGCAGCAGGTACTGCTGGAGCAGATAGCCCGGGACGCGCCGCTGTCCGAAGTCCTGGACGGCATGTGCCGGGCCATCGAGAAGCTCTCACCCAAGGTGCTCAGTTCCGTGCTCCTCCTGGACGAGACCGGAGCCCGACTGGTGCACGGAGCCGCCCCGAGCCTTCCCGGCTTCTTCAACGAGGCCGTCGACGGCAGCGAGATCGGGCCGCGGGAGGGCTCCTGCGGGACCGCCGCGTACCGCCGGGAGATGGTGGTGGTCAGCGACATCGCCGTGGATCCGCTCTGGGCCGACTACCGGGACCTGGCCCGCCGGGCCGGGCTCGCGGCCTGCTGGTCGTACCCGATCACGGCCGGCACCGGGGAGCTGCTGGGCACCTTCGCCATGTACTACCGCACGCCACGGGCGCTGAACGAGGACGATCTCGACCTGAGCATCGTCTTCACCCGCACGGCGGCCCTCGCCATCGAGCGGCACCGGACCGAGCAGGCGCGCCGCCGGGCGCACGAGAGCGAGCAGGCCCTCAGCTCCGATCTGGCGTTCCTGCTCGACTCCAGCACGGCGGTCAGCGAGGAGGCGCACTACCCGCAGAACATGCAGCGGATGGCACGGATCGCGGTACCGGCCCTGGGGCCGGTCTGCGTCATCGACGTGCTGGAGGAGGGACGGATCCGGCGGGTGGCTGTCGGCGTCGCGCCGGAGCTGCCCCGCCGGGCCGGGGAACTGCTGGCGGCCGAGACGCCGGCCCGGTCCGGGGCCTCCCTGGTCGGGCGCGTGCTCGCCACCGGCGCGAGCGAGGTCAGCCGGACCGCCCCCTCGGGGCCCTGGCAGGACCTGGGCCTGCGGATCACCGGGCAGGCCTGCTTCCCGCTGACCGCACGGGGGCACACCTTCGGCACGCTGACGCTGGTGGCGACCGAGGAGCAGCCGCTGGACGCGCGGGCGATCGCCCTTGCGGAGGAGCTCGCCCGCATCGCCGCGGCCGGCGCCGAGACCACGCGCCAGTACGACCAGCGGGCGCGTCTGGCGCACGACCTGCAGGCCGGGCTGCTGCTGGCCGCCCTGCCGGTGGTGCCCGGCGCGCAGCTGGCCGCCTCCTACCGGCCGGCGGGCGAGGGGTTGGAGATCGGTGGTGACTTCTACGACGTCTTCCCGCTCCCGGGGGACTGGTGGGGGCTGAGCATCGGGGACGTCTGCGGCCGGGGCGCCTATGCGGCGACCACCACCGCACTGGTCCGCAACACGGTCCGTGCGGTGGCTCCGTTGCTGCCGACCCCGGGCGCGGTGGCGCAGGCGGTCAACGAGGCGCTGCTGGGCCGGGAGGACAACGGCGAGAGCTTCGTCACCATGATCTATGCCGAGCTGCGGCGGACGCGTGAGGGGATCGCGGTGAGCATGGTCCGGGCCGGGCACCCGCCCCCCGTGGTGCGCCGGGCCGACGGCGTCGTGGTCAGCCCCAGCCCGGCCGGCCAGCTGCTCGGCGTCTCCGCCGACCCGGAGCTCCTGCTGGACTCGTTCACCCTGGCCGGCGGGGACAGCCTGGTCCTGGTGACCGACGGAATCCTGGAAGCCCGGGACCCGGCCGGGAACTTCTTCGCCGAGGAACGCCTCGCTGCCGCCGTCCGGTCGACCACCGGAATCAGCGACGTGCACCGGATCCTCGACGCGGTCACCGGCGCCGTGGACGCCTTCACCGGCGGCGTCACCGACGACGACCAGGCGGTGCTGGCCCTGGTCGCCGACTGAACAGCAGTGGTCCGTGGGCTCAGGCCGGCTGGGTCGCCGAGCCGCGGCCGACGACGTGGCGGGTCGTCTCCGCCGCGTAGTCGCAGAGGGCGGCGCGGTTGGGACGGCCGGTCTTGGCCAGCAGGCTGGCGACGTGCTTCTCGACGGTGCGCGGGGAGATGTACAGCCGCTGCGCGATCTCCTGGTTGCCCATGCGGGGTACCAGCAGCAGGAAGACCTCGTACTCGCGCGCGGTCAGCCCCTGCCACCGCAGCTCCGCGGGGACCTTCGCGGAGCCGCCGCGCCGCTGCCGGACGGTGGCTCCGGCGCGCCGCAGCAGCTCGCGGCAGGCATTGGCCACCGCCGGTACGGCAGCGCCGTGGAAGTACTGCTCGGCGGTGCGCAGCCAGTCGACCGGATCGCCCCAGCCGTCGGCCAGCGCCGCCTCCGCGACCAGCCGGAGGCCGAGGTGATGCGCCATCGGGAAGTGCTCCGACGCGGCCCGGGCCTGCGCCACCGCTTCGAGCGCGGCCGTCGTCCGCCCGGCCCGGCCCTGGTGCACCGCGTACGCGAGCTGCTCGAACTGCCGGTTCCAGGGCAGTCGGGCCGCCGGATCGGCCGCCGCCGCACGGTGCTCCGCCGGGTCCGCCCGGCCGGACAGGGCGCGCAGCAGCGGGCGCAGCCCGTAGCGGCCGTTGAAGTAGAAGACCGTGGGGTTGGCCTCCTCCCAGCCGAGTGCGCGGTCGAGTTCGTCGAGCGCCGCCGCACGGTCCTCCTCCAGCAGCGCGCAGACCGCCCGGCTGCCGAAGACCAGCGGCAGCTGCAGCGAGTGCTCGCCGTCCCAGCGGTGGAACTCGGCCAGTTCCTCCTCCATCTCCCGGCGGCGTCCCTGGTGCGCGGCCAGTGCGGCCCGGGTGAGCAGGACGTACTGGTGGATGTCGGCGTCGCCCATCCGGGCGGTGGCCTCGATGCAACGGTCGGTCAGCTGTCGCGCCGCGGCGTACTCGCCGCGCAGGACGGCCTGCATGGCCATGGTGGCCTCGGCGGTGTGCATCAGCACCAGGGAGCCGAGGCCGAGCGCGGCCCGGTGGGCCCGTTCGAGCCGGTGCACGGTGCCGCTGCGCATGAAGTCATTGGTGCCCAGCCGGATCAGCAGGCTCATCTGCCAGGTGATCAGCCGGTGCTCGGTGGCCAGCGCCAGCCCGCGCTCCAGGCAGGCGTCGGCCCGGCCGAAGCCATGTCTGCGCTCCAACAGGGCCAGGAACTGCCAGGCCTGGCAGGCGACTTCGGCCAGTCCGGCACGCTCGGCGCCGTCCGCGGCCCGCCGGGCCAGGCGCTCCGCCTCGACCGCCCGGTCCGCGGCGGCCGGCTCGCCGGTGGCCGGTTCGGCGCCGGTGAGCACCAGATGGGCCTCGACCACGTCGAGGGCCGGGGTGTGGGCCGCGCCGTCGCCGAGCAGCCGCCGGACGTAGCGCAGTTGGGCCGCGGCCTCCTCGTTGCGCAGGACGTTGACGGCTGCCCAGGCGAGTCTGGTGTGCAGGGCGGCGGTGCGGGCGGTGTCCAGCCTGCCCGGACCGGCCTCGGGGATGTTCTCGGCCAGGAGCAGCGCGCGGTCCAGCTGGCCGCGTTCGATCAGCGCGTTGACCAGCTGCTCCACCACGTCCGAGCGGTCCGCGCCCCAGGCCGGGTCGGCGAGCAGGTCGTGGGCCCGATCGAGCAGTTGGACGGCGGAGTCGACGGCGCCGCTGCCCAGCGCCTCCGTGCCTGCCTGCGCGTACCGCAGCGCGGCGGACCGGGTGTCGCCGGCGGTCAGCCGCAGCTCCGCGACCCGGAGGCACCACTCGCCGGGCAGCCCGGGATGGGCCTGACCGATCGCGTCGGCGGTCCGGGTGGCGATGGCGGCCCGCTCGGGCGGGAGCAGCTCGGCGCGCAGGGCGTCCGCGGTCAGCGCGTGCCGGAACTCGTACCAGTCGCCCACCGGGCCGCTGGGCGAGATCAGTTGGGCGTCGATGCTGGCCCGCAACTGCACCAGCAGCTCGCGGCCGGTCAGTCCGGTGACCGACTGGATGACCGGCAGCGGGAAGCGGCGCCCGAACACGGCGGCGGTCTTGAGCAGCATCTGCCCGCCCGGGCCGAGCCGGGCGGCGCGTTCGGCCACGCTCCGCATGACGGTGTTCGGGACGTCGATCCCGAGGTCCCCGCAGACCTGCCAGCCGTCGGCGCCCCGACGCAGCACCTCGGCCGCGATCATGCTGCTCAGCAGTTCCTCCACCACGAAGGGGTTGCCACCCGCGTCCCGGACCAGCTGCTCGGCCACCGGCTCCGGCAGCAGGCCGGTTCCGGCCGCGAGCGCGAACTCGGCCATGGCCCGGACGTCCTCGGCCGCCAGCGGCCGCAGCTCGGTCAGCACTGCGGAGCGGCGCCGTTCGGCCGCCCTGGCCAGATCCCCGGCCGGACCGGCCTCCGGGCGCAGCGTGGCCAGCAGGAAGACCGGCAGGCCGCGGATGTTGTCGCAGAGGTACTCAAGGACGGTGAGGGTCTCGGCGTCGGCGTCGTGCAGGTCCTCCACCAGCAGCAGGCAGCCGGCCTGCTGCCCGGCGGACTGCTCCCCGACCGCGGCCAGCAGCCGCAGCACGGCCTCGGCCGTCTCCACCGGCGAGGGTGCGGCTGCCTGCTCGGCGACTCGCCACTCGGGCAGCAAGGAGCCCAACGCCGTGCGGTACGGGGCCAGTTTGGCGTCGGTCGGCGGCCCGGCGAAGCGGAAGTGGGAGAGCAGGGCCTCCGCGATCGGCCGGAACGGCAGGGTGGTGCCGGCCCGGCCGCGCAGCACTGCGGTACCGCTGCTGAACGCCCGGAACGCGCACTCCGTGGCCAGCCGCGACTTGCCGATGCCGGCCTCGCCCAGCAGGAAGACGGCCTGTCCCTCTCCCTGCCGGGCTGCGGCGAGACCCGTCTCAAGCAGCGCGAGTTCAGTCCCGCGCCCAACCATCACCGGCGATGTGACGAGCATAGGCGGACGCTACCACCGCCCCTACGACCGCACCACAGAGCGTTTGCGCCCGTCGGGCGCACTGTCCGTCAGTTCTGCGAGAGGGTGGTCACGGTGAGCCACTCGGCGGTGAATCCCGCGTCCGGACCCGTCGCCCCGGACAGCAGACGGGCCCGGCGGCCGGCGGCCGAGGACCCTGAGACGCGGATGTCCCCGGCCGGGTGACATTCGACCGCGCCTTCCCGTGCGAGCGGGTCCTTCCAGTTGTTGATCAATGCCTCGTCGGTCACGACGTTCCTCCTGTGGTTGCGGTGCGGGCGGCGTGGACCCGCCGTCCGCCGGCGGGTCCGGGCGGCTGAAGGAGCAGTACGGACGGTACCCGGTCACCGAAGCCGAGCCTGAGCAGCCCGTGTCCGATTCCGGCCAGGCCGCTGAGCAGCCCGGGGCTGCTCAGCGTGGCAGGGGTGGCGCAGCGCGGACCGAACCGGTCCAGCGCGGCGAGCAGGGCGCCGCCCCGGGGCCGGGCCGC
>Ga0302314_10022217_pt1 | contig 10411 bp, 12 predicted proteins | sample III_Palsa_N2_3_FD_200533 | JGI IMG/M metagenome (GOLD analysis project Ga0302314, IMG submission 200533) | Peat permafrost microbial communities from Stordalen Mire near Abisko, Sweden - III_Palsa_N2_3 | ecosystem: Environmental > Terrestrial > Soil > Palsa > Peat permafrost | place: Sweden... | reverse complement strand
CGCCCTCCGGCGTCGTCTGGCGCCCGGACATATAGTCGAACAGCAGCTTGCCTTCCTCGCAGGTGGCGTAGGCGAAGGTGGAGGTGAGGAAGATCGGCGTCTTGACCGCGCCCTCCGACAGGGTCGGGTCGAAGCCGAAGCCCAGCATCAGGGTTTCCGGCTCCAGCTTGCGCGCGCCCACCGACGAGCGGCGGAAATCGTGTTTGACGGCCATGGCGTTCCGACTCTCCAGAATTTCCGCCACCTCTATCAGATCGGCGATGGAATCCGCAGATGACGCGGATCTCCTCGTCGCTCTGGATGGGCAGGGCGATCGCAAATTCCTGCCCCAAATAAGGAACGTCATGGCCGGGACTGACGCCCGGCCATGACGGTAGAGAAAGGGATCGCGCGGAGCACTTGCGATTGCCCGCCATCGAAATGAGGGTGTCGGCGGCATCCGCGTCATCTGCGGATCGCCCTCGCGTCGGGGCGTTCGGGTTGCTAGGTTCAGGTCCCATGACCACCGCCGTCCACGCCCACGACCACGGCCATCATCACGGCCACGGCCACCATGGCCACAGCCACGCGCCGGCCTCGTTCGGCCGCGCCTTCGCCATCGGCATCGCGCTCAACATCGCCTATGTGATCGGCGAGGCGGGCTGGGGCGTGATGGCCAATTCCCTGGCCCTGATCTCCGACGCCGGCCACAATCTCGGCGACGTCCTCGCCCTGGCGCTGGCCTGGATGGCCTCGCGCATGGCCAAGCGCGCGCCCAGCGCCCGCTACACCTACGGCCTGCGCGGCTCCTCGATCCTGGCCGCGCTCAGCAATGGCGTGCTGCTGCTGGTGGTGACCGGCGGCATCGCCTGGGCCGCGATCCTCAGGCTCATTCATCCCGAGCCCTCGGCCGGGGTGACGGTGATGATTGTGGCCGCCCTCGGCGTGGCCGTGAACGGCTTCACCGCCTGGATGTTCGCCTCCGGCCGCAAGGGCGACGTCAATGTGCGCGCCGCCTTCACCCACATGGCCGGCGACGCCCTGGTGGCCGCCGGCGTCGTCATCGCCGGGGCGGTGATCTACTTCACCGGCTGGATGTGGCTCGACCCGGCCGTGAGCCTCGTCATCGGCGCGGTGATCGTCGTCGGCACCTGGTCCCTGCTGCGCGAGTCCCTCGACCTGGCGCTGGACGCGGTGCCGGCCGGCGTCGACCGCGCCGCCGTCCAGGCCTACCTCGCCGCCCTGCCCGGCGTGTCGGAAGTCCACGACCTGCACATCTGGGGCATGAGCACCACCGAGACGGCCCTCACCGCCCATCTGGTGCGGCCGGGCGCGAGCCTCGACGACGCCCTGATCCATCAGGCCTGCCACGAACTCGAGGCGCGCTTCAGCGTCCACCACGCCACCCTACAGATCGAGCACGGCGCCCTGGACCACCCCTGCCATCTGGCCGACGAGGCGGTGGTTTAGAAACCACCACAGCGGGGAACGACGTGGCGGATTTCGACGCATTGGCCGGGCGCGCGCCTCCTGGCTCGGGCGAGCGATTGCGGTCTTGACCGCTGCGTGCGCCGGACCCATGTATCTCATCTGAGATACGGAGACGTCGCCATGAGTTCCACGACCGCCATGCTTCACGTTCGCATGGATGAACGCCTGAAAGAGGAGGCGATGGCTGCGCTCGCCGCGATGGGGCTCTCCGCCTCCGACGCCGTGCGCCTTCTGTTTCACCGCGTCGTCGCCGACCAGGCCTTTCCGCTCGAGCTGAAAGTCCCGAACGCCGAGACACGCGCAGCAATTGAGGAGTCCGAGGAGATCATCCGCTCGGGTCGCTTCCGGTTTTCCGACGCCAAATCCTTGATCGCCGATCTAGACAAGAAGAGTGGTGGCTAAGCGCGCCGACCTCCCGCGCCAGGTCGACTACGCCAAGGCCTTTCTGAAGGACTGGGAGCGTCTGTCCCGGTCCGGGCGCTACGACATGGGCAGCCTGAAATCCGTGATGCTGCTCCTGATCGAGGGTGACGCACCGCTGGGCCCTGAGTGGAAAGACCATCCGCTCAAAGGCGGATGGGCCGGCTATCGCGAATGCCACGTCGGCGGCGACTTCCTGCTGATCTACAAAGTCGTCGACATCGTCGGCAAGGGCGGGGCCGTGGTCTTTGTCCGCGCTGGAACCCACAGCGAGCTGTTCAACGAGTGAGCGCCTGGCGCGCGGCGCGCCGTCCCTAGATCAATCCCGCCAGCGGCGACGACGGATCGGCGTACATCCGGCGCGGCATCCGCCCGGCCAGATAGGCCTCTCGGCCGGCGATCACGGCGTGCTTCATCGCCCGGGCCATGCGCACCGGATCCTTGGCCGCGGCGATAGCGGTGTTCATCAGGACGCCGTCGCAGCCGAGCTCCATGGCCACCGCGGCGTCAGAGGCCGTGCCGACACCGGCGTCGACCAGCACCGGCACCTTGGCCTGTTCGACGATGAGCCGCAGATTGACCTTGTTCTGCACGCCCAGGCCCGAGCCGATCGGCGCGCCCAGCGGCATGATCGCCGCCGCCCCGGCCTCCTCCAGCTTGCGGGCGTAGACGATGTCGTCTGTGCAATAGACCATCACGTCGAAACCGTCGGCCACCAGCAGCTTCAGGGCGCGGAGCGTCTCCTCCATGTCGGGATAGAGGGTCTTGGAGTCCGACAGCACCTCCAGCTTGACCAGGCTGCCGCCGCCGGCCTCGCGCGCCAGGCGCAGGGTGCGCACCGCCTCCTCGCCGGTGAAGCAGCCGGCGGTGTTGGGCATCAAGATGAAGCGATCCGGCTTGATGTAGTCGGTCAGCATCGGCTTGCTGGGATCGCTGAGGTTCACCCGGCGCACGGCCACGGTGACGATCTCCGCCCCCGAGGCTTCGGCGGCGCGGGCGTTGAGCTCATAGTCGTCCATGCGGCCGGTGCCGACGATGAGACGCGAGGTCAGGGTGCGGCCGGCGACGGACCAGGTGTCGGTTGGGGCCAAGGGCGCGTTCACTCATCCGCCTCCGACGAAATGGACGATCTCGATGCGGTCGCCGTCGGCGAGCGCCGTCGCCGGCCACAGGGAGCGCGGCACGATGGCGAGATTGCGTTCGACGGCCACCTTGCGGTGATCGAGACCCAGCGCGGCGATCAGGGCGGCGATATCTCCCGCCGCCTCGATGCGTTCTTCTCCATTGACCGTCAGGCGCACGCGGCAAGCTTGTGACCCCGCGCGCGCGACTATACAAGGCGCCCCGTCCCCTGATTTGCAGCCGCGAACGGCGGGCCGGGAACGAAATGTCGAAACCGATCTATGTCTTGAACGGGCCGAATCTCAATCTCCTCGGCGTGCGCGAACCCGACGTCTACGGCGAGGAGACGCTGGAGGACGTGCGCGCCCTCGTCGAGGCCCGCGCCCGCGCCCGCGGCGCCGTGGTCGTCTTCCGCCAGACCAATCACGAGGGTGAGTTGATCGACTGGGTGCAGGAGGCGCGCGAATCCGCCCGCGCCCTCGTCATCAATCCGGCCGGCTACGGCCATACCTCCATCGCCCTGCTCGACGCGCTCAAGACTCTCGATATCCCCATTATCGAATGCCACCTGTCCAACCCGGCCGCGCGTGAGCCGTTCCGCCGGACGAGCTATGTGTCGCTGGCGGCGACCGGCGTCGTCAGCGGCTTCGGCGCGGCCAGCTATGAGCTGGCGCTCGAAGCGGCGTGCGATCTCACCGCCGCGCCGCGCGCGTGAACTCCAACAACAAGGCCGAACGCCGCATGCCCTCCAGTCCCAAGTCGCCGAACGCCAATTCCGCCACCGCCCTGGTGCGCGAACTGGCCGAGATCCTGATCGAAACCGGCCTCACCGAGATCGAGGTCGAGCGCGACGGCCAGAAGATTCGCGTCGCCAAATCCGCCGCCGCCGGGATCGTCCAGGCCTATGCGCCGGGCCCCGCCGCGACGGTCGCGCCCGCCGCGGCGCCGGCGGCCGTTGAAGCCGATGCTCCCCCCGCCGGCGAGACCGTGACCTCGCCCATGGTCGGCACCGTCTATCTGCAGCCGCAGCCTGGCACGCCGCCGTTCGTGAAGGTCGGCGACAAGGTGACCGCCGGTCAGACCCTGCTGCTGATCGAGGCCATGAAGACCATGAACCCGATCACCGCCCCCAAGGCCGGAACCATCGTCGAGCTGCTGGTCGCCGACGCCCAGCCGGTCGAATTCGGCGAACCCCTCGCGGTCATCGGCTAGGGGCCATGTTCGAGAAGATTCTCATCGCCAACCGTGGCGAGATCGCGCTGCGGGTGCACCGGGCCTGCAAGGAGATGGGCATCGCCACCGTGGCCGTGCACTCCCAGGCCGACACCACGGCCATGCATGTGCGCCTGGCCGACGAGAGCGTGTGCATCGGCCCGGCGCCGGCGGCCAAGAGCTATCTCAACATTCCCTCGATCATCGCCGCCTGCGAGATCACCGGCGCCCAGGCCGTCCATCCGGGCTACGGCTTCCTGTCGGAGAACGCGCGCTTCGCGGAGATCGTCGCGGCTCACGGCCTGACCTTCATCGGTCCCAAGCCCGAACACATCCGCGTCATGGGCGACAAGATCGCCGCCAAGAGGGCGGTCAAGGCCGTCGGCATCCCGGTGGTGCCGGGGTCGGACGGGGCGCTGGAGAGCGAGGCCGAGGCCCTGGCCGCCGCCGAAGAGATTGGTTTTCCGGTCCTCATCAAGGCGGCCGCCGGCGGCGGCGGACGCGGCATGAAGGTGGCCAAGACCCGTGAGGAGGTGGCCGAGGCCTATGGCACCGCCCGCGCCGAGGCGCGCGCCGCCTTCGGCGACGACCACGTCTATATGGAACGCTATCTGGCGACGCCCCGCCACATCGAGGTTCAGGTCATCGCCGACGCCTTCGGCGCCGTCTGCCACCTCGGCGAACGCGACTGTTCGCTGCAGCGCCGCCACCAGAAGCTGATGGAGGAGGCCCCCTCCCCGGCCATCAACCCCGAACAGCGCGCCCGCATCGGCAAGGTCGTCGTCGATGCGGTCAAGGCCATCGGCTATCTCGGCGTCGGCACCATCGAATTCCTGTACGAGAACGGCGAGTTCTTCTTCATCGAGATGAACACGCGCCTGCAGGTCGAGCACCCGGTCACCGAGGCCATCACCGACATCGACCTGGTGCGCGAGCAGATCCGCGTCGCCGCCGGCCTGCCGCTCTCCTTCGGGCAGGACGACATCGTCTTCGAGGGTCACGCCATCGAGTGCCGGATCAACGCCGAGAACCCGCGCACCTTCGTGCCCTCCCCGGGCCTGGTCACCGACTTTCACGCGCCAGGGGGCCTCGGCGTCCGGCTCGATTCGGCGCTCTACGCCGGCTATTCGATCCCACCTTACTACGACAGCCTGGCCGGCAAGCTGATCGTCCATGGCCGCGACCGCACCGAATGCATCGCCCGCCTCAAGCGTTCGCTCGGCGAGATGGTCGTGGCCGGGGTGGATACCTCCATTCCGCTCTTCCAGGACCTGCTCGTCGAGCCCGACATTCTCGAGGGGCGATACCACATCCACTGGCTGGAGCGCTGGATCGCAGCCCAGGGCTAGTGTCCCGATTCCGAAGTTCGCAGGCGCCTATGGCGAGTGTGGACGAACTTCGGAATCGATCAGGACACTAGCAAACGTATCTTTCTAGTGTGCTTTCGGATTTGAAGTTCGCACGGCGCCTGATCCAATGAGCGAGCGAACTTCAAATCCGGCACACTAGGCCTGGGAGCGCGGCTTGAAAGGCTTCACCGCCGACGACCTCATCGACTGCTACCGCCGCGGCGTCTTCCCCATGGCCGACGCGCGCCACGACGAGCGCTTGTTCCTGGTCGATCCGGCCCGTCGCGGGATCATTCCGCTGGATGGCCTCCACGTCTCGCGGCGCCTCGGCCGCAAGGTTCGCCAGGGTCACTTCGAGACGCGCGTGGACAGCGCCTTCGAGGCCGTCATCGAGGCCTGCGCGGCTCCAGGGCCCGGTCGCTCTGAAACCTGGATAAACCTTACAATTCAATCTCTTTGTGGTGAACTCTTCAAGCGTGGTGAAGCCCACAGCGTCGAGACCTGGCGCGACGGTCGGCTGGTCGGCGGTCTCTACGGCGTCGCCGTCGGCGCGGCTTTCTTCGGCGAGAGTATGTTCTCGCTCGAACGCGACGCCAGCAAGGTGGCCCTGGTGCGGCTGGTCGAGCTGCTGCGCGCCGGCGGGTTCACGCTCCTGGACGCGCAATTCGTCACCGACCACCTGGAATCGCTCGGCGCCGTGGAGATTTCGCGTGACGACTACCGCCGCCGTCTCGCCGCCGCCGTCGAGCGCGGCGCGGTGTTTGGCTGACGTCTACTGCGTAACCGCGTCGGTCGTGCAACCCTCGAGCCAGGCGTCGTAGACCGGGTGCTCGAAGGGATGCAAGCCGGGTGCGTCGGCGAACATCCAGCCGCGGTAGATCTCGCGTGGCGGCGGCGCGGCGCGGCCCGGCGGGGCGATCGGCTCGGAATCGATCACCACATAGGCCGAGGGCCGCGGCAGCGGGTCGTTCAGGCCGCGGGTCTCGCAGGTCTTTACGGTGAAGATCAAGGTCTTGTAGCGCACGCGCCGGCCCACGGGGGCCTCGAAGCGCAGGGTCTCGGCCGTCACCTTGTCGAGCACGCGCAGGATCGCCGTCGGGCTGCGTGCAGGCGCCGGCGGGCCGGGCGGGATCTCGGGCTTGGGCGGGACGACGGGCGCGGGCTTAGCCGGCGCTTCGACCTCGGGCGGGGGCGCCTCGACGACATTGGCGGGGGGGGCCGCAACGGTATTGGACGGCGCGGCGGCCGGCGGAGGCGCCAGAATGACCGGCGCGACAGCGTTCTCCGGCGTCTGCTGGGCGTGAGCGGCAGTCAGGCAGCCGGCGGCGGCGAGCGCCAGAGCAAACCCAAGGCGTCTCAATCGGGAATCCACGGCTGGTAGTCGCCGGCGGCGGGCGGGCGCTCGCCGCCGCGGGCGATCGAGCCCGGCGGCCGCCATGCCAGCATCGTGCCGGTGAGGTTGGGCAGATGCGGCCTCTCCCAGGCCCGGCGCGGCAGGGGCGCGCGCGTCGGCGGCTCCTCGAAGGTGTGGTGCAGCCAACCGTGCCAGTCGGGGGTAACCTTGGAAGCGTCGGCGTAGCCATTGTAGATCACGAACCGGCGGTTGCGGCCGTCGTAGTTCCACTTCGGATCGACGGTCTCGTAGTAGCGGTTGCCGGCCTCGTCCTCGCCGACCAGCACGCCGCCGCGCTTGATCTGGTGCGTGGCGCCGATGGTGGCGCCCGTCCACCAGGTGAAGATGGCCTTCAGGAAGTTCATGAGAGAGCGGTCCTGTCGCGGCGGCGCGCCAGCTCTTGGTCGGACCGCCGGCCCGCTTATAGGAGGGGCCGTCCGCCGCGTCCAGACGACGGAGGCTCGTCCATATCTTGTGGACGGTGGCCCCCGCTACGCAAGATGCTGTTGCGGCTGAGCGCCGGGCGGCCTAGCCTTCGCCGCGCTGGAGGCCGCCTATGCGTATCGAGCTTCATCCTGCCTTGCTGGCCGACGGCCTCGACGCCGCGGCGCGCGAGGTGGAGCGTCCGGGTGAGATCGCCGAGGTCCTGGCCCCCCGCGGCTGGACGGGCGCGCGGGTGGAGGCCTGGCTCGATTGGGCCGAGACGGTGCCCGGCGACGAGCCGCCCAGCGAGGCGCCCGCCGCCCTGACGCGCGCGGCCGACCCCCTGCTCGCCGGCGGGCCCGACGGCCACGCCCGCCGCCTGACCCTATGGGGCTGGGCCCTCGGCTACTTCGAAGCGGAGGCCGACGCCGACGCCTTCCGCCGCATGCTGTTCGGCCTCTTCGCCGGCGGCGTGGCCGCGCCGGGTCGCTCGCTCGCCTTCGGCGCCCGCGTCCATCCCCTGGCGGACGACCCAGCTCAAGCGCCTGCCGATCCCCTCCTCACTGTCGGCTCCCCGGCCTTCGCCGAGGCCGTGGGGGCCGACGACGCCCGACTGGCGGCGGTGGCCGACGCCATCGCCCGCTGTGAGGGAGAAGCCGCCGCCTGCGCCGATCCCGCCGCCAACCAGGCCCTCGCCCGCGCCGCTCTCGACGCTCGCGCGGCCGGGGCGCCTTGGTCCGACATCGACGACGCCATCGCCCTCGGCGAGGCGGGCGCGGACGCCGATCTCAGATCCCGGTTGGCCGACCCGCTGATCGCCCTGGCGAACCGCGACGACGTCACCGGCGAAGGGCCGGCGGCGACGCTGGCCGCTCGGGTCGGCTGGAGGACCGGGGACCTCACCCTCGCCTTCGACGCCGCCGACGCCCGCGCCCTGCGGCTCGCCGCCATCGCCCCGGCGGCGGCGCTCGACGTCTCCGTCCTGGAGCCGGCCGAGACCGAGGCCGCCGTCCGCATCCTTGTGGTCGCGCTGGATATCGAGGTGTCGGCCGGGTTCACCTCGGCGCCCGCCGACGCCTATCGCCGACGCGACAGTCGGCCGATCGCCTTGACCCTGGCGGGGGTAGCCGAACGGCTGGTGGCCGAGGGCCTGGCCTTCGATTCGAACGAGGGCCGAACGCGGGCCGCCGGCATCCACGCCCTGGCGAGCGCCGTCGCGACGGCCGCCTCCGCCGAGCTCGCCGCGGACCTCGGGGCCGCTTGTGGCCGGCAAGCAATGGACTCCTCGGGCCTCCGCAACGCCGTGATCATGTCGTCTACCTCCGATGCGGAACTCGCGCTGAAGCTCGGCGGCCGATCCCTCGGGGTTGATCCGTGGGCCGGTCCCAATCGCCTGGCGGAAGCCGCTGATGGCGAGGCCTTCCCCGTCCTTGACGACGCGGCGCTCGCCGGCCTCGCCCGCCTCGGGGTCGACCTGGACGCCGCCCGCACCTGGGTCCTCGGGGCTCGCACCCTGGAAGGCGCCCCGGGCCTCGAGCGTCTGCCGGCGCTCGGCTTCACCGACCATGAGATCGCCGCCGCCGAGCGCGCCATAGCCGCGTCCCAGAACCTGCGCGGCGCCTTCGCGCCAGCGGCCATCGGCGAGGGGTTCGTCAGGGATGTCCTCGGCGCCGAACCCGAAAAGCTCGCCGCGGCGGACTTCGACACCCTGCTCGCCGCCGGGCTTACGATGGAGGAGATCGATCAAGCCGAGGCGTTCGTCTTCGGCGCGGCGGCCTTTGCGGAGGCGCCGTTCCTTAGCGACGACCAGCGCGCCATCTTCCTGGCCGCCGGCGAGATCAACCTCGAAGCTCGCCTCGCCATGATCGCGGCGGTCCAACCGTTCATGGCCGCGCCGCCGGTCGCCGTGCTCGACATGCCGCGCGCCGCAAGTCCCACCGAGGCGGCCCGGCTCCAACATGAGGCGGTCCTCGCCGGCGTCCGTGCATTGCGGCTGAGACGTGACCAAGCGCCATACGATTTTGAGCTTAGTATCAAAGTCATCACGCCGGAAGTTCAGGTACAGACCCAGTTCAAGGACCGGGTCGTGGAGCGACTCGTGGAGGTGGAACGCAGCCGCCGCCGCCTCCCAGACCGCCGCAAGGGCTACATCCAGAAGTCGGCCATCGGCGGCCACAAGGTCTATCTGCACACAGGCGAATACGACGACGGCGAGCTCGGCGAGATCTTCATCGACATGCACAAGGAGGGCGCCTCCTTCCGCTCGCTGATGAACAATTTCGCCATCGCCATATCGATCGGGCTGCAATACGGCGTGCCGCTGGACGAGTTCGTCGACGCCTTCGTGTTCACCAGGTTCGAACCCGCCGGGCCGGTCACCGGCAACGACTCCATCCGCTCGGCCACCTCGATCATCGACTATGTGTTCCGGGAGCTCGGCGTCTCCTACCTCGGGCGCACCGATCTCGCTGAAGCTGGCGAGCTGGACAAGGACGGGGTCGGCGCGGTGACCGGCGGCGAGGAGCCGCAGCCGCTCACTCGCTTCATCTCCCGCGGCTTCTCTCGCGGCGCGGCTCCGGACAATCTGGTCTTCCTGCCCACCGCCCGGCCGGGTCCGCGGGCCGCCGACGTATGCCCCGCCTGTGGCGATACGGCTCTGGTGCGCAAAGGCCAGTCCCTGGTCTGCGAGACCTGCGGCGTGCGCCAAGCGGGTGAAGGCTGAGGCGGAACAGGAGGCCACATTAAGGGGTTTTCACTGGCGCTGACGGGCGTCCGACCGCACTAAGCAAGCTCGTTCCTTCCAGGAGACCCGGATTGGCGTCGGCCATCGACAAGCTTCAGCAGGTTCTCGCCGTCGTGGTCACGGCGAGCGCGGTGCTGTTAGGCGCGGTGGGTCACGCCGCTGTCCGGCAGGATTCCTCCGACGTGCCGCGGCTGGTTTCGTTCGGCGGCATGTGCCGCAATTGTGGACTGGCCGGCCGTCACATCGTCGGAGCCAAGTTCGTAGGCGCCAATTTCGCCG
>Ga0302314_10022212_pt1 | contig 10412 bp, 6 predicted proteins | sample III_Palsa_N2_3_FD_200533 | JGI IMG/M metagenome (GOLD analysis project Ga0302314, IMG submission 200533) | Peat permafrost microbial communities from Stordalen Mire near Abisko, Sweden - III_Palsa_N2_3 | ecosystem: Environmental > Terrestrial > Soil > Palsa > Peat permafrost | place: Sweden... | reverse complement strand
GCTGGCGTGGCCAGTCAAGGCGCACGACCAAAAGCACTACAGGCACACGATGGAGATGCTCCGGCTCACGTTTGAGACCAAGCTGGGGCAGTTCTCGCCTCGCTAGCCTTTGATATATATATATATGTGTGTGTGATTGGAAAGAGATGGCACACGCGCGCACACAGGGGGTTTCAAGGGGAATGTAAACAGAATACAGGGCACACTAAGCGTCCTGCATAATCTTCCACACGCGCGCGAGGAGCGAGATGGAGGCGGGGTTGTCTTGCACGAATATCAGGTACTTGGCAAACTGCGTCGGTGTCAGCAAGTCTTGCAGCGCGCGCATTTCCTCGCCCAAAGCCTTGTTCTTCATGGCGATGCGCTGCCGCACGTCGGCGCACTCGCGCGACATGAACCTCAGCCCACGCGTGAGCGCCTGCGCGTCCTGCCGGTACGTCTTGAACTTTTCCACCTGCTCTGGCGTGGCCGCAATGATCTTGAGAATAGTCGTCCACAGCGAGTCGGTGTCGTCCTCAACCACGGGCGCCGGCCCGGGCGCCGCGCTGCTGTCGAAGAACTCGTCTTGCTGCAAAGTCCACATGCACATTTTCGTCACTTGCGACGGCGTGAGCATGCGTTCGAGTTGATCCATGTGCTTTTCCACGAGTTTTTCCCTGTCCTCGCCGACGTCGGAGAAGCGAGCGACAAACGAGCGCAGCAGCACTTGGAGCTCGGCGTCTGGCGCTTTGCGGTTCACCAGGTCGCTCAGCTCTCGAATGAGTTTTTGCTTGTCCTCTTCCTCCTTGGACACGTTGGGCTCGCGGCCCACTCTGAGCTGCAGCTTGAGTTCGAGGTTCTCTTCTTGCAGCGCCTTGACGCGCTCCTCGAGCTCGCTCAGCCCGCCGTCGCCCTTGGCCCGCTTGGCCGCGGGTTTTTTGCCCGTCGTGGCCGTCGCCGCTTTCGTCGATGTTGTCACTGGAGCTCCTGGCGCTGCTGCCGCTCCGTCGCCGTCGGCTTTGCGAGCGCGCGCCTTCATCGGCCCCCCCGTGTGCACGAGTGCGCCGAGCCTCGAGGAGGCGCGGAAAGAGATTTCATGGCTTCCGTTTCACGGTTTCTCGGCGTCAACCGCGCGCGGGGACCTCCACCAATCTATCGTATAGAGTGTGCCCGTTGCCGTCTTGGGCCGCGGCGCCGTGCGGGCGGTGGCCACGTGCAACACCGCGTCCACTGCCATTGAACACAGTGGTTTGGTCAATGGTGCCAGCGGCGCGCCCACCTATATGTACAGCTCCACCCACCTCCATGGCAGTCCACGGTGCGTGACCAACAGACAAACGGCATCACGTCACGAATGCTAAAGGCGCACACACGCACACCAACCCGGGGTGGGGGGCACACACACACACAAAAAAACGAAATGTTACACACAAACAATCATGCGGCGAAAAAAGCCCATGTTCTTCCTGCGTTCTTGTCGGGCCAGTGCTTTGCGGCGCTTGCGCTCCTCGGCGGCCTTGAGGCGGCACTTGGTGCAATGGCACTTGGTCTTGCCATCGGCAAACGACTGGTGCGACGACCCGCGCACGGGGCGCGAGTGGCCGTGCGCCGCGTCTTGCATGGGCTCAAAGGGCGTGACGCCGCTGGCCATTGCGCGGGCTTGCTCGGGGTTGCGTTGCATGCCGTTGAGCATGAGCAAATCGTGAGACGACAGGGGGCGAGTCGGCGGCAGCTGCGGCAGGTGCGCGTCGCGGTACATGGGGCCGCCGTTAGCATGGCCGTTCATGCCATAGTAAGGTTGCTGTTGCTGCTGTTGCTGATAGTAAATGGCTTGCTGGTCGTAGTTCATGGCGCTCCACAGCGTGGGTCGGAACGGTTGTACCGCGCCTGGCGGCAGCTGGTCAGAGAGCGCGTGCACACACACGGTCAGAGGTTTGCCGCAGCCAGACTCAGCGACTGTGTGCGTGCGTTTGTGTGTGGGCTTTCCCGCATGTGTGCGTCGACCGAACGGGGCTTTTTGCAGGTTGCGCGACGGACGGACAAACAGCCGGCCGCTTTACGCACAACTGACGGGCTGAAAAAAAGTTGAAAAACGCCGTCACGCGTACATACGGCGGCACCTCGACCGACAGGTCACAGACGGACAGACAGCCATGCGCGTCGTGGTGGCTGTTGCACGGCTGCTCTTCTTGCTCGTAAGCGCGGCACATTGGGTCACTGCGACGCCGTCGCCGTCCCGCGCGCCGTTGACCAGCTCGCCGTCGGCGTCGCCTTCGCAGTCGCCGTCCTCCGCGCCCGCGTCGGCTGCGCCATCCAGCGCACCGTCCTCGGCACTGCCAAGCGCGTCTCCCAGCGCGTCTCCCAGCGCATCACCAAGGTCACCAGCTCCTTCGCTTTCGCCCTCGAGCTCGCCTTCTTCGGTGCGGCCCACCTTGTCCCCAAGCGCGTCGCCATTGTCCGCGTCGCCGTCGAGCTCGCCGTCGCGCGCGCCATCGTCCGCGTCGCCCTCTCGGGCGCCCTCGCGCGCGCCATCGTCCGCGTCGCCCTCGCGCTCGCCCTCGCGCGCGCCATCGACCCAGCATCCATCCAAGGCCCCCTCGCACTCGCCCACCTCGAAGCGACCTTCCAAGTCGCCCTCAAAGTCGCCCTCGCACTCGCCCGTCTCCAAGCGACCATCCAAGGCACCCTCGCAGTCGCCGTCATCCATGGTGCCATCGCGCGCGCCATCGCATGCACCCTCGCACGCCCCGTCGTCGGCGCCGTCGCACGCGCCCACCGGGTCGCCCTCTAAGTCGCCCTCGCTCGCACCGTCGTCGTCGCCATCGAGGCGTCCGTCAAAAACACCATCTCTCTCGCCCACGCGGAGACCTTCAAAGGCGCCCGCGTCGCAGTGGCCTTCTCAGGCGCCGTCGCGCGCGCCCTCGCGCGCGCCTCAGACCGCGCTACCTTCGAGCTCGCCTTCATCGTCGCCATTCAGCTCGTGGCCCACCGGGGCGCCCACGCTCGCTCCGTCGCAGTCGCCCACATTGCGGCCCTCGCAGTCGCCCACGATTAGGCTGAACCCCGACGAGTTCGCGGCTTGGCAATTTCTCGCCAGCACGCTGCAATCGAGCCAGTGGACGGCTTGTAACGCCAACGTGGACCCGTGCGCCGCGTGCGACCCGCCCACCGCCAACGCGGCCATCAACTGCTCCGACTACGCGCGGTTCCGCGCGCTTCGCCGTACCCGCTTACTGGCCAATGACGTCAACGCGACGACGGGCGAGCGGCGCGTGACGGGCATTGTGCTGCGCAACGTGAGCGCGTCGGGCGTCGTCGTCCCAGACGTCATCAACACCTTCTCTCAGCTGCAGTACATTGATCTCTCGGGCAACGACTTGTCGCTCCCGGTGGGCCTGTCGTGCCTGCCCATCTACAACTGCCTGCTCCAAGGCGTTGTGTGCAACTTTGGCGCCAACGTTCCGGTGTGCGACGCGTCGGGGCAGCCGGTGGGCAGCGTGAACCCCGCCACGTTTACGTTTAACTGGTGGACGCTCGTGATTCTCGGCATTGTGTTTGGCTCCGCGCTCGTGCTGTGCTGCGCTGCGTTTGCCTGTGCCAAGTGCCGCTCGTGGCGCGAGTCCTCCGAGCACGTGGAGCGCCTGGCCGACGCGCGGCGCGAAAAGCGAAGGCAGCGCAAGGAGCAGCGCCGCGTGCAGAGCGACGGCTCCAGCAGCGGCCGCTTCGCGCGGTTGTCGGCCAACCTGCGCCTCTCGCCCGCCATGATTACCCGCCGCATTCAGTCCGTGAACATTGCGCTCTCGCCTATGTTTGCCCATCTGCACATGCCGCCGCCGCCGGGACCGCCGCCGCCCGGCCTGGCCAACACATCCGGCATGCCGCCGCCCGGCATTGGCGCCAAGAAGCGGTCGCATTACCAACCCGCAGCCGCGAGCTTTGACGGCGAGCCTGCGCAGCACGACCCGACGCTGGCATGGCGCGAGGCCAGTGACCCTGCGACGGGCAACAAGTATTGGACCAACATCGTCACCGGCCAGTTCTCGTGGACGCCGCCCGTCATGGCCGCCAGCGTGGACGCCGTCCCGCTCGGCGGCGCGTACGGCGGGTTCGGCAGGGACGCGCGGTCGACGCCGCGTGGGCTTTTGCAGCCGATTAGCGTGGGCGACAAGGGCTCTGATTCGTGGGAGGAGGTGTTTGACGCGTCCTCGGGAACGTCGACGTGGGTCAACGAGACCACGGGTGCATTTAGCCGCGTGCGGCCGTTTTAACACAATGGAGTACTTGCTCTGTTTTTTATTGAGGTGCAGTGGGTTTTGTTGTTGTTTTTGCGTAGTAGTCTGGGAGGAAACAAAACAATGAAGAAAAAAAAAGATGGTCACTCGGGCCGGGACGTGACGGGCGCTGCCGTGGTTGCCGCCGTTGTCGCCATCGGCGAAGGCGCCGCGGTGGACGAGATGCTGGGCGCGGCCGCAGCCGCGGGCACGCCTACGAAGGCGAAGACGATGACTCCGAGCACGATGATGGCAGAAACGATGACGCATCCCCACATCTTGTAGGCCTTGCAGCGCTCCTTGCGCTTGAGCTGCGTGGCGCGCTGGTCGAAGAGCGAGGCCTGGTCCTGGAGGCGAATGCTGCTGGCCTCAATGGCCTTGCCCTTGTCAATATTGTTGAGCAGCACGTCCATGTTGCGGTGCATGTTCAGCTTGACGTCCTGCACGGAAGACTGCACCTGCGCGAGCTTGTCCTTCTTGCTAGGGTCGTCGTAGTCCTCCACCAGCTGCGCAAACAGCTTTCGCGCCTTTTCGTTAAGGCCGCCGGGCGCGCACGTGAGCGAAGAGGTCGCAAACTCCTTTTTGAACTTGGTCACCAGATCGTTGATCATGGGGAAGACGATGCGCTCCGGGTAGTCCTGTCCAGAAATGACAATGAAGATGCGATGCTCGGCATCGGTGGTGAAATTAAACGCGTTCACCTCGCCGGCCAGGCGGTAGCGCGCGCCCGTCTGCACCTTGTTGGAGAAGTCCGGCGCCGACAGCACTTCCTTCACCGCCGTGAGATACTGCGCGTCGGGATCGGCCTTGTTCACCGTGAGGTGGGCCACCAGCACGCGGTCTATGGCGCGGCCCACCGCCACGAACTTGATGTTTCCGCTCCGCTTCACAGAGTTCTCCAGCATTTTGTTTTCGCGCGCGCGCGGCAAAAGTGCCACCACGCAGCCACGTCGAGTGCCAAAAAAAATGCGAAAAACTGGCTTTTTACGCCGTCGTCGACATTCGCCGCGGCCAATGCCCGCAGCGACGATCAGGCGCCTGGGACCTGGGCGGTGCCAAGTGGGCCCTGGGGGCCCTGTCACTGACTCCTGAGCCTCAGCAATGACAGGCCTGCAGGGGTCACCCGGGCGGGCGGGGGTGGGCCATGGAACGGGCACACATACATTTCTTTTAAAACTGTAGCTCCTGACCAACGCCCAACCACACACCGTGGAGTCCAACGGCGAGCAACACACAGGCTACGGCGCGTTTCCGCACACGAGCGTCGTGTTCCCGCACGGCCTGGTCCACTTCCGCAGGACGCAGGCCGCCGACAACGCCGCGTGCAGTGTCCCAGTCCACAGCAACAGGTCGGCTGCCGCGCGCGCGCAGTCTCGCTTGGTACGTGGCGTCCAGCAGACCGGCTTGCAAGGCGAAACGAGCTGCGTTGAGGCAAAAGTACACGAGAAGCGTGACCATGGTACCGAGAATGTACGAGTGCGCCCAGCCTTCGAGCTGACAGCCGGTTTGCAGCGCGGTGGCATTGACCGCCAAAGCTTGGGGCCCAATGCACGCCGGAACGGCGCAGCCGTCAAAAAACGCAGCGCAGTTGAAGTCCACCATTTCCGGCAGCGCCGTTGGAACGTCGTCGGAGCAATTGCACGCCGTTGCACCGGTGAGCAGAGCGCGCAAGCCCGCAACCTGAGTCGACGCAAGCGCGCTGGCGTTGGCCGCCTTGGCTGCGCACAATGCGTTGGCGTTACGCGTTGCATTGGCCGCGGCCACATTGCTTGACGCCAGCCCGGGTTTCGCGGCCCACTGCATGGCTGCGCCTGCCAAGTCCGAGCTAAGGACGGTGCCTTGTGTCGGATTGGGCGCTAGGCAACCGCTGCGGAAGCCGTCGAGCAGTGGGGCGTACGCTTGGGCGGCGAGCACGTAGGCAACAACGAGAACGAGGGCGAGCGGGAGCAGCGGGTGCACACGCAGCAGAGCGGGAAGCGGGCGGTCCACCGAGACGGGCGCGAGGTCGAGCCGCGTTGGGGACCAGCACTTGGCGAGCACGCGCGCTGCGTGGACGAGGCGCGCGGCCAAGTCGAGGTTCACCAGCAGCGAGGCAACGTCGTCGAGCGCGCGCGCGAGCTGCTCGAGAGCAAGCAGCGGGTCGCTGACCGACCAGGAATCGCCCTCGCGTGACGATAGTGCGCCTGGGAGGTCCACCGCGTTGGTCGAGTCGTTGACTGCAACGACGTGGCCCGTGGACGGCGGCGGCAATGTCAAGGACAGCGGCGGTGCAGTTGACAAGGGCGGCGGGCCTTGGTCGATGTCGTCCACCAATGAACCAAGCGCGGCGTCGGCGCTGTGCTTGTTGCTGGAGGCAAGCGCGTTGAGCGGCTGTACGATGGTGCACGCCAGTGCATCCGCCGAGGGCACGTTGGGAAAGCTGGCGAGCACAAAGGGCAGCTGGATGGGGCGCGATGGCGGCGAGCCCAGGTAAATGCCCGCGGCGGCCAAATCGAGTTGCAACTGGACCACGCCGTCGATAAAAGCAAACGCCGCATCGGACTGGGCTTGCATGGCGTTGACTGTGGACGTGGCACTTTGCACATTGTAGTCGTGCACGGCTTGGGCAGTGCTCACGGTTTGCGCATACGTGTCCAAGAGTGAAGAACCAAACGTGCACTGGCCGTTGGGGGCCGCGCATTGCAGCGCCGCGTGGAGCGCTTGCGTGTACGCCAATGAGGCCGCGGCAGTGGCGTTGCCAGCGTGCTGCGACAGATTGGCTAGCCACGCACCGTCGACGTCGATGGTTACATCGCGTGGCGTGGGTGCAGGCGTGGGCGCAGTGCAGTTTAGAGTGCACGCATTTAGCTTTGATGCAAGCGCGTTGAGAAACGCCTCGTTGCTGGTCAACGCGTTTTGCACCGCTTGGTCCTGCAGCGCAGATGCGAGGTCAATGCTGCGGTCGCACGCAGCGGAATGTCGTGTCACGCAAGCCAGAAAGCCCGCGGACTGGGCTTCCGCGATGGAAGCAAGATTGTGCGCAGCGGCGCTCACGCCGTCTAGATTGAACGAGCGCAAGACGGTTTGAAAGTAAGCCGAGGCCGTACGCGCGCACTGCAGCGACGATGTCATCATCAACGTTATGTACGTGAGCGCGAGGGCGACGCGGAGCCACATTGCAGCCGTGTGCTTGTGTGTGCGAGCATGTCCAACGCTCTCGCTCCACAACGCACATGTGCCGTCGTCGTCGCCCGTTTTAGCTTGTAGGGCGCGATATCGGCGCTGCACGCACAGAAGGCCGGGCGTCCTCCGGGCGCCAGGGGCCGCGCCGGCGGGAGGACGCCTTTCCATATTTTCCGCACGGAACCCTCGCGCGGGTCACGTTGCTTTGCTACATAGGTTGGGGAAACCGCGATGGCATCGAGGTGGCTAACGTCTCGTTTACGGCAGCGTCGAGCGCTGCGCGCACGTCTACATCAACCCCAGACCCGACACGCGGGAGCAAAAAGGAAAACGTAGAGCCGAGCACCGGATAAAGCCCCTAAGCAAACGCCATATGGGCACAGCGAGAGACTGGACAGTGTGGTTACCACATGACTAGCGCCCTGGCGTCCTCAATGCGCTTGGCGACTTCGAGCGGGGTGCGGTCCATTTCCTTGGCAATCTTGCTCTGCGTGGCCAAGTCCAGCTTGGCGTACTGCTCGCACAAGTCGCCATCGACAACCTGCTTGCACGGCGCGTAGTACGAGCGGAACTGCAAGTGGTCCCTGCCCACGAGGTTGACAAAGTGCTTGCGCATGTGCAACTCCAGGTGGGCGAAGAAGTCGAGGTCGTCGCGCGAGGCAAAGGGGCACAGCGTGCCCACAGTGCCCAGCACCGTCGAGTACACGAGCGTTTCCGAGTGCCCCACGCTCAGCTGGCACTTGCGCAGGCTCGTCACCGTCTCGCCCAAGTAAAAGTGCGCCACCAAGTCGAGCTTGTGCGGCACGCTGGCCGTCTGTGCCTGGTCCCACAAGTTGGGCCGCTGCGCCGCGGCGCGCGATTTGACGTCCTCTCCCGTGGCGCCCGGCGGCAGCCGCAGGATGAACACGTTGCCGTTCTTGTCGCCCACCGCCACGGTGTTGTAATCCACCATGTCCGCCGACGCCGTGCACAGCCTGCCGGTGACGTCGTCGGCAAACACGGTAAACGTGTTCTCAGCGCGAGAGTACAGCGCGAAGAAGCACGAGTCCGATGCGTCACCAAACACGACGCGCTCCGAGCCCTGGGCCTTGACAAACGCGACTTGGTTGGGCAAGCCCTTGAGCTCGCACTTTTTCAGCATTTGCTTCTTGCCCAGGTCGTACAGCACCAAGCTGTTGCCCACGCCCGCAAGCAGGCGGCCGTCAAACGCGCACAGGGCCGTGGGCATGCCGTGCACCTCGGTGGCGTTGACAAAGACGAGCGCGCGCCCCGTCGTCGTCGTCGTCGTCGTCGTCGTCGGCAGGTGGTACAGCCGTACGTGCGCCTTGGCAAAGCGCGCCTCGTCGGCGCCTGGGTGAAGCTTGTAGCCGGTGACCGTGCCCACGGCCAGGAACATCTCGCCGGCCTGCTCGCCAAACGCGCACAGCTCGAGCGACAGCGCGACCTCGTCCGCGTCGAGCTCCACGCACTGCACGGTGCGGTTGCCCGTCGGGTCCAGCACGCGGATCACGCTCGCCCACCCGTGCGACGCTCGCGCGTAGCCCACTTGTTTTTCCTCAGCCGTGGGCAGCGCGTCGTCCTCGAGCTCGTCCTCGTCCACGTCCATATCCGCGGCCGACTGCGCCGTCTTGGAGCGCTTGTCCGCGCGCGCGCCATCGCGGCCGCGCCGCTGCCGCACCGACTGCGAGCCGTGCTCGCCCTCGAGGACGACGACCCACTTCTTGTTCGGATGGGCCACGAAGCGCCGCGGCGTGTACGCGAGCTGGCGCGTCTGCTCGTTGAAGCGCTGCTCAAAGTCGCTGTCCAGGGTCACGACGCGCAGCGTGCGCCCGCTGACGACGATGAGGCCGTCCTTGGCGTGCTCGCTAGCAAACGGCGCGGCAAAGTCCACACCCACAAAGCTGAGCGGCGACAGCGCGTTGCTGCGCGCCAGCCACGGCCGCGACGTGCAGCACAGCGTGAGCTGCTGCGCCTCGGTGGCGGCGCGCACGCGCTGGCAGCGCACCGGCCGCGAGCCGAGCACGTGCGTGCGCGTGTCCACAATGACGCCCGAGGCGTCCAGCGTGGAGCGGACCAGCAGGCCGTTGTTGAGGCCGATTTCCAGCCGCGTGGGCTCGTTAATGTTGGCGCTGGACTGCGCCAGGCAAATGCTCGCGGCGCGCTCGGGCAGGAGCTGCGTCGACAGCGGCGTCATGAGCGACGCGCGCTCCAGGCTCATCACCTTGGCTTGCTGGTCGACTGAGCCCAGCGCCAGGAAGCGCGACGCGCCGCCCACGCCCACGTCGATGGACGCAATGTCGACGCCGTTGTCGTACCGGCTCACCTCCACCGGCGCGCCCGAGCCGTCGGCCTCAAAGTACAGCACCTCGCCGCCGGTGAGCGCGAGGGCCATTTGCCGCTCGTTCACCGAGGCGCAGTCAATGCCCTTGTGCCCGTGCAGCTTCCACGGCTCCTGGAGCTCCTTGCCCGTGGCCACGTCGATGCGTGAAAACCCGCGCTTTGTGACTTGAATCAACTGGCCGCGGCCCCACGCCGACACGAAGACCGAGGACACGTCGAGCGCTAGCCCTGACGTCTTGACCTCCTCCACGCGGCTCTCGTTGATGGCCAGCACCATCGTCGTCTCCTGGTACGACACGACTATGAGGGCATCCAAGTCGCCGTTGCGCACCGTCCACACGCCCTTGGGCGTCCCCGCCAGCTTAATCGACGCCAGCTCGGCCACCGCCAGGCCCTGGCGCAGCACGCGCATCGTCGAGCGCGCGCCCGTGCCCGAGGCGCAGTAGAGCTGCGGCACGTCGGCTTTGGCCAAATCGTCAATCTGCATTCCGACCAGCGGCGCGAGGCTGTGCATCGTGTCGAACAAATCAAGGTTGCGCGGCGCGCCGCGCGGCGTGAAACGCTTGGGCTCGGCTCCGCTGCTGGCGCCAGACTTTGCCTCGACGCCGTCGTCGTCGGGGTCGTCGCCAACGTTGCGGAACTGGTAGAGCTCGTGGTCGC
>Ga0302314_10022211_pt1 | contig 10412 bp, 9 predicted proteins | sample III_Palsa_N2_3_FD_200533 | JGI IMG/M metagenome (GOLD analysis project Ga0302314, IMG submission 200533) | Peat permafrost microbial communities from Stordalen Mire near Abisko, Sweden - III_Palsa_N2_3 | ecosystem: Environmental > Terrestrial > Soil > Palsa > Peat permafrost | place: Sweden... | reverse complement strand
CCGGCGATCCCGCCGCCGCTTCGCCTTCGCCGGCGCAGCCCGTGGCACACAGCTGCACCCGCTGCGGCTTGCCGCTCGCACCCGGCCAGGACTGGTGCCTGAACTGCGGCGCCGGCGCGCCCGGCAGCCTGGGCACGCCAAGCTGGCGCTCCGCCGCCACGGTCCTCGGGATCGTTGCGGTGCTCGTGCTTGGGGCCGCCGCCGCGGCGGTTGCAGCGCTCAGCAAAGGCACCAGCAAGGCGCCCGTCGTGACGAAGACCGTCGCGGCGGTTCCCCCAGCGGCGACAACTACACCGGCAACGACCCCGACCACGCCCGGAGCACTGGGCACGACCACCGGCACGAAATCCACGCTCCCCGCGACAACGGTCAAACCGCCGAAGATCCCGCTCACGGCCGCCACCCCGAAAGCGTCTGAAAAATCCACCGCCACGACGCCATCCTCGGAAACCAAAACGACGAGCACGTCGACGAGCACCACACCCGCGAGCACCACACCATCCAGCGGCTCGAGCGGCGAAGCGAGCGCCGAAGAATCCCAGGCGGCGATGGTGCTCGACACGAACGCCGCCACCACCTACAACCCCTACGGCTACGCCGCAAGCGGCTTCGGCGACGCGAGCCTCGCGATCGACGGCGACCCCGCGACCGCCTGGACCGCTGTGGTCAACCCGGCCACCGCCCCGAAGATGGCGCAGGGCCTGTTGATCGACCTGAAGGCGAAGCAGAAGGTGGCGGTGCTCGAGCTGATCACCTCCACGCCCGGCATGACCGTGCAGGTCTACGGCGCCAAAGGCCACACCGCGCCCGCCTCGATCACCGACCCGGCCTGGATCCCGCTGAGCGCACCCACCGTCGCCAAGAAGAAGCACCTGCGTCTCGCGCTGCGCGACGCGAGCAAGGAGTTCACCTTCATCACGCTGTGGATCTCAAACGCGGCGAAATCGTCGGTCGGCACCGCCACCGCGCCGGGGCACGTCGACGTCAACGAACTCGAACTGTTCGCTCCGAAGAGCTAGCGCGCGGCGCGTTTGGCGCCGGCGCTTTTGCGCTTGCGCCGAGCGTCGCCCGGCTTGCCCCAGACGCCGTCGATGAACTTCGCGATCTCGCCGGTGAGCCGCTCGGGCTGCGTGCGCAGCTCGACCAGCGAGTTGGCTTCGAGCAGCCTCGCGTTGGGCATCTCCCTGGCGAGCATGCCCGCGTCGGAGAACGGATGTACGGGATCGCGCGGATGGCCGAGCACCAGCGTCGGTGTGGTGAACGTCGCGCGCTCGCTGCGCGGCGGCGCGATGCGTCCGAAGAACAGCCCCTGCAGCAGCGCGCCGCTCGGCCCCGGCTCCTGGCGCACCAGGTCGAGCATCACGTTGCCGTAGTGCGGCAACAGCCGCCGCGGCACCGCGCGCGTGGTGCGCGCAAGCAGCTTCATCAGCGGCTCGCCGAACGTCAACGCGACGAGCAGCGGCGTGAACGTGACCGCGCTCCACAACAGCCCGTTGTCGAGCACCGGCATCTCGATCACCAGCCCACGCAGCCGCTCCGGATTGTGCGCCGCCACCTCCAGCGCGGCGTTGGCGCCCAGCGAGGTGCCCATCACGACCGCCTGCTCGATCCCAAGGTGATCCATCAGGCCGACCACCTGCTCGCCGTAGGTGGCCATCGAATAGCGCCACATGTCGCGCGGACGATCGGAGTGCCCGTGGCCAAGCAGGTCGAGCGTGATCACGCGGTTGCCGCGCGCCGCCAGATCTTCGGCCAGCGGCCTGTGCATCTCCTGCGAGAGCAGCAGCCCGTGCAACAGGATCAGCGGGCGCCCGTTCGCGGGAGCGCTTTTGGCGGTGCGCCCGCGTCCGCCGCGTGGCGTCAGCGCCGCGGGGCCGCCGCCGAACTCGGTGTAGGCGATGCGCTGCCCCTCGAACTTGAAGAACGCCATGGGCGTCGGACGATACTACGGGGATGCTGGCCGGCTGGCCAAAGCGCTACTTTGCATCGAGGAGTTCATCCGCCAGCCACCTTCAGGAGGGGACCATGGCCAAGCAACCCCGCATCCTCGCGGGAGAGACAGCCGCGATCACCGGCGCCGCACGCGGGATCGGACGCGCCACCGCGGCAGCGTTCATGCGCCAGGGCATGCGCGTGGCGATCGGCGACGTCGACCTCGAGGCCGCCACCAAGACCGCCGCGGAGCTCGGCCCGAGCGCCGTTGCAATCGAGCTCGACGTGACCGACCGGAGCTCCTTCAGCGCGTTCCTCGACGCAACCGAGGAGCAGCTCGGGCCGCTCGACGTGCTCGTCAACAACGCCGGGATCATGCAGATCGGGCGCTTCATCGACGAGGACGACGTGACGGCGCGGCGGATGGTCGACATCAACCTCCACGGCGTGATCCTCGGCTGCAAGCTCGCACTCGATCGCATGATCCCGCGCGACCGCGGGCACATCGTCAACATCTCCTCGCAGGCCGGCAAGTTCGGCGCCCCCGGTGGCGCCACCTACTCGGCGACCAAGCACGCGGTCGTCGGCCTCACCGAGGCGATCCGCGGCGAGCTGCGCCTGATGGGCGCGCACATCGACGTCAGCTACGTGATGCCCGCGGTCGTCAACACCGAGCTCGGCTCCGGCCTCGGCGACGTGCGCGGCGTCAGCAACCTCGAGCCCACAGAAGTCGCCGATGCGATCGTCGAGGCGCTGCAGCTCGGCACCGTCGACGTGTGGGTGCCGAAGTCGGTCAAGCGCACGAACATGATCGTCTCGCTGCTGCCGCGCAAAGTCGGCGAGGGCATCGGCCGCGCGATCAAGGCCGACCGCGTGCTCGCAGGCGCCGACGCGAACGTGCGCCGCGACTACGAGCTGCGCGCCGCACGCTCAGAGCCGGGGCTCGACCCGTCGCCCGAGCGCCAGCGCATCACACAGTCAGCCGGCGACTGATCAGCCGGCGGTGAGCCAGTCGGCGATCAGGCTGCCGATCAGCGGGCCCTGATCCTCCTGCAGAAAGTGGCTCGCGTCGGCGATCGTGCGCGGCTTCTCGCGGCCGATCGACTCGGCGAAGCGCTCGCCGGTGGACAGCGGCAGCACCGGGTCTGAGTCGCCCCACAGCATCAGCGTCGGGCGGCGATCCTCGCGCAGCGCCGCATGCACGCGCTGCCCCGCCTCGGCGCCCGGCGCGTCAGGGCTTTGCGGGATCAGCAGCGGGAAGGCGCGCGCGCCCGCCTTCGAGGCAGCGTCCGGGTAGGGGGCGTCGTAGCCCGCGATCACCGCGTCCCCCGGGTCGGTCTTGCAGGCGCCGCGCACGAGAAAGCCGACCGGTAGGTCCTCGGTGCGCTCGACGAAGTCATGGAACGCCATCCATGCGTCGCTCATCTTCTGGTGACCGGTGAACAAGCCCGTGTCGAGGATCACGATGCGCTCGATGCGCTCGCGCTGCTCGATCGCCAGGCGCAGCCCGATCGGCCCGCCCCAGTCGTGCACCACGACCGTCGCGCCATGTACGTCCAGGTCCTCCAGCAGGGTGCCCGCAAGCGCGCAATGGCGGTCGTACGAGTAGAAGCCGATGTCCGTGGGCTTGTCCGAGCGCCCGAAGCCCGCGAGGTCCGGTGCGATGCAGCGAAAGCCCGCATCGCGCACCGCTGGGAGCACCTTGCGCCACAGATACGACCAGGTCGGCTCGCCATGGAAGAAGATCACCGGCGCGCCCTCGCCCTCGTCGAGATGTGCCAGCCTGAGGCCGTCAACCTCCCGGTAGTTCGAGACGAACGGAAAGTCCGGGAGGCCCTGCAGCGCCTCCTCCGGCGTGCGTGTCACCTCGCTCATCGCGGCCCCAGCATACCGTGGGTTGCAGATAGCTCTGGCGGCAGCCGGCGGCGATCGAAGGCGTCACGCGGCGCTCGGCGTGAGCCAGCTCGGCGTGCTCGTCGGCGATCGCCGCGGCGCGCCCCAGCGCCATCGCCATCGCGAGCACTGCCCCGAATCCCAATGTGCCAAGCGCTGAAGCGACGATGATGGCCATCTGAACCACCCCCTTTACCCCGACTGGGGCACCAACTCCCGCGATGACCCTCGCACACCATCTGGACGGTGGTCCAGTCCCCGGCGCGCGATCATCTCGCTAACTCCGTAGGTTTCTGCATCGGGCGCGCAGTTTCCTGCCCCGCTCACCCGAAAAACCCGACAGAAGGGAACGCTCAATGGACGTCCTCGCGAAGCTCGACGAGACACGCGCAGCGATCAATGTGCTCGAGCACCCGTTCTACCAGCGCTGGAGCGCCGGCGAGCTGAGCGCCGGCGAGCTCGACCTGTACGCGGGCGAGTACCGCCACGCTGTGCTCGCCCTGGCCGACGCCTCAGCGCAGGCGGCCGCGTGCGCCCGCATGCAGAGCGACGAGTCTCCGCTGGCGGCCGCATCCAGCAAAGGCCTCAGCCGCCACGCCGAGGAGGAGGCTGGGCATGTGGCGCTGTGGGAGCAGTTCGAGCGCGCCGCTGCGGGCGCGTCACCGTCGGGCGGCGGCTCCTCGACGGGCACCCTGCCGTCGGCGGCAGTGCGCGCCGAGTTGCAGCAGACGCGTGCGTGCGTGCGAGCGTGGACAGCCGGCGAAGACCTGCTCGAGCACCTCGCGGTGCTGTACGCGATCGAGGCCGGCCAGCCGCAGGTCTCCGCAACGAAGCTCGAGGGGCTGACCGCGCACTACGGCTTCAGCGAGGAAGGCCCGGCCAGCGAGTACTTCCGGGTCCACGAGCTGCGCGACGTCGAGCACGCGCGCGAGGCCCGCGAGCTGATCGCGCGGCTGATGGCCGAGGTCGACGACCCCGAGGGCCAGGCCGAGCGGATGCTGTTGCGCGCGCGTGACGCGTTGCACGGCAACTGGCTGCTGCTCGACGGGGTTGAAGCCGGCGTTTGACTCTGGGCCGGCATTTGACGCTGCCGGCGGCCGATCGCACTGGGTATGTCTCCGGACGGGGACCGTATAGCCATCGTTATACGGTCCCCGTCTGGTGGAGTGCCTTTGGGGACAGCCGCCAGCCGAACAGCACGGCGGCGACGGACGTCGCGAGGTTGAGGCTCGAGACACCGGCGCGCATCGGGATGCTGATGCGTTGGTCGGCGCGCTCGAGCAGCTCACGGCTGAGGCCGTGTCGCTCGGTGCCGAACGCGAGCACCGCGCGAGCGGGCAGCTCGGCCGGGTCGAGCGGCTCGCCGTCGGGGTCGAACGCGAGCAACGGCCGATCGATCCCGCGCAGCTGCTCGAGCGTGCTCAGGCGCGCGACAGGTACGGCGAAGTGAAGGCCGGCGGCGCCGCGCAGCGCGTCGGGGTGCCAGGGATCGTGGCTGCCGGTGCTGAGCACGCCGGCGACGTCGGCGGCGGCGGCGACCCGCACGCAGGCGCCCATGTTGCCGAGATCGCGGGGGTCCTCGAGCACGACCACCGGTGCGGGACGCGGGTCGGCGAGCACCGCGCTGGGATCGATCGTCGGACGCTCGGCGAGCGCCATCACGCCTGTGGATGGCGCGAGCGGCGCTAGTCGCTCGAAGGTCTGCGGCTCGATCTCGCGCACGAGCGAGCGCATGCGGGCGCTGAGGTCAGGTGCGAGCTCGGCGGTCAGGCGCTCGAGCTCCGCCGCGTCGCGCGTGACCGCCTCGAGCACGTTGGCATCGAAGCGCAGCGCGTGCTTGAGCGGGTGCAGGCCTTCGAGCACCGCCAGCGCGGAATCGCGGCGGGCACGCCCGAAGCGCGGGATCAGCGATCCATCTTGCACTCGGCGATAATGGCACTCCGATGAAGCTCGAGGGCATCCACCACATCAGCGCGATCACCGGCGATGCTGCTGCCAACGTCGAGTTCTACACGGGCGTGCTGGGGCTGAGGATGGTCAAGCGGACGGTCAACCAGGACGAACCGAACATGTACCACCTGTTCTACGGCGACGAGCATGGCTCGCCGGGCATGGACCTCACGTTCTTCGAGTACCCGGGGGCGGCGCGCGGGGTGGCCGGCGCGGGGATGGTCCATCGGATCGTCTGGCGTGTGGCGGCGCGCGAGGCGCTGGAGTTCTGGAAGGAGCGGCTCAGCGCGTACGAGCTGAGCGCCGAGCTGACCGAGGACAGCCTGCTGTTCCTCGACCCCGAGGGGCTCGAACACGAGCTCGTGGTGAGCACCGCCGAGGACGCGCCACTGCGCGCCGAGGACCCGGTGATCCCGGCTGAGCATGCGCTCCAGGGCTTCGAGGGGGTGCGCGCGTTCAGCAACGCGCCATACCGCAGCGAGCGCCTGCTCGGTGACGCGATGGGCTTCAAAAGGGGGCAGGGGGAGCACTGGGAGGCGCGCGGGGAGCACAGGGGCGGCTTCTACGCATATGACCCCGCGCCGCCGGAGATCAACCGCACACAGGGCGCGGGTACGGTGCACCACGTGGCGTTCGCCGCGGTGATGGACGATCTGGAGGCGTGGCGCATGCGCGTGGCGGACGTGGGTGCGCGCCCAACGCCCGTGATCGACCGCTACTACTTCAAGTCCGTGTACTTCCTGGAGCCGAGCGGCGTGCTGTTCGAGATCGCGACGATCGGGCCCGGGTTCGCGGTGGACGAGGACGAGCGCCATCTCGGCGAGGGCCTGTCGCTGCCACCGCCGCTGGAGCACCTGCGCGGGCAGCTCGAGCGCACGCTCAGCCCGCTGCCGTATCCGCCCGCATGGCGGTCGGGCACTGCAGATTGACGTAGGTTTGCTTAGATCTGCGCGCATCGCGGATCGCCGTCACGCAAGACCGCTCGCAGGGTGTGAGGACTCGTCCAGTCGCCGTACAGTCGGCTCAGGTGCTGGTCTCGGCGCCCGATAAGTACGCATGAAAGGCGACGAAGACCGGGGCATCGTCGATCAGTCCGCTCTGCGGATGCGCGTGGCGACGTTCTCCGCCGGCGTCTGGCTGAGCTATGTGGTGTGCGCAAGCAGCGCCGCGTATCTGACGCTGACGTGGGAACGCCCTCACCGCACGCTGCTCGCGGTGCTCTTCGGCGCAGGCTTCGCGGGGGCTGCGATCGTCTCGTGCCTTCCCCGCGAGCGGATCGTGCGCGGAAGCTATCGCGAGGCCTTCTTCCTCGGCTGGAGCCTGCTCGACCTCGCGCTGATCGTTCTCGGAACGTTCGTGGACGGTGGCACCGGCAGCCCCCTGGCGCTGCTGTTCTTCCTTCCTGTCGTGTTCGCCGCGATGTCCTATCCGCTCGGCTCGGTTCTGTTCGTCGGCAGTCTCAGCGTTGCCGGCTATCTGGGGCTGGCGGTCACCTCCGGCGGCGCCGGATGGTCATATCAGGCGGTGTTCGCGGTGACGCTCGCGTGCACGGGCGCGATGAGCGCCTGGCAGGCCCGCAACCACGACAACCAGCACGCAGCGCTGATGGAGGTCTCGCGCGCGGACCCCCTGACCGGCTGTCTGAATCGGCGCGGCTTCGAAGAGCGCGCGATCGCTGTGCTCGCCGCAGCTGCCCGCCAGTCGAGTTGTGGCGCGGTGCTGGTGCTCGACGTCGATCATTTCAAGCAGGTCAACGATCGTCATGGCCACGCGGCCGGCGATGAGCTGTTGCGCTGGGTCGTGCAGACGCTCAAATGCTCGGTCAGGCCCGCTGATGCGATCGGTCGCATCGGCGGTGACGAGCTTGCTGTCCTGTTCCCGGACATCGACCCGGTGGATGCGCTGGAGAGCACCTCGCGGCTGCTCGAGGCCTTGAGCGAGCGCGCTCCCTGCTCGGCCGGCATGGCTGTGTTTCCGGCGGACGGGATGGAGCTCGAGGAGTTGATGCGCCAGGCGGACCTGCGGCTGTACGCCTCGCGCGACGGGCGCCCGCAGCGCGACGGCGCCGGTGTTGCCGAGCGGCTGAGCTGGGCGGCGACGCTCGCGCACGCGGTCGACCTGCGGATGCACGCCGAGCACGAGCACTCGCGCGCGGTGGCCAACCATGCGGTGGCGATCGCCGCGAGGCTCGGCTGGCAGCAGGAGATGCTCGGCATGCTGCGAATTGCCGCGACGCTGCATGACGTCGGCAAGATGACTGTGCCCGATCGCATCCTCTGCAAGCCGGGTCGTCTGACGGCTGAGGAGTTCGAGTTGATCAAGGGCCACAGCGCGGCCGGCGCGGAGCTGGTCGCGCGCGTCGAGGGCCTAGAGCAGATCGTGCCATGGATCCGCCACTCGCACGAGAGCTTCGATGGCACGGGATACCCCGATCAGCTGCGTGGTGAGGCGATCCCGCAGGCATCGCGGATCATGCTCGTCGCGGATGCGTTCGACGCGATCACGAGCACGCGCCCGTATCGCGAGGGGCGCTCAGCCGCGGAGGCATGCGCCGAGCTCAGGCGCAACGCGGGTACGCAGTTCGATCCGCAGTGCGTCGATGCGCTGCTGACCTGCCTGCAAGACGATCTCGTCATACGCACATCGCGGCTGGCGCTCGCTTGAGCCGCCGGCGTCGCGTCGCCCAGCCGGCGCCCTCGCCTGGATCAGGCGGCGGCGTCACTGCGCCGGCGTGAGCGCGGCGAGCGGCGCGCCAGCACCGCGCCCCAGTCGGCGTCCTCGATCCGTCCGGGGCTCGTCTCGGCGATGAACTCGCGCAACGCCAGCGCCAGCGCCAGCGGGTCTTCGAGGTGGGGGAAGTGCGCGGCGGCGGGCAGCGTCCTGAAGTAGCTGTGCGGGATCGCTTCATGCGCGCTGCGCCCGTGCGCCAGCGGGATCGTGTTGTCGCGCTCGCCCCAGACGATCATCGTGGGCATCGTCTCGAGCAGGTACAGGCGGTCGGTGGCGCTGACGCGCTGGCCGTGCACGTCGATCACCGAGCGCAGCGTGGTCAGGAACGCCTGACGGGCGTCCGCATTCTCGAGCGGTCGCAGCGCCCGCGCGATCGCCTGCAGGTGCACACCGCCGCTGAGCGCCCGCTCGCGCATGCGCCGTCCGGTGCCGGCCAATGCCGCCAGCAGGCGCGGCTGGATCGTCAGCGACAGCAGCGCCGAGACGCCCGGCAGCGCGGCGGTGCGCAGCATCGGGCTGACCTCATGGCCAAGGCCGCCGCTGGAGATCAGCACAAGCCGTTCGACGCGCTGGGGGAACTGGTAGAAGAACTGCATCGCCACGCCCCCGCCGAGCGAGTGCCCGACGATCGTGGCGCGCTCGATGCCGATCGCTGCGATCAGGTCGCGGATGCTGGCCGCGTGAGCCCCGAGCGAGTAGTCACCGCGCGGCGCAGCCGAGTCGCCGTGCCCGATCAGATCCGGTGCGATCACGGTGTGGTCGCGTGCCAGCTCGAGCGCGACCGACTGCCAATGACTGGACGAGTTGAGCATGCCGTGGATCAGTACCACCGGCGGGCCGCTGCCCGCGATCCGGTAGACGGCGCGCCGCCCGTGCAACGCGATCTGCCACTCCTCGAACTGCCCCGCGGGAGCGGGCACGCGCGCAAAGCGTCCCTCGCGCCCTCCCGCATCGGGGCGCTCCTGTCGTCTGGGCTGGCTGGATGTCAGCGCGGCACCTCGCGGCCACACTAGCAATCGTGGCGCTCGCCCCACAGCCGGGTGTTGCGTCGCCCTGCGCGCCGCGCGCGACGGACCGCGCGCTCCGCCGGCTCGAGCCGCTCGTCGCCTGGCTCGACGTGCTGATCGACGTCCGCGTGAGCGTCATCGGGCTCGACCCACTCGTACATGCAATAGCTCGCCGACGCCAGGCGTCGGCAGGCGCGTTGTAGCTCCTCGGCCAACTCGAACCAGGTGTCTGAGTCGGTCGGTGGCTCGGCCTCGAGCGCGTCCGCGGCCAGCCCCAGGCGCGTGCGCACATCCTCGCGGAAGCGCTCGAGCTCATGGGCGGCGAGGGCGCGCGCGGCGCGCCATGCGCGGTGCTGCGGGGACTCGGGCAACTCCGCCTCGTTCGCGCTACCGCTGTCGTGCAGATGGGACAGCCCGACATCGCTCAGCTCCCAGGTCGGCACGCTGTGGCGGCGCGAGCGCTGGAGCAAACCGGCCGCATGCATCGCGTCCAGCCGCTCGCGAACATGGCGTGCGGCTCCCGAGCGGCGCGGGATACCGAGGTGCTCGAGGATCGTCCACGCGGGGACGCCGGGCGTGTCCCGTGCTCGGTGGCGGACGCCGCGCGCGATCGCTGCGAGCACGAGCTCATCGGAGGGACTCTCGGGGCGCGTGGCATGCGGTGGTGGGTCTTGGTGTGGCATCTCGCCTCCTCTTGATCGAGGGCGCCGAGAGCACGCGCGATGGCTCCGGTCGGGTGTGTCAGCGACGCGCTCGGCGCGGAGCTGAGGGACAATCGACGGGCATCGAGGGCGAGCAACTCGGTGCCGGGCCCGGGGTGTTGGCGCACCGCCGGGCCGCTTGCTTTCTGGACATCCAGCACGCTAGCCCGAGGATCCGGCTCGGACAAGCGAAGCTGTT
>Ga0302314_10022209_pt1 | contig 10412 bp, 10 predicted proteins | sample III_Palsa_N2_3_FD_200533 | JGI IMG/M metagenome (GOLD analysis project Ga0302314, IMG submission 200533) | Peat permafrost microbial communities from Stordalen Mire near Abisko, Sweden - III_Palsa_N2_3 | ecosystem: Environmental > Terrestrial > Soil > Palsa > Peat permafrost | place: Sweden... | reverse complement strand
CATCACGCTTATCCTTAGGTCAGCGCCCGCCGCTGACCGCCAGCACCTGGAGGACCTAATGACCACGACCGAGTGGAAGAGCGACTTCGTCGAGAGCTTCGTCAACGTCGGCCGCCAGGAGGGCCGCCAGGAGGGCGCCATCGAGGCCAAGGCCGAGAGCATACTCAAGGTCCTCGCCGCCCGGGACCTCAAGCCGACGACGGCCCAGCGTGACCAGGTCGCCGCGGCTACCGACCTCAGTGAGCTCGACCGCTGGTTCGACCGGGCCCTGACCGTCGCCACCGCCGACGAGGTCTTCGCGGACTAACGCCGGGTTCACGCCGCCGAGCGCGCTGAGGCAGAACTGCCACAGGTCCTCGCGAATGGTCGGCGGCTTCTCCGGGGCGTGCGCGTAGTGGTGGTACACCGACCGCACGAGCTCGTTGATGAACCACGCGGCCCGCTCGGGGTTGGCCGGCCGCAGCAGCCCGGCCTCGACCGCGGCGTTGATCTCGGTGAGCAGCAGGTCGGCGAATGGGCGCATGGCGTCGGCGACCTCGTTCGGGAACAGGCGCTGCAGCCGCCAGTGTGCGGACACGATGAACCGGGCCGCCGCCGCCGAGTCGTCCTCGCCGTCCAGGGAGTTCAGCGCGGACATGATGTAGGAGCGGAGGCGGTCGATGGGGCTGGGCAGGCCGCTGGCCGCCAGGGCCTGGTCGGCCGCGCCGGTGGCGACCATGTCCCCGATGACCGCGAGCAGCAGCTCGTCCTTGGTGGCGAAGTAGCGGTAGAAGGTCTGGAGGGCGACGCCCGCCTCCTTCGCCAGCTCCTGAGTGGTGAACGAGTCGCTTCGCTCCCTGATTAGCCGGTGGGCGGCGTCGAGGATCGTCCGGACCTGGACGACGCTGCGGGCCTTGGACCGGTGCACCGTCGGTGAACGTTCGGCCGCTCGCTCGGCCCATGATTCCGGAGCGACATTGGGCACTCTGGCCTCTCCAACCACACACGACAGTAGAATGTCATTCTACCTTAGCAGGGATCTAGGTTCTTAATGCGACCTTGGTCGTGATGCCCCACAGGTACCAGCCGTGGAGGATGCCCAGGCGCACGTCCAGCCACGCCTCGTCCCATCCGGGCGCCTCGACTCCGGCGGCCCGCAGCTCGTCGAGGTAGTGACGGAGCAGGTCCTTCTCGGCCCGCCGCCGCTCGGCGACGGGCAGCGCGGAGGCGAGGTGGTAGCCGACGTCCAGGTACCACGGCCCGCGCTGCACCAGCTGCCAGTCCAGGAACGAGGGCCGCCCGTCCCGGTCGAGGTAGACGTTGGCGATGTGCGCGTCGCCGTGGATCACCGACCACCCGGGCGCGTCCCGGGTCCGCTCGGCGAGCACCCCGTAGGCCCGGTAGAGGCGCTCCGGGTCGCGGACCTCCTCGGGTACCCCGGCGCCGATCTCGCTCTCGAAATTGGCCCGGATCTCCTTGACCCCGCGATGCTTGAGGTGACCGTGGAGCCGCGGCGCCAGCCAGGCCGCCGCCGCGACCGTCGGATCACCCCAGGTCGCGGCGTGCAGCCGGGCCAGCTGCCCCAGGCTCTCGGCCAGGGTGCTGGGGGCCGGCCCGTGACGCTCGCTCATGACCGGGACAGCACGACGACGGGGATCTGCCGCTCGGTGCGCGTCTGGTAGGTGTCGTAGTTGGGCCAGACCCCGGCCATGATCGTCCACAGCCGGGGCCTTTCCCCGGCGGACGCCGTGCGCGCGGTGACCGCCAGCTTCTCCGCCCGGACCTGGATCTCCGCCGCCGGGCGGGCGGTCAGGTTCTGGTACCACTGGGGGTGGTGCGGTGCGCCGCCCTTGGACGCGATGACCAGGTAGTCGTCGCCGTCCCGCCCGTAGATCAGGGCCGACGTGCGGGGCTGGCCGGTCCGGCGGCCGGTCGTCGTCAGCAGCAGCGTCGGCACGCCGTTCCACCGGTAGCCGACCTCTCCGTCGGTCTCCAGGTAGCGCTTGATGTGCTCGGCGCCGACGAGGTTCAGGTCGGGCGCCCGGTAGCCGGGCTCGTTCGCGGTCATGACTGCCTCTCCTTGTCTATCCGAACACCGTCTATCCGAACCGGACGGCCTAGCCGAACAGCACGGGGATCTCGGTGACGCCGCGCTCGTACAGCCCGATGAATCGGGGCGGCTCGGCGCCTGGGTCAAGCCGCAGGTTCGGGAGCCGGTCGAGCAACGCCCCGACCGCGGTGCTGATCTCCGCCCGGGCGACGTGCATGCCGAGGCAGATGTGCGGCCCGCCGCCGAAAGCCAGCGAGGCCCGCGGCGGCCGGGTGATGTCGTACTTATCGGGCTCGTCCCAGCGGGCCGGGTCGCGGTTCGCCGCTCCCAGGCACAGGTGCAGGACGGCGCCCTCCGGCAGCCGCGTGCCCTGGAAGTCGATGTCCCTGGTCACGAACCGGGAGAACATCGGGTCCGTGGGCATCCAGCGCAGCGCCTCCTCGATCGCGGGCCGCAGGAGCGAGCGGTCGTCGCGCACCGCCCGGAGGAGTTCGGGCCGCTGGAGCAGCGCGGCCAGCACAATGCCCATCTGCTTCCAGGTCGTGCCCGAGCCGGCCGCCAGCAGCAGCAGCGCGAAGGAGTAGATCTCGGGGTCGGACAGCCGGTGGGTGACACCATCGGAGTCCTTGAGCTCGGCTTCGACCAGCACGCTGATCAGGTCGTCCTGCGGGGTTTCGCGGTGGCTGGCCACGATCGGCTCGAGCATCCCGATCACCTCGGCGGGCCGGTCCAGCGCGGCGCGGAGGTCGAGCGCCTGCTCCGGGGGTATCCCGAAGCTGCCGGTGATGGTGAGGACGGGGATGGCCGCGCAGAAGTCGACGTTGAGCTCCGCCCGGCCGTCGCCGGCGAACTCGTCGATCAGCGCCTGCACCGTCTGCTCGATCCAGTGAGTGATCCACCACCGGACGCGGGCAGGCGCGAACGACGGCTGGACCAGCGCGCGGTACCGCCGGTGCTGCGCGCCGCCCATCGACAGCATGCTGTTGGTCACGGCCGGGCTGCCGTTGACGTCCACCGGCTCGGGCGCGGAGGAGAACCCCTCGGGGTCGCGGTAGGCGGCGTCGAGGGCGGCGTAGCCGAAGGCGGAGAAGTGCGGGCGCTCCGGCAGGGGCAGGCCGTGGAACACGGGAGAGCCCGGGTAACCGGTCAGCTCGTGCACCGTGCCCTCGTGGACCGCTGCCGCTTCGCGCAGCTCCCGCCAGACCGGGTACGGGTCCCGCGTGAAATCACCGCCGTTGCGGGCGTTGAAGCTGCTGCGCAGGTCGAACAGGGCCTGGATCCGCTCGCGGTCCAGCGCTCGGGCCTGGTCCATGCCGCTCACCGGGCCACGTATCCGCCGTCGACCGGGAGCAGGACGCCGGTGATGTTCGCGGCCCGGTCCGACACCAGGAAGACGGCGGCCTCGGCGCAGTCCTCGGCCGTGATCGGCCGCCCGAGCGGGTGCTGGGCACCGGTCGCCCGGGCCACGTCATCGCCCGTCGCGGTCGGCGGGAGCCCGCCCGCCGCCATGAAGTTGGTGTACGGCATGCCGGCCGGGCAGATGGCGTTCACCCGGATGCCGAACGGCGCCGTCTCGATCGCGACGCCCCGGGTCAGCTGGTGCACGCCGCCCTTGGTCGCGCCGTACACCGTGCCGCCCCAGCCGACCAGGCCGGCCACCGACCCGGTGTTGAGGATGACTCCGCCGCCGCCCTGCCCCTTGAAGCGGAGCACAGCGTACTTACAGCCAAGGAATACCCCAAGAAGGTTAACGAAGGTGAGCCGCTCGAAATCGGCCACCGAGTGCTCCTCCAGCTTGGCGCCGAGCCGGGGCGTCGGGATTCCGGCATTGTTGAACAGGATGTCGAGCCGGCCGAAGTGCTCGACCGCCGCGTCGAGCATGGCGATCACGTCCTCCTCCACGGAGACGTCGCACCGGACGGCGACGGCCGTCCCGTCCGCCTTGGTGATCAGCTCGACCGTCTCCCGCACGCGCTCGGGGCTGATGTCGGCGCACACCACGCGGGCGCCCTCGGCCGCGAAGCGCAGGGCGCTGGCCCGGCCCACGCCCGATCCGGCCCCGGTCACCACGGCGCTCTTGCCGTCGAGCAGCATGCCGGTCACGCTCCCGTCTCGGGGGGCTGGGCCGGGATGAAGCGATAGAGGCGCTCGGCGTTGCCGCGCAGGATCTTGTACTGGGTTTCCTCGGGCAGGTGGCCGATGATGTCCTTGACCACCTTGATCGAGTTGGGCCAGGTGGAGTCGGAGTGTGGGTAGTCGGTCTCGCACATCAGGTTGTCCTCGGGGATCTCGCCCAGGCTGGCCACGGCGTGGGCGTCCTCGATCATGCAGCCGTAGACGTGGTCCCGGAAGGTGGCCCGGATGTCGAGCGTGTCCAGGTCGATGGCTCCGCTGCCGGCGTGACCCATGAATGTGACGCCGCGCTGGACCCAGTAGCGCTGCTTGTCCAGCACCTGCTCGGCCCGCTCGAGGAAGTAGGGCATCCAGCCGGCCTCGCCTTCCGACAGGGCGATCTTCAGCTTCGGGTAGCGCTGGAACAGGCCGCTGAACAGCCAGGACAGCATCGTCCCCGAGGTGCGCGTCGCCCCCCAGGTGAGGTTGGCCATGAACGGGGCGTCGGAGCAGATCTGCGGCAGGGTCGACGAGGAGCCGACGTGCATGGAGACAACCATCTCCAGGTCGTTGGCCGCGGCCATCACCGGCTCCCAGTAACCATCGGAGTCGTGAATGGTGGGCAGCCCGAGCGGCTCCGGGTTCTCCGAGAACGCGAAGGACGTCGAGCCCTTGGCGGCGCAGCGTTCCATCTCCCGCACCGCCAGCTGGGGATCCCACAGGGGGATGAGGGTGAGCGGGATGTAGCGGCCGGGGGCGGACCCGCACCACTCTTCCAGCATCCAGTTGTTGTAGGCCTGCAGGCAGGTGAAGGCGAACTCCCGGTCGCTGGCCTCGTAGAACAGCTGCCCGCAGAACCGGGGCAGCGACGGGAAGCACAGCGAGGCCAGGACGCCGGCCAGGTTCATGTCCTCGACCCGGGCCGCGGCGTTGTAGCAGCCGGGCCGCATCTCGCTGTAGGGGAGCGGGTCGGGGCTGAACTCCTCCTTGGACTTGCCCACGACGGCGCTCAGGCCCGAGTGCGGCAGCCGCTTGCCGTCGTAGGCCCAGAATTCCAGGCCGCCGTCGGTCTCGAGGTGGGGAGCGCGGTCGCGGTCCCTGGCCGGGACGCGGCTGATCCACACGTCCGGCGGTTCCAGGACGTGGTCGTCGACCGAGATCAGCCAGTCGAGGTTGAGCTTTCCCGTGCTTGATTCCATGGGTCCGTTCCCTTCTTCGCGGGCGGAGGCGGCGCTCAGGCGAGCGCGCCGATCGTCATGTGCTTGACTTCCTGGAAGGCGCGGATGCCCTCGGTCCCGCGCTCGCGGCCCAGGCCGCTCTGCTTGTAGCCGCCGCTGGGGGCGTAGGCGCTGAACATGCCGGCGTTGACGTTGACCGCGCCGGTCCGCAGCCGCCGGGCGACCGCCACCGCTGCGCCGACGTCGGCGCTGTAGACCTGGCCGGACAGCCCGTACTGGCTGTCGTTGGCGATCCGCACGGCGTCGTCGATGTCGCGGTAGCCGATGACCGACAGCACCGGGCCGAAGATCTCGTCGCGGGCGGCGGGATTGTCATTGCCGGGGACGTCCAGGACGGTCGGCTCGTAGTAGTAGCCCCGGTCCAGGCCGGCCGGGCGGCGCCCGCCGGCGGCGACCCGGCCGCCGTGCTCGACCGCGGCGGCGACGTACCGCTCGCAGCGGGCGCGCTGAGCGGCGCTGATGACCGGGCCGAGCAAGGCCGACCGGTCGGTCGGCGGCCCCACCTTCAGCCCTGCGTAGACCTGGCCGACGGCCTCGAGCACCTCGTCCTTGCGGCTGGCGGGCACGAGCATGCGGGTAGCGGCGACGCAGGCCTGCCCGGCGGTGGCGGCCACGACGGCGGCGGCGCCCCGCGCGACCCGGCTGACGGCGTCGTCGAGGTAGATCTGCGCGGACTTGCCGCCGAGCTCGAGGGCGACGAGCGTGACGGTGGGGGCGGCCTGGGCCAGGATCAGCCGGCCGACGGCGGTCGAGCCGGTGAAGGAGACCATGTCCACGGCCGGGTGGGACGAGAGCAGTTCGGCCCCGGCCGACCCGGACTCGACCAGGACGCTGAGCACGCCCGGGGGCAGCCCGGCCGCGTCCGCGGCTTCCCCGAAGATGAGGGAGGACAGCGGGGTGAGCGGGCTGGGCCGCAAGATCACCGAGTTGCCGGCCAGCAGGGCCGGGATGATCTTCTGCATGGCCATCATGAACGCCGCGTTGTAGGGGGTGATGGCGGCCACGACCCCGACCGGCTCGTAGCGGCGGACGCTCAGCGATACCCCGCTGGCGGTCAGCTGGTCGACCGGTACCTGGTTGATCTCCTCGTGCCGCATCGACAGGTACAGGTCGATCGTGTCCCGGGCCAGGCCCAGGCCGCTGCCGACCTGGGTGCCCTCGGCGAAGAAGACCGGCTGGCCCGCCTCGGCGACGATATCGGCGACGAGCGAGTCGCGGTCCGCCTCGACGCGGTCGAGGAACTCGCTCAGGACGCGGGCCCGGGCGGCGGCCGGGAGATCGGCCCACGCCCCGCTGTCGAAGCTGCGCCGGGCCTCGAGGATCGCCCGCTCGGCGTCGGCCGCCGACGCGCTCGCGACGTCGGCGACGTGCGACTCGTCAGCCGGGTTCAGCACGGCGAACGGCTCGCCGCCCTCGACCCGCTTGCCCGCGACATACGAGCATCGCCGGGGTATGACTGGTCCCACAGGCCGGTCCTTTCTGATGCGTCCGGAGTGCGCCGCCCGCGGCGGCTAAGAAGTTCTCCGAGCTGTAGGCGACCGCGCCCCCGTAGTGCGGCGACGAGTGGCACGCCACGGCGACGGCCGCCCGCTCGCGCTGCCGAGGCCCGGCCCGGCCGGACAGCTGGAGGTAGCACTCGAGCATCTGGGGCACGCCGTGCATGCGGCCGTTGCCGAGCGCGCCGCCGCCGGAGAGCACGGGCAGGCCGCCGGGACTGTCGCTGTCGATCCGGCCGTCGGCGACGAACCGGTGCGCCTCGCCGGCCGGGCAGAGGCCGAGGGCCTCGAGCCAGAACCAGACGAACGGCGAGAAACCGTCGTAGACCTGCGGCAGGTCCACCTCGCCGGGCCCGAGGCCGGCGTGCTCCCACAGCCGCCGGGCGGTCGCCGCGCCGCCGCTCATGATGTCGTCGAGCGGCCAGTGCAGCGGCAGCCGCCGGGTGGCGGGCACCCCGCTCGCGTAGCCGGTGACGTACACCGGTCGGTGCGGCAGGTCCCGGGCCCGCTCGGCCGAGGTGAGCACGAAGGCGGCCACGCCGTCGACCGGGATGTCGCAGTCGTAGCGGCGGACCGGGTCGGCGATCGTCGGCGCCGCCAGGTACTCCCGCGCCGTCAGCGGCTGCTTGTACCAGTACGACCACGGGATCCGGGCGCCGTTCTTGCGGGCCTCCACCGACACGGCCGCCATCGCGTCCCGGGTGGCCCCGTAGCGCTGGAGGTACTCGTTATAGGGCAGCGCGATCATCGCCAGGGGGCCGAAGAAGCCCTGCGGCGCGGTCCACTGCTGCTGGCCCCCGACCTCCCGCAGCGGGTTGGCGTGGTAGCGGCCGGGCGGGTTGTGCAGCGCCCGGTACATCAGCACGTGGTCGGCCGCGCCGCTGGCGATGGCGTTGACCGCCAGGGCCACCGCGCCGGGGATCTGGCCGATCCCCTGGAAGCCGGCCACGTAGCGCGGATCGGTGCCGAGGTGCTCGGCCATCCAGTCGGCCGTCACCGTGCTGATCCCGTCCTCCACCGCGTGCGAGCCGGCCGTGGGAAACAGCGCGCCGGTGACGATGCCGTCCACCTGGCCCGGCTCGAGCCCGGCGTCGGCGATCGCCTGGCGGGCGGTGTCGACGGCGAGCGCCCCGAGGGGCCGGGGGGCGTGCCGCCGGACCGGGCTGTGCGCGTACCCGGCGATGGCCGTCTTGTTGCGCGCGGCGAACCGGCCGCTCACCCGGCACTGGCCAGGACGAACGCGGGCACGGAGACCCCCGGGGCCACGTCCTCGAACGCCGCCCGCACCGGGGCCCCGAGGCGTAGGGGGGCTTCGGGACCGTCGAGGAGCCGTCCGATCAGGCGGAGCCCGGCCTGCTCGGCCAGCTCGACGTCGACGAGCGTGAAGGGCAGGTCGGCGTCGAAGCCGGGCAGGAACGACTGGCGCAGCACCGTCCAGGACCGCACCGTGCCGTGCCCGCTGACCGGCTCGAACGCGAACCCGGGCTCGGTGCTGTGGCAGTGCGGGCAGGTCTGGCCGGGCGGTACCGCGTACGACCGGCACCGTGAGCAGCGGGCGACGGTGAGGACGTGACGGGCGGCGGCCGCCCAGAACGGGGCCGAGTCCCGGTCGGGCACCGGGAGCGGCCGCGGTGCCGCCGGCCGCTGTGTCGTCGGTCGGAGGGCCGTCGGTCGAAGGGCCGTCATGCGACGGCCCCGCAGTCCCTGAGCCCGGCGATCTGATCCCAGGTGTAGCCGAGACCGAGCAGGACCGCCTCGGTGTGCTCGCCGTGCTCGGGTGCCCGCCGCAGCGCCGGCGGCCGCTCGCCGAGCTGCACCGGGACCGCGGGCAGCGCGTACGACTGCCCGTCCTCCTCGACCTGGCCGATGTAGCCGTTGGCTTTGACCTGCGGATCGTCTAGGAGCTCCTCCACCGCCTGCACCGGCGCCCACGGGGCGTCGATCGCGGCCAGCAGGTCCTTCCATTCGGCGAAGGTCCGCCGGGCGAACTCCGCGTCGAGCTCGGCGGCGCACGCGTGGAAGTTCTCGCGCCGCGCCGTCAGGTCGGCGAAGCGCGGGTCGGCCGCGAGGTCGTCGCGTCCCAGGAGCCGGCAGAAGTCACCCCAGTAGCGGTCCCCCTGGAGGAAGACGAGCTGGATGTGCCGTCCGTCTTTCGTCCGGTAGGCCCCGACCAGGGGATTGACCGCGGCCTCCCGCCCGAGCGGTGCCCGCGGCGTGCCTCCCTGGAGGGCGGCGAGCACGTCAGACGACAGGGTCCACATCGCGGTGGCCAGCAGCGAGACGTCGACGACGGTGCCGGTGCCGGTGCGCGCGCGGCGCACCAGCGCGGCCGCGATGCCGAACGCCAGCGCCATCGCGCCGTTGCGGTCGCCCATCGCCCCGCGCTGGCTGATCGGGTGCTCCCGGTCGGCCGGGGTGAGCACGTGGGCCATCCCGCCCCGGGCCCAGAAGGCCGAGGAGTCGTAGCCGGGAAGGCCGGCGTCCGGCCCCCGGGCGCCGTAGCCGTGGCCCCGGGCGTAGACCAGCCGGGGGAAGCGCGCGGTGAGCGTCCCAGCGCCGAGGCCGAGGCGGTCGAGCGCACCCGGCCGCAGGCTGGTGAGGAAGACGTCGGCCGTCTCCATGAGCTGGTCGAGGACGGCGCGCCCGCGCTCGTGGCGCAGGTCGATGGCGATGGAGCGCTTGCCCCGGTTGGCCAGGGCGACCGACAGGTTGATCCCGCCGCCGTCCGTCCCGATGCCCTGGGTGGCCAGGCCCCGGTAGGGGTCGCCTTCCAGGCGCTCGACCCGGACGACATCCGCGCCCCAGTCGGCCAGCAGCGCGCCGGCGACCGGCACGAACACCCATTGCGCCAGCTCAACGACGCGCACTCCGTCGAACGCACCTTCGTCCACCAGATACCTCGCTGTACGGGGCGGGTTAAGCATCATTACGAATGAATGTAGAACGTGACTCTCGTTATGTGAAGACTTGACCTCTCAAAAAAGTAGATCTTTACTCCATCTCATGAGCAGCAAGTTCTCGCATCGAGTCGGGACGCGCGTCGAGCGGGAACCGGGCAGGAAAGGAACCGCGTGGAAACGCAGGTGAGTATCGCCAGGCAGGTCCGCCGGCTGGCCGCCGAGAACCCGGAGGGGATCGTGCTCCGGCACATCGGGCTGGACGGGAGCGAGCCCGGGTTCGCCTGGCCGGACCTAGACCGCCGCTCCAGCCAGCTCGCCGGGGCCCTATCCGCCCGGGGCGTCGGCTGGGGCGACCGCATCGGTCTTGGGCTGCGGAATTCACCCCAGTTCGTGCTGGCCGCCCTGGCCGCCTGGAAGCTGGGCGCGGTGCCGGTGCCGGTGCGCTGGGACCTGCCCGACTGGGAACTGGGCCGCCTGCGCGAGGTGATCGCGCCGCGGGTCTACCTCGACCCCGGCGACATCCCCTGGATCGACGCCACCGCCGGCCTCGGCGTTCCCGATCTTCCCGACCGGGTGGCGCCGCAGATGAACGGCATCTGCAGCAGCGGCTCGACCGGGACCCCGAAGGTGATCCTCA
>Ga0302314_10022208_pt1 | contig 10413 bp, 10 predicted proteins | sample III_Palsa_N2_3_FD_200533 | JGI IMG/M metagenome (GOLD analysis project Ga0302314, IMG submission 200533) | Peat permafrost microbial communities from Stordalen Mire near Abisko, Sweden - III_Palsa_N2_3 | ecosystem: Environmental > Terrestrial > Soil > Palsa > Peat permafrost | place: Sweden... | reverse complement strand
TCCTGAGCAACGATGGCTTGACCAAATGCGGCGGCACCATGGCCGTCATGCTGCCGCAGTCGTGTGACCCTGGCTACGGCGAGCTGGGCATCAAGCTCGGCGCGGCTGACCTGACTCAGGAGGCTAAGGACTTCGGTTACTCCGTGTACCGCTCCGGACCGCAGACAGTCCCCGGGTTGGACATCCCGAACGTCGAGGTGTCCACCGTCACCAACATTTTGCCGACGGCCCAGGCCTACCTGGCCTACGCCGCCATCGGGCAGAAGAACGACCAGGCCACGCCTCTGCAGAACGCGCTGGTGGCGGCCGGCATCGCCAACAACGGCGTGATCATGACGCCCCATCTGATGCAGTCGATCACCGACTCCCAGGGCAATACGGTCAAGACCTACCAGCCCACGCCCGAATCGACTGTGACGACAGCCTCCGAGGCGCAGGCCATCACCAAGCTGATGCAGGGTGTCGCCATTGACGGGACGGCAGCCGGGGTCTTCCCGGCTTCGTGGCACATGGCAGTCAAGACCGGCACGGCGCAGGTGCAGGCACTCACTGGCCCCGAGCAGACAGACGACTGGATGATCGGGTTCCGGCCCGCCTCGCCCGGGGTGCCTGAAGTGGCCATTGCCGCCGTGGTGCCCTATCAGTCCTATTCGGTGACTGGCGCGCTCATTGCCGGCCCCATCCTGGAGAAGGTCATCGCGGCCTATGTGGCCCAGCAGAGTGGCCAATCATGACCATGCCCGGTGCTCGCAATGAGCGTGTCGGCGCAGCGTAGGCTCAGGGCGCCATGGAACCGGTAGAGACGCCGCGGGTCTTTTCGAACCGCTACGAGCTGACACATTTGATTGCCCGAGGGGGCATGGCCCAGGTCTATCGCGCCCGCGATCGCCAGCTCGACCGGCCGGTCGCCCTCAAGGTCCTCTTCCCCGAGCTCTCGGTCGATCGGGCCTTTGTCGAGCGCTTCCGCCGGGAGGCTCAGGCCGCCGCCAACCTCTCCCATCCCAACATCGTGCCGGTCTTCGACTGGGGCGAGGACGACAGTTCGTACTTCATCGTCATGGAATTCGTCGACGGTCGGGCCCTCTCGGCCGTCCTTCGACAGTCGGGACCCTTATCGCCGCAACAGACGGCCACCATCGGGGCCAACGTGGCCGCCGCCCTGGCCTTCGCCCACCGCCACGGCGTGGTCCACCGGGATGTAAAGCCGGGCAACGTGCTCATCACACCCGACGGCGTGGTCAAGGTGACCGACTTCGGCATTGCCCGGGCCATGAACACCGAGGAGAGCCTGACCCAGACCGGTGCGGTCATGGGCACCGCGGCCTATTTCTCGCCCGAGCAGGCTGAGGGGCACAGCGTCGATGCCCGCAGTGACATTTACTCCCTCGGCGTCGTGCTCTACGAGATGGCTACCGGCAAGCCGCCCTTCACGGGTGACTCACCGGTGGCGGTGGCTTCCAAGCACGTGCGAGAGCAGCCGGTGCTGCCGCGAGCCGTGAATCCGGCTGTCCCACCTTCGCTCGAGGCCGTGATCATGAAGGCGATGGCCAAGAACCCGGACGATCGCTATTCCTCGGCCGAGGAGCTGCGGGCCGATCTCCTCCGGTTCGCCGACGGTCGGCCGGTTGAGGCAGAAGCCGCCGCCGTGACCGGCGTCGTTGCTCCGGTGATGGCCACCACCAGCGTGCCAGCCGCCGCCCCGCACACGGAATCCCTGGTCATCACCGGTCAGAATCCGGTGCTGCCCCGGACCATTCCCGGCGGCGTGAACCGGGCCAATCGCACCCGGACCCGCCAGTTGGTGGCCATCCTGGTCACCCTGCTGGTGGTACTGGCCGTCATCGCCTTCTTCCTGCTCCAATCGTTCGGTGTGTTCGGTGGCAAGACCGTCTCCGTGCCCTCGTTGGTCGGTGAGACGGTCCAGACGGCCCAGCAGACGTTGCAGAACAACAGCCTGACGCTCGGGAGCACCACCCGTGAGATCAGCACGGATCCAGTGGGTCAGGTGATCTCCAGCAGCCCAAAGGTCGGCGCCAAGGTCAAGAAAAACAGCGCGGTGAACCTGGTGGTGAGCGAAGGGCCGAAGGTGGTCACGGTGACGGTGCCCACTGTGGTCGGCGATCAGCTGACGACGGCCATTGCCAAGCTCAACGCGGCCAAGTTGGGCTACAAGCTGGTCTCGGTCTCGAACAACAAGCCGCAAGGCACGGTCCTCAAACAGACTCCCGCCGGGGGCACGGTGACCAAGTCCACCACTGAGGTCACGTTGACCGTCGTGGGGACCCAGACCTCGGTGCCGGTGCCCGACGTGGTCGGCGGGACACCGAACGCCGCCCAGTCCGAACTGTCGAGCGCGCAACTCACGCTGGGGACCCAGACCAATGCCTGTTCGGCCTCGGGGCAGCCCAGCGGAGTGGTGTCGGCGCAGTCACCCATTTCTGGTGCCAACGTGCCGCCGGGGACGCCGGTGAACCTGACCGTGTCCTCCGGCCCGTGCGTGACCGTCCCCTCAGCGACGGGTGATACCGAGAGCCAGGCCAGCACGGCCATGACGTCCCTCGGATTGGTGCCGGCGTTCACGGACGACACAGGCTGTGAGAACGGAGCAGCGGCGCCGGGAACGGTGGACGGCCAGGACCCGGCCGCCAACGCTCAGGTCAACCCCAACAGCACCGTGAACATGACCATCTGCAGCCCTTCGGGCACCACGACGACCACTGATGACAGTGGCACCACGACCACCACCGGTCCCGGACTGCTCTGAGTGTGGGTCAGGCGGGGGTGGGACTGGCGGCCAGCTGGGCCAGGAAGTTCCCCAGCAACGCCGGCCCGGATGCGGTGAGGACAGATTCGGGGTGGAATTGCACGCCCTCAATCGGCAGCTCACGGTGACGCAGGCCCATGATGACCCCGTCGGTTGAGGTGGCGGTCACCACGAGTGCTGCGGGTACCGAATCGGGGTTGACCACCAGCGAGTGATACCGGGTAGCCACAAAGGGGTTGGGCAGGCCGGCGAAGAGGCCCAGCCCGTCATGGTGGATCTCAGACGTCTTTCCGTGCATCAAGTGCGGAGCCGCCTCCACCGTGCCGCCGAAGACCTGGCCGATGCACTGGTGACCCAGGCAGACGCCCAAAATAGGGATGTCGCCCGCCAGCTCGGCAATGGCCGAGAGTGACACGCCACCCTCTTCGGGGCGCCCCGGACCAGGCGAAATGAGCACGGCGTCGGGCCGTTCGGCTCGGATGCCGTCGACGGAGATGGCGTCGTTGCGGAAGACGACCGGATCGGCGCCGAGCTCGCCCAGCTCCTGGACGAGGTTGTAGACGAAGGAGTCGTAATTGTCGACCACCAGGACCCGGGCACCCATGGAGGTCACATCGTAGATGAGCCGATCGGAGCGGTCGGACGGGGCTGACTAACCTCGGGGCTGTGGCAACCAACACCAAGTCAGGGCCGGGCGGCTCATCTCGCAAGGGCAAGTCGGCCGGAGGCCGGGTCACCGCCTCCAAGGTGGGGCGTTACACCTCGGCCGAGGAGAGCGGTCGGTACACCAAGCCGATCCCCAAGAGCGTGCGCCGGAGCCCGAAGTGGTACGGCGGCGCCGTGCTGCTGCTCTTGATTCTGGGCGTGCTGGTGATCATGGTGAACTACCTGTCCCACTTCCCCTTCGTGTCCCACGGCTCGCCGTGGGGCCTGGTGGCCGGCCTGGTCATGATCTTCGCCGGGTTCCTGATGGCCACCCGATACCGCTAGCGCGGCGGCGGGTTACCCCAGCCGCTCGATGATGGTGGCGTTGGCCAAGCCGCCGCCCTCACACATGGTGAGCAGCCCGTAGCGGCCGTTCGTACGCTCCAGCTCGTTGAGCAGCGTGGCCATGAGCTTGCCGCCCGAGGCGCCCAGCGGGTGACCCAGTGCGATGGCGCCACCGTTGGGGTTCACGATGTCCATGTTCGGGTGGTGCTCCTTCTCCCAGGCCAGGACGACCGAGGCGAAGGCTTCGTTGATCTCGACGGCATCGATGTCGTCCATGGTCATCTTCGCCCGCTCGAGCACGTTGGTGGTGGCCGGGATGGGGCCGGTCAGCATGGTGACGGGGTCGACGCCGGCCAGGGCGAAGGCGTGGAAGCGGGCCCGCGGACGCAGACCGAGTGCGTTGGCCTTCTCCTCGCTCATGATCAGCACGGCCGATGAGCCGTCGGTGATCTGGGAGGAGTTACCGGCCGTGACCTTGCCGCCCTCAGGCTTGAAGGCGGGCTTGAGTTTGCCCAGGGTCTCCAACGAGCTGTCGGGGCGAATGCCTTCGTCGGTGGTGATGAACTCGTCGGTGTCCTTGCCTTCGTCATCGCGGATGGCGACCTGGACCAGTTCGTTCTCGAAGCGACCCTCGGCGGTGGCCCGGGCGGCGTTCTGGTGGCTGCGCACCGAGAAGGCGTCGAGCTCCTCGCGGGAGATGCCCCACTGGTCGGCAATCATCTCGGCGCCGATGCCCTGGCCGGGCAGGCCGGACTCCTTGTAGCGGGCCATCATGCGGGGACCGAAGGGGAAGCCGAGCTCACGGACCACCGACGAACCCATGGGGGTGCGGGTCATGCTCTCGACACCGGCGGCCACGACCACGTCGTAGGCGCCGGCCATGACGCCCTGGGCAGCGAAGTGGATGGCCTGCTGCGAACTCCCGCACTGGCGGTCGATGGTCGTCGCCGGCACCGACTCGGGCCAGCCGGCAGCCAACACGGCATTGCGGCCGATATTGAGCGACTGCTCGCCCACCTGCATGACGCAGCCCATGATCAGGTCGTCAATGAGCGCCGGGTCCAGGTTGTTGCGGGCCTGGAGGGCCTTGAGGGATTCGGAGGCCAGGTCAACGGCGTGCCAGTTGCGTAGCTTCCCGTTCCGCTTACCTCCGGGGGTGCGGACGGCGTCGACGATAACGGCGGTGGTCATGGTGTCTCCTCCCAAAATCCGGCGGGGACTCCCTGCCGGTTATAGAACGCGGGACATTCTACCTGCCGAGATCGATTGGACCATTTGGCCGGTCCATCCCGCCCGAACTGGCCCGTGTGAGCTGCGCCGTCTGGACCCCTCGGGCGGAGCATCACAAGGGTGGCCGGTAGGGTCTGCCCCATGGGTCGCAAGGACATGGATCGGTGGCTGGGCGATGGTGGCATGCCCATCATCGGCGTGGTCGGTGGCGCCTTCACCGAGTACGGCGTGGATGGGGAAGACCTCGGGTGGGTGGCCGGGACCTTCAGCCCGGAGGACTTGGCCTGCAACCCGCACGGGATCACCCAGGCCGGCATCCACTCCCTCCTGTTGGATGCCTGCATGAACTTCGCCATCAACGCCGCCCTCTCCGGCCGGGACCGCACCAAGGCCACGCTGGAGATGAAGACCGAGACCATGCGCCCGGCCATCCGGGGCACCAGCTACATCCTGCGGGGTGAGGTGGTCCGGATGGCCAAACAGGTGGCCTACGGGGAGGCGAGGGTAAGCGAGGCCGATGGTTCGGTGGTGAGCCGGGCCACCGGGACCTTTCTTCTGCATCGAGAAGAATCCGCAGCTCGCAGCTGACGCCGATCACTGGGGCGGGCGCACGCCCTGCCTTATCTGTGGTGGCCCGACGACGTCGGGGTACACCCACTGCTTCGCCTGCCGGACGGTGGCCCGCCGACTGCACCGACCACTGGTGCCGGTACTGCCGATGGCGCTGTGTGCCATGACCGATCCGCTCTACGCCGCCCTCATCGGTTACAAGGAATCACCGGTGGCCGAGACCCGGGCCAAGAGCACCGCCGTCCTGCTGCATCACGTCGCCGGCTTCCTGGGCCAGCATCACGCTTGCGTGGAGGCCGCCATCGGTGGAGCGCCCGACGTGGTGGTCCCGGTGCCGTCGACCCACCGGCCCGACGGGTCGCCCCTGACCCATCTCCGGGGGATGAGCCGGTTGCTCTGCGCCAGTTTCGGCCCGGCGATCGGGTTCGCCGATCTGATGATCCGCCAGTCGGCGCCCATTGGGCACATGCACCCCCACCCCAAGGGTTTCAGCGTTCCGCCTCGTCGGCGTCAGCACGTGTGCGGCGCTCGGGTGCTCCTCATGGACGACACCTACGTCAGCGGGGCCCGGTCGCAGAGTGCAGCGGCGGCCCTGCGCGCCAACGGGGCCCGATCGGTGATCGTCCTGCCGCTGGCTCGGTTACTCCGACCGGATCGGGTGACCGACCACGCGGCCTTCCTGGCCCAGGCCAAGACAGGCACCCGATGTGCCAGGTGCGTGCTGACTCAGGTCGGAGCCGGCACCGAATAGTGGACGTCGGTGAGCTCCTCGGAGATGGCCCAGAGATGAGCGGCGTCGTCGGTGTTGCGAGCCCGTTTGTTGGGCTTCACCAGCACCGGCGGGCCAAAGAGCTCGAAGAGGTGGCCCGGACCGACGTAACTGTCGTTGGCCAGTCCCGGCACCGTGGCGGCATACAAGGTGGGGAGCGAACCGGCGGTGGCCGACTGACCCAATCGGTGACCGAAGGCGCCTCCGACCCGGGCCCGGAGCTTGCCGTCGCCCACGGCGGCACCCGTGCCGGCCAGATTGCTGCGGGTCCAGCCCGGGTGCGCCGCCACCGCGATGGTGGTCTCACCGGCGGCGGCCAGCCGCCGGCTGAGTTCGGCGGTGAACAGCAGGTTGGCCAGCTTTGAGGTGCCGTAGTTCAGCCAGGTGTTGCGGACCCGGGTCCCGGCGACGTCGTCGAAGGGGATCTGCCCGCCCCGGTGCATCAGGGAGGACACCGTCACCACTCTCGAACGTGGCGTGGTGACGAGGCGGTCGAACAACAGGCCGGTGAGGGCGAAATGCCCCAGATGGTTGGTGGCCATCTGCAGCTCGAACCCGTCGGCCGTCTGCCGGTAGGGCGTGCCCATCACGCCGGCGTTGTTGATCAACAGGTCCAGGTGGGCATGCCGGGACAGGAAGGCTTCGGCGGCCTGGCGCACCGAGTACTGGTCCGAGAGGTCGAGCGGCAGGATCTCCAACGACGAGCGGTCGAGTTCCCTTTCCAGCACCGTGACGGCCTGTTCCGCCTTGTCGGTGTTCCGACAGGCCAGCACCACGTGGGCACCGTGCTGGGCCAGCTGGCGCGCCGTCTCGAATCCGATGCCGCTGTTGGCCCCGGTGACGAGAGCGATCTTTCCGGTCAGGTCGCCGATGTCGGCGGCGCTCCAGCTTTTTTCAGCCACTTAGGCGTGACCGATGTGTTCAGCCGGGACGGTGCCCAGCTTGCCGGCCTCGAAATCCTCGAAAGCCTGGATGATCTCTTCCCGCGTGTTCATGACGAACGGACCGTGGGTGACCACCGGCTCCCGGATTGGTTGTCCACCCAGAATCAGGACATCAAGCGCCGGGTGACGGCTCTCCTGCATCTGGTCGGCCCGGATAGTCATGGCGTCACCGGCACCGTGCACCACCAGCTGACCGGAATGGATCGGACGGTGGTCGGCACCGATGCGTCCGTTGCCGGAGAGGACATAGACCAGAGCGTTGAACTCGGTGGGCCAAGGCAGGACCAGTTCGGCGCCCGGTTGCAGCGTGGCGTGGGCCAGCGAGATGGGCGAGTAGGTCGAGCCGGGACCTCGGTGCCCGGCCACGTCGCCGGCGATCAGCCGGACCAGTGCGCCACCGTCGGGAGAGGTCAACAGCAGTGACTCGCCACCATCGAGATCCTGGTAGCGGGGATCGACCATCTTCAGCGTGGAAGGCAGGTTCACCCAGAGCTGAATGCCGTGGAACAGGCCACCGGTGGCGATCAACTGCTCGGTTGGGCGCTCGATGTGCAGGATGCCTGAGCCGGCCGTCATCCATTGGGTGGATCCGTTGGTGATGAGTCCGCCGCCGCCGATGGAGTCCTGGTGCTGGAAGGTGCCGTCGATCATGTAAGTCACCGTTTCGAAGCCGCGGTGGGGGTGCCACGGCGTGCCCTTGGGCTCACCGGGTGCGTACTCGACCTCACCCATCTGATCCATGTGGATGAACGGGTCCAGATCGGCCATGGCCACACCGGCAAAGGCACGGTGAACCGGGAAGCCTTCTCCCTCGAAGCCCGTTGGCGCGTCGGTCACGCTGCGCACCGGTCGAAGGTGGGCGTCGGTCGGTACGGCAATTCTCGGGAGGGTCAACGTGTCGGAAACGGTCACAGCTGGCATTGCGAGCCTCTTCTCTTGTCGTGCAGCAGACAGTCCAACACCAATGATCCCCTAAGTGTTCCGCTCCGGCTCCTGACCCAGGAAGTGTGAGGCCTCGACGACGATGAACAGGGCCTCCGCTTCGGCCAAGAGGGTCTCACCGCACCGGAGTTCGGCGGTGATCGTCAGTTTTCGGCCCTGACGATGGGCCACCCGGGCGTGTCCCTCGAGCGGGAGGCCGACCGGGGTGGGTGCTCGGTAGGTGAGGGTCAACCGGCCGGTGAAGGCGGTGATCCCGCTGGACGAGAGCGCGAAGCCCATGGCTTCGTCAATCAGGGCCGCCACGATGCCGCCATGGGCCCGGCCCGGGGCGCCCTCGAAGGCCGAACCGAGCGTCACGGTCAGGAAGGCTTCCTCGTGGCGGAGCTCCAACGCCGCCCCAATGCCCATGGGGTTGGTGCGGCCGGACACGATGCTGTCCGAGAACGTGCCGTTCGACGCCGGTTCGTCAACCTGGCGTGGGCCGGAACCGAAGGCGCCCGGCCCCATGGCCAACAGGGTGTGGACCCGCTCGGCCCCTGCCTCTATTCGAGGGAGCAGGTGCTTGACCGTCGCCGTGATCTCGGCCAGCACCGCGTCGTCGACTTCGTGATCGATGATGGCGTTGCTGAGACGGCGCAACGATGCCGCGGCCAGCGTCCGGGCCTCCGACGGCCACGGTCCATCTTCCGGTGTGGGCGCCGTCACGTTGGTGTGATCCGGCTCGCTCAAGCGGCGTCGAGGCGGGCGACCTGATCGGCACTCAGAGCAAGATCAGCCGCCGCGGCCGATGCGGTGGCGGTGGCCGGTCGGCTGCTGCCGGGGATGGGGATGACCCGGGAACCCTTGGCCAGCATCCAGGCCAGGGTGACCTGCTGGGCGGTGGCACCCACTTCTCCGGCCACCTCGGCGAAGGCCGGGTAGTCGGCTGTCATCTTGTCGATGCGTCCGATGCCGCCCAACGGGCTCCAGGGGATGAAGGCCACGCCGATCTTCTCGCAGTGCTCGAGCTCACCCTCCGAGGATCGGAATCGGGGTGAGAACTCGTTCTGCACGCTGACCAGACGCCCACCCAGGATCTCCTGGGCCAGGTCGATCTGCTCCACGGTGGCGTTGGAAATCCCGGCCATCCGGATCTTTCCCTCGTCCAGCAGCTCGGCCAGCGCACCAACCGACTCGGCGTAGGGGACCTTGGGGTCAGGTCGGTGGTACTGGTACAGGCCAATCGCCTCGACGCCCAGCGCCTTGAGCGAGGCCTCGCAGGCGGACTTCACGTAGGCGGGGTCTCCGTGCACCGTCCAGCTGCCGTCGCCGGGGCGGCGGTGCCCACCCTTGGTGGCCACCAGCACATGGTCGGTCGGGCTGCCGTAGGTGGCGAGGGCCTTGGCCACGATCCGCTCGCCGTGGCCGTGCTCCTCGACGCTCAACGAGTAGGCGTCGGCGGTGTCGATGATGGTGACGCCGGCATCGAGCGAGGCGTGGATGGTGGAAATGGCCTGGGTCCGGTCGGGCCGCCCCTCAATGGAGAGCGGCATTTCCCCCAGGCCGATGGCGCTGACCGACCACTCACCGATACGACGTTCCTGCACGTGGAGCCTCCATGGAATCACGAAGCCACGAGGCTTCCCTGCGCGGCTGTTCCACATTAGGCCGCTGCCATCAGGGCCGAACTGGGCTTCGTTGGGTCCCGCGGCTCGACTGAGCCGGAGGTTTTTTGGTGGGGCTAGAAAGAATCGAACTTTCGACCTCAGCATTATCAGTGCTGCGCTCTAACCGACTGAGCTATAGCCCCAGAGGGAGATTGAGGCTACACCACCGCCGTATTGGGCCCCATCAGGAGAGGACGGCGTCTTCGGGCCACAGCCTGACGGCGATCGACTGGCTGGCCGTGGCCAGCAGTTCACCCTCCTGTGACCACAGGAAGGCGATGCCCTGGCCGTAGCCGCCGATGAGGGCGTGCATGCGGATATCGCACAGGACCCATTCGGTGTCCCGGAGCTGGACCACCCGGAGGGTGTTGTCCAGGCTGCGGCCCATGGCCCGCCGCCCAATCGGCTGGGAAATGGCGCCGGACACGTAGTCGCCGAAGATGGCCAGGGTGGCCGCCGAAGGAGAGAGGTGACCCGGTACCCGGGCCCACAGCGCGGAATCCGGGCTACCCGGTTCGCCGTTCATCTCGTCGAACATCCGGCCCTTGGCCGTGCGGA
>Ga0302314_10022207_pt1 | contig 10414 bp, 6 predicted proteins | sample III_Palsa_N2_3_FD_200533 | JGI IMG/M metagenome (GOLD analysis project Ga0302314, IMG submission 200533) | Peat permafrost microbial communities from Stordalen Mire near Abisko, Sweden - III_Palsa_N2_3 | ecosystem: Environmental > Terrestrial > Soil > Palsa > Peat permafrost | place: Sweden... | reverse complement strand
AGCAACACGTTCATGTGGCCGGGCATTCTTCCGGCAACCGGATGAATGGCGTATTTAACGGTGACGCCGCGGCCTTCCAGCAACTCGCCGAGTTCGCGGCAGGCATGCTGGGCCTGCGCGGTGGCCAGGCCGTAGCCGGGAACGAAGACGACACGGTTGGCGAAGGCCAGTTGCATGGCGGCATCGTCGAGCGATATCTCGCGCATCACGCCGCCGACGTTGCTTGAAGCGGACTCGGCGATGACGGAGCCGAAGCCGCCGAAGAGGACATTGGTGATGGAGCGGTTCATGGCTTTGCACATCAGCACGGAAAGAATGAAGCCGGAGAAACCGTCGAGGGTGCCGGCGATGATGAGCACGTTGTTGCCGAGAACGAAGCCGGTAGCGGCGGCGGCGAGGCCGGCGTAGGAGTTGAGCAGCGACATGACTACCGGCATGTCTGCCGAGCCGATGGGGATGACGAGCATGACTCCGAAGACGAAGGCCAGGCCGAGCATGGTGTAAAAGGCGGCGGCGGTTTCGGGGTGCATCCAGAAGAGAACGAAGCTCGAGACCATGGCCAGCGCGATGATGAGGTTGAGGACGTTCTGGCCGCGGAACTGGATGGGCTTGCCGGCGATGACGCCTTGCAATTTGCCCGCTGCGATAAGCGAGCCGGTGGTGGTGAGAGCTCCAAGCATGACTTCAAATCCGAGTGCGCCGCGAGTGACGACGCCCATCTCGGAAGCCTTGACGACGAATTCGCCGATGCCGACCAGAGCCGCGGCCAGCGCGCCGAATGCGTGCGACAGCGCGGTCCGCTGCGGCATCGCGGTCATGGGGACGCTGACGGCCATCCATGCGCCGATGATGGAGCCGACGGCGAGGCCGGCGATGATCCACACCCAGGTAACGATGTGCGCGCCGACCAGCGTGCCGACGATGGCGGCGAACATGCCGCCCTCGGCAAGAAACATGCCGCGCCGCGCAGTTTCCGGGTGCGACATCATTTTGAGCGAGAGAATGAAGAGGATGGAAGCGATCAGGTATGTGGCTTCCATGAAGTAGGAGGTGAGGCTCATTTGGCCGCCTCCTTTTTAGTTTCTTTGCGCTTGCCGAACATTTTCAACATGCGGTCGGTGATGCCGAAGCCGCCAACCACGTTGATGGTTGCGGTGGTGACGGCGACAAAGCCGAGAATGTGCGCGCCGAGTGGATAGTGCACTGCGCCGGCCAGCACCAGGGAGCCGATAAGCGAGATGCCGGAGATGGCGTTGGTGGCGGACATGAGCGGCGTGTGCAGCAGGGGTGGCACGCGGCTAATGACCTGGTAGCCGAGGAAGGCGGCGAGGGCGAAGACGTAAACGGAGGCGATGAGGACGGCAGGGTTCATGGGGTTGCCCACTTAGCGAGTTAGCGTCCGCCGCGGCGGACTGTTAGCCGCGCTACGCGCGTGTTGGCGAGTTAGCAGCCTGTTCGAGCAGCTTTGCTACGCGAGAGTTCACGAGGTTTCCATTGTGCGCGACGCAGGCCCCGGCGAGGACTTCGTCGACTAAGTCGATCGATAACTCGCCTTTTTTCACAATGAGGGCAAGAAAGTTGAGGACATTGCGGGCGTAAAGTTGACTGGCGTGGATGGGGACTTCGGCGGGAAGGTTGAGCGGCGCGAGCAGCGTAACGCCGTTGAGGTTCTGCTCGACGCCGGGTTGAGTGAGTTCGCAGTTGCCGCCGGCGGGCGCGGCGAGGTCAACGAGGACGGAGCCGGGACGCATGGCTTCAATGGCGGCTCGTCGGATGAGACGCGGTGCGGGACGGCCGGGAACCTGCGCCGTGGTGACGATCACGTCCGAATGCGCGGCGGTGCGGGTAATGAGATCGCGGCCGCGGTCGAGTGCTTCTTCGGTGAGTTCGGCGGCGTAGCCTCCACCGCCCTCGGTGCCGATGCCGCCGAGATCAACGTCGAGAAATTTTGCACCGAGAGAGCGGACCTGCTCGCCCGCGGCGGCACGGACGTCGTAAGCTTCGACGACGGCTCCGAGGCGGCGGGCGGTGGCGATGGCTTGCAGGCCGGCCACGCCTGCACCGATGACGAAGACGCGGGCCGGCGGAATGGTTCCGGCGGCGGTCATGAGCATAGGGAAGAGGCGCGGCAGGCGGTCGGCAGCGAGGATGACGGCCTTGTAGCCGGCGACGGTGGCCATCGAGGACAGTGCGTCCATCGATTGCGCGCGGCTGATGCGCGGGATCAGTTCCATGCTGAACAAAGTGACGGGGCGCGCGATGGCCGCGGCCAGCGCTTTGGGCGCGTCGAGCGGCTTGAGGAACCCGATCACCACGGCTCCCGGTTTGAGGCGCCCCTGGTCGGCGGCGTCGGGGGCGTTGACCAGCGGCAACAGGTCGGCTTCCGCCAGAAGGGACGCGCGGTCTGCGGCGATGGTCGCGCCGGCTTCCGCGTAGGCCTTGTCGGAAGCGCCGGCGGCGAGCCCCGCGCCCGACTCGACGGTGACCGAGATGCCCTGGGCTAGGAGCGACTTGAGGCTCTCCGGCAGCAAGGCGACGCGGGTTTCCGCGGGTGCGGTTTCCTTGAGAATGCCTAAGAGCAAAGTGCCTCCCCGCTGCGCTGAAACGATTGGGATTGAGGGAGGAATATCACCTGCGGGCCAGGACGGTCCATCCTTCGACAAGAATTATTGAGGAATTGGGCGTGCGGATTGTGTGATGCGGGTCACGGGGCGGCGCGGGCTGAATCTTTTCCGCAGGGCGGCATTCGCTGCGCAGAGTGCATCTCACTTTTATCGACGACCCGCGAAGGGTTCGAATGCGGGCGCGGATAGCGTTCCGCGGATGAAACGGATGAGGTCACCCAATGAAATCCAACGGCCCCTTGATTCTCGCTGTGCTACTTCTGGCCAGCGGCCTGACAATTATTTTTACTTTTGGCGTTGGGACGGCGGGTTTCAATGCTGCCTACCCTTTTTCAGCCGCCAACCTGAATTTGTCCATCGCCACCACGGGGCCGGCAGCGGTCGGCGGTCTAGGGCTCACCGCACTGGGGCTCTTGCTGCTGCTCTGGGCGCTGGTTTGCGCCGTGGCCGGGCTGGCGAGTGGGGCGGAATCCGGTCAGTATCGGATGGACCGCGTTGAGCGGAAACGGCTGGAACAGCAGCAAAAGCTGGAACGCACGGAGCGCAAGCGGCTGGAACAGCAAGCGCTGCTTGTGAAGCAGGAAGAGCGGCTCAGGGCTTCCTATCCCAGAGATTGAAGGCTATATTTTGCCGCGGCTGCTTCATTGGCGGGGCGGCGGCAGGGTTGCGCGTGCGACCAAACGTGACCGGTGAGCGGAGGGTGAGCGGGCAGACTCAGGTTGAGTCTGCCCGCTGTGTTCTTGAGAACTATTTCGGCAGGGGCCGGGAGCCGGTTACAGTGAAGACGGCTTCGGATTTGGATTGGGCGTCCTGGGGTTGGGCGCCGGCCAGGGTCAGGGTGTACTTGCCAGGGAGGATGGACCGATTGCCCTGGTCGTCGACGGTCGATAGAGTGCGCGGGTCGAGAGTGATGGTCACGTCCTTGCTTCGGCCGGCGGGAATGTTTACGCGCTCAAATCCAGCCAGGGAATGGATGGGACCGTCCATTTGCGGAGTCTTGAGATAGGCCTCGACTATCTCGTCGCCGGCGACGACGCCGGAGTTGGTGACAGTGACGGTTGCGGTGATGGGGTCGCCGGCTTTGAGGGCGTCTGCGGACAGCTTGACGGGACCGTAAGTAAACATGGTGTAGCTGAGGCCGTAGCCGAACCCCCAGAGAGGCTTGCCGGTGAAATAACGATAGGTGCGGCCACCGGCGGAGGTCTTGAAGTTGTAGTCGGTGAAGGCGGGCAGACCGTCGAGCGAGGCATAGAAGGTTACGGGCAGACGACCGGCGGGGTTGTTGAGTCCGGCCAGGGTGTGCGCAATGGCGTTGCCACCGTCGACGCCGGGATACCAGGCTTCGAGGACGGCCTGGGCATGCTCATTGGCCCAGTTAAGGGCCACGGCGCTGCCGCTTTGCAATACCACGATGAGCGGCTTGCCGGTGGCGGCTACGGCTTCAAGCAGTTTTTGCTGCGGCGCGGGCAGCTCAAGGCTGGTGCGGTCGCCGCCGCTGAAGCCATCGATCTTGATGTTCATCTCTTCGCCTTCAAGCTCCGGCGAGAGGCCGACGAAGGCGACTACGACGTCCGCCTCATTGGCGCGGGCTACGGCTTCGTCGAGCTGGGCCTGGGCGGGCGCTACCCACTTAAGGGTGAGTCCACCGCCGGACTGGTCGCCGGCGTGCGAGTATTCGAGGCGGAATTCGTGGGGCTTGGTGTCTGTGAAATCGACCGGGATGGAGGGTACCTTGTGGTTTGTCTGTTGTGGCGGCGCGGTGGGCGAGTTTCCGGGCGCGGTGTGGAAATTGCCCATGGAGGAAATGTCTGGTGTGGTGCGCAGGCTGCCTTCGGAGAGAACCTTGCCGTCGAGGATGAAGCGGTAGGACTCGGCCGGCGAGTAAGGGAAGCTGTCGCCGGATTCGGGCGAGAAGACGTAGTGGCCGGGAGCTGGAACGGTGATTGCGCCGGACCAGCGGACTGAGTAGTTGTCGGTTTCGATCTGACGAACGGGACGGGCGTTTTCCCAGTCGGCCTGCACGGCAGGCTCGTTATTCGTGGCGACGGGGCGGCCGGTCCAGTCGGGTGTGGCGAAGAACTCGGTTTTCAGCCCCTGATTCAGCCCGAAGACGGTGCGCGGAACGGGTACGCTGACGCCGGCCGCAAGCGCCGATCCTTGCGCGTAGACGATCGGCGAGGCGCGGAACTGGCGCGTCATGCCGTCCAGGGGCGTAACCGGGAAGAGCGGCGTCCCGACGTAGTTGCCGAGGATGGAGGGCAGCAGATCGGCTGTCGGGCCAATCACGGCGATGGGGCCGGGCGCGGCCTTGAGGGGAAGAACGCCGGTGTTCTTGAGCAGGACGATGCTCTCCTCGGCGGCCTTCAGTGAGGTCTGGCGGTTGGGAATCGATCCGGATTCGGCAAAGGGAACCCGGTCCAGCGGGTTGTTGCCCTGCGGATCGAAAAGTCCGAGCTGGAAGCGGGCGGTATAAAGGCGCTCGGCGGCTTGTGTGATCAGGTCTTCCGTGACCAAGCCCTGTTTGACGGCGTCGGCGAGGGTGTTGAAGCCGGGCGTCCACATGCTGCAGGAGAGATCGGTTCCGGCCTGGATGGAGAGGACGGCGGAGTGCACGATGTCCGGCGTCTTCTTGTGGCCGGCGTTAACGTCGACAATTGCGCCGCAGTCGGAGACGACAAAGCCCTTGAAGCCCCAGGCGTCGCGGAGGTGGTCCTTGAGCAGCATCTTGTTGGTGCAGGCCGGCCACTCGTCGATGGAGTTGTAGGCGCACATGACGGACTGCACGTGGCCTTCGGTTACGGTGGCGCGGAAGGCGGGCAGGTAGGTTTCTTCCAGGTCGCGGGGGGAGGGGTCGACATTGAAGCCGTGGCGCATGCTTTCCGGGCCGGAGTGCACGGCAAAGTGCTTGCTGGTGGCCACGGCGCGCAGGTGGTCGAGATCTTCACCCTGCACGCCGTGGACAAAGGCTACGCCCAGTTTGGCGGTCAGGAACGGGTCTTCGCCGTAGGTTTCCTGGCCACGGCCCCAGCGGGGATCGCGAAAGATGTTGATGTTGGGCGACCAGAACGTGAGTCCGTAGAAGATGCGGTGGTTGCCCTGGCGCTGCGCCTCGTTGTACTTGGCGCGGGCCTCGGTGGAGATGACGTTTCCCATGGCGTGGACGATGGACGGGTCCCAGGTGGCGGCCATGCCGATGGCCTGAGGAAAGACGGTGGCGTAGCCGGCGCGGGCCACGCCATGGAGAGCTTCGTTCCACGTCTGGTAGTCGGGAATGCCGAGGCGGGGAATGGAGGTTGCCCAGTCTTCAAGCTGGGCTGCTTTTTCGTCGAGGGTCATGCGTCCGACCAGGTCGTGGGCGCGCTCTGCGGGGGGCAGTTTGGTGTCGAGATACGGCGCCTGCTGGGCGGTAGCAGTTGCACAGAGAACGAAGGCTAGAGACGCGAATGCAAGCCAAGGACGCGACGGCATAAGGAAAACCCTCCACAGCTGGGACTGAAATGGCAGCCGCTAGGAACTGTACAGGGCGGGGGGATGGTTTGGCTAGGTTTATCGGTTTACTAAGACGTTCCAAACGAATTCTTTGCGGAGGTGATTGGGAGGCCGATCAGATCTGTGAAGGCGGATTGGTTTGAGTTTCAACGTCTCGACGGGCTGCGACTTCCATGGCGGGGAGAATGGCGCGGAGTTCCTCGAATTCAGGGTGGCCGTGGAGCGGCTTGAGGCGCGGATCGGCCAGCGACTGGAAGAACCAGGGGCATCGGTCCTGGTTGGCGGCACGGAGTTCAGACAATGCAGCGTCCAGGTCGCCGAGAGCGACAAACGCGGCGGGGTTGAAGGACTTCAGGACGAAGCGTTCGCGGCCCAACCATTGCAGCCGATCCAGGATTGCGCGGGCCTCGGCGGCGAGGCCCGCCGAGGCCAGGGCGTAGGCTTGAACGGCCGATGCCGGATCGAAGTACGGCTGACGCTGCACCAGGTCCTGGGCAAGCTCGACGGCCCGCGCAGTGTCTCCGTTGAAGCCTGCGATCATGGCTCCATAGAAGCGGGCACCTTCGTACTCGGGAAAGCGGCGCATTGCTTGATCGATCTGATCCAGGCTTTCGGCCGCCTGTCCGCTGAGATGCAAGGCCCACGCCAGGCGGGAATGTAGCCAGGAAGAGAACGGGTCGATTTCGATGGCGGCACGGATCAGGTCGATGGCTTCAGCAAAGAGGTGCCGGCTAAGGGCGAAATTGGTCCGCACGCGGGTGATCCATCGATCATGAGGAAGGTGGGTGGAGTGCTCCATCGCACGCAGGGCAGCGGGCAGACTGCGATCGACGTGCAGGCTCACCCAGGCCATCGCCGGGAGCGCAGCTTCAGCGTTTTCTGGAAAATCGGGAATGGACCCGGCGGTGCGACGCACCAGGTCAGCTGCCACGGTTGGCGGCATGTACCCGTAAAAGCTTTGCGTTACGCAGAGATGGGCCAGATCGACCTTGGCCTCAATGAGGGATGGATCCATTTCAGTGGCGCGGAGGATGAGCTGCAAGCCATCCTGCTGGCGGTGCCGCTCCATCGATTGCCACTCATGGCGCCCGCGCAGAAAGACTTCGTACGCCTCGCGACGAGCGGGACTAATCACATTCCCTTCCGGCGACTCCGCGGACGCGGATATGGACAGTGAATCCGCCGACGGCGCTCCAGGCGACAAAGGCGCCTGGGCACTCATCGGGGCCGGGACGCGGCCACGGGCTCGGGTTCGACGATCAACCAGCGACAACCTGCGGCCGGGACCCGGGGTTCTCCGCTCTGGCCCCGGAGCAGGTGCAGTTTGATTCTTCACAGGGAGCGCGGAGGCGTGGCCGGCAGCAACGGGGAGCGTGCGCGGGGAATGTTCGAAACTGCTCTCAAAGGAATCGAACCACCGCGTCTTGAGGCGGAAATCGAGGCGGCTGGCCAGGTCGGATTCGAGACCGGCAATTCGATCTCGACCGACCAGCAGGTCCTCCGCCCAGATCTGAACGCCATCGACGACGCGAATCATCTCCAGGCGCAAGCGGAAATGAGAGATGAAGGAACGCAGGGTACCGGCCAGCACCAGGTCTGCGTCCAGCGACGCGCCAATCTGCTGGGCGCTCAGTCCGCGCAGGGCGAGGGCGAAGACGGAGTCCCGCGCGAGGACGGAGACGAGCGGCTTTGGGGCATTGCACAGGCGGGCAATGGCTTCTTCCGCGACCGCGGTTCCCAGATGCTGAGGGACGCCGACGTCCGAGGTGAATGGGGCAATCGCCAGCCGGGGGAGCGCGTTGAACGAGGATTCGCGGTGGAAGGGACGCACTTCCGCCAGGAGCCGGTATCCCCGCTTGTACACAGTCTGGATGCTGTTGTCAGGCTGCAGGCGGGTGCGCAGCGAAGAGAGGCATTTGGGCACGGAGTCGGCGGTCACGTGGACATCGCCCCAAAGGGCTTGCTTGAGCTGTGAGGGGGAGACGATCTGGCCGGCGTTGGCTAGCAGCATCCTGAGCGCAGCCAGCTCCCTTGGCGGCAAATGAAGCAGCGTTTCTCCGCGAAAGAGCGAGCCGTCGGCTTCAAGCCGGAAGCCGGCGAAGGCGAGGGCGGGTTCTTCACCTTCCTTGCCGGTCTGCGAATTCGCGGAGCCGAAAGAGGCTGTCGCTGACGATTGATGCATCCGATCCAACGCCGTACCTCTGAGTTCGTGATTGCCTGCTGCCTATATCAGGCCAATCGCGCGGGGCGAAAGGCGTACCCAAATCCTGGCTGCCTGGGACTCGGCGCTGGACAATCCGAGGAATTGACTGAAGAGCCTTCCCTCACAAGAACCGACTGGCGAGCCGTCGTATTTGTTTTTTGCGGCAAGGCAATTATGCGCTGGCGACACAACCGCAGGGAAGCAAATTCAGCCGTATCAATCCAAGTAATAAGTAACGGAAAGTGGTTACTTTTTTACTATTAAGTAAACAAAGATTTTCGCAAATCTGTTCGAGCGATCTACGGGCTTATAGGCGTCGGGACTGGATTTTGGGGTGTCCGGCGGCTCAAGGAGTCGCGAAAAGCCGATCGTCCGAATCTGGACGAGCACGCGACGCGACTAGGGGCGAAGGACTGTAGAGGGGAGGGCGAGGTTTGGGCAACTGTGACGGACTTGCCCCCGAAGGGAGGCCGGGTGGCGGGTAATCTGTCGGCGGAAAACGGTAATCAGGTGGCGCGGCTCGGCGCTGATTTTCCGTGTACCAGTTTTCCACCGTCCTCCTCCGGTCCCCATTTCGCGTGCGTCCGGGAATGAGAAGCCGGAGCCGGAGCAGGGAATCGGAGCGACGCAATCTCCGATCTCTGTTCCGGTTTAGACAGAGGCAATCTACGGCCGGGTCAGGGTGATTCCAAGGCCGGTAGTCAGGACGAGGTCGTTGTCCAGGGTTCCAGGGGGCGGGAAGGATGTGTAGTTGTCGCTGAACGTGGTGACCCAGTTGAACATCTTTCCCAGCTTGGTGCTGTAAGTGGAATTGAAAGTGAACTGGTACTGACTCAGGGTGCTGAGATCGGGAAAGATGTAGGCCTGTTCGGTCAGCAAGCTGGCGGCGCCGAGTTTGCGCGTGTAGACTTCGCCGATATCGAGGGCAGGGAAGCTGTTGGTGGTGCTGGGTCCGCTGCTGTTGGCCGAATAGCTTTCATGGGTCCAGACCACGCCGCCGAGCACGTCGAAGGTCTGCTTGGCGGTCTTGCTGGCGTGCCAGCCGAAGCCGCCGCCGAGGGTGGATCGGAGGTCGAGGTCCTGGAGGGCATCGGAGTAGAAGTCGCCGGTGCCGAAGGCGAAGAGCCGGGGATTGATGTTGTGGTCGTAGCGGAGACCTCCTCCAGTGGCATTTGCGCTGGTGGAGGGCGTGGCATTGGAGTTCTCGCTGTAAAGGGTGTGTGCGTACAGGGAAGTCTTGTCGGTTTGGGTTGCACGGACTGCGGTGAACCCGGCGCCGAAGGTGGCGGTGTCCGAGTTGCCGCGCGCCAGGGCAAGCGAGACGTTGGCTGCTCCGGCCCAGGCGTGGCCCCAGCTTGGATGCAGCGATGCCTCATAGGCCTGCTGGTCGGCGGGGCTGCGCAGCACGGTGACCACGGCGGGGTCCAGCGTGGACGGGCCGGACGGCGTGGTGACAACCAGACCGGCGTCGGAGCGCTCGATTCCGGTCACGGTCAGGTTCGCTTTGGGAGTAGGCAGCACCAGCGGCTGGCTGGTGGCGAGGCTGGTCACCTGGTCCCAGGAGATCGCGATGGCATCCGCATAAGCGGTTTTGAAGGTGAGCTTGCCGCCGTCCAGCTTGACGGCGGTGCCGGTGAGCCTGTCGCCGTTTTTCAGCACCACCGTATCGGCGTACAGAAAGGGCGCTATGAAAGCGAGAAGAGTGAGTGCGACAACGGCAAAGCGCAGGGGGATTCTCTGAGACATGGGAATGGTCGTGCTCCTTGGGTAAATTGATGAAGTCCAGGCCGGCCGGGCAGACGCCGGCAATCCATTTAGGTTTTCTTAGTCCATGGTAACGCGAAGCCTGGCGGGAAGCTGTGATAGGAGGAAGAGAAACCTTCAAAAATCCTTCAGAAACGTAACGGCATGTGGCTGAAAGACTTATTGCGTGGCAACACTCGGGTCCGAAAGGAAATTCGCAATGGGCAAATCTGTTTCGTATGCACAGTGGTCGCTGGAGCCGTACTGCATCGGGATGAAACTGCGAGCGTTGAGGACGCAGAAGAGGCTGACCCTGGCGCGACTGGCGGCGGAGACAAGACTCTCGACAGCACTG
>Ga0302314_10022206_pt1 | contig 10414 bp, 7 predicted proteins | sample III_Palsa_N2_3_FD_200533 | JGI IMG/M metagenome (GOLD analysis project Ga0302314, IMG submission 200533) | Peat permafrost microbial communities from Stordalen Mire near Abisko, Sweden - III_Palsa_N2_3 | ecosystem: Environmental > Terrestrial > Soil > Palsa > Peat permafrost | place: Sweden... | reverse complement strand
GCTGCGCCGACTGCAGCGATTCCCTGACCTCTACAGCGGCCTGCTGTGCGCCGTTGACCTGCGCAACGATCCGGTGCGGACGTACCTGGCGCTGACCGACTTCACCCCGCCGAGGATCGACTTCCTGCTGCCGCATGGCACCTGGTCAGCGCCGCCGCCCGGGCGGGTTCAGGACCCGGGCAGCACGCCGTACGCGGACTGGCTGATCGAGATATTCGACCACTGGTACCGCAAGCCGCAGACCAGGATCCGGCTGTTTGAAGAGATCATGCACTTGCTGCTCGGCGGGGCCAGCGATTCCGAGATCGTGGGGCTGGCACCGGCCCAGATGGTGGTCATCGAGACCGACGGCTCGGTCGAGCAGGAAGACACGCTCAAGATCGCTTATCCCGGCGCCACGGCGACGGGGCTGCACGTCGCCCGCGATCCGCTGGACACCGCGCTGCGGCTGCCGCAGATCGCCGCCCGCCAGATCGGGGTGCGGGCGCTGTCCGCGCAGTGCCAGGCCTGCCCGGTGCACACCATCTGCGGAGGCGGCCTGTACTCCCACCGCTATCGCGAAGGTACTGGATTCGCTAATCCCTCGGTGTACTGCCCGGACCTCATGGCTCTCATCAGTCACATACGGGATCAGTTGCGGGCCGATCTCACCGAGAGCCGCAACCGGAAGGCCGCCGGATGAGCCACGGAACTCAGAGCGGGTATCACGTCATGCCCGAGGAGCAGTTCGTTGAGCTGGCCAGGGGAGGCGGTGGCGAGGCCGCCATCGGCCAGCTCGTAGGGGCCCAGCGCAGCAAGCACGTGATCCTGGTGCGAGCGGTCGCCGAGCAGGCACTCCGCAACGGCCTGGTGGCTGACGAGATGGCCGTGGCCGGGTACAAGCTGCTCGCAGCCGTGCAGGAGCAGCACCGGGAAGCCGCCGACCAGGTCATCAGCTACCCATCGGTCGGTGCCTGGGCGCTCTGCACGCTCCGTGGCGACCAGACGGTGCCCGGCGCCCAGCCAGGCGGACTGGCGACCGTGGCCGCCGCGGCCGCGATCAGGGCCGGAATGGACGCGATGATCGAGGTCCCGGTGATCAACGGCACGGTCATGCTGCCCTCGCTCGGCACCGCCGATGCCGTTGGCACTACCGCCGTGGTCCGGACCGCGGTCGCCGAGATCCGGTCCGGTGACCTATGCGTGGAAGCGCGCCCGGGGGCGCCCGGCTGGCGGGAACTGCGCGGCGTCAGGGCCGGATCCCTCGACGTCCTCATCGATGACCTCGACCCGTTCCGCATGCCCGCGACGGACGGTGAGCCCGCAGGCCGGCTGACCCAGCCGCAGGTCGCGGAGCTCGCCTCGATGCTGCGCGACGTAGGGGCGGTTCTATCCCCGGCCAGCGCGGCGGAGATCGCCGCGATTGTCCGGGTGATCGTCCCTTACCGGGCACCGGAATCCGGTCACGTCAGCACGAGCTCACCGCAGTCGTTCGGGACGGTGGCCATGTCCCGGCAGCCGGACAAGTACACCTGCGCGGAGACTCTCGTCCACGAGACGCAGCACCTTAAGCTGTGCGCCCTGCTCGATCTCGTCACGCTGACGAAGGCGGATGACGGCCGGCGTTACTACGCACCATGGCGGACCGATCCGCGGCCGGCCAGCAGCCTTCTCCAGGGAGCCTATGCGTTCTTCGGGGTCAGCGGCTTCTGGCGAAGCCAGCGTCAGGTCGCCCCGGAGCTACCGGTCAGGCAGCGAGCCGCGGCCGAGTTCGCTCGCTGGTGCGACGCGGCCGCGCTCGTGATCCATACCTTGCTTGACAGCGGGCAGCTCACCTCCGAAGGGCAGGATTTCGCCGGGGAGATGGCCCGGGTTCTCGACGCCTGGCTGCGTGAGCCGGTACCCGGCGACGCCCTCGAGCTCGCACGGCGCAAGGCCGACCGGCACCGGGCCAGGTGGCAGGCGGACAACGGATAGCCCGCCGAGCGGACAATGAGACGGTTCAGATGGGCGGTTCAGATGGGGGGCGGGTCAAAGTCCGGGTCGAGCCGCCCGCCCGCGGCGGCCACCACTGTGTCAGGGAAGTCGGACCCGTAGTTTTCGGTGGAGAGCGCCACCGTCTCGTCCAGGAGAGCATGCCCGGCGTCTTCATCGCCAGCCGCCATCAGGTCCAGGGCCAGGTTGGCCGCGCAGCCGAGCGTATGCCAATGGGTTGCCCCCAGCAGGTCGGTCAGCTTCGGCAGGGTCTCCTCGCTGAGGCGGCGCGCGTCCCGTCCGCGCCCGAGCGCCGCGAAGTCACTCGCGAGGTTCGTGGCCACGGTGAGCGTGTAGTGATGATCCGGTCCGAGTGCGGACGTCAGGCCCTCCAGGGCCCGCTCATCAAACTCCCGCGCCGTGGCCGGATCTCCCGTTACCCGCTTCAGCAGGGCGAGGTTGCTCAGGCAGCCGTAGTTGTACGGATGATCCTCGCCGTAGACGCTGGGATACCGAGCCACCGTCGATTCGGCCAGGGCAAGCGCCTCGCCGTGGTACTCGTCGCCGATCGTTCGCAGCAGGTTGCTCACGCTGACCGCGATCGCCAGTGTGTCCGGGTGGCCCGACCCGAATCGCCGGGCAGACAGGTCCAGCGTCGTCCGGCCAAGCTCGAGCGCCTCCGCCCGCCGCTCCTTGATCCGCCGACACACGATCGTGTAGCCATTGACGCTCCGCAGGGTGGACAGGTGCTCCGACCCCAGCCCGGTTTGGTCGTCCGTGCCGTAGTCCCACGCGTCCTGGCTCACGTCGAAGGCCTCCTGGAACAGGCCCATCAGCCGAAGGGTCCAGGAAAGGCCGATCCACGCGCCGAGCACGTCCGAGGAGGTGGCATCCGAGCTAGCCGGGCTCATCCGCCGGAAGGCCTCCGCATACAGGTCTCGCGCCACCAGGTAGTCACTGTTGAGGCCATGGTCGAGGGCCAGGCTGGACAGCAGCCGCAGGCTCCGCGAGTCGTCGGGCCCATACGCCTGATCAAACAGGCCCCGGCTCTCCGCATCCAGGACGCGTGCCTCACTGAAACGCCCACGGGCACGCAGGTCGGCCCCGAAGGAGTTGCGAATGGATAGCGTCGTCGGATCGATCTCATCCAGGGTGGTACGGCACCTGGCGAGGGTGTCCTCGGTAGCCTTGTAGGACTCGGAGTAGCGGCCGAGCAGCCGCAGGATGTTCCCCAGGTGACGTTGCGCCCGGAGCACGTCGGTGCTGTCCGGGCCCGAGTCTTTCGTCCACTGCTCGATGAACCGCTCCGTGAGCGCCAGCCCGGATGTGTAGTCCCCGGCCTGGTAGAGGTACCGCATGACATTACGCGCGAGGTCACGAACCGCCGGCTCACGGGACTCTGGCAGCTTTGCCGAGTCCGAGTTGACGTGCGGCAGCAGTTCCGCGAAACGCGACCAGGTCTTCGCGTCGTCGGGATTGTCCGGCGCGGCGGCGGCCAGGATTAGGTGGGCCTCATTCCGGTAACCCGCCCGCTGCCCCTCGGTAAGCTCGTCGCGGAGCAGCGCCTGGATCAGCCGGTGCACCGTCACCGTACTGCCCTGCAGGGTGACGAGCGCGTAGCGGCCAAGCTCGCGGATGGCGCTCGCCATCAGAATCGGATCAGAGATCACCTCGGACACCGGCGTCCCCGTCGGCTGCGCACCGCGGCGGAACACGTTGCGCGGGATCGGCTCGGGACCGAAGAACGCACAGCACCGCAGCAGTTCAAGCGCCTCGGGAAGCCGCTGCTCCACCGCGTCGACCGACAGCTTCCAGGCCGCGGTCATCGAGTAAGGATAGTCCGGCGACTTTCCCTCGGCCATGATCTTGGTGACGTGGTCGTCGAGCAGCCGCAGGTACTCGTCGACCGGCATCCCGGTCTCTGACAGCATGGCACCGGCCTGCTCAAGGGCAAGCGGCAGGTCGCCGAGCTTAGCCGCCAGCCTGCTCGCATTCGCCTCGTTCAGCCCCCGGGGGACCCGCTTGAGCAGGAACTCCGTGCTCTCCTTGCGGATGAACACGTCCATGGGGACGGTATTGATCACGGATTGCCAGCGGTGATTTCTTGACGTGATCAGTACGTCCCCTGGTCCGTCGCGGGGGATCAGGTGGTTGATGTCTTCCGGCTGGTCGGCGTTGTCAAAGATGAGCAGCCAGCGACTGGACGGGTCACCGCGCCGCAGCGCGTCGAGCACCGCTTCGATGGCACCGTCGATTCCCGCGACGCCCGGGGGGTCGAGCTTGAGCCGGTTCGCCAGGTTCGCGAGCGACCCGCGCACCGACGCTAGTTGGTCGGCCGGGATCCACCAGACGAGGTCATAGTCCGACTTGTAGCGGTGCGCGTACTCGATGGCGATCGCGGTCTTGCCGACGCCGCCCAGCCCCTGGACCGCCTGCGGCAGCTTATCGGGATCCCGCTCTGGCAGCACGGCGGTGACCCCGCTCGACGCACCCTCCCGCAGCCGCGCGAGAATATCGACCCGTCCGGTGAAATTCTTATTGCGTGGCGGAACGTCGCCGCCCCAGATTGTCGGGGCACTGGAACGCGGCATCCCTGCATCAGGCACCGTCATGCGTAGATCTTATCCGCGAGTCCATTCTGCTAAAACCGGTCGACAGTAGTCGTCCACCTTAAGATCTTCAAATTCGTAAGCGTCAAAACAGGGCGCCTGGTGGCCGAGCGAAAGGCGTGACTACTGGACCCTAAATACGAGTCAAGCACGACCGTCGCCCACTCGACAACGTCGGCGCAACGATGTAAATCTCAATTAGGCACCGGAACCCCGGCACCCGTACTGTCACGGGCAGGTAGCGCTGACGAGGCCGCCGCCCGTGGTGAGGAGAACCATGAACGATGTTGCCGACGGCCTTCTGCTGGACGTCCGCGAGATCAGCATGACCGATCTGGAGTTCGCCGATGCCGGATCCGCGCTCAGCCGGGCGCTGGAGCGGATTCTCACCGGCAACGATGAATGCAACTTCAACAGCTTCAATTCGAGCATCTGAGACGAGTGGCCTATTAGCTGAAGCGCTGGTTGCGAACAGGATATCGCCCTCCGGTAGCCCGGCGGGGGCCATGTACCGGCACTTCGTCGTGGCGTAACCTATTGTCTGAGTGCCAAGGCGCACGGCTCCCGCATGCCGAATTGGGGAAGGACACGCTCGATGGGCAAGATCGCGGATAATCCGTATCCTGGCTCGCGCGCCTTCCAGCAGGCGGACCAGGCGCGATTCTTCGGACGGCACGCGGACCAGGCCAGGATCACCCAGCTGTGGATGACGAACCGGCTGACCATCGTCACCGGCCCGGTCGCGAGCGGGAAGACATCCGTGCTGCGAGCCGGGGTCTACCCGTTAATGCCGGTGAAGCGGTCAGGCATCCTGCCGCTCGGAACCCCCTTTCATGGCCTGACGTTCCCGTTCGCGGCACTGCCAGACCACAATCCGTTCACGCTCGGGCTGCTGCGGTCCTGGTCACCCGACGACGTGCCGACCCGGCTGGTCGGGCTGAGCATCAGCGATTTCCTGCGTCGCTTCAGCCACAGGGCTGACGGCATCGCCTACGCGGCGATCGATCAACTGGACGACCTCTTCCTCGACGCGCGTCCTACCCCCGGCGCGAAGTGGCGGCAGCGGTTCCTCGCGGAGCTGACCCAGGCCTGCGAGGATCACCCGCGGCTGCACCTGCTGCTGGCCGTCCGCGGCGAGGCCCTCGGCCCGCTGACGGCCGCCGTCGGCGCCGGCGCCCGGCACGCGCTAACGGGGCTGACCATCGAGGGCGCGGCCGAGGCGATCACCAGGGCTGCCGCGGGAGCGGGCAGATCCTTCAGCGACGACGCGGCCGCCACCCTCATCGCCGACCTTTGCACTTCCCACATCGAGGGTGGTACGCCGCTGGTGGCCAGCCACGTCGAGCCGTCGCTCCTCCAGGTCGTCTGCCGACGGCTGTGGGATGACCTGCCTGCTGACCTTACCGAGGTCTCCGCCTGGGCGATCCGCGAGTTCGGCGACGCCCACACCGCGCTCGCCGCCGATTGCGGGCGGATGCTCAGCGCCGTCGCGGCCGAGTACGACATCCCGTCCAGGCAGCTGCGCTCGTGGCTGCTCGATCATTTCGTCACCGACGGCGGCGCTCGCGCGGGCGCTTACGAGGGCGTGCGGACCACGGCGGGGCTGCCGAACGCGGTACCCCGCAGCCTGGTGGACCGGCACCTGCTGACCAGCGAGATCGACGAGTCGGTGCGAAACTACCGGTTGCTGACCAGCAGGCTGATCGAGCCATTGCGGTTCGCGGTCGCTGACCGCCCCGCCGCCCCGGCGGCGGCCGAGTACCTGGCGGCGGGCGAGCGGGATCTGGCGCGCGGAGAACTCGATTTCGCGGGACAGCATGCCGATCGCGCGCTGCGGGCCGCGTCCAGCCGCCGCGAGCGCGCTCAAGCCGAGTCGCTGCTCGGCAACGTGGCCCACCAGCGAGGCAAGCCGTCCGAGGCCCTCCCCCACTACCGGGAAGCGGCGAGCCTGCTGCAGACGGCGGGCGACACCAGCGGCGCGGCGCACCAGTTCGCCGCGATCGGTCAGGTCCTGCTGGCTGAGGGGCACGCGGCCGAAGCCGTGCGCGAACTGCGCGCGGCCGTCGAGCGGGCCCCCAACGACCTTGTGCTGCAGAGCCAGCTCGCCCTCGCGCTCTGGCAGTTCGGCGACGGCCGCGCGGCGGTCGCGATTCTGAGCTGGGTCCTGACGATGGACGGCGGCTATGCCGAGGCCCGCCGGACGCGCGGCGAGATCCTGGCCGACCTCGGCGACGCCCGGGGCGCGATGCTCGATCTCGATCGTGCCCTCCCCGGACTTCCGTCCCTCCGAGCGGCCCGGGGACTCGCCCTGGCCGGGCTCGGTGACTACTCGGCCGCGGCCGAGGAGATCAGCGGGGCCGTCGCTGACGGCCTCCGCAACGGTCCCGTCCTGCTTTACGCGGCCCGCACATTTGACCTCACCGGAGACAAGGTCTCCGCGCGGGAGATGGCCAGGGAAGCCATCGATGCCACTGACCCCCCGCTCTTCCCGGCACACAAGGACCTGGCCAGGAAACTGGCCGGTCACCAGCGTGGATTCAGCAAGCCCTAACCCGAACGCTCCTGAACTCCCGTCGGCCGGTCGCCGAGCGCGACCCGGGCGGTTTCCCTGAATTCCTCCAGGCACCGGTCAAATTTCGTGAAGTCCGGGGAAACCAGTGACGCGCCATGCACCCTATTCTTGATGTCCGCTAGCGTGGCGGCAAGCAGCCCGGCCTCGATAGCGAGCGAATTCGCCGCGGATTCGGCCGCGGGCACCATGAACCACACCTCGTCGGCCTGATCGGTGATGTCAGCGGCGGATTTGCGGATCTGCTGGGCATTGGCGGCCAGATCAGATCCGTGGGAGTCATAGGTATTCTGCACGAGGACGCGGAAGTCGCGGGCCAGCCGCAGGAGCTTGACGCATTCTCCGCGTTTTTCCCGCGCCAGCCGCAGTCGCTCCCTCGCGAGCCGCTCCGCTTCCGCCCGCTTGTCATGTCCGGCCTCCCGGATCCATCCGATGACCAGCGGTATAGCTCCGGCCACGACGGGCGAAACGGTGCTGATGACAGCCAGTGTGAGCGGAACGTCAGCCATGCTCCATTGTCGCCTACATTTTCTTCTGGGAAGAGAAGAAATGCCTGCCGCGGGCTTGGCGGCCCGCGGCGGGCGACGGCCGCCTATCGGCCGGGATTACCCTGTGGGTGCCATAATCGACACCCACAGGGTAGCGGGCGGTCCCCGCCTGCCAGTGGACCCCGGCCAGCATGGAGTTGACGAGGTAGCCGCGTGCCGAGCCGCGGGCGTGTTGTGGGGACTCTGCGCGGATCTTGAGGATCGAGGCTGGTGCCTGCGCCATCTTCGTTTCCTCGCTTCCTGCGTTTCCGCAGGATGCGAGGGCTTACGCAAGCAGTCGAAAAAACCAGTGGGCGCAGGAGGTTTCGAACCACCGACCTTCCGCTTGTAAGAAGGCTTATCGCCCGTTGAGCCGTCCGGGACTGCGAGCTGCGCCAGCCCTTCCTGCCTGCATAATGGCTAGTCAGGGATAACAAAACGATTCTAGCAGCGGTGCCGCCATATGCCACCTAGTGCCGTATTTTCCGTGGGTTCCTTGTGGGGGGCTGACCCTCAAGACCCGGACTTGTGGGGATTCTGTGGGGACGCAGACCTCTCAGTTCAAGGCGTTCCGGAATCGCGCGGCCTCTGAGGCCGCCTGCCTGACCGGCGCGCAAGGACGGGTTACCAAGAACTGAACAAAAGATACATATCGGCGGATCTGGGGCGCGCCCGCCCCGGCCAGGCCTGCAGAGAGTGAGCACAGCGGAGTTGCTAGCCCGCGGGCGCGGATAGGTATCCCGGGAATCCAGGCGCGGTCCACCCGCCGGGCGTACTCTAGGTCACATGAGCTCCCCGATCCGGGGATTTCTCACCAGTTTTCGAGTTCAAGTCCAAATGCAGGGAAATCTCACCGGTTTCCAGGTTCAAGTCCTCGGACACATAATTTCCCCATAATCCTTGGTTTTCGGGCATGGAAGATTGCCACCTCAGCGCAGGCTTCCGCCCGCGCCGGGCGTCCGGCGCTTCCCTGCTTCCTCCTTTCACTGATTGAGCTCCGGGCCTTGGTCAGCCCGCTTTCAGGGTGATGGTCTGTGCGGCCGCGCCGGTTCCTGCGCGCAGGGTGTCGGCGGCCGGGTCGTAGGCCAGGGTGATCTGCTAGTCGCGCAGGTAGCCGATCACATCCTCGGCCGGCTGGTGGCGGATGTCGGGACCGCGGCGCGTGCGCCGGCGCCGGGGTTGCGCGGCTGTTGTGGTCAGCAGGTGCAGGGCGGGCAGGTGCGCCGGCGAGCAGCTCACAGTGGTACGGGGGGGTTGGCGGTGATCCCGTAGTCGTCGCCTGCCGCGCCGACTAGCAGCCCGAGCGCGGCGGTCACCGCTGCCCGCTGCGGGGGCGCGAGCCGCGCCATGATCCGGGCCAGCTCATGCCGCCGCCACGCGTCGGCGGCCGCCACCAGGTCCCGGCCGCTGGCGGTCAGCTCGAGCGTCACCACGCCGCGGTGCTGCGGATTGGTGCCGCGGGCCACGTGCCCGGCGGCGACCATCCGGTCGGCCAGCCGGGTGACGGTCGACGGGTCCAGGCCGAGCGCCCGGGCGGCCCGCCCGGATGGCGTCGGCCCCAGGTCGGCGAGCACGGCCAGCAGCCGAAACTGCGGCAAGGTCACCGCGGAGTCCAGGATGTCCAGGCTCCGCAGCGCCACCCCGGCCAGCACCCGCGTCGCGGCCTGCAGCGCCTCCGCTGTCCCGGGCGCGAGCGCGGGGCCGTCCTTATCCTCTGCCGATGGCATCGCAGCGAGCCTTCCGCCTTGTGGTCTCTCCATGTGAAAACTATTGTATGAGGCAATACTTGCATCACGCCAGGCATGGTTGGTTCCGTGGCAGGCGGCCGTCCGGCTGCCACGAAGGCCCTGGACATCGGCTCATATCGGTGATGCATGATACAAGTATTGTATGATGCAATCATTGGCTGATGCACACGAGCGGGCGGTCGGGTGGCACGGGAACCGAAAGCAGACCCCGCTGCCGTGGACGCGGTGCTGGCGGTGAGCCGGTCTGCGGTCGCGGCCGCGATGAGGGCGCCGGGTGCGGCGGCCGAGGAGGCCGCGGCCGAGCATTGCCGCGCGCCCGGGGTGCTGGCGTCACGCGGCCCGTGCCGAGTCCCGCTGGCCCGTGCTCGCGCGCAGGAGCGGCCATGACGATCGCCCAGGCGGGCAGGCCGGCGCTCGCGCGGGCCGCGGCGTGGCTGCGAGCCGGCCGGGGGGGCATGTTCCTCCTCGCGCTGCTCGTGGGCGCCGGGGCGGGGCTCGGCGCGGTGGCGTTCCGCTACCTGGTCTACTTCTTCACCTGGCTGGCGACCGGGCACAGCCAGTTCGGGCAGGACGGCTACGTCGGCAGCAGCCACCTGCCGTGGCTCGGCCTCGGATTCTTCGTGCTCATCCCGGCCATCGGCGGCCTGCTCTACGGGCCGCTGATCTACCACTGGGCGCGGGAGGCCCGCGGGCACGGGGTGCCCGAGGTGATGGTCGCGGTCGCCGACAACGGCGGCCGGATCCGCTGGCAGGTCGCCGTGGTCAAGTCCCTGGCCTCGGCGATATGCATCGGGTCGGGCGGCTCGGTCGGCCGCGAGGGGCCGATCGTGCAGATCGGCTCGGCGCTGGCCTCCAGCGTCGGCCAGTGGGTGCGGCTGCCGGAGAACCGGCTGCGGATCATGGTCGCCTGCGGCGCCGCGGGCGGCATCTCCGCGACGTTCAACGCCCCGATCACCGGCGTGTTCTTCGGGGTCGAGATCATCCTCCGCGAGTTCGCCGTCGACGCCC
>Ga0302314_10022205_pt1 | contig 10414 bp, 10 predicted proteins | sample III_Palsa_N2_3_FD_200533 | JGI IMG/M metagenome (GOLD analysis project Ga0302314, IMG submission 200533) | Peat permafrost microbial communities from Stordalen Mire near Abisko, Sweden - III_Palsa_N2_3 | ecosystem: Environmental > Terrestrial > Soil > Palsa > Peat permafrost | place: Sweden... | reverse complement strand
TGGTTCAGTCGTACCGGGCCGTGTGGGACGACGACATCGCCGCCGCCGGCACCAGCCGCGTGACGTGGGAAATCGAGCCCGTCGGCGACTCCTGCCGGCTCACCGTCACGCACGACCAGCTGCGCGAGAACACCGACCAGCACGTGTACGGCGGGTGGCCGATGATCCTGTCCGGCTTGAAGACCTGGCTGGAGACCGGCCAGGAACTGACCACCCCCGGCTCTCTCATCTACCGGAACACGACGTGACCGCGCTCGACGCATCGTCCCGCCACCCGGCGGCAGAGCCCGCACCGCGAAGGAGCACCCGATGACCGCTACCCCGACCCACATCACCGGTATCCGCACGGTCAGTATCCCGGTCGACGACCAGGACGCTGCCCTGCGCTTCTACCGCGGCACCCTCGGCTTCACCGTCCTGCGCGACAACCCGACCCCCAACGGCGGCCGGTGGATCGAACTCGCGCCCGGCGGCGACAATGCCATCGTCACCCTTGAACCCGCGGCAAAGGAGGTCACGCGGGGAGCCATCGGCATCCGATTCACCACCGACGACGCCGAGGCTGCGCACGCCGCGCTCGTAGCCGCCGGCGTGGACGTCGACGAGATCCTGCGCTGGCCCGGTGTGCCCGCCATGTTCGCCTTCCGCGACCCCGAGGGCAACGCGTTCTCCATCACCGAAACCGGATAGCGGTACTGTCTGCCTCATGTGCGATGATCACGAGCACTCGGCGGCGGAGGCGGCGTGGTCGGCGCCCCGCGCTGCCGAGGGACCGGCCGTTGACCCGGTGACGCTGCCCGAGGTCGACGAGGTCACGGTCACCACGATGGTCGACAACACCTTCGATGCCCTGCTTGCCCCGGCCGCCGGCGTCACCCGGGTGCCGATGGGGGCCGGGCGTGTCGCCGCACCGCAGTTCGCCGGCGGCGAGACGGTCGCGGGCCTGCGCGCCGAGCACGGCTTCTCCGCTCTGGTCAGCGTCCGCGGCGGGAACACGAGCAGCACGCTGCTGTTCGACACCGGCGCCTCGCCGGACGCGCTGGCGGTGAACGCCGAGCGCCTCGGTACCGACGTGGGCAGTCTGCAGGGCGTCGTGCTGAGTCACGGGCACTTCGACCACGCGGGCGGCTTCGACGGCCTGGCCCGGCTCCGCGGCCGGTCCGGCCTGCCGCTGACGGTCCATCCCGCGGTCTGGACCCGCAGGCGCCTGGAGCTGCCGGGCGGCCGGAACCTGGAGATGCCCACCCTGTCGCGGGGCGCCCTGGAAGGGGAAGGGTTCGCAGTGATCGAGCGCCGGCAGCCGTCGCTGCTGGCCGGCGGCATCCTGATCACCGGCGAGGTGGACCGCGTCACCGAGTTCGAGCACGGCATGCCGCCGCAGCACCAGGCCTGGGACGGGCACAACTGGCGGCACGACCCAGCCGTCATCGACGACCAGGCGCTGGTGATCAGCGTGCGCGGCCGGGGACTGGTCGTCATCACCGGGTGCGGCCACGCCGGGGTGGTGAACATCATCCGCCACGCCATGCGACTGACCGGCGTCAGCCGGCTGCTCGCCGTCATCGGCGGCTTCCACCTCAGCGGCCCCGCGTTCGAGCCGGTCATCGCCCCGACCGCCGCCGCCCTCACCGAACTGGCCCCCGAGCTGATCGTCCCCGGTCACTGCACCGGATGGCGTGCCCAGCACACCCTGGCCGCCCTGCTGCCCGACGCCTGGGTACAGACCAGCGTCGGAACCACCTACACGCTCAGCGCCTAGACAAGCGGTCCGATGCCGGGCACTGTGTGCCTGTGGCCCGGCCGGCCGGCCAGCGGGGCGTGGTTGCGGTCTATGGCCGGGCCGGGAGCTGATCGGAGGACCAGAGCATGAATACGCCTGGCTACGTCGCCGCTGTGGTGGCCAAGGCTGAGGCGGGCGGCATTCACGGCGCTGAGCTGGCCGCCTTGCGCCGGCGCCTGCGCCAGCTGGGGGAGCAGGACGCGGGGCTGCTGCCGAGCGCGGCCCTGGAGCCGCTCGCCGACCTGCCGTGCGTGGACGAGCTGCCCCAACCGTCACCCGGTCAGGCCCGTGACGTGCTCGACCGGCTCGTGATCGTCAAGCTCAACGGCGGGCTGGGGACGAGCATGGGCCTGTCGGGCCCGAAGTCGCTGCTGGAGATCAAGCCGGGCGTGAGCTTCCTCGATGTCCTGGCCCGGCAGGTGCTGGCACTGCGGGAGCGGCACCGGGTCCGGCTGCCGCTCGTGCTGATGAATTCCGCGCTCACCCGAGACGCCTGCCTGGCGGCGCTGCGCCGCTACGGGGACCTGAGCGTGCCGGGCGTGCCACCGGACTTTCTCCAGGGCCGCGAGCCCAAGATCCGTGCCGCCGACTTCCAGCCGGTGCGCTGGCCGGCCGACCCGGAGCTGGAATGGTGCCCGCCCGGGCACGGTGACATCTACCCCGCACTAGCGGAGTCCGGCACGCTGGACGCCCTGCTCGGCGCCGGGCTGCGTTACGCCTTCGTCTCCAACTCCGACAACCTGGGCGCGCTCGCCGACGTCCGGATCGCCGCCTGGCTGGCCGCGGAGCAGGTGCCGTTCGCGCTGGAGGCGGTGCGCGGCACGCCGGCCGACCGTAAGGGCGGTCATCTCGCCTGCTACCAGGACCGGCTGGTGCTGCGGGAGACGGCCCAGGTGCCCGACGGCGACGCCTCGTTCACCGACTTCGAACGCTGGCGCTGGTACAACACCAACAACATCTGGGTCGACTTGCGCGCCCTCCAGAACCTGCGGGCCGCCGACCCGGCGGCGCCGGACCTGCCGCTGATCGTCAACCGCAAGACCGTAGACCCGCTCGACCCGGAAAGCACACCGGTGATCCAGCTCGAGTCGGCGATGGGCGCGGCGATCGGTTCGATCCCCGGCGCCCGGGCGGTCTGCGTCCCCCGCTCGCGGTTCGCCCCGGTTAAGAGCACCGACGATCTGCTCCTCGTGCGCTCCGACGCCTACCAGCTCACCCGCGACGGGCAGATGAGAGCCGCCTTCGACGGCCAGGAGCCCGTGGTCACACTGGATGAGGACTATTACAGACTGCTGCCCGATTTCGAGCGGCGGTTTCCCGCCGGGCCGCCGTCGCTGCGCGGCTGCCGCCAGTTCGTGGTCGACGGCGACGTCACCTTCGGCGCGGACGTGGTAGCCGTAGGCGAGGCTCGGGTAACCGGCCCGCGGCACGTTCCGGACGGGGAAGTGCTCGGCCACTGAAACGCTGCCAGTCACCCCGCATCCTGCCGCCGCCCGCGCAAGTACCCGGTCTGGTCAGCCCCGCGGGCTGCCTTCCTGAGCCGGGATCTGGGCTGGGGCCGGCGGCCCAGAGGGTGGGACGCGGTCCGGATCGGTCTGGCTGGCGACGGGCGGGTAATCCGCGGCGATGGCGGCGAAGTCCTGGATGAGCTGGCTGCGCCGGGTGGCGTCCCAGGCCAGGCACACCTGGTTGGGCGGGATGTCGCTGACGTGGCTGTAGGCGATGCCGGGGCGGGTGTAGAAGGCCGCGGTCGACAGCGGCAGCAAGACGATGCCTTGACCTGCGGCCACGTGCTCGAGTTTTTCCTCGACGGTGCGGAAGACAGGCGTGCCGCGGCGCCGCCGGGCCCGCATTTCGGTGGCGATGTCACGCCATTCGGGTACGGCGTCGGGGTCTTGGAGGAGATGCTCATCGGCGAGGTCGGCGATGGTGATCGTGCGCTTCCCGGCCAGCCGGTGGCCGGCCGGGAGCACGGCTACCCGCGGTTCGGCCAGCAGCGCCTGGATCCGCAGGCCGCTCTGGTCGACGGGCAGGCGAACGTAGCTGACGTCGGCCCGGCCATCGTGCAGCACAGCGGTCTGGTCGTCGTAGCCGGTACGCAGCACGCTCACGGTCAGCTGCGGGTGACGGCCGGCCAGGGCACGAACGGCGTCGGTCACGATGAGGCCGGGCATGAACCCGATCGTGAACGAGCTCGTGCCGCGGGCCGCGCGGGCCACCCGCCGGCGCAGTCCGTCCGCACTGGCCAGCAGCGGTCCGGCGTCGGCCAGCAGCTGCCGGCCGGCCGGGGTCAGCTCGGTCGCCCGCTTGTCCCGCACGAACAGCTGCGCTTTCAGCTCGTCCTCCAGCGCCCTGATCTGGCGGGACAGCACCGGCTGCGCGATGTGCAGGGCCTCGGCGGCCCGGCCGAAGTGCAGCTGCTCCGCGACGGCGACGAAATAGCGGAGCTTGCGGAGGTCGACGTCAGCCATGGACTCCTCCCATCCCTGATGCCCCCAGGGTATGACAGGCGCGCCAGCAGGTCTTGGACGGAAGGCACCCCGGCACCGCACTGTAGAAGGGCGCGAGAACACGGGAATGCACCTTCGCGCTTCAGCCGCGGCCGCAGGTCGCTGGCGTGGCGAAAGGGAGAGATCATGGCGAAAGAACTGCTGATAAAGGGCGGTTACGTGGTGACCGTCGACCCGGACCTGGGTGACCTGCCAGCGGGCGACGTCCTCGTGGCGGACGGCCTCATCACTGCCGTCGGCCCCGATCTAGAACCCACGACCACAGACGCTGAGGTGATCGAAGCGGCGGGCCGCCTCGTGATCCCCGGCCTGGTGGACACTCATCGTCATGTGTGGCAGGGCGCCATCGGCGGCTACACGCCGCAGATCACCGGGGCCGGGTACGGGCCCGCCGTGCTGACCGGCATCTCGCGCAAGCACTCTCCCGAAGACGTGTACGCGGGCACACTGTGGGGCGCCCTGCAAGCCCTGGACGCGGGCATCACCACGATCGCCGACTGGGCGCACAACGACCAGTCCCCGGCGCACGCCGACGCGGACCTGCGCGGCCTGCGGGACTCAGGGATCCGCGGCTACTTCCTCTACGGCGGACCCGGTCCGGCGACCGACGATCCCAACCCGCCGCACCCGGCGGACGCCCGCCGCATGCGCGATCAGTACTTCGCTTCCGGTCCGTACGGGCGGCTGCGGATGGGCATGGCGCTACGCGGGCCTAGTTTCACCAGCGCCGAGCGCAACGCCGAAGACTACGCGTTCGCCCGCGACCTGGGGCTCCCGATCTCGGTGCACGTGGGCATGGCGGGCACCGCCGGCGCGGTCACGACCCTGCAGCGCTACGGCCTGCTCGGAGCTGACGTCAACTACGTGCACGGCAACATGCTCACCGATCGGGAATTCGACCTCATCGCCGAAACCCGGGGCACGGTGACCATCACGCCGTCCACGGACATGCTGATGCAGTTCGGCACCTTTCCCGCCACCGGACCGGCCCTCAGCCGCGGAATCGTCTCCGGCTTCGGCATCGACACCATCTGCAGCGCCGGCAACGACCTGTTCTCCGAGATGCGCCTGGCACTGGCGGCAGAACGGTCCCGGGCCAACGCGCCGGCCCTGGCCAGCGGCAAGCAGGTCCCGACGGTGGACCTGCACCAGCGGGACATGCTGCGCCTGGCCACCATCGACGGAGCCCGAGTGTGGCACCTGGAGGACGAGATCGGCACCCTCACGCCCGGCAAACAGGCCGATATCGCGGTCATCGACATGCGGTCCCCGCACCTCGACGGGTTCGGCGACGCGGTCGCCGTCATGGTCCTCGGAGCCGGCCCCGCCGACGTGGAGACGGTGATCGTGGGCGGTGACGTCGTCAAGCGCGACGGCAGGCTTGCCGGCGACCACGTCGAGCACGCCCGCGAACTGATGCACGCCACCCGGCAGCACCTGCGCGCCTAACCAACCGGATCCCGGCCGGAAGCACGCCAGCCAGAGAGCGGCGGCCGCTTTCTGCCCGAAGGGAATTGCTGATGTCACGCGTACTCATCACCGGCTCGACGGAGGGCCTGGGACTGATGGCGGCCAGGCTGCTGGCCGAAGACGGACACTCGGTCACGCTGCATGCCCGCAGCGCGGCCAGGGCCGAGGACGCACGGGCGGCCCTGCCCGCGGCCAGGGCCGTCGTCGTCGGCGACCTGAGCAGTATCGCGGGCATGCGGCAGGTCGCCGAGCAGGCCAACGCGGGCGCCCCGTACGACGCGGTCATTCACAATGCCGGCGTCGGTTACCGGGAGCCGCGGCCCATCCGCACCGATGACGGACTGGAGCACGTCTTCGCGATCAACGTGCTTGCCCCGTACCTGCTGACCGGCCTGATCGAGCGGCCCGGGCGGCTGGTCTACCTCAGCTCGGGCATGCATCGCGGCGGGGATCCCGGCCTGGCCGATCCGCAGTGGGAACACCGTCGCTGGAACGGCTCGCAGGCGTACTCCGACAGCAAGCTGTTCGACGTCGTCCTCGCCTTCGCCGTCGCGCGGCTGTGGACCGGGGTCCGGTCGAACGCGCTTGAGCCCGGCTGGGTGCCGACCAAAATGGGCGGCCCCGGCGCACCCGATGACATGTCGCTCGCGCCGGTGACCCAGGCATGGCTGGCCGTCAGCCCGGATCCTGACGCACAGGTGACGGGCCGCTACTTCTATCACCAGAAGCCCCGCACGGCACACCCGGCCGCCCGCGATGTCAAAGTCCAGGACCAACTGCTCAGCTATTGCGCCGCGCTGACCGGCGTGACCCTGTCACTCTCCTGAACCAGCCCGCGGCCCGGGCTTTCTGGTGGTCGGGGCTGGTAGCCGTACCCGCTGGTCACTGTCCAGCCCAAGTGGCGCCGGTGGCCCGCACCTGGCCGGCTCACGCGGTGGCGAAGACCCCTTCCCGGGGGAAGGCCCCGGCTGCCAGGGCGGCCCCCGTCAGGGCCTTGCCGATCCGCACGACATCCCCGGTGCGCCGCTCGCCCAGCGAGTCCCAGGGCGGCGCGGCCAGCCGGTCGGTGTGCTCTTCGACCTGGACGCGCAGGGCCTGTCCCTCCGGGGTCAGCGCACCCTGGCCGTCGAGCAGGCCGCGGTCCGCGAGACCGCGCACGGCGCTGTCCCACTCGTCCTGGCTCCAGCCGCGGCTGGCCCGGGCGAACTCCGGGAGGAACCCTTTCCCGGTCGCGGTATGGGTGATCAGCGCCTCGATGCCGTTCAGTCCCGCGCCGGCCAGCGCGCCCGTGTGACCGTCGCCGCGGTACTCGCGCAGCAGCGTCACCGCATGCCACATCACCAGGTGCGGGGCGTCGGGCCAGTCAAGGTCGGCGTGCCCGGCGTACAGCGGGCGGCCCTCGGGACGGCAGGCGCCGACCGCATCGCGCAGCAGCGCGGCCACCGTGACCATGTCGGCCGAGGCGATGACATCCGGGCCGAGCAGCCGGGTCAGCGCGGCGTCGGCCGCGGCGAAGCGGGCGCCGATGACGACCTCCGGGCTGGCCAGCTCCCAGGCACCGGGAATGGACCGGGCCACCAGGCCCGGGCTGAAGTTGTAGAAGGTCGCGGTGACCACGCCGCCGCCGACCGCCCCCATCGGGGCCGCGCGGCCCGCGAAATAGCACATCCGCCCGGCCCGCAGGCCGACGCTGGTGAGCTGCTGGTCGAGCTCGGGGACGAAGTAGATCAGCGCGTGCAGGGAGTTGGTGGCATTGTGCGCGCTCCGGGCAAGAGAGTAGGCCATGCCTGCACCATAACGGGGTGGCCTGCTCCTGGGCGGGCGGGGCGTCGCGCCACTGCTGCCACGAGGGTGACGGGAGCGACGCGGTCCGGGGCGCGGCGAATTAAGCGGGTCCCGGTGCGTCCGTCGCGGGCAGCACGCTGAGAATGCGGGCGATGTGTTCCGTGACGTCGCCGGTGTTGTCGATGACGAGCCGGCCGGCCAGCTCCGGCGGCCATGGCTCGTAGTGGCGCCGCTGTACCTGCTCCCAGGTGGGCTGGACGTGCCCGGGCATCTCCGGGCCGCGCGATTCCACCCGGCGGCGGTGCTCGGCGGCGTCGCTGACCTGCACCTCCACGAACCGCAGGGTCGCGCTGGTGCGGGCCGCGAGGGCGACCCATCCGGCCCGGGCCGCGGCCACCCCGTTCACCGCGTCGGCGACCACCGCCCGTCCGGCGGTGAGCTGGTCGGCGGCGACCTGCTCGGCCACGACGTACCCCACCGGGTTGTCCTGGAACGGGGTCAGCGTCGCGGCGATGGCCGACTCGATGCTGTCGATGCGCAGGTACGTCGCGCCGATCGCGTCGGCTGTCCCGCGAGCCAGAACGGATTTTCCGGAGCCGGGAAGCCCGGCGAACACCACCAGAAGTGCCACCACCGCAGGTTAGCGGAAGGTCAGGGGCGGGCGATATTACCCGCGAGCGGATCGTCCGTCGGGGATGGCGCGCGCGGGGCGAGCGCGCCGGCGACGGCGAAGGCGGCAATGAACAGGGCGGCCAGCAGCCACAGGGCGCGCAGCAGGCCGGCCGACTGGGCGAGGGCGCCGATGGCGGGCGGCCCGGCCAGGTTGGCGAAGTAGCCGATAGAGGAGACGACGCTGATCCGGGCGACCGGGTCGGGTCCGCTTTGCGCCGCCGCGGAGGTGCCGAGGGGAAAGCCCAGGGAGACGCCGACCGCCCACAGCACCACGCCGAGCAGCACCAGCCAGCGGTTCCCGGCCAGGATGAACAAGATGATGCCGATGACGCCGAGGGCGGTGGTGAGCCGGATCGCCAGGACGCGCCCGAGGCGGTCCACCACGGGGCCCCCGAAGATCCTGCTCAGCCCCTCGGAGACGGCGAACGCGGTGAAGAACAGCGCCGCGACCGCCGCGCTCTGCCCGTGATCGCTGTGCACCGCCAGGGTCAGCCAGCTGTTGGCCGAGCCCTCGCCCAGCTCGACCCCGAGCATGACCAGGCCGATGAGCAGCAGCCGCCAGTCCGTCCAGCCGCGGAGCCACTGGCGCAGCCGCGCTCCCCGGTCCTGCCGCGCCTTCCGGTCCTGCTCCGGCTGCCCGGCCGGCTCGGGCCGGCCAGGCGGGATGCCCGGTGCCACCGCCAGGACCGCCGCCGCGACGAAGACGGCCTCGCCGATGAGCTGCGCCGCGGGAGTGACGCCGAGGGCCGCGCAGGCCGCGCCGATCCCCGACCCGGCGGCCGCGCCGATCGACCAGGCGGCATGCATGCGCGGCATCAGGGTGCGCCCGGCCGACCGCTCGACGCCCGCGCCCTCGACGTTGAGCAGCACGTCCAGCAGCCCGACACCCGTCCCGGTGATCACGAAGGCGGCCGCCAGCAGCGGAATCGAGCGGGCGATGAGCGCGACGCCCATCACGCTCATCGCGGCGGCGACCAGCAGGCCCGCTCCCGCGACGGCCCGGCGGCCGCCCAGCCAGTGCCTGACCGCGGTCGAGGCGAGCAGCCCGAGGAGTGCGCCGACGGTCACCCCGGCCAGCAGCAGCCCGATGGTGGCCGTGCCGACGTTCAGCTCCGTCTTGATCGACGGCAGCCGCGGGCCCCAGGCCGAGATGGTGATCCCGCCGAGCGCGAACGCCGCGGTGACCGCCCAGCGCCAGCGGGCCAGCGCACGGCCGTCAGCTGCGGACCGGTGAAAACGGCGCACAGTGCCCTCCGCTAGAAAAACCTTCCAGTGGAAAGTATCACGGCGCCGGGTCAGGGCCCCGGGGGAGCAGCCGTTCGAGGATCGACAGCACGCGGCCTACATCCACCACGTCGGGGTCGAGCAGCCACTGGATCTGCAGGCCGTCGGACGCGGCGATGACCAGCGCGGCCGCATCCAGCGGGTCGATGCCCGCCGCGACAGTCCCCGCCCGTTGCCCGGCCTCGATCCGCGCGGCGAGATCCTCCCGCAGTGCCCGGAACCGCTCGCGCACGTAGTCCCTGGTCACGGCGTGCTGCTCCTGCAGCGCGTCGGTGGTCAGCGTCGCGTACAGCTCCACCAGCCCGGGGATCGACCGGTTCTGCTCGGCGGCGTTGATGATCACGCCGACGGCGGACGCGGCGGCCACGGGAACGTCATCGGCCGCACGGGCCTCGTGCGTCCGGTACGCCTCCACCAGCAGCTCGTCCCGCGACGAGAAGTAATGGCGCAGCGCGGTGTGGGAGACCCCGATCGCCTCGCCCACCGTCCGCAGCGATGTCCGGTCCCCGCCGCGCTGGGCGAGCAGGGCGACCACGCTGTCGATGATCTGCTGCCGGCGCCGCACGCCCTTCGGGTACGAACGGTGCCCGGGCTTGCCCCCGGCGGCCTCCTGCGTCACCTCGCCATCGTAGAAGCCGTCCCCGGCCACGGACGTGAGACACCTCACCGGAGGACCGGCCAGTTGACGCGCTTCGATCCGCGCGGATAGCGTCCAAGTGCGTGACGGCGCACGGAAGCTGGTGGGAATCCAGCACGGTCGCGCCACTGTGAGCCAGCCGCGGCAGCGGGCTGGCGGAGTCAGGTACTGCTCCGTCACGACGCCCGTCTAAGTAAGGACGCTCGATCCTGAAGGAGGCTCACGCCATCGTGATCGCCCTGCTGTCCACCTCGGACACCGACCTGCTGTCGGCCC
>Ga0302314_10022204_pt1 | contig 10414 bp, 11 predicted proteins | sample III_Palsa_N2_3_FD_200533 | JGI IMG/M metagenome (GOLD analysis project Ga0302314, IMG submission 200533) | Peat permafrost microbial communities from Stordalen Mire near Abisko, Sweden - III_Palsa_N2_3 | ecosystem: Environmental > Terrestrial > Soil > Palsa > Peat permafrost | place: Sweden... | reverse complement strand
GGCGGCCGTAGAGCTTGGACAGCATCGCCCCGGCCACGTTGAACCGCTCGGTCATGGTCGAGCCCATCTCGGCGTTGAGCTGCATCGACTCCCGGCTCAGCCGCTGCAGCCGCCGCCCGATCCGGCGGGCGGGGTAGATGAACAGCGGGATCAGCACCAGCGCGAGGAGGCTGACCTGCCAGGACAGGTAGAACAGGGTGATCAGGATGACGATCACCGACAGCACGTTAGACAGCACCGACGACAGCGTGCCGACGATCGCCTGCTGCGCGCCGACGACGTCCCCGTCGAGCCGGCTGACCAGCGACCCGGTCTGGGCGCGGGTGAAGAACGCCAGCGGCTGACGCTGCACGTGGTCGAAGACCTGGGTGCGCAGGTCGTAGATGAGACCCTCGCCGATCCGCGAGGAGTACCACCGGTTGACCACCCCGAGGAACGCGTCGAAGACCGCGACCGCCGCCACCGTCACCCCGACCACCACGACGACGCCCTCGTCCTTGGTGACGATGCCACCGTCGATCAGCTCGCGCAGCAGCAGCGGGTTGACGACCGTAATGCAGGCGTCGAGCGCCGTCGCGATCAGGAAGATCGTCAGCTGAACCCGGTAGGGACGGGCGTAGCCGGCGATCCGCCTGATCGTGCCCGGCTTCAGCTTCTGCTTGGTGACGGACGGGTCCATCCGGAACCCGCGCGCCATCATCATGCCGGGACCATGCACCATTCCTGCGAGCTTAGTGCGGCCGGCGAGCAGTTACCGCCCGGACTTTCGGCCTAGGGCATAAGGCGGCGCCTACTTGGCGACCGCGGCTCGTTTGGGAGCGCCACCCCTGCTCCGGAGGGTGACGCCCATCTCGGTGAGGATCCGGTGGATGAACCCGTAGGAGCGGCCGGTCGAGGAAGCCAGCGACCGGATCGACTCCCCCGCCTCGTACCGTCCGGCCAGGCTGCTCGCGAGCTTGCTGCGGTCCGGCCCGGTCACCCGGGCGCCTCGTCTGAGGTTCTCGGCCATGTTTACCTCCCGTAAGGTACACGACTCATTGCGTTACATCCCCTATGCGCAATGATCACCTATCGGGGCGGTGTTGACCACCCGCATTGATCGAGATAGTTAAAGGGAAATTGTTAAGCGCGGTTCGGCCCGGGGCGGTCTAGCGCGGGGCGGTCAAGCGAGCGCGACAAGATCCGCGAAATCAGCCGACCAGGTGTCCTCGGTCCCCTCGGGCAGCACAATCACCCGTTCCGGTGAGAGCGCGTCGACCGCTCCCTCATCGTGGGTAACAAGGACAATGGCGCCGCGGAAGCCCGCCAGGGCCGCCAGGATCTCTTCCCGGCTGGCGGGGTCGAGGTTGTTGGTGGGCTCGTCGAGCAGCAGCACATTCGCGCCCGAGACGACCAGAAGCGCCAGCGCGAGCCTGGTCTTCTCGCCGCCGGAAAGCACGCCGACCGGTTTATCGACGTCGTCGCCCGAGAACAGGAATGAGCCGAGGACTTTCCGCTGCTCGGTGTCGGTGAGCTCCGGCGCGGCGGTGCGCATGTTCTCGATTAGCGACCGCTCGGTGTCGAGCGTCTCGTGCTCCTGCGCGTAATAGCCGAGCCTTAGGCCGTGACCGGGAATGACCTCGCCGGTGTCCGGCTTCTCGACCCCGGCCAGCATGCGCAGCAGGGTGGTCTTGCCCGCGCCGTTGAGGCCGAGCACCACGACCCGGGAGCCGCGGTCGATGGCCAGGTCGACGTCGGTGAACACCTCGAGGGACCCGTACGACTTCGACAGCCCGGTCGCGGTCAGCGGCGTCCGGCCGCACGGGGCGGGCTCGGGGAAGCGCAGCTTGGCCACCCGGTCGGATTGCCGCTCGTCCGCCAGCCCGTCGAGCAGCCGGTCGGCCCGGCGCGCCATGTTCTGCGCGGCCTTGGCCTTGGTCGCCTTGGCCCCGAGCTTGGCCGCCTGCAACTGCAGCGCCGAGGCCTGCTTCTCGGCGTTGGCCCGCTCCCGCTTGCGGCGCCGCTCGTCGGTCTCGCGCTGGAGCTGGTAGGCCTTCCAGCCGACGTTGTAGATGTCGAGCACCGACCGGTTGGCGTCGAGGTAGAAGACCTTGTTGACGACCTGCTCGACCAGGTCGACGTCGTGGCTGATCACTAGCAGCCCGCCCCGGTAGGTCTTCAGGTGGTCGCGCAGCCAGGTGATCGAGTCGGCGTCCAGGTGGTTGGTCGGTTCGTCGAGCAGCAGCGTCTGGGAGTCGCCGAACAGGATGCGGGTGAGCTCGACCCGGCGCCGCTGGCCGCCGGAGAGCGTGTGCAGCGGCTGGTGCAGCACCCGGTCGGGCAGCCCGAGGCTGGCCGCCATCGACGCCGCCTCGGACTCGGCCGCGTAGCCGCCGAGGACGGCCAGCCGGTCGCTGAGGTTGCCGTACCGCCTGATCGCCTTCTCGGCCGTCGCCGGGTCCGGGTCGGACATCAGCGCCTCGGCCTTGCGCATGCCGTTGCGCACCTCGTCGAGGCCGCGGGCGGACAGGATCCGGTCGAGCGCGAGCACGTCGAGATCGCCGGTCCTCGGGTCCTGGGGGAGGTAGCCGACGGTAGCGGTGTTCCGGACGGTGCCGGAGGCGGGCTGGCCGTTGCCTGACAGCACCTTCGCCAGGGTGGTCTTGCCCGCGCCGTTGCGGCCGACGAGACCTATCCGGTCTCCCTCGGCAACCTGGAAAGAGGCGTCTGCCAGCAGTAGCCGGGCACCCGCACGCAGCTCAATGCCACTGGCGACGATCACGTGTCCCAATGGTACCCGATCTGGGTTACGGCTCTGTAAGCCATATTCGCACGGCGGTGAACTGCTTGGCCGCCTCGAGCAGGACCGCGCGCTTGGGGTCGGGCACGGTCAGGAACCGCTCGGTGGCGAGGCCGAAGTAGGGCGCAAGCCGAGGGTCCTCTCGCAGGTCGGCGACCGCGCGGCGGTCCCCGCCGAGCACAACGGCATCAAGCCGGGCCGCCCGGGGCTGAGGTCTCGCGGCAGCCGCGGCGCCGCTCGTGGTCGCTCTCTTCTGGGAGGTCGAACGGACCGCTGCTCCGCCCCCGAAGATCATGACCGCGGCGTCGGCGGCGGCGCTCAGCGCCTCGTTCGCCTGCTTCTCGCGGCGGCGGGCGAAGCGGTGCTGCGACCAGCCGCCTGCCGCGCTGCGCCCGTGCACCGGGCGCGAGCCGACCTTGGCCGCCCCGAGCACGGGCGGGTAGCCGGTGAACACCCCGGCCGCGTAGCCGCCGAGGCGGACGAGGAGGACGCCGACCGTGCGGGGCTTGCGGGCGTGGGCGGCAAGCGCCTCAGCGATCGCGGCCGGACGGTCGAAGACAGGGCGCTCAGCGTCGGCGGCGGGATAGTCGAAGACGGCGGGGTCAGCCAGCCGAACCGGCGGGGTGACCTCCTCGACCAGCGCGGTGATGCCGCCGACGGGTGGAAACGGAGGGTAACACTGCGCGACCGCGCCGTCCTGAGCCGTGAAGGAGACATGATCATCGGCCAGGGCCACCGCGAGGGTCTCGCCCGCGTCGGCGGCGGCGCCGGGAACCGCGTGCCGCACGGCAAAAGAGGCAATCCAGCCGGGAAGGCGCTCAGCGGAAACGTCGAGCCATTTGCCACCAGTACCTGCGACGTTCTTCACTACTCACTGCCTCATCGTGTTTACTGAGCGTACAACTCAATCGCATCACGCGAACCATCTGTCACAATTTTCGCAGGAATCAACGAGGTAGTCACTACATGCTCCCGATCGATCCACGCGACGGTCAGGGACGTTACCTTCCGGGGGGTCACCGGCCCCCCGCACCCCCCGAAGGCGCGCCCGATGATGGCAAGAGCCGCCATGGTATCGGGCCGGCGGCCGTCCCCGCGCAGCCTCTGCCAGACATCACCCCGCCGCGGCCGCTGAGAGACGTCGTGCCCGCCCAGGCGATGGCGCACGGCGGCACGATCATTCGCCCCGGGGCGGTCGCCTGGGGCGGCATGCGGGATTCGCGTGACAGCGGGTACTCCTCGGGCGAGTCCATCGAGCGGATTCTCGCCTCCGCCATCGCGGATCCCGGCCTGCTGCCCGCCCTGCTGGCCGAGCTCGCAGGCACCCGGCTGTGGGTGCCGCTGCCGGTCCGGCGCCGCCCGTTCACCGACGGCACCGCGGTCCGGCTGCCACTGGTCGGCTACGCCGAGACCGACATCGCTTTCGTGCCCTGCTTCACCTCGGTGCAGCGCCTCACGACGTGGGCGGACGACGCCGAGGCGGACCCGCGCAGCGGCGGCCCGCTCGAGGAGTTCCGGTTCGGCGGCAGCGGGCGGCAGTGGCAGCGGGCGGGCGACGCCCGGGTGGTACCGCACGTGGTGGTCCCCGCGGCCGGCCTCGCCCGGCGACTGCCGGCCGGCCTCGGCCTAGCGCTCAACCCCGACGGCGCGCCCGGCCTCCCGCTGTACCCGGAGTCCGTCAGCTACCTGGCCGGGCTCGGCGAGCGCGGCGCGGCCACCGCCGGCGTCGGTCACCCCCCGGCCGAGCCGCTCGCGCTGCTCACCGAGGTGCGGGCCCGCCTGCGGCGGCTGCGCTTCGTGCGCTCCGCCTCCCGCGCGTGGCTATCGCTCCCCGACCGGGGCGGGGGCCTGGTCATCGCGGTCGCCCTCGACGACCCGGCCAGCCAGCCCGCTCACCGGTCCGTCATCGGCGCGCTGGTGGCGGCCGTCGCGTCGGTGCCGCTGCACGTGCCCTACCCCGTCGACGTCGCCTTCCCCGGCGAGCCGGCCGACGAGAAGGCGGTCGACGACGAGGCGGTCCGCCCCGAGGCGGTCGACGGCGGGCCCGCCCCGGACATCGTCACCGAGTGGATGTCACGCAACACGCGTCCCTTCTACACCAGGGACTAGGCATGGCCCCGGGACGAGATCCAGGTGCGGACTTGCGCTCGGCGGACGCTTCAGCGCCCGCCGAGCGTGGGACCGGGGGTGAACGTGGGTCGGGAGCTAGCCGGAGATGCTCGCGTTGGCGTTGTCGGTGAAGCCGGCGCCGCCCGAGGTGGCCGCGTCGTGCAGGTCGGTCAGCGCGCCGGAGGCGCCGTCCACGTCGGACGGGTCGATGCCGCCGCTCTTGGCCTTGCCGACCAGTCCCGTCAGGGCGGCCGTGAACTTCGCGGCCGGCGCGACGAAGACCTTGCACAGCGTCGGGTTGCCCTGCGCCGCCGTCTCGGCCGCCTTCAGCCGGTTGATCACGAAGGCCCCGGCCGCGGCCGCCTTGACCAGGGCGAGCACCCGCCCGCTGGCGCCCTTCTTGAGCTTGCCGTCCTTGGCGGGCGTGTAGATGTAGCGCTTGAAGGCGCCGCCGGCCAGCGCCGCGTCGGCCACGAACTTGGTCTTGGCGAACTTGACGGTGTTCGAGGTCGGGCACTGCCCCGCCGCCACCGCGGCGGCCGTCCCGGTCGCCGACGCCGACGCACTGGTACTCGAACTGCTAGAACTGCACGCCGTAGTGAACGCAAGCAGCGCCATAGCAAAGACAACCGACAACTTCCGGAGCACTGGCTTTCCCCCCGTAGACCTTATCCGGATGACCGAATGTTGATCTTATCGGAATACCCCGCTCACGCCCAGTAATCACCCAACGTCAGCCGCGCGCGTCGCCCGATACCGGCAGCCCACTTCTTGCTGTTATCTCTATAGCATCGCCGACGACGCATGATCACGAAGGATTTTTACACTTATAAGATAGTTTTCCTTCGTCAAGATTAAATCCTTCGCGATCACGCACCCAACCAGCAACTCAAGGCGTAACTGAAGTGGGGATTTCGGGTTAGCGTGACTCCCCGGGCCGATTCGCCATCTCGGGGAGGGCCGTTGCGGGTGGAATGGCGTCTCGCGGAGGACCCGTCACGGGGTGGATTGGCTGTCTCGGACCGCGCCGAAAGGTCTTATCGGCGCGGTCCGACAGCGCGGATAGCACCACCGTGCCCCCGCGACCCGAGTCTGATCTCAGGTAAAGCTAGATGTTGAAGCCGAGCGCCCGCAGTTGCTCGCGCCCGTCATCGGTAATCGACTCCGGCCCCCACGGCGGCATCCACACCCAGTTGATCCGGAAGTCCGCCACGAGGTCCTTGAGCGCCTCGCCCGCCTGCTCCTCGATGACGTCCGTCAGCGGGCAGGCCGCGCTGGTGAGCGTCATGTCGATGGTGGCGATCCGGGACTCGTCCAGCTCCACCCCGTAGATGAGCCCGAGGTCAACCACGTTGATGCCGAGCTCGGGGTCGACGACGTCGCGCAGCGCCTCGAGGATGTCCAGGACCTCCTGTGAGACCTGCTCCGGCTTGGCCGCCGTTTCGGTCGTCACGGCCTCGGTGGTCACGTTCTCGCTCATGCGTGCTCTCCATCCGCATCCGATTCCGCGATGGCCTTGGCCGTCGCGTCCTTCCAGGCCATCCAGCCAAGCAGCGCGCACTTGATCCGCGCGGGGTACTTCGACACGCCGGCGAACGCCACCGCGTCGTCCAGCACGTCCGGATCGGGCTCGAGCTGGCCCTGGGACTTCATCAGCTCGAGGAAGGCGTCATTGATCTTAAACGCCTCACTGACCGGCTTACCGATGACCAGATCGGCCATCATCGAGGCGCTGGCCTGGCTGATCGAGCAGCCGAGGGCGTCGTAGGACACGTCCACGACCACCGGGTCGCCGTCGTCGGTCTCCTTGAGCGCGACGCGCAGCGTCACCTCGTCACCGCAGGTCGGGTTGACCTGGTATGACTGCGCGTTAAAAGGATCCCGCAACCCCTTGTGGTGCGGATTCCGGTAGTGGTCGAGGATTACTTCCTGGTACATGTTCTCAAGCTGCATAGTGCCCTCTAGAACGCCCCGAAGGTGGCTGGTGTTCCGTTGTCACGGCCTGCTTCGCGCCTCCCCCTAGACCCGGAAGAACTTCTGGGCATACCGGATCCCGTCCGCTAGGGCGTCGACCTCGGCGTGCGTGTTGTAGATGTAGAAGCTGGCCCGGTTGGAGGCCTGGCAGTGCAGCGCCCGGTGCAGCGGCCAGGCGCAGTGGTGGCCGGTCCTGATCGCGATGCCGAGCTCGTCCAGTACCTGCCCCACGTCGTGCGAGTGCACGCCCTCGACGTCGAACGCGACCGTGCCGCCGCGGTTCTCGGTCGTGAGCGGTCCGAGGATCCGCACGCCGTCGATCTCGCGCAGCGAGTCGAGCGCGTGCGCGGTGAGCGACTGCTCGTGCGCGGCGACGTTCTCCATGCCGAGCTCGGTCAGGTAGTCCACCGCCGCGCCGAGGCCGGCCGCCTGCGCGACCGGCGGCACGCCGGGCTCGAACTTGGCGGGCGGCGGCAGGAAGGTGGTCTCCTCCATCCGGACGACCTCGATCATCGATCCGCCGGTGAGGTACGGCGGCAGCGAGTCGAGCAGCGCGTACTTCCCGTACAGGACGCCCAGCCCGAGCGGGCCGAGCATCTTGTGCCCGGAGAAGGCGAGGAAGTCGGCGTCGAGCTCGGCCACGTCGACCGGGTGATGCGGCACCGACTGGGCGCCGTCGACCAGGAAGAGCGCGCCCACCGAGTGGGCGAGCCGGCCGATCTCCCGCACCGGCGGGATCACGCCGGTGACGTTCGACTGCCCGGTCACCGCGACCAGCTTGGTCCGCTCGGTGACGAGCGACGGGTCGACCTCGACGCGGCCCTCGGGGTCCGACTTGAACCAGCGGAGGGTGGCGCCGGTGCGCAGCGCGAGCTGCTGCCACGGGACCAGGTTCGCGTGGTGCTCGATCTCGGTGATCAGGATCTCGTCGCCGGGCTTGAGCGACCCGGTCAGCGCGAACGCGACCAGGTTGATCCCCTCGGTGGCGGACTTGGTGAACACGATCTCGTCGGGCGAGGCGGCGCCGAGGAACGCGGCCATCTTCGCCCGGGTCCCCTCGTAGATCTCGGTCGCTTCCTCGCCGAGCAGGTGCGTGCCCCGGTGCGCGGCGGCGTTGTGCCGCTCGTAGTACTCGCGCTCGGCGTCGAGGACGACGGTCGGGTGCTGCGAGGTCGCGCCGGAGTCGAGGTAGACCAACGGGTTCCCGTTCCGCACGGTCCGGAGGAGGATGGGGAAGTCGCCGCGAACCGCCTCGACGTCGTACGGCGCGTCAACGTAACGCGCGGCGGTCTCGGTCATGACGTCGCCGCCGCCCCGGTGAACCGCTCGTAGCCTTCGTTCTCCAGCAGCTTGGCCAGCTCAGGACCGCCCTCTTCGACGATCCGGCCCGCCACGAAGACGTGCACGAAGTCGGGCTGGACATACTGCAGGATCCGGTTGTAGTGGGTGATCAGCAGCACCCCGTGGCCGGTCTTGGCGCGGAACCGGTTGATGCCCTCGGAGACGACCTTGAGCGCGTCCACGTCGAGGCCGGAGTCGGTCTCGTCGAGGATCGCGATCTTCGGGTCGAGCAGCTCGAGCTGAAGGATCTCGTGGCGCTTCTTCTCGCCGCCGGAGAAGCCCTCGTTCAGCGACCGCTCGGCGAACTTCGGGTCGATGGCCAGGTCGCCCATCGCGCCGTTCATCTCCTTGACGAAGTTCCGCAGCTTGGGTGCCTCGCCGCGGACGGCGGTCATCGCGGTGCGCAGGAAGTTCGACACCGACACGCCGGGCACCTCGACCGGGTACTGCATGGCGAGGAACAGGCCGGCCCGGGCGCGGGCGTCGACCGACATCGCCAGCACGTCCTCGCCGTCGAGCGTGACCGTGCCCGAGGTGACGGTGTACTTGGGGTGGCCGGCGAGCGCGTAGGCGAGGGTGGACTTGCCGGAGCCGTTCGGCCCCATGATGGCGTGGGTCTCCCCGTCGCCCACCCTCAGGTCGACGCCGCGCAGGATCTCCCGGCTGCCGCCGTCGCTCTCCGTCACGTCAACGTGCAGGTCGCGGATCTCAAGGGTGGACACTCTTACGACTCCTCTATAGCCACGAGGACGTCGTCGCCCTCGATCTTCACTGGGTAGACGGGCACCGGCTGGGTCGCGGGCAGCCCGGTCGGCTTGCCGGTGCGCAGGTCGAAGCGCGAGTTGTGCAGCCAGCACTCGATCGTGTAGCCGTCGACCTCACCCTCCGACAGCGGGACGGCGGCGTGCGAGCACCAGTCGCGGATCGCGAAGACCTCGCCCTCGGTCCGGACGATCGCTATCTCGTCCTGGTCGACCTCGACCGACAGGATGCCGGTGTCCGGGATGTCGGCCAGGGCGCACGCGCGCACGAAGCCGGTCGCCTCGGAGCCGCTCATGACAGCTCCGTCTCGATCGCCGCCATGATGCGGTCCTGCAGCTCCTCGATCCCGATCTTGGCCACCAGCTCGGCGAAGAAGCCCCTGATCACCAGCCGACGGGCGTCCTCGAACGGGATACCGCGGGCCATCAGGTAGAACGTGTGCTCGTCGTCGAGGCGGCCGCTGGCGGAGGCGTGCCCCGCGCCGGTCACCTCGCCGGTGAGGATCTCCAGGTTCGGCACCGAGTCGGCGTGCGCGCCGTCGGACAGGACCAGGTTCCGGTTGTACTCGTAGGTGTCGGTGCCGGTCGCCTCCGGGCGGATCAGCACGTCGCCGATCCAGACCGTGCGCGCGCCCTCGCCGTCGAGCGCGCCCTTATAAGAGACCCGGCTGCGGCAGTTCGGCGTGTCGTGGTCGACGAACAGCCGGTGCTCCAGGTGCTGCCCGGCGTCGGCGAAGGCGATGCCGGTGAGCTCGGCGTCGCCGCCGGGGCCGGCGTACCTGACGGTCGGCGAGAGCCTGACCAGCGAGCCGCCGAGGGTGACCGCGAAGTGCCGCAGGCGGGCGTCCCGGCCCAGGGTGGCCTGGTGGTGGGAGACCTGCACGGTGTCGGCCGCCCAGTCAGCCAGCGCGACCACGACCAGGTCGCCGCCGTCGCCGACGTGGATCTCGACGTTGTCGGCGTAGGTGGCCGATCCGCGCTGGTCGATGACGATGGTGGCGCGCCCGTAGGGTTGCACGTCGATGACCAGGTGGCCGGCCGTCGCCACGGACGCGTCGGTGCCGGTGACGCGGACGTAGGTCGCGGCCGTCGCCGTCGTGTCCTTGGGGACGGTGATGACCGTGGCCTCGGTGACGGCGGCGTACGCCCGGGCGCTGACCCGGTCGGTGGGCAGGAATGCGCCCGCCGCAGTCACACCGGTCCGTTCGACATCATCGGTCTTCTTGACTTTTTCAACCAGGAGCTCAGGCGCGGCCTCGACCGCGACCGTGACCCCGGACTGGGTCAGGGGAGCATCCTTGTGCAGCCCGCGCAGGCGGCGCAGCGGGGTGAACCGCCACTCCTCCTCGCGGCCGCCCGGGACCGCGAAGTCGGCCAGGTCGACCGACCCCCGGGCGTGCAGATCAGAGACGGGGGCGGTTTAGAACGCCCCGGTCACCACCCACAAAAG
>Ga0302314_10022203_pt1 | contig 10414 bp, 8 predicted proteins | sample III_Palsa_N2_3_FD_200533 | JGI IMG/M metagenome (GOLD analysis project Ga0302314, IMG submission 200533) | Peat permafrost microbial communities from Stordalen Mire near Abisko, Sweden - III_Palsa_N2_3 | ecosystem: Environmental > Terrestrial > Soil > Palsa > Peat permafrost | place: Sweden... | reverse complement strand
GCGAAGCCCTCGCTCAAATTACCCGCATCCAGCAGCAAGGCATCTCCCTCACCCACATCGACACCCACAAGCACACCCACATACTCACCCGAGTTTCTCGCCCATTGCTCGCCGTAGCCGAGAGCGCCGGCATCCCCGCCGTTCGCAATCCCTTCGAACCTCGCTGGAGCATCGCCCTCGGCAAGAGCCGGATCCTTCGCCGGCTGCAACTGCGCAGCCTCCGCTTCCTGCAGCCGCGCTTCCTCGCTCTGCCACAGATTCGCAGCGGTCGCGTCATCACCACCAACGGCACGCTCGGCATCTCCGCCACCGGTCATCTCAACCTCACCACGCTCCACGCAATCCTCGACGCCATGCCCAGCGGTGTTTGGGAACTCGTCTGCCATCCCGGCTACAACGATCGCGACCTCGATGCCGTCAGAACGCGTCTCCGCAATACCCGCGACATCGAACGCGCTGCCCTGCTCGACGCGTTCTTTCCCCTCTCCACAGAACAATCGCATCCTCCGAATCCTCCGGGTTTGCAACTCATCAACTACAGAGACGCGGCTAACCTCGCCGCGACAGGCAGGTAACCCTGTGAAGATCGGCCCGGAAACGGTTTTAGCGGAATCCTTATGAAAATCGGCATCACCTGTTACCCCACCTACGGCGGCTCCGGAGTTGTCGCCACAGAGCTCGGCATCGAGCTCGCCGCACGCGGCCATGAGATCCACTTCATCACCTACTCGCAGCCCTTTCGCCTCGCCGGCCGCGACGCCAACATCCGCTACCACGAGGTTCCGGTCTCCAACTACCCGCTCTTCGAGTACCCTCCCTACGATCTCGCCCTCGCCACCCGCATGGCCGAGGTCGCCGAGCTCCACTCGCTCGACCTTCTCCACGTCCACTACGCGATTCCCCACAGTGTGAGCGCGCTGCTGGCCCGCCAGATGCTCGCCAAAGCCGGCCGCCACCTGCCCTTCATCACCACCCTCCATGGCACCGACATCACCCTCGTAGGCCTCGACCGCTCCTATCTCCCCATCACCCGCTTCGGCATCGACGAGTCCGACGGCGTCACCGCCATCTCCTCCCACCTTCGCGAACGCACCCGCGAAAACCTCGGCATCACGCGCGAGATCGAAGTCATCCGCAACTTCGTCAACTGCGACTTCTACGTTCGCAACCCGGAGCTCGTCGCCCAGCAGCGTCCACGCTTCGCCAGGCCCGGGGAAAGCCTGCTGGTGCATCTCTCCAACTTCCGGCCTGTGAAACGGGTTTTGGACGTCATCGAAACCTTCGCCCGCGTCTCCCGCGCCCTGCCCGCCCGGCTGCTAATGATCGGCGACGGCCCGGAGCGCTCCGCAGCCGAGTTCCTCGCGATGCGTCTTGGCGTCGGCGATCGCGTTGACTTCGTCGGCAAGCAGGAGAACGTCAATGAGCTCCTCCCCCTCTCCGACCTCATGCTTATGCCCTCCGAGATGGAGTCCTTCGGGCTGGCCGCGCTTGAAGCCATGGCCTGCCGCGTGCCCGCCGTCGCAACTCGCGTCGGGGGCGTGCCCGAGCTCATCGACGACGGAGTCAACGGCCTCCTCTACGAAGTCGGCGACGTCGACGGCATGGCCGCCGGAGCCATCTCCATCCTCAGCGACCCTGCGCTGCTCGAACGCTTGTCCACCGCATCCCGCCGCACCGCGCAGGACCACTTCTGCGCCTCCCGCATCATTCCCCTGTACGAGCGCTACTACGAGCGCATCCTCTCCCAGGGACCGGCTTAGGATCCTCACCAATCCGGGACGCCACCTGGCCGCGGTTACCTGTTAACATCCGGGTTAACTGCCGGGATGCGCCGCGGCAAGATCCTCACCACATCGTTGATCCCGGGCCTAGTCTTTTAAGGTAAGTACATTGGCGCCGTTTCAAGGGGTGCAGATGTATCGCAGTTCCCCAGGAGAAAATCCTCCATGAAGATGAAGCTCTCCCTCCCGCTCGTCGCAATCCTGCTCGTTACAGGAGTGCCGCTGTTTGCGCAGACGACCGGCACCTCGCATCCAGAGGATATGGACGACACCCGGCAGCTTGCGCCGGACGCCTCGGACTCGCATTACGTGGCTCCCACGCACGCAACTCCTTCAGCGACCGTTAGCGTGACCACCCCTGCCCCCTCGACGCCAGTTTTCATTGAGCGCAATGCGCAGAACACCCAGGTCCCGACCCAGACTGCCTCGGTCAACACCATGGGTGCTGTCGGTGATCCAGACGGCCAGATAGTCACTGACGTTCCGGTAGGCCCCAATGAACTGCCCATCGGCACCCGCCTGAATGGCACGCTGCTGCAGCCGATCTCTACCAAGACCACGCAGCCCGGCACGCGCTTCTCCGCTACCCTTTCTGCCGACGTCGGCCGAAACGGCGTCATCTTTCTCCCCGCCGGCAGCACAGTCTACGGCCGCATCACGCACATTCACGGCGGCCGCCGCATCAGCGGCTCCTCCGCCATCCGCCTCCAGCCTGACTCCGTCAGCCTGCCCGACGGCACCGTCTATCCCATCCGTGCCGAAGTCACCGACCTCGACCACTACGCCAACTCGCACGTCAACGATGAAGGCACGATTGTTGGCAACTCGCATCCCGGTCAGACCGCTGCAGCCTTCGGCCTCGCCACCGGCTCGGCCGTCGTGGTTGGAGCCGTCGTTGGCGGTGGCGTTGGAGCTGTGGTTGGACTAGGCGTAGGCGCCGGAGTCGCAACCATCTGGTGGCTCAAGCATGACCGCCAGCAGGAATTGCCCAGCGGCACATCGATTGTTTTTACCCTCAACACCCCCCTGCAATTAGCTCCAACTGCCCACTAATCCCCTCCCCCAACACCTCAAAACTGAAGGCCCTCAGAACATCGAGGGCCTTTGCCTTTGGACTTCCCGTCACTGCCTCTAGGCCGTCACCGGAAGCGAAGCGGATTCCGATTTCGGCTTCCTGCGGAGGAACGCCGCGGAGATTAGCGTGATCAGAAGCCCGACTGGAAAGGGTTCGATGAAGGTGTACAGCGCGTTGACCAGGGGGTTCTGGTAGGCGAGCTGGGATTGGCGAATGGCGGCAACCTTGGCCTGGATGGCTTCGGGAGTGCCGGGGGAGGACTGGACCTTCTGAATCTGGGCCGCGAAGTAGTTGTCCATGAAGTGGGGAAGGAAATTGAAGTAAAGGATCTCCCACGTGAAGACGTAAAACGCGCAGGAGATGAGCGTGATGCAGATACCAATGGTGAAGGCTCGGCCGAACGTAATGACGCCGCCGGCGATGTTGTCCCGGTAGGAGCGGATGCCGAAGAAGACGAGCAGGAAGGAGAGCACGATGGCGGTGTACCCGATCAGCAGGCCTTTGTCGCCGTGGTTGAGGTCGGTGAGGAAGGGGACGGTGCTGCACATCAGGACGGAGGAGATAACGCCGGAGATGAGGCCGAAGGTGAGGATGGTCTTCTTCATGGGAGACTCCTTGTGGTGATCCTGGGGGATGAACTGGAGACACTATGCAAGGTGGACGCGGGGTTTGTCGTCATGCTTTTGGGTGATTTTAGCTGGGCCCAAGGGAAATCATGCTTTGGGGTGACGACTGAGTGCCGTTTTACTGTCACATTCTAAGTCGGATCAGCGACAATTAGGATCCTCCGCAAACCTGGTCCCGCTTCGAAAGGAATGCCCATGAACTACCCTCGCCTCGTTCTCGCGTTTGTCGGCGCCACAGTTGCCTACTTTGCCTTCGGGTTTGCGATGTTCGCCGCCCTGCCAGCCATGAAGTCCGAGTTCATGAAGTACCCCGACGTCTACCGGTCGAAGGACAGCATGATGAAAATGATGCCCTTCGGCATGATCGCCATCCTGATCAGCATCGTGGTGGTGGCCGTTCTCTACGCAAAACTTTATCCTGTGGGCGGTGGCATAGCCTCCGGCGTATGTCTTGGCGCACTCATCGGCGTTTTTTCGGTGTGCACCTTCGTCATTCACAACTATGTCAATCTGAACATCGGCCTCAAGCTCACGGTCTACCAGGGCGTCAGCTATTTCATTCAGTGGCTGATTGTCGGGACAGCCATCGGCCTCCTCTACAAGCCAGTCTAGGCAGGTGTCTAGGGCAAGATGCCCAGTTGTTTCCCCATCTGCACGGCCTGGGTGCGGCGGCGCGCTCCCAGCTTATCGAAGGCCCGGCTGCAGTGGGTCTTGACGGTGTTCTCGCTGACGAAGAGGCAGGTGGCGATCTCGCGGTTGCTGAGCCCCTGGGCGATGAGCGACAGAATTTCAAGCTCGCGCGGGGTGATGCCAAGCGCGTCGAGCTGGGGCTGGTTCAGGGTGAAGGGTTCGGAAGGCACGGGGACTTCTTGCAGAACGATCGTTTCGCGGGGTTTCGTGAGCTTGATGCCCAGCCAGATGCCGAAGCCGGCGAAGATGATCGCAACCAGGGCCGCATAGATCTCGAAAGAGTTCTCGATCACCAGGAACTGATACTCCGACCACCGGAGTAAGGCGATCAGCACGCCGCCAACAAGGCCGAGAAGGAGCACGTGGCTGAGGGTGCGGCGATTCATATCTATTGGCTGGATTCTAATGCGGCGGCCGATGCCAGGGCGAGTTCCGTTTACCCCAAAACCGAAGGCCATCGGAAACCAAGGGCCGTTGCCTCATCTTTCCCTGCACTCTATCCTCTATCCCCCACCCCCTGCTCTCACCCCATCACCTGCGAGAGTAGCCGCTTCCAGTTCTTCTGGTTCCGCTTGAAGCTCTTCTTCAGGTCTTCAAGAATCCGCTGGAAGTCTGGATTCTCGAGCATCCCTCTCCATGCCGGATTGATGCTGAACCACGGATAGTTCTCATTGCCCAGGTAGATCGCGCGCCGCAGCCAGTGCAAGGCCTCGGACGCGTCGCCCTCCACCGCAAAGTAGGTTGCCAGCCGATAGGCCATCTCGCTATCGGCCTCGGCCGCAGCCAGCGTCTCTTCCAGCACAAACTCCGCTGCCCGTTTGCGATCGCCCAACTGCACGTAGCACATCGCAATGGTCGGAAACACAATCCGCAAGGTTGAGTCGTCGCGCGTCACCTGCTCCAGCGTCTCGATGGCCTTCTCCAACTGCCCCTGCCGCATCTGCTGATAGCCCTTCGAGATGCGCAACAAGGGCTGTCGCGGCTCCAGCGTCAGGCCCTTCTCAATCTCATCGCCCGCCAGCTCCAACTGGTTCTGATACTGGTACACGCGCGCGCGATGGTTATAGATCATCGCCGCATTCGAAGGGTTCAGCCGCAGCGACATATTGAACTGGTTCAGCGCCTCTTCATACAAACCGTCGATGCGCAGCGTGAGCCCGGCCACCAGGTGCACATTCCAGTCATTGCCCGCGGTCTGCAGCAGCCGCTCGATGCCGTGCCGCGCGCTCTCCTTTTCACCGCGGCTCAGAAGCATGTACACGCGGTATAGGTTCGCCTCCACGGAAGACGGATCGCGCTCCAGCGCCCTATCAAACGATCGCCGCGCCTCCAGCACATGCATCTGCCCACCCAGTCCGTGGCGCGCATACTGCAGTTGCGTGATTCCGAGGCCGGCCCATCCCGGCGAATAATCCGGATCGCGCTTCACCACGCGCTCAAACAATTCGCGGGCACGATCCAATTCATCCCGGCTTCCAGTCCGCGACATGAACGAGCTAAGCAGCGCCCTCGCCTGCAGATACTCCTCCGACACCGCCGCGCCCAGCGACGCCTCTTCGACTTGCCCCGGCACGCCGATCTGCAAGCCGCCAAACCCATGCAGCTCCGCAAACACCTCATCGCAGATCTCAGTCTGCACGGCAATCAGATCAAAACTCGCCACGCTGATGGCACCGCCGGTTCGCACGCTCTGTCCAGCCACATCGAGCAGCTGCCAGTTCAGATCGAACCCCTTTTCGGACCTCAGGAAACTACCCGCCAGCACGAAGTCCACCATCAACTTCCGCCCCACGCTCAGCGGATCCAACTGCCGCGTAGGCACGTCCATCAGCGCACTCGACGGCCGCACCACCAGCGAAGGCACCTTGGCCAGCCGCGCCGCCAGCGCATCGGCGAGCGCATACCCATAAAACTGCCGCGAGTCGCTCGACTCCAGGTTCACGAACGGCAACACCACAATATTCGGCCCCTTCGACGCCGTGCTCGCCGTACTATCCCGAAACCGCTCCGCCAGCATCGACAAAATTCCCGTGGTCCGCTTCTCCTCTTCCGGCCGATCCATATCCAGCCGCTGCTGCATCGCCATATTGATCGCGCCCTCGCCCGGCATCAGCATGGAGTCCAGCTGCAGCGACTTCACAATGGTCTTCAGCCCCTCGCGGAGTTCCGCAGCCGACGCATACCGCTCCGATGGCTGCTTCTCCAGGCAGCGCAGAATCACGCTCTCCAGCTCCACCGGCAGATCCGGCACAATCTCCCGCAGCGCTGGCGGCTCCGCATACTGAATCGCCCGAATGCTCTGTAGCTCCTGCGCGTCTGGCCGATGGAACGGATGCCGCCCACTCACCATCTCGTACAGAATCAGCCCCAGCGCAAAAATATCGCTCTGCACGCTCGACTGCCCGGTCACGAACTGCTCCGGCGCCATGTAAGCAATCGTTCCCCCGCGCGCCGTGTACGTCGCCCCCGCAAACGCCGGGGTCACCGGCTGCGTGGTCATCGACGGATCAAAGTCCACGTTGTCGCGCTTCAACTGCCGCGCCAGACCAAAATCCAGAATCTTGATCAACCCGCCGTCGGTGAGCATGACGTTCGCCGGCTTCAAATCCCGGTGGAAGATCCCCAGGGTATGCGCCGCCGACAGACCATCGGCCATCTGCATACCGCTCGAAAGCACAAGCTGCACGCTCGCCGGCCCCTCCGCGATCACCTTGTCCAGGCTCTTTCCCGGAACATACTGCATCACGATATAGGCTTCGTCGTCCTCTTCCCCTACCTCATAGATAGCGCAGACGTTAGGGTGATCGATGGCGCTCGCCAGCCGAGCCTCGCGCAGCTGTGTCGCACGCACCTGTTCCGGAGTTTGCGACCCTCGCTTGAGCAGCTTGAGCACCACCGGCCGCTGCAGCAGCGTGTCGTTGGCCAGAAACACCACGCCACTCCCCCCGGAACCGATCTTGCGCAAAAACTCATACTGTCGAATGACGCGGCGAGCCATACGCCATTATCTCAGTAACCTCCCGCCTTCCTCTGTGAAGAAAACGTTCACTCGTACCCACCGCTCATGCTATAAACGCTACGAATCTGCAACGTTATCGGCGCTTTAACAATCGGGGCACCCTTTTCTGGTCACACTGCATCAGATTTCGGTTATGTACCAAGAACGGCCGAGAACCTGCGGCAAAGGCTGAAGACAATCGTTCCACTAACCCGGACAATAAGGCCTTAGAGACACATGCCAAACACCCTGTTGCTTATCGACGACAACGCCATCCAGGCTGCGACCCGTCAGACTATTCTCAAGCGAGCCGGCTACTTTGTGATCGCCGTCCTCAGCCCTGAGCGCGCGCTCGAGCAGCTCCGAAATAACGATTACCCCGAAAACATCGACCTCGTCATCACCGACCACATCATGCCTGGCATGAATGGCGCGGAGTTCGTCACCAGGCTGCGCGAGTTCGCCCCTGAGATTCCCGTGCTCGTTATCAGCGGCCTCGCCGAAGCCGAGGACGAGTACGCTGCCCTGGGCGTCGACTTCCGCATGAAGCCTCTCCTTCCCCAGAACCTCATCGCCACGGTGCAGACGCTGATCGAATCCCGCACCGCCGAACCCCGCACGGCCGCGCGCATCTGAGGTCACGAACCAGCCTCCATCCCGCCTTGTGACCCCAGTCACGGGCATTCCTTCCATTCAACCCTATCCTGTCTCTGGACCTGCACGTCTTTCCCGCAGCTGCTACGCGCGCGGCCCGGTTCTGAGAGAATAGTTATCGAAGGAAGTGAACATTCATGCCCCACCCCATGCCATTGTTTGGCACCGTCTCCCTCTTCCTGGCGTTGTTACTGTCGGTCTATACCCTCCTCGCCGGAACGCTCTCGCTCTGGGCAATCGCTCACGGACGAGCCTTGGCCGTCGCCCCGGAACGTATCCGTGAGACCGCTCGCCGCGCCGGCGTCGCCAGCTTCGTCGCCGTAACCGCCGCCGCATTTGCCCTCACCTGGGCCTTCTTCACCAACGACTTCTCGGTCGACTACGTCCTTCACCACAGCAGCATCGCTCTTCCTGGCTTCTACAAGTTCTCTTCGATATGGGCAGGGCAAGAGGGGTCGCTGCTGCTCTGGGCTTGGCTCCTCGCCGCCTACGGCTTCGTCCTTCGCCTTCGCCACAAGAGCGACATCACGCTCCACGCTTACGCCTCCACCATCCTTTCCGGAGTGCAGATTTTCTTCCTCTTGTTGGTCAACTTTGTCGCCCAGCCCTTCGCCATTGTTCCCGGCGGCGTCGGCCCGGCAGACGGCTTCGGTCTCAATCCGCTGCTGCAATACGCGGAGATGGTCATCCATCCGCCGATGCTCTACCTCGGCTACGTAGGCTTCGCCGTTCCCTTCGCCTTCGCGCTCGGCGCATTGATGATGCGTTACCCCGGCGAGAAGTGGATCGCCATCACCCGCCGCTGGACCATGGTCGCCTGGCTCTTCCTCACCTGCGGCATCATCCTCGGCATGCATTGGGCTTATGCCGTTTTAGGCTGGGGCGGTTACTGGGGTTGGGATCCCGTCGAAAACGCCTCGCTCATGCCCTGGCTCACGGGTACCGCCTTCCTTCACTCCGTCATGATGCAGGAGAAGCGCGGCATGATGAAAGGCTGGAACGTCTGGCTCATCTTCGTCACCTTCATCCTCACCATTCTCGGAACCCTGCTCACCCGCTCCGGTCTGGTCAGCTCCGTGCACGCGTTTGCCGAGAGCGACATTGGCACATGGTTTGTCTGGTTCCTGGTGATCGTGATGGCCGTCTGCCTGTTCACCTTCCTCTATAACCGCGATCACCTGAAGAACGAGAATCACCTTGAGTCCCTGGTCTCGCGGGAGAGTTCGTTCCTCTTCAATAACCTGGTCCTTCTCGCGGCCTGCTTCACGGTGCTTTGGGGAACGCTCTTCCCCGTCCTGTCAGAGTTCGTTCAGGGCTCGAAGGTCACCATGGGCGCGCCATTCTATAACCGCGTGGCTGTGCCGATCGGCATCTTCCTGCTGTTCCTCACCGGCGTAGGTCCGCTGCTCGCGTGGCGCTCGACGTCACTGCGTGCTATCCGCCGAAACTTCGTGCTTCCCTGCATCGCGATCATCGTCACGACCATTGTCCTGATCATCGCGGGTGTGCGCCCCTGGTCTGCGGATACCCAGGCAGCCGGCGATGTCGGCTCCAGCATCTACGCGCTGGTCTGCATCGCGCTCGGCGTCGGCGTCATCACTGCCATCGCTGCGGAGTTCCTGCGCGGCGCCAACGTCGTCCACACCCAGACCGGCAAGAACCTGTTCGAATCGACCATCCTTCTTACCCGCCGCAACACCCGGCGCTATGGCGGCTACCTGATTCATTTCGGCGTCGTCATCATGTTCATCGGCCTGGCAGGCTCTGCTTTCAACCAGTCCAAGGAAGCCGAGATGAGCTTTGGCGACTCCATGAACGTGGGCGGCTACAAGGTCGTCTGCCAAAGCTACTCCGAAGATTCCAACCCCAACTACGATTCGCAGTTTGCGCTGCTCGACGTCTACCACAACGGCAAGCTGATTACGCGCCTCGCACCCGAGCGTCGCGTCTACTTCGTCAACACGGACCACGCACAGCCCTCCACCGTCGTCGCGATTCACTCGTCCCTCCAGAACGATCTCTATGTCGTCTTCGAAGGGACCAACCCGGATAACCAGAAACCAATCATCAAGTTCTTCATCAACCCGCTGGTCAACTGGATCTGGGTGGGAGTCGTCATCGTGATCTTCGGAACCTTCATTGCGTTGGTACCTCCGCTGAAGCCCGCAACCCGCCGCGTCGAGGTTCCCTCACCCCTGGTTCCCGATCCAACCCTCGGCGGCAGCCTTGCGCGCGGCCCCATCACGCTGAGCGGGCCGGAAGGTCCCCATGTATAAGCGCGCCCTCCAGCTAGTCCTCATCGTCTTCGTCGCCTTCACCATGCTTGGCGCCAGCGATCCGTCGGCCCGCTTCGGCCGTCTCGGCCACGACCTCATGTGCACCTGCGGCTGCAGCCAGATCCTGCTCGAGTGCAACCACGTCGGCTGCCCCAACTCCACCGGTGAAATCGCCGACCTGCACGCTCAGCTCGATGCCGGCGCCTCCGACTCCGCCGTCTTCAAGTTCTTCACCGTCAAGTACGGCCCCATCGCCCTCGCCGAACCCGTGCGCGGCGGCTTCGACACGGTAGCCTGGATCGGCCCCTTCGCCT
>Ga0302314_10022201_pt1 | contig 10415 bp, 10 predicted proteins | sample III_Palsa_N2_3_FD_200533 | JGI IMG/M metagenome (GOLD analysis project Ga0302314, IMG submission 200533) | Peat permafrost microbial communities from Stordalen Mire near Abisko, Sweden - III_Palsa_N2_3 | ecosystem: Environmental > Terrestrial > Soil > Palsa > Peat permafrost | place: Sweden... | reverse complement strand
GACTGTGGCTACGTACGTAGATCTTGAGGCGTAGGACTTGTGGACGGGGGTTCGATTCCCCCCGGCTCCACCATTTTGCGGGATTCCAGGGTGCGCGAGCGCAGGGAGACGGCGCCGCCGCACTCTGGAAAAGCTCCGCCTGTTGCTCTATGTTGATCCGGGTGCGGGCGCGAGCGCGAGCCTCGATCGGCCCACCAGGAGCAACATGGCCGGGCGCGACCGACATTTGAGCGTGCTGCTCGTGGACGACCACGCGGTCGTGCGCGAGGGCTACCGCCGGCTGCTCGAGCGGCATGGCGACATCGAGGTCGTGGGCGAAGCCGAGGATGCGGCCGGCGCGCACGCCTTGTTCTGCCGTTTGCAGCCGTGGATCGTGGTGATGGACATCACCTTGCCCGGCGCCACGGGCATCGAGGCCATGCGGCGCATCCTCGCCCATGACGCGGACGCGCGGGTGCTGATCTTCAGCATGCACGAGGAAGCGATCTTCGCCTCGCACGCCCTGCAGGCAGGCGCCTTCGGCTATCTCACCAAGGCGAGCGCGCCCGACGCGCTCGTGGAAGCGGTGCACTCGATCGCTGCCGGCAAGAAATACGTGAGCGCGGACATCGCGCAGAAACTCGCGCTGCGCGAGTTCGAGGCACGCGAGGCGGGCGAGCTCACCGAGCGCGAATTCGAAGTGCTACAGTTGCTCACGCAGGGCCGTTCGATCAAGGACATCGCCGAATCGATGGGTCTCAACCCGAAGACCGTCGCCAATCATCAGTCCACGATCAAGGCAAAGCTCGGCGCGGAGACCGCGATCGATCTATTGAAGAAAACGCAGCAACTCGTCGGGTTGAAGGCAGGGGATGCATGAGCTCGATCGATCCTATTCGGCCCACCCGCCCGCGCCGCGGACGCGGAGCGCGTTACCTTCTCATCTTCTTGATCCTGCTGTTCGTGGGCACCTCCCTCTGGACTTGGGTCGCGCTGCAATGGGCCTACTCGGACGGCACGCGCTCAGGCGTGCTGCAGAAGTTCTCGCGCCGGGGTTGGCTCTGCAAGACCCAGGAGGGCGAGCTCGCGCTGTACTACGGCGGCGTCGCCCCCCAGACCTGGAGCTTCAGCGTCCGTGACCCGAGCATCGCCGCACAGATCGAGAAGGCCGTCGGGTCGCGCGTGCAGGTGCATTACACCGAGCATCCCGGCGTGCCGTCCACGTGCTTTGCCGACACGCGCTACTTTGTGGACCGCGTGACGGTGACGGACCCGTTGCCGGCGTTGACCGCACCGCTCCCCGCCGTCGGAGCCCCGGCGCCTGCGCCGCCGGTTACACCGCCTGCGGCAGCGCCCGCCGCGACTCCGCCCGCGCCGCCCACGCAGCCGGCACCGCCGCCTGCGAGCTCGACCTCGCCGCAGTCTTGAGCGTTAGGATGTCCTTCGCGTCTGCGTCACTTGCTCGGTGATCGTCAACGCGACGTTGAGCGCCTTGAGTCCGTCCTCACCGCTCACGGCCGGCGCGCGGGCGCCGCACGCAGCCTCGAGGAATGACTCGATCTCCGCCTTGAGCGCGTCGCCCTGCTCATAGGTTGTCTCCTTGATATCGACCGGCGGCACGCCGTCTGCGCCCATCTCGCCGCTCTTGCGAATCACCGTGAGCACTTTTTGCTGCAGGTCCACCGATACGTACGCGTCGTCCTGGAAAAGCCGCAGCCGCCGCTCGGCTTTCAGGCTCACGCGGCTGGCGGTGGCGTTGGCGACGCAGCCATTGGCAAACCGCAAGCGGGCATTGGCGATGTCCACTTCCTGGGAAAAAACCCGGGTGCCGATGGCATCGATGGCCGTGACGGGCGAGCCGACGATGCTCAAGATCAGATCGATGTCATGGATCATGAGGTCGAGCACCACATTCACATCGGTGCCGCGGTGCTTGAAAGGGGCGAGCCGCGCGGACTCGAGAAAACGCGGCACGGTCAAAATAGGCTGCAGGGCCTGTACGGCGGCGTTGAAGCGCTCCAGGTGGCCGACTTGCAGCACGCGCTGCGCGCTGCGCGCCGCCTCGATGAGTCTCTCGCCCTCCGCGACGGTGGCCGTCATGGGTTTTTCGACGAGCACGTGCGCGCCGGCTTCGAGAAAATCCCGGGCGATGGCGTAATGCTGCGGCGTCGGCGTGACGATGCTCACGGCATCGACGCGACCCAGCAGCTCGCGGTAGTCGGCGTGCGCCGGAACGCCGAGCTCGGCCGCCACGGCCTGCCGCGCCTCGGGTGAAGGATCGGCAATGCCGACGAGCTCCGAGTTCGTCGCCTGACGGTATTTCTGTGCGTGAAATCGGCCGAGATAGCCGACGCCGACGACGGCGGTGCGCATTATCGCGAGGACACCCGGCGCAGCTTGCTGCGTGCGCGATAATCCTGCCGCAATTGCAGAATGATGCCGCCGATGACGGCGCAGGCAGCCCCCGCGAACATGGACAGCCCGCGCCACACGGTCCAATAGCCGACCGCCAGTGACCAGGCGGTTGCACCGAGACCGAGAAGCGCCCCAGCCGCGATCAGGATCCAGGGCCTTGCCTCGTACAGCGTCTGCGGAGTCCAAGGGCGCATGCAGCCAGTGTACGCCCCCGGGCGAGCATGCAGCCATTTCGTTAGAATGACGCAGTATGCGTTTTGCACATATTCTGAAAGGCGGTGGCCGCGCCGGCGCTTGGTCGCGCGAGCTTCTGCTCACCGTGATCGCGCTGATCCTGGGCTTTGGGCTCATGCCCGTCCTCATCTTCTTCGCCGGCTCTGCAAGCCTCGGGCGCTACGAGGGGGCGAGCCTCGGCCGGTTGTTCTCGAGTGTCTATGAGGGGTTCCGTGCGGGCTCCCCCGCCTCCTGGGTGGTTCTCCTGGGCCCCTACGGCCTGTGGCTCGCCTTCCGCGCCCTGAGGCTGTGGTGGCGGGCGGGCCGCTGAGCCTGCGCAGAGTGAGTCACGCCGCGGCACTCCACATTCTAGTGCATTCCCTTACTCGGCCCCCTTAAGTTACCTGAGCTTCGGACGCTAACCCGGTATCGGCGAACAGCCGTTCTGCGCCGTCGGAGTGCCCGTTGAATCCGGAGATTGAAGCCCATCTTCGCTCGCTGGTGAGCTTTCCCTCGCCCCCCGGCGTGGCGAGCCACATCATCGAGCTCGCGCGCGATCCAGAGATCGAGATGGGCAAAGTCGCGAAGGTGCTGAGCCTCGACTCGGCGCTTTCCTCCAAGGTGTTGCGCATCGCCAATTCGCCGCTCTACGCGCAGCGGCGCAAGAGCGAGAATCTGCGCCAGGCCCTGGTGGTGCTCGGCCTGAACGCGACTCTGACCCTGGCGCTGAGCTTCTCGCTGGTGAAGACGTTGCGCACCGGCAAGGTCAACGGCATCGATTACCCGCTCTATTGGCGCCGCGCCCTGGTCGCCGCAACCGCCGCGCGGGCGCTCGCCGACGCCCTGCGCCAGCCCATGGCGGAGGAAATATTCCTCGCCGCGCTGCTGCAGGATGTCGGCATTCTCGCGCTCGATCAGGCGCTGCCTGATCTGTATCGCGGCGCGGACTTGGACCAGCGCGACCATCGGAGTCTGACCGAGATCGAGAAGCGCCGACTGAACGCCGATCATGCCGAGATCGGCGCGTGGCTCATGGAGAGTTGGAACTTGCCGCCGCGCCTGTTTCGCGCCATCAGTCACAGCCACCGCGTGGATCTGTCGGTGACGAACGATGCCGCTCTCATCTTCCAGCGCTGCGTCGCGCAGTCCGGTCCCATCGCCGACTTGTTCCTGCGCGAGCCGCAGCAGCGGCCCTTCGCGGAAGTGGGCCTCGCCGTCGAGCGCAGCCTCGGGCTCGATAAGATCGCCTTCGGGCAGGTGCTCGCGACCATCGGATCGGTGCTGCCCGAGACCGAGGCGCTGTTCGAAATGGACCTCTTGTCGCAGCAGCACCCCGAGCTGATTCTCGAGCAGGCGCGCGAGGCGCTGATGCTGCGCAATTTGATCGCCTTGAAAGAGATCAACACGCTGCGCGCGGTGGCCGAGAGCTCGACCTCGCGCACGCTCGAGCTCGAGGAGGAAACGCGCCGCGACGCCATGACGGGCGTCTACAACCGCGCCTATCTCGATCAGGTGCTTGCGCGCGAGTTCGATCATTCCACGCGCCACAAATGGCCGCTGAGCCTTGCGTTTGCGGATCTGGACAACTTCAAGAGCATCAACGACCGCTTCGGCCACCAGGCGGGAGACCGGATCCTGCAGGCGACCGCGCGGATTCTGCGCGGCAATACCCGCGAGACCGATTTGATCGCGCGCTACGGCGGGGAGGAATTCGTCGTGGTGCTGCCGGCCACCGACGCCGAGACCGCGCACGGCATCTGCGAGCGCATCGTCGCAGCATTTCAAAGCACCGGCCATCCCATCGGCGCCGAGCACGCCCGCGTCACCATCTCGATCGGCTGCGCGACGCACGGCGCGCAGGTCAGCTTTCCGAACGTCACGGAGTTCGTCAAGGCCGCCGATCAGGCGCTCTACACCGCAAAGCTGCGCGGCCGTAACCAATCGGTGCCCTTCGATCGGCAGCTGCCGAGCGTGCTCGCCAGCCGACCCGCGCGTACACGCGCTTGACGCGCCCTGCGGGCACGCGGCGCTTTACTTAACCACGCGTGTCTTACTTAAAACGCCCTTCGGCGTGACACGCGTCACGATTCTGCGATCCCGATCATCCGTACACTGTCGCCGTTTGGGAACATATACCTAACCGCAGCGTCCGACGAGGCGACTGCGTCTAGGGGCGAAGAGGAACGATGATTATGATGAGCACGAAAAAACCGCACGAGGCGCCGAAGCACGGCCCCGGGACGCGGGAGCTGCGCGCGGCGCAGGATGAGAAACCGGCCGCGCCGGCGATCGACACGGCTGCGCCGAATCCGCGCGATGCAGGCGGCGGCTTCGACCCGTACAACTCCTCGGGTGGTTTCGATCGCAGAAAAAACTGGGAACGGATCGGCAAGCGCTGACGGCGCGCGGCGCCGCGCAGGCTAGTCGCCGCTCGAGGCGCGGCTGTGGTCCGCGCTGAACTCACTGTCCGGATACCAACGCGGGAATCGCCGGGTGGCGGCAAGGCGATCGCCGAGCTGCCGGTAAAGCGCCAAATCCTCGATCGCGCCGGCAATGTCCCAATCGTCGGAGTACTTGTCGCCCGCTTGGCGGTAGCGCTGCGCCATATACTCGTCCCATTGCGTCATCCCATATTGCGGTCCCCGCGCCGCATCGTCGATGCCCGCTTTCACGTACAGCGCCGGCACACCGTGACGGGCGAAGTTGATGTCGTCCGATGAATAGAAGAGGCCCTGCTCGGGATGCGGCTCCGGACGAACCTCCCGCCCCTGCAGCAGCGCCGAGGAGCGCACCGACTCCTCGAGCTCGGAGTTGCCGCTGCCGAGGATCACGACATCGCGCGTGCGCCCGCCGACCCGCAGGGCATCGAGATCGATTGCGCCCGCCGTCTGATCGAGGGGAATGACCGGATTCTCGACGTAGTAACGCGAGCCGAGAAGGTCCGGCTCGCCGGCCGTGAAGGCGACGAATGCGATCGATCGATCGGGCGCCGGACGCGTATGCGCGAACGACTGCGCCAGCATCAGCAACCCGGCGACCCCGCTCGCATCCTCCACGGCGCCGCTCAAAACGGCGCCGCTCGGATCGCGTCCGAGACCGTCCCAGTGCGCGCAGTAAACCACGTACTCGTGCCGGTGACCGCTCCCGGGCACCACCGCGATGACATTCGGGGAATCGAAGCGGCGCACCTCGGTGTGCAATTCCCCGCTCACTTTGAGGCCCATGCTCAACGCCTTGAAGCCGGGCCGAGCCGCCGCGACGACGAGCGCCGAGTAATCGAGCGTTGCTTGCGAGAACAGCGCGCGGCCCGCCGCGCCCGTGAGCCAGCCCTCGATCGCCGGGCGGTCCGGCTGTGCCGCGCTCGAGGCGAGCTCGAGGTGCCCGCCCAGCCAGGTATTACGCACCGCGTTCCAGACGAAACCGAGCGTTCCCGGATCGTGAATCAGCAGCACTCCGGCTGCGCCGTGGCGCTCGGCTTCTTCGATCTTGTAGGACCAGCGCCCGTAGGCGCTCAGCGCGAGGCCCTTGAAAACCCCGGGATTGCGGCTGCCGTAGCCCGGATCGCCGAGCAATACCAGCACCGTCTTGCCGTGTACATCGACGCCCGCATAGTCGTCCCAATGGTATTCGCGCGCCACGATGCCGTAGCCGACGAACACGAGCTCGCTCTGGGCGAGCGCCGCCGTCGGTGTGGTGCGCGGCGTCCAAAGGACCATGTCCGTACCTTGACGCAGCGGCAGAAGAGCGCCCCGACCTCCGGCAATGGAGAGCGTCGCATCCGCCCCGGCGCGGATCTCGACCAGAGGCACCTGTTGGACATAATTGTCGCCGTTGCCGGGCTTCAGACCAAACTTGCGAAACTGCGCGGTCAGATAATCGACCGTCTTCTGCCCACCGGGCGTCCCGGGCCTGCGGCCCTCGAGATCATCCGCGGTGAGCGCACGCAAGTTTGCACGAAACCGCATTTCCTCGAAATCGAGCGGCGGACCTTGACGCGGGGCATGCGGTGCGCAGCCCATGAACGTTGCGGCGAGGCAACCGGCGCAAAAGGCCCAAAGCAGCCGATATCGCATGGAGTCGTTGTTCCTTGGAGCGTCGGGAGGGCCGGGCATCGATCAGGCGCGGTGCGGCCAATACCACAGGGTGATCCCGGCAAGCACCCCCAGAGTGGCCGCATGCGCCCAGCCGCGCCACGGACGGCCTTTCGCCTGGCCAAGGAAACTACCGGCACTGGCGGCGGTCAGAACACCGAACGCCAACAAGCTCAGCACGAGCCGCGGCAATTCGCGCCACAGATCCGGGTGTCTCCCGGCCAGCACACAGAACACGATCAGGACCGCCCCCAGGCCGAACGTGATCGAGGCGGCCGAGCCCAGCACGATACCGATCAAAACCGTGAACGGACGCATCTCTTCACGCTCGTATACACTTGGCTTGCGGCATAGGCTCGTCTAGCCTTGAGGAATCGGGGCAGTTATTTTACAGGAGAACGGCAGCTGATGACGGTCGTAAAGCATCCCGAGACCCAGACAGCCAAGCATCGGTGGCTCTCCGCCATCGTCGTTTGCGCGAGCGCGGTCGGACTCGCCGCATTGCTCGGCGCCGCCATGACGCCACCGGTGACCCCCGCCGCCGCTACGGCGGGCGCGGTGCTCGAGCCCACCGAGCAGGAAAACTATGTCGCGCGCCGCGTGAGCGACATCATCGCCCGCGAGCACTACCGGCGCGCGCCGCTCGATGACCATCTCTCGAGCTTGATCCTCGACCGCTACCTCGACGCCGTCGACAGCGGCCGCAGCTATTTCTACGCAAGCGACATCGCGGAGTTCGAGAAGTACCGCTATGAGCTCGACGACGCCATCAAGGCTGGGGACGTGGAGCCGGCCTTCGTGATCTTCCGCCGCTTTCAGCAACGCAGCCGCGAGCGCATGAACTATGCCATCGAGCTGCTGCAGAAGAAACCGGACTTCGACGTCGAGGAATCCTTCAACTTCGACCGTGAGAAAGAGCCGTGGCCTGCGAATGCCGCGGAGATGAACGAGCTGTGGCGCAAGCGCGTGAAGAACGACGCCCTGTCGCTCATCATCACGGGCAAGCAGTGGCCCGAGGTCGCGGACATGCTGCGCAAGCGCTACGAGCACGTCGCGAAGCGCATGGATCAGAGCAAGCCCGAGGATGTGTTCGAGGCGTTCATGAACGCGTTCGTGCTGTCGCTCGATCCCCATTCGAATTATTTCTCGGCGCGCAACTCCGAGGAATACAACATCCAGATGAGCCTCTCGTACGAGGGTATCGGCGCCTCGCTCACGCTGACCGACGACTATGTCACGGTGATCGACGTGATCGCGGGCGGCCCGGCCGCGGCGAGCGGCAAGCTCGCGGCGAATGATCGCATCACCGCGGTCGGCGAGGGCACGAGCGGCGAGCTCGTCGATGTGATCGGCTGGCGCCTCGACGACGTGGTGCAGAAAATCCGCGGACCGGGCGGCACCGTGGTGCGCTTGCAGCTCCTGCCGGGCGGCGCGGCGCCGGGAACGGCGCAGAAAGTCGTCGAATTCACGCGCAATCGGGTCTCTCTCGAGGCGCAAGCCTCGCACAAGGCGATGCGCACCGTGACCCGCAATGGGCGCGAGGTGAAGATCGGCATCATCACCGTGCCGAGCTTCTATCAGGACTACGATGCGAGCCGCGCCGGGGCGAAGGACTTCCGCTCGACGACGCGCGACGTGCAGCGCCTCATCGGAGAGCTGCGCAAGGACGGCGCCGAGGCCCTCATCATGGACTTGCGCGCGAACGGCGGCGGCTACCTCCCGGAGGCCGAATCTCTGACCGGACTGTTCATCGACCGCGGGCCGGTGGTGCAGCTGCGTGACACCACCGGACGCATCGAAGTGGACGACGATCCGGATCCGTCCATCTTCTACAGCGGCCCGTTGATCGTGCTGGTCGACCGCTTCAGCGCTTCCGCCTCCGAGATCTTCGCGGGCGCGATCCAGGATTACGGACGCGGTCTCATCATCGGCCAACAAACCTACGGCAAGGGCACGGTGCAGAACGCGCATCCGCTCAACTACACCATCTTCGGGCGCAAGCCCGAGCTTGGGCAGCTCAACGTCACCATCGGCAAGTACTACCGGGTCACGGGCGAGAGCACTCAGGATCGCGGTGTCACGCCCGACATCTCGATTCCCTCGCTCATCGATGCGAACGAGGTGGGCGAGAGCACGCGCGACCGCGCGCTGCCCTGGGACCACATCGAGCCGGCGACCTTCAAGACGGAGGGCGATCTCAAGGCGACCGCCTCGATGCTGCAGAAACTGCACGACGACCGCACGGCCGACAGCGCGGACTTCCGCTATTTGCGCGAGGACATTACCGCGCTCGACTCGGTCCGCAATCAGAAGAGCCTATCGCTCAATCTGAAGACGCGCGAGACCGAGCGCAAGCAACTCGACGCAAGCCGCCTCGAGCGCGAGAACGCTCTGCGCGCGGCGCATGGTCAACCGCCGTTCAAGACGCTCGAGGAGATCAAGGACGACCCCGCGGCGGGGATCATCCTCGACGAGGCCACGCAGATCGCCGGAGATTTCGCCGCGGCCTCGGTGCACAAAGTTGGCCCGACGCAGGCGCGGCGCACAGAGGCCCATAACGAGCTGCATTGACGGGGCTCGCCCGCCCGGGCGGCGGGCAGCCTTTCAGCGCAGCAGCAGGTTGAACAGGTCCCAGTAGTCCTCGGCGAGGACGTTCCATTGGTTCTGAGCGCCGGCGCTCGCGGCCGACAGCGAATCAGCCGTGGGCACCGTGTCGGCTAGATTGCGATATTCGCTGGTCGCGCGCAGCCGCTCGAGTTTTCCCTTCACCGCTGCGGTGATTTGCCGGTGGTTGGCGATCACCGCCTGGGCCTTCTGCACGCGCTGCATATAATCCTCGCATTCGGCGCGCGAGCCGAAGGTCATCTCGTGCACCCGGCGCGCCACCGCCTCCTTCGCACGCGCCGCCAGCCCGAACTCATCCACATGATCGCAAAGCGACTCGGCGTAACTGATGATGGCGAGATTGATGTTGCGCCGTGCACCCAAGGAGATGCCGGCAAACTCGGGGGCAGCCTCGGCCAGGATCGCGCTCTTCTCCGCGTGCAGCTCGCCGACCGCGGAGTCGGCGACCACCACACCCTGACGGAGCGATTCGAGCGCGCGCTGCTGGCGACGGCGGCGGAAGTAGTGCCAGAAGGCGGTGAGCCGCGACAGCTCGGCCTGAGCGGCCGCGAGACTCTCACGATGGGCGTCGGCCTCGGCCGCCGCCGCTTGCAACCTCTCGTCGACGTCGGTGAGGCGCATGTTGCGGGTGGCCTCACATTCGGCCGCATGACGCGCCGTCTCGCGCGCCTCTTGCTGGCGGGTGAGATCGGTCGCGAATTTGGCGAGCTGCTGGTGGCAGGTCTTCCACAGTCCGCGCAGCTGGAAGAAGACGAGCGCACCGAAGCCGGTGGCGGGGTCCGCGAGCAGGTCGCCGAGCGCATCGAGCTGCTCCTGGACGCGCAGCGTCGCGCCCTCTTGCTGCTTCAGTCGATCGCGCAGGATATGAAACTCGTCCTTGAGATCGGCGTATGCCTTTTTCAGGCCCGCGCGATTCTGGAACAGCTGCATGAGGCGCTCTTCTTCCGCGCTCACGCCGCCGCTCTCCGACCCTCCCTTGAGAAAGCTGAGCTTGTCGATCAAATGTCCCGCCTCGAGCCGATGGATCAGTCGCGGGACACCAAGGGGGATCTAACCCACTAGAAGTGATGGCCTCGCTCGGCGCAGTATTCC
>Ga0302314_10022200_pt1 | contig 10415 bp, 6 predicted proteins | sample III_Palsa_N2_3_FD_200533 | JGI IMG/M metagenome (GOLD analysis project Ga0302314, IMG submission 200533) | Peat permafrost microbial communities from Stordalen Mire near Abisko, Sweden - III_Palsa_N2_3 | ecosystem: Environmental > Terrestrial > Soil > Palsa > Peat permafrost | place: Sweden... | reverse complement strand
CCGTGCTCGGGGCCGGCGGGGGCATAGGGCTGACCGGTCAGGTCCGTCGGATCAAGACGCAGTGCCTCGGCGAGCGCCGCAAGCAGGCCACGCCGGTCGACCCAGTCCCGCCCGGCTTCCAGGTCTTCAAGACCTGAAGCGGGCCAGTCCAGGCGGCCTGCGAGCTCAGCCAAGCTCAGCCCTCTCCGAACCCGCCAGGACGACACCGCCGCCCCTATCGGACCGCTGGCCGGAACTGCCTCCTGCCCACCACGTATCACAGTGCTCGCATACCCATCGACGTCGTACCGATGACCATGCGGGGGTACAGGAGTCCGCTGTTAAGCCTCCGGACACCGCGACACCCCGCAACGCGAGACACAGTAGTCAGGGGCGCTCGTGGACTGCGAATCCAGAGCGGTCCGCAGCAGCAGATCCGTCACTGACCGTCGAATTCTTTGCGCATCGCCTGATTCAACACATCGCGGCTGCTTTCGAACTCAGCAACGCATCGGTCGTAGTCCGAGTCAGGCCAGAGTGCTCCGCCTTCAATGCTGTTGCGGATCGCATGTAGCCGCTCCATCACAAGGGAGGCACGCTGGTGGACGGGCAAGGATGCCAGAAGGTTCAGGCGGTAGTGCACTTCGTAGAAGCCGCCCGTCACAAAGGCCGCCCTCGCCAGCTGTGCCCGTTCCTCCAGTGGGGTGCCGACCATGCGGACGATCTCCCGCAGGACGACGCGAACCCGGGCTACGGATGCTTGATAGTCCGAGTAGAGAGTCAACTGGGTGGCACGGGCGCGCTCCGCGCTCTCCCTGCGCCATCGAATCCGATCGCTCAAGGTTCCCGACGCAAGGCCGATAACGCCGCCCGCCACAGTTCCGGCAAGAGCCGTCCACTCCCATGCCATATGCCCGCACCCCCAGCTCGATCAAACTGGCTGCGAGAATTCCCGTCAAGGCCGCAGCCCACGCCGGGACGGCATGACGCCCCGCTGCCGGGCACAGCTTTTTTCACGGCACAGCAGTCACTAACGGAGCCTGCCCGAGGGGCACGGTCGGTGCCAGGGGGCCGCTCAAGCCACTGTCCGAACTGACCGCGCCCCTCGTCATTGGCCGCCCAGCGACGGTGGCCAACGTCCGGAGTCCGCCGGAACTCCGGAGTCTGGTCAGGCACCCCATGGGATGGCTGTGGGCGAAGTTCTAGCACATCTCTATCTGCCTGCCGATGGTGCGTCGGTTATCGGAGGCGCGGACCCTGCTGGTCCGGCCGCTGCTGCGGAGGCTGCTGAACAGCAGGCCGCTGCAAGGGCACGGGGCCTCCGTCGTGTCGCTGGCCTGTCGTCTGCGGGTGGATGACTCCACGGTCTGGGGCAGGCGTCCGAGTCGCCCTGCCGCCGCGTTGCTGGACTTGTTCACGGTGGGCCTGACGTTCGGCGGCGCGGCCGGCTCGTCGACGCTCGGCGAGGGTGGGTTCCTTCGCGGGGACGACGTCGGGTGCAGTGGCGGCGGTCGGTGCCGCAGTGGTCGGAATGCGGCTTTCGGGGGTGAGGTGGCCGTGTTCGGTCATCACGGTGGTCAACGGGTCCACGACGGTGACGAAGCGCAGGGCGGCGTTGTCGGTGACCGGGGTGTGCTGGAGCCAGGTGGCGCCGGTGCGGGTGGCGATGTCGTTGATGACGGTCTGCTGCTGTTCGGGCGTGAGGGTCTGGAAGACGTCCGCCGCGAGCTGGCCGCGGGCAGTGTCGTCGGGCGTCTGCGTCGTACTGCTGGGCACGGTGCCGGTGCGGGTGAGGTTGCCGGCGGCGAGGGCGGAGGCAGCGGCTGCCCAGTAGGCGGTGTGTCCGGCGCGGCCTTGTTCGACGTAGGGACCGGCGGGCTGGGCGGGGTTGTCGTCGGTGACCTGATACTGGTCGCGGAATGCGGCGATGGTGGCCAGATGCCGGGTCCAGGTGGCGCGGACGGCCGGGTCGGCGGGGGCGTCGCCCAGGCTCTGGCTCCAGTCCGGTCGGGTGGTGGCGACGCGCTCGGCCAGGGCCGTCACCCGGTCGGCGATGAGCTGGGCGCGGTCGTCCAGGTAGGTGCGGTGGGCCGGGTCCATGGCGGCGTTGTGCTGCGGCGCGGCCACCCATCCGGGCAGGTCCTGGCGCACAGCAGCGCTGGCCTCCTGGAGGGCGCGAGCGTGCTGGAGCACCCGGTCCAGCTGGCCCGTGCCGCTGGAGTTGACGAAGGCGTCGGTGAGGTCGCTGCCGCTGATCTCGGCGGCCTTGAGGCTCCAGGCCAGGATGCGCCACTGCTCGGCCTGGCGGTCGGTCGTCCGCTGATCGGTGCCGGGGGTGGTGGCGGTGGCGAGGTAGCGGTTGATGCGCCAGGCCAGAAGCAGGCTGACGCTGTCCGCGCCGTCGATCGGGCGGGCTTCGACGGCCTGGCGCAGCAGTTGGTCGGGACGGTGGCCGACGGTCTCGGCACGGCGCAGTGCCGCCGTGAGGGCGGGCCAGGCGGCTTCGGCGCGGACTTGTTCGGCGACCTGTTCGGCCAGGGCGTGGTGGGCAGCGGCCTGGTGGCGCAGGGCGGCCGGGACGCGGTGCTCGCTGGCAGGGATGCCGCGCTGGACGGCGAGTTCGCTGGTCTGGGTGGCGAGGTCGTGCAGCGGGTTGTCGCTGCGGGTGGTGCGGGCGTGGGCGGTGTCGAGCAGCAGGTCGGTGTCGTGGCCGGCCTGGTGGGCAGCGACCAGGACGGCGGCGAGCTGCGGCCAGTCACGGTGCCCGGTGACGGTCGCTGCGGTCGTGCCGGCCCGGTCTGCGGCGGCACCGGCGTACCGGTCCAGGTCGGCGGCGGAGACGTAAGGGTGGCCTGCGGGCGTGGTGCCGGAGGCTGCGACGGTCCGCAGCGCGAACGGCGTGGTCGTCGCGGTCTCGGGGGTGAGGGTGGTGGTGCTCAGGCCCAGGAGTGCGGCGTAGCGGGCGGCGTCGGCTGCGGTGGGCTGGTGGAGGTGGGCGGGGGCCTGGTGGTGCTCGTCGGTGTGGTTGTTGATGCGCCAGGCCAGGAGCTGTGCGGGTGAGTCGGCGGTGGTCAGGTCGCCCTGGCGGGCGGCGGCGGCGAGCAGTTGCTCGGCCTGCCAGCCCTCGCCCTGGGCAGCACGAAGTGCGCGGGCGACCGCGCTGAAGGCGGGGTCCTCGGTGATGGCCTGTCCCAGGTCGGGGCCGAGGACGGTGGTGGTGAGCTGGGCGTAGTGCTGGCGGGTGAGGGTGTCGGTGGCGTGGTCGTAGCGCGGGACCAGGGTGGCCAGCGAGACGGCTTCCTCCTGGGCCTCCTTGATGGTGTCGGTGGCCGAGTGCTGGGCACCTTCGCGGGCCAGGACGCGTTCGAGCACTTCGCGGGCGGCGAAGGTGTCGGGGTCGTGGCGGGTTGCGTCCATCTGTTCGTCGGTGTCGAACGCCAGCAGTTCGTGGGTGACGGTGTAGACGGTGGTCTTCTCGCGGGCGCGGGAGAGCTGGACATACAGCTGTTCGCGGGTCATGTCCTCGGTGACCAGCGGGTGGGCGGTGTCCACGGTGCCGCCCTGGGAGCGCATCACGGTCGAGGCGTAGAGCAGCTGGACGTTGGCGGCCACGTAGTCGGCGGGCAGCGTCAGGCGGCCCCGGTGTTCGAGGTGGCGGACCTTGAGCGAGCCGTCCTCGTGGCGCTTGACGACCTCCCAGGCGTCGCCGTTCTTCACGAAGTCCCGGCCTCGGTTGGTGGTGATCTTGCGGTTGTTGTCGCGGGTGACGATCCAGTCGCCGTGTCCGGCCCGGTTGCCGTCGGCCAGGAGCACGCCGTCGGTCTCGACCTGGCCGGCGGCCACGCGGTCCTCGCGGGCGCGGGCGGACAGGGCGGTGACGTCGGTGTTGGTGGCCGTGCTGATCAGGGTGGTCTTCCCGGCCAGCATGTCGGTGCGCCAGCCCTGGTAGGCGGCATCGACCATCGCCTGCCGCGACCCGCCGACCATGCGCTCGTTGCGCTCGTAGAAGTCCAGTCCGGCCCCGTCGCCGACGCGCAGCTTGAGGGTGGCGGCGGCCTCGTCCTTGTCGTTGAAGCGGTGCAGGTGGGTCAGCTCGTAGGCGCCGGCCTCGTGGTGGATCTGGCGCAGGATGCCGCCCGCCTCCACCGAGGACAGCTGGCGGTAGTCGCCCAGCAGCCGCACCACCGCGCCGCGGGCGGAGGCGTACTTCACCAGGGCGTCGACGTTGAAGGTGCCCGCCATGCCGGCCTCGTCCACCAGCACCACGTCACCGGGGCGAAGGGCGAACGAGGCGCGACTGCGAGGCACGGTGCCACCGTTCTGCAGGGCGTGCGCGGCGGGGCCGTGGGTGTACTCCCACAGGAACTTGTGCAGGTTCTCCGCCGGACGGCCGAGGTCCTTGGCCAGCACGGCGGCGGCTGCCGCGGAGGTCGCCAGGGGGATGACGCGCTGCCCGGCCTGGGCGGCGACGTGGACGTACGCCTGCATGGCCGTGGTCTTGCCGGAGCCGCCGGGGCCAAGACCCAGCACGACCATACGGGGGTCGGTGGCGAAGCCGGCGACCAGGGCACGCTGCCCCTCGTCCAGGCTCTTGCCCCGGCTCTCGAAGCCGTCGATGGCGGCCGAGACGAACGGCCCGGACAGGCCGACCGCAGTGGCGGTCAGGGCCGCGGTGACGACGCGCCGCTCGGCGTCCAGCACGGCCTGGGAGGTGTAGCGCAGGCCGGCGTGCTGCTCGAAGACGCTGCTGCCGTCAGAACGCTGGAGCTCGGCGGGCTCGGTGATCAGGGCAGGTGCGGTGACGACCACGCTGCGCTGCGGAGCCAGTGCCGCGGCAACGACCGCTGCCGTCCAGGCGTCGTGCTGCTCGCGGTCAGCGGGGGCGAGGTCGCGCACCAGGCGCTCGGCCTGGGCGCGCACGTTCCACACCGTCCACACCGCCCGCTCCTCCCCCACCGTGGCAATCACCCGATCCGCGAGAGCGGCAAAGTCGGGCTCTACGGCGGTGGCGGACCCGGCGGGCTGGGCAAGGTTGGGGACGGCTGCCATGAGCTGAGGAACGGCGTTGGGGCCCTGGGCCTCGGTGAGGCTGCGGGTCCAGTCGGCGCGCATCTCGGCCAGGGAGCGAGCGGCCTTCTTGCCCTCGCGGGTATCCAAGTTGGCCTGCCGAGCCAGCTTGTGCGCGACCGCCTTCGACGGGTCGCGGCCGTGGTCGGCACGGTAGGTGCGCAGCAGCCGCTCGTAGCGCGCTTCGATCTCGGTGCGGCGCGCGGAGAAATGGGTGACGAACTCGGTGGGGACGCCGGTGATCTCGCGCACCGGCTGCTTCTTGCCGGTGGTCTCGCGCGCCTCGAAGGTGACACCGAGACGGGCAGTCAGCTCGGTCTCGAAGCGGGTGTTGTAGAACTCGGAGGCGGCCACGGTCGTCGCGTACAGGGCGCGGGCGTCCAGCGCCCGCCACTTCCCATCCACGCCCAACACCTTGCTGGAGACGGCGACGTGGGTGTGCAGATTCGGATCACCGGCGCGGCTGTCGAAGTGGTCGAACTGCGCGGCGATCAAGCCCTTCGTCTCGATCTGGGCCTGCCCAGTGGAGCCGGTGCGGGTGAACGCGGCGTGCTCCTCCAACAGCTCCAGCGCGGCGTCCCGGGCGGCCTCGTGCGCCTGGCGCACGGCCGCGCGGACCTCCTCGCGCTCGTCCAACGCCCACACCAGCGCCGCCGACTTCACCGGCGCGAACACCACATCGAAGCCAGCCACCGCCGCGCGCTGGCGCGCGGACTCCTCCCGCTTGACCTTGCCCACCTCCGCGGTTGTCGGCGTGCGCTTGGCCTGCTTCTCCAACACCTCCAACCGCTCGGCAACGCGGGACTCGAACGAGGCCAGCGCCTTGTACTCGGGGAATGCCCGGCCCAAGGTCGCGGACTTCACCGCGGCGGCAACAACCTTCTCCCGCTGCTCCTTGTCCATGTCGGCAGTGACGTTCGCCTCCAAGTACGCGGCGATGATCCGCGACGCGTCCGGGTGCTGGCCCAAGCCGTAGAGGTGCTTCATCTGCTCCTCGGTCACGGTCTGCCCAGCCAGGTCCAGCAGCGGAGCACCGGAGCCGACCCACATGCCGGGAGGGTTGCCCTTGGCGGTGTAGTAGTCGGCGGCCGACTGGCCCCGCTGACGCTGCACGTCGCCGCCCGCGACCTGCCGCGTCAGGTAGGTGTAACCGGTGCCCGAGGTGAGCTTGTGGATCGTCATCAACGCGACCACCGCCCGACCGATTCAATCGGGATACGGCGAGGGGACGACGCTATTCGCGCCGCCTTTTCTACCGCTCCCGATCGTGTCATGGGAGCAGCTTATATCCGCGTAGCGGGCCATGCTCAGAATATCTGCAAGAGGTGTCTGGCTGGCTTCACTGATGCTGCGTATGAGCTGCTCAGAGCGTCGCCGCGCTCGGATGGTGAGATTTTTCTACGGTTCATCTTCCATTGTTTCTCATTGCTTCTCATCGTTTATCCGCAGCGAGATCCGGGGTTTCCTGACCTGGTGTTCTGCGGTTATGGTGCGGTGCATGAGTGGACGAATTGCAGCGTCGCGTTCAGCGGCGGTCAAAGCAGCACAGGCGGCGAAGGCGCAGCGAGATGCTGAGCGGCTGGAGCACGAGCGGAAGGTGGAAGCGGCGCTTGCCGACTTCTACGAAGGGATGGCAAAGGCGACTGCTCTGAGGGAGCAGGCGCAGGTTCGCGCGGCGAGGCTGATCGCAGAGGCCGAGGTCTCCGCGGTGGAGCCGGAGAGGGCGGCGAAGGAGGCGCTGCTCACGCTGGCCGGCCTGGGCGAGTCGCGAGATCAGATCGCTGAGCTGACGGGGCTCGCCATCGCGGATGTCCGGGCGGCGCTGAGCACGGCTTCGGCTTCGGCTTCGGCTTCGGCTAAGCGGGCCCCGAAAGGCAAGGCGGTAACTCCGAGCGGTCGCCCATTGGATCACTCGGAGAGTCGGGAGGTGACGAATGCGTCGTTGGAGGCGGTATCGGTGCCGCCGTGATCGAACACACCCGTCAGGTCGCTGTGCCTAGTCATGCCGATGCCCGGCCCCAGTCCTGCTGGGGCCGGGCATCGGCATGTCCGAGGCGAGTCGCCTATGCGATGTGCGGGACGAAGCCGCCCCGAACGTCGGCTCTGGACACCAGCTCTAAGAGGTGGGTGTCCATCAGCTCCGCGGGGGCCTGGAGGACGAGTACGCCGCCAGCTCCGGCGACTGCGTCAGCCCACTCCATGCGTTCGGCGAGCTGCCCCTGCTCGCTGATGGTCGGGATGAGGACGCCCGCGTCGCCTGGGCCGTCGAGCACGCACATGGTCGGACGGGCGAGGGCGGTCCAGTCCGCCAAGCGGACCGGTGCGCCGCCGTCGTAGAAGGCGAGCGGTGGTAGGTCGGACACGCCTTCTGCTTCGGCGGGTATCACCACGCTGGGAACGGGCGAGATCAGGAAGCGGCAGCTGTCGCCGGGGATGAGGTTGGGCACCTGGCGATTATGACCCGCACGTCCGACAGCATGACGACCACACCGGTCGCCTGCCCCACCTCAGCGCTTCCAGAAGGTGTCGAACTCGCGTGGGTGGTAGCGCTTCACGGGGGCGCCGGGATCTACCGGGCCCGGGGGCTGGTTGCTGGGGTCATCGCTCTCTTGAGCGCGCTTGATCCGCTTGCTGATGGCACTGAGGGTGACCCCGTAGTGCTCGGCGAGTTCGCTGGCGCTCTGCGGGGCGCCGCTGAGCCAACGAAGCTCGTCTGCGGTGGCCTCCCGGGGGTCGGTGATGTATCCGAGCTTGGTGAGTTCGGTGAGGAGTCGGAGGCGGGGCCAGAAGCGCGAGCGGCCGATCTTTCCGATGCTCATCGCGGCCAGCTCGGGACGACGCATGAGGGACTTGATCGCTTCAACGTTGCGGCCCGTGAGCTCGGCGATGCCGTTGATGTCGATGACGTCCTCGCCGGCTGCGGTGGTCGGCGCAGGCTGCTCCGTCTCCTGGGGGATGGAGGTCGTCGCGCGAGCACCCCCCCGGGTGCTTCGGCGAGACAGCCACGCTGCGACGTCGCCGGCCCGCCGACGTCCGAGTCCATCGCCTTCGGGGAAGGGGTCCTTCGCCGAGGGTCCGTACATATTGGGGTAGGTGCTGACTGTCTTCGCGTTGAGTCCGGTGCGCTTGGCGACCTCGGGCAGGGTCAGTAGTAGATCTGGGTCCTTCCCGAGTTCGCTGACATCGATTCGGCCGGCCTCGTTGTCCCGAAGCCAACCCTCGGCGCCCACCCGGGGATAGTGCTTTTGCCGTCCGGGAGTCTCGATCTCGTCGGGCCAGCCCGGCAAGGTCGTCCAGTTCCGGGCAGTCGACTCGGAGACGCCCGTCGCTTCCGCGAGCTGCTTCACGTTGATCACGTCGGGCAGTCCGGCCAGGCGGTCGGCCAGTGGCACGGGCGGGGTGTCGACTGACATCCGTGGGTCTCCTCGGTGGCTGACGGGGAAGCGATTCCTTCTCCGCTTCAACATGCACTAATTTACCTAGTGCGGGACGCGTCCTTCGGGCAGCGTCTTCGTGGGAGAAGACCGGCGACTTGCCCAAGCCGACCCATCGAGGTCGGTACGTCCCCCTCGGGGGGCGTGTCGCCGGTCTTCGTCACGTCGTGCACCTGCTGCTAGGCGGCAAGGTACAGATGATGGCGGGTCGAGTCCGGTTGCCGCTGCTCGTGGACCAGTCTCTCCCACCAGCTCTCGAAGGCTGTGCGCTGCTTGGCCAGCGCTCCGGCAGGTGCGACGGCCAGGGTGCGTTCCAGGGCCGGAAAGCTGGGCCCGCGAGGAACGATCTCAGCCCTGGTGATGCCGTAGCCGTCCGCACTGGCGGAAGCTCCTGCCTTGTGAGCGTGCCAGCGCGCAGCTTCCTCCACATCACCTCGCGCCCCCGTGTATCCGATACGGACCGAACGCCAGGTGGCCCCCTTCCTGGTCGGGTCGTCACGTCTTGGGTGGACGATTCGACGCACGTCGTAGAGCGACCACATCTGCTCCGGCCGTTCGAGTCGGTACTCGAATCGCCGTTGAACCTCGCAGAGGCCGTGGAGGCGGACGACGTCCTGCGCGGACCGGGAGCCGAAGAGACGGGACCGCGGGTTCAGGGCCAGCGCGGTGTACTCCAAGGCGAGCGCGTCGGCCCCGATCTCAGGTTCCGCGCGCCACCGCTCGACCAGCTCAGGCAATCCGGCCCGGCTACCCGCGAAGGGACAGTACCCGCACGCCGAACGCGACCAGCGCTGGTTGAAAAGGGAGTAAAGAAAGCGGTCGCACTGCTCCCGGTCCCACCCCCAATCGTTGATCAGGGGGTACTCGGGTTGTCGGCAGGCCGTGGTGTAACTCTGGTCTCGGACCGCCCTTCGTACCTCCTCCGCTGCGAAACCGATCACGTGCCGGAACGGGTGCCCTTGGTACTCGTCGGCGTACCAGGCATCCAGCACGGAGCCTTTGGCTCGCCAACTACACAGGCGCCGCTTGGCGGCCACCTGCGGCACAGTCCCACTTGTCTTGAGTTCATCGGACAAGCGCCACGGACCACGCATGATCATCCGCTGGGGCTCCCGGGAGTCGTCCAGGACCACGTACCCCCCGGCCTGGGCTGCACGGGATATCTGTACGAACCGCACCTCAGCTGCACGCATCAGCGGGAGCAGGTGCTGCTCCATCAACCTGCGGGTGATGTCGGGTTCATCGCCGGTCATTGCGGTGACGACCGTCAGCCGGTCCAGAGGGAAGTCTCGCGTCTCCGGCTCGACCAACCAGCGGGCGAGGATCGAGGCGCTGTCCAGCCCCATGCCGAAGCTGAGTGCAACCGGCAGATCGGCGATCGGATTCACGCGGCGCACCCCGTCCCAGGCCACGGAGCAGCACCTGCTCCGCATACGCGAGGCTCCTCCGCCAGATGGGACCGCGCGCCAGAGAGTTCACTGGCCTCGCTGATGATCTGCTTCATCGACAGGTCGTTGCGGAAGCGGTGTCCGATCTCGTCCTCGACCTCGGCGTACTCCGCAGCAAGCTCCGGGTTCATGCGGGCAGAGATCGTCAGGTCCCTCCGTGACGCGAGAGGGCAGAGCCGGCAGGAGAGTCGACTGACAGAGCGGTAGGCGGGGTGCCAGGGTGCTCCGCTCGCCGTGATCGTCCGCCATACCTCCTCGGTACTGAAGTCGCGTATCGGAAGCCAGCTGGTCACCTCCCTGCGCCCGGAGCTGGCTGCCGTGTCCACGGCGACCGTCGGCCGCCGGGCGCGGGCGCGGCTCTCGGCAGCTCGGAGCCCGAGGGCGGACAGCAGGCGTGCGGGCCGGCCGGGGATTGCCAGCTCCCTGGCGGTCTCGGTGTAGAACTTCCGGGCTACGTCTCGCTTCATCCCGGAAGTGCAGTACCTAG
>Ga0302314_10022199_pt1 | contig 10415 bp, 6 predicted proteins | sample III_Palsa_N2_3_FD_200533 | JGI IMG/M metagenome (GOLD analysis project Ga0302314, IMG submission 200533) | Peat permafrost microbial communities from Stordalen Mire near Abisko, Sweden - III_Palsa_N2_3 | ecosystem: Environmental > Terrestrial > Soil > Palsa > Peat permafrost | place: Sweden... | reverse complement strand
GAGCGGCGCGTCGGGGGCGAGCACGTCGAACTGGATCCGGTGCCGCTGCAGCGCGCGCACGATGCCGGCGCCGGCCGACCCCGGGGAGTCCCCGAGCGCGGGGTCGACGAGGACCGCGGCCTCGACCTGATGCTCCCCCGCCGCGACGAACGGCTCGCACCGCTCCAGGTACTCGTAGGCGCCGCCGATCAGCCGGTAGGCGGCGGGGGCGGGCCTGGCATCGGGCGGCAGCAGGTCGCCGACGCACGCGGCCAGGCCGCGGGTGATCATCTGGGCGCACTCGTACTTGAGCGACGCCGCGGACTTCAGCCCGCCGCTGTCGCCCCAGCTCTTGTGGAAGCGGCCGGTGTGGGCAAGCGCGGGAACGCCGAGCGGCCGGACGAACCGCGAGACGTAGGGCAGGTAGGTGTAGCCCCAGCCGCCGGTTGGCAGCGCCTCGATCTCGACATGGTCGATGAAGCCGAGCTCGGCGCCGAGCGCGGTCTTCGGACGGCTGTTGAACCAGATTGCCATCGTCGCGTCCGGTGCCAGGCGGGGGAGCACGAGATTGCGGAACCGCGCCATGTAGCGGTGCGCGACCGCGCGCGCGTGCCGGTCCCGGTCGTCGGGGCTGGCGGGGTCGAGGCCGTCGGCGCGCATCGCCTTGACGGCCCAGACCGACGCCGAGGGCTGATCCCAGCACATGTCGAGGAAGATCCCGTCGACGGTCCCGAAGTGGTCGAGGACCTCGGTCAGCTGGCCGGTGAAGTACTCCTGGTAGGGGCTGTCCATGTCGAGCACGTGCCAGCCGGCGTCGAACCGCCCCCCGTACCGCTTGACCTGCCGCCCGTCCGGCTCCAGCGCGATCCACTCCGGGGATGCGTTCGCCGCGTACTCGTCCACGCCCATGCTCAGGTAGATCGGCGTCTTGATGCCGATCGCGTGCAGCGCCTCGATCTGCTCGTCGAGCAGGTTCAGCGACGCCGGCAGCCCGGGGTGCCGTTCCAGACGGCGGGTGTCGTAGTAGAGATGACCGTGGTGGCACTTGGCGAACAGGGTGACGCTGTCCACCCTGGCCGCCGCGAACGCCGCCGCGAACGCGTCCGGTTCGAAGGCCGAGCCGAGGTCGGGGATGTCCGGCCCGGTGTGGAAGTCGAGGTGGACAGTGCGCCGGGGCAGCGGAGTGCGGGCGGGTCGCGCGGGCAGGCCGCTGACCGCGAAGCGAGGCTGGGACATGCGTGGGGGGTTCCTAAAGTCGCGATTTGTGGTCTGTGGGTGGATGACGGGTGTCGGGCCGAAGAAAGTCCTGGCCGAGGTCAGTCCTTGACCGCCCCGGCCGTGAGTCCGCTGGTGATGAACCGCTGGCCGAAGCCGACGAGCAGTACCGCGGGCACGGCCAGCAGCACGAGGGCCGCGTCGTAGCGGGCGTTGTCGAGCGGTGATCCGCTGAGCGCATTCTGGAAGGTCAGCACTGCCTGCGCGGCGGTCGTCATGCTCGGACTGGAGTAGATGATGACCGGCCACAGGAAGTCCTGCAGTGACCACATGAAGCACAGCACGACGAGGTTGACGATCGCGGGTCTGGCGAGCGGGAGGAAGACGTGCCGGAAGATGCCCAGGTGGCCGGCCCCGTCCATGTTCGCGGCCTCGCTGAGCTCGTCCGGGATGGTGTCGGCGTAGTTGCGCATCATGAGCACCCCGAAGGGGATCGTCAGCGCCGATTCCGGCAAGGCGACGCCGAGATAGCTGTCGGTCAGGTTGAGTTTCACGGTCAGGTAGAAGACCGGGACCAGGATGGCCGCGCCGGGGATGGCCAGGAACAGGATGGTGAACTGGTAGGCGAGGTTCCGGCCGGGAAAGCGCAGCTTGCCGAATGCGTACCCGGCCATGGTGGCGACGGTGACCACCACCGCTGCCTGGATCGCGCCGATGGCGAAGGAATTGAGGTACGTGCGCCAGATCGGCACGCCCCCAAGCGGCTGGGTGAACAGCGAGACGAAGTTATACCAGCCGCCAGGGGACAACGCGTCGCGGATCGCACCGTACAGCGGGAAGATCCAGAACAGCGCCATGACGAACAGCAGAAGCTGCATCAGGATCCGGTCGCGGCGGCGCTGGAAGAGGAGGTTCACTGAGCGCTCCCTGAGTGTGTGACTGCGGGCGTCGGCGCGGTCGGCCGCGCGCTGGGAGCGGCGAGCGCGGTTCCGTCGGCGTCACCCGGTGGCGCTCCCCGCGCGCCCGCCCCGGCCTTCCGGCGCTGGACTCTGCGAAGCCGGCGCTGCTCACGGGCGAGGCGGCGCTCATTCCTGGTAAGCACGATGTTCTGCACCGAGGAGACGAGCAGCGCGATGATCAGGATCAGGACGGAGGCGGCGGACGCCAGGCCGATGGTCTGGCCGCCAGATGTGAAGAAGGAGTAGGTGTAGGTGCCGACGATCTGGGTGGAGTCGCCCGGACCTCCGCCGGTGGACAGCAGCACAATCTCGAAGGCGCGGAACGACCCCAGTAGCAGCGCGAGCACCACGGTGACGTGAGTCGCGCGCATCATCGGGTGCAGGACGCTGCGCATCAGCCGCCACGGGCCCGCGCCGTCGATCAGCGCCGCCTCGAGCACCGAGGTATTGATGGTCGACAGGCCGGCCGTGTAGTACATGATGGGCAGGCCGATCAGGTAGGCGAACAGCCCGATCACGGCGCCGAAGGCCCAGTTCGGCTGGGTGAGCCAGTGCCGGGCCAGGAAGCCGAGCCCCAGAGCGCGCAGGGTGGAGTTGAGCGAGCCCAGCTGGTATTCGAGCATCTGGCCGAAGATCGTGGCGACGAGCGCGACCGGGGTGAGCGCCGGGACCAGGAAGATGGTCAGGTAGGTCCGGCGCCCGCGCGGCCGGCTCGCCAGCATGACGGCGATCCCGAATGCGATGGTCAGCCCGATCACGATGGTCGCCGCCGCGAAGACCAGGTTGTCGAGTACGGCCCGCCGGAACTCAGGATCGTTGTAGACGAGCTCGTAGTTGTGCCAGCCGACGTTCACCGCGTCGGCGAAGCTGAGGTCCACCTTCTCGACGCTGGTACGGATCAGGAACCAGAAGCTGTAGGCGAAGTAGACCCCGTACATGGCAACCAGCGGGACCAGGAACAGGGCAGCGACCAGGCCTTCGCGGCCGGTCCGTCGTCGCACGGCGCGCCTCCTCGGCTTCGGGGATGGAAATCGGGGACTCCGGCCGAAGCCCCTGGACAGGGGCTCCGGCGGAGCCGAGGCGGGAATCAGGGTCAGGTGTACTTGCCGCTGTCCAGGTCGGACTGGCAGGCCGCCGCGGTCGCGCTCGGGCTGACGCCGTTGTTCAGCATCGACTCGATGCGGACGCCCACCTGCGAGGAAAAGGCGCTGAGGTTGTTGCGGTCGCTGTGCGGGTGGGCGATCAGGTCCTGCAGCAGCGCGTAGCCCTGGACGGCCTGCGGGGTGGCCAGCGCCGAGGAGGCCGGCGACCATCCGTTCAGCGCCGGGATCTCGCCGAGGGAGTTGGCCCACAGCGGCACGCCGTCCCCGGCGGTGGTGTACGCGATGAAGTCGGCCGCGACCTCAACGTTCTTGCAGGTCTTGGGGATACCCAGGGTGATGTCGAGGAACGACCGGAGCGACGGCGCCGACCCGTCGGAGGTGGGGACCCCCATCGCGCCGACGTTCGAGATATTGATCTTGTTGGCTGCCCGGTAGGAGGCGGACAAGTCACCGGACTCCCAGCTCCCGTTGAACAAGATGGCCGACTTCCCCTTGTAGAACAGGTCCTCCGCGTCGGTATACCCGAGGTCGAGGACGTTCTTGTCCAGGGCGCCGGTGGTGTACAGGCTCTGGAGCTCGGTCAGGGCCGCGACGTAGGCGGGCGTGTCCCACTTGCCGTTGTCGTAGCGTACGGTGTCGAAGAAGTTCGGGTCGCTCTGCCCGACCAGGGTCAGCGTGAACTCGTCGAGGAACCAGCCGTCGGTGGAGCCGGCCGGCATGACCGCGACCGCGGTCCCCGGCGCCTTGGACTTGAGCCCGTCAGCCAGAGTCCGCATGTCGTCCCAGGTCTTCGGCGCCTCGGATAGCCCGGCCTTCTCGAGCAGGGCAACGTTGTAGAACCCGGCCGCGCTGCCCGACACGGCCCACGGCACGGCGTACGTCTCGCCGCCCGTGAACAGCTTCTTGATCTGCGTCAGGCTGAGCGGCGTGTACTTGCTCAGGGTGCCGGCCGGCAGGAAGCTCTGCCACTGCGAGAGCGGGAGCAGCTTGGACTGGACCTGGCTGGCGAACAAGTTGGGCTGGACGGCGATGATGTCGATCGCCTGGTTGGAGTCCAGGGCGAGCTGCGCCTTGGTCTTGTAGTCGTCGTTGTTGATCGTGTTGTTATTAATGGTGACGTTGGGGTGCAGTTTCTTGTACCCGGCGATCACGGCGGCGACCTGGGAGGCGCCGGGGGCGCCGGTCCAGGTCCACAGGTTCAGGGTCACCGGGCCGCCGCTGCTGCCGGTGCCTTTTGCTGACGGGGTGGAAGAGCTCGAGGAGCACGCAGCGAGAGCGCCGGCACCGCCGGCGAACAGGGCTGAGACCGCGGCGAGCCGCAACGCCTCGCGTCTGCTGACGTTCATGGATCCCTCCATTAGGATCGCACTGGGCGAATTGGTCGGGACAGATTGCTAGGACTATCGAAGTGGTAGGAGCAGTTCTCTCTACACGCCGAGCCGCTGGCCAAGATCTGGCACGCTTTGGCCTGTTGGCGCTCTTTCTACCTCAGTGGATGGCTATTTTTGAAGACCTCGTTACCAAAACGTGTCCAATGGATTTTGACTATGGTGCAAAGTGGTCCGATGACTCTAAGCTATCGGTGTGCTGGTGGCACGCGTTGGCGGTGGTCGGGCCGCTTTCTGAGCCGGTGAGGAGCATGACGGGGAATGCCAGACGACAATCTCCACGAGGCGGGGAAGTCCACCGCCGCCCGGGCGCTTGAGCAGATCCTGGGTCTCATCGCCCACGGCGCCCCCGGGCCGGGCAAGCAGCTTCCCACCGAGCGGGAGCTCGCGCTGCAGCTCGGCGTTTCGCGCGGCTCGGTCCGCGAGGCGACGAGCGCGCTGGTCTCCCTGGGCGTGCTCGACGCGCGCCATGGGTCCGGGGTCTATGTCACCTCGCTGGAGCCTGAGCACCTCACGGCGGGCCTGCGCCTCGTCCTGCCGGTCGCGGGAGAGGCCGCCGCCGCCGAGCTGATGGCCGTCCAGGCGATGCTCGAAGGCTCCGCCGCTGGGCTGGCGGCCGCCCGGGGCGACATCCAGCGGCTAGACGAGCTGAGCGTGCTCGCCGACCAGGTGGCCGCTGCGGCAGCGCCGCGTGCCGCAGCGGCCGCCGACCGGGCGCTGCACCGGCTGATCGCCGACCTCGCTGGCAACAGCATGCTCGGCGCCCTGGCGGACGCGCTCGTCCGCCTCGACACGCACGTCGCCGCCTGGCGCGAAGCGCTGCGGGACGGTGGCTCCGCGCAGGGGCTGCACGCCGACCACGCGGCCATCATCGGTGCGCTGCGGGCGCGGGACCCGGAAGCGGCCCGGGCCCGTGCCGCCGCGCACAGCGCGACGCTGGCCGCGCTTTCCCGCAAGGACGCGGCCGTCGCCCCCGCCGCCCTGTCAAGGCCAAGGCGGCAGAGCCGGCCTCCCACCGAGCAGGCCGCCACCGGGGCAAGCCGGGAAATCGCGGCCGACACCGCCGCCCGCCCGGCCCCCGACTGGTACCGGGACGCGAAGCTGGGGGTGCTCGTCCACTGGGGGCTGTACTCGATACCTGGCTGGGCGCCGCTTGACGAGACCCTCGTCGAGCTGCTCACCGACGCCGAGAGCTCACCGCACGACGGGGACGGCGAACCTGACCCGTTCGTCAACCAGCCGTTCGCCGAGTGGTACCAGAACAGTCTGGCCATCGAGGGGAGCCCGGTCTGGCACTACCACCGGGCCACCTACGGATCGCGCGGCTACCAGAGCTTCCGCGGCCCGTTCGCGTCGATGCTCGGCGACTGGGATCCGGCCGCCTGGGCCGAGCTTTTCGGCGCGGCGGGGGCCAGGTACGCGATCCAGGTGGCCAAGCATCACGACGGCTTCCTGCTGTGGCCGTCCAGGCAGCCGCATCCGCACCTGGAGGGCTGGGCCGTGCAGCGCGACCTAATCGGCGACACCGCCGCCGCGGTCCGCGGCGCCGGCCTGCGTTACGGGATCTACTATTCCTCGGGCGTCGACTGGTCCTTCGACAACCTTCCCATCAGGCGCCTGGTGGACGCGCACGCGAGCTGCCCGCCCGGCGCGCAGTACGCGGGCTACGTCGACGCGCACTGGCGAGAGCTGCTTGACCGCTATGAGCCGTCCGTGCTGTGGAACGACATGGGCCACCCGCGCCACCGCGACCTGCCCCGGCTGTTTCGCGACTATTACCGGAAGGTTCCCGACGGCATCGTCAACGACCGGTTCATGATCGGCGCGGACCCCGCGGGACCGGCCGTCGCGACCGATGTCGAGACGCCCAACTTCGCCCGCAGGCACGCGCTGCGGGCCGGCGCGTGGGAGATGGTCCGCCCGGTCGGCATCTCGTTCGGCTGGAACCGTCAGGAAAGCGAGGAGCACACGCTGTCGGGGGGACAGCTCGTCCGGCTGCTCATCGACGTCATCAGCAAGGACGGCAACCTGCTGCTCGGCGTGTCACCCGACGACCGGGGCCAGGTGCCCCAGCTCCAGCAGCGCAGCCTGCGCGCGCTCGGCGCCTGGCTGGAACGGCACGGGGAGGCCGTGTACGGCACCAGGCCCTGGACCCGGGCCGAGTCGACCACCGTGGACGGCGTGCCGGTCCGCTTCACCACGAAGGACGGCGACCTTTACGTCCACCTGCTCGGCGCTGCCGGGAGGCAGGTCGTCGTCGACGGGCTGTACCTCCAGTCCCGCAGCCGGGTTCATGATCTGACGGCGGGCCGGGCGGTGCAGCACATGCCCGGCCGCCACGGAGCCGTGTTTGAAATGCCCGAGCTCCTCGACCCGGCGCCGGTCCGCGTGCTGCGTATCCACCCGTGCCCGCCGCCGATCGACGGCTGATGTGCCGCTGACGGCGGTCACGGCTCTCGCGCGGGCTCGCTCAGGTGCCACACCAGGGCCAGGTCTGACCAGTTGCCGCCCGTCCCCCGGTCCGGCCACGGTTCCTGGCAGGGGTCGGTAAGCCGCCACCAGCGCTGGGTCTCCGGATCGGCGCCGATCGCCGCCAGGTCGCGCGCTAGGTCGTCGCCCCAGTACTCGAAATAGGCGAAGAGCGTGTCATCGCGCAGGAAGATGCTGTAGTTGCGGATGTTGGCGGCGCGCAGCGCCGCCTCCACGCCGGGCCAGACCGCGGCGTGCAACCGCAGGTACTCCTCGCGGAGCTCGGGACGCAGCCGGATGGTCTGGGCAACGCGCTGCATGATGATGACCCCTTGCTGCGTGATGTTAAGACAATCTTCTCGCTCGAACGGACGCGGCTGGCTCTGTCCGGCCGCTCATTCAGGCAGGCTGGCCGGCCAGGTCGGCGCTCGTACTCGCACGTTAGGTGCCACTCTTTCACGGTCTTCATGTGATGTCTTGATTTTTACGTCAACTTGATCACAGTCCCGAACATCGTGGTCGGTCGCGCCCCGAGGCCGGGCTCGAGCGGCTCCGCAGGGACTGTGAATCGACTCCAACGCTGGCGATTGACGGGGATGCGTCGGCCTAGGCTCCAGCCGATCGGGGCTCTGACGCTAGCCGACTGATCGATTCTGTAATAAATCAAGACATTGACATGTTCGCCAGTGTGATGGATCGTCAACGTCGAGCGCTCAAACGTCTGATGATTCCAGTCCGGTGATAGCCGGTCAGCCAGAGTACGGTGCGACGCCAGGCGTCGCCCGGGATGGCCGATTGGGGACTCCCCGAGGCTGGCGAACTGAAAGGGAACAACGGTGATCTCAGTTCATCGGCGCGGACGATGGCTAGCTGTCCTGCTCGGGCTGCTCGCCCTGCTCGGCTCCATGCTCGTGGCGGCGACGGCGCCGCAGGCGCACGCGGCGACCTCAACCACCATCGACGTCAACGGGGCCAGCCCCGGGCGCACGTTCGGCGGGGTCGGGGCGATCAGCGGGGGCGGAGGCAACACGCGGCTGCTCACCGACTATCCCGCGACACAGCAGTCGCAGATCCTGGACTATCTCTTTAAACCCGGGTACGGCGCCGACCTGCAGATCCTGAAGGTAGAGATCGGCGGAGACACCAACTCCACCGACGGCTCGGAGTCAAGCATCGAGCACTCCGAGGGCACCGTGAACTGCAACACCGGCTACGAGTTCTGGCTGATGGAGCAGGCCAAGGCGCTGAACCCCAACGTCGAGTTCTACGGCCTGGCCTGGGGGGTGCCCGGGTGGACCGGCAGCACCTTCTGGACCACCAACACCATCAACTACCTGGTCAGCTGGCTGGGCTGCGCCAAGTCACACGGACTGACCATCAGCTACCTCGGCGGCTGGAACGAGCGCAACTACAACATCTCCTGGTACGAGCAGCTGCGCTCGACCCTTAATTCCGACGGCTACTCGGCCGTGCAGATCGTCGGCGCGGACAGCGGCTGGGGCATCGCCACCGACATTGCCGACAACTCCGACTTCGCGAACGCGGTCTCGATCATCGGGGTCCACTACCCGTGCGGCTATCTGGGCACGGCCGACAGCTGCGCAGCGAACTCGACCGCCGAGTCGACGGGCAAGCCGCTGTGGGCGAGCGAAGGCGGATCGCAGGACCTGAACTCCGGCGCACCCGACCTCATCCGGTCTATCACCCGCGGTTACACCGACGCCGATTTGACCGGCTACATCAACTGGCCGATCGTCGCCTCCATCTACACCAACGAGCCCTTCGACACCGACGGCCTGCTCCAGGCCAACCAGCCGTGGTCCGGGGCGTACAGCGTCGGCGCGCAGCTGTGGGCGACGGCTCAGGTCACCCAGTTCACCTCCCCGGGCTGGCAGTTCCTCAACGACGGCTCCGGCTACCTCGGCGGAAGCGAGTCCAACGGCAGCTACGTCTCCCTGAAGTCCACCAACAACTCCGACTACTCCACCATCATCGAGACCACCACCGCCAGCTCCGCGCAGAACGTCACCGTCAAGGTCTCCGGCGGCCTGTCCGACGCCACCGTCCACGTCTGGGCCACCGATCTGGACTCTTCCAACTCGGCGAACTACTTCGTGCAGCAGCCCAGCATCACCCCCTCGGGCGGCTCCTACTCGCTGACCGTGCAACCCGGCTACATCTACTCTCTGACCACCACCAGCGGCCAGGGCAAGGGCACGGCCACCAGCCCCGCCAGCGGCTCCCTCGGGCTGCCCTACTCCGATAACTTCGACAGCGACGCCATCGACCAGCAGCCCCGCTACCTCGCGCAGCAGCAGGGCGCCTTCGAAGTCGAGGACTGCGCCGGCGGCCGCTCGGGCCGGTGCGTGCAGCAGCAGACCCCGCAGGAGCCGGTCGAGTGGGACTCGAACTCCAACCCCTACACCATGGGCGGCAACCTGAGCTGGACGAACTACAAAGTCTCGGCCGACGCGCTGATGGAGAAGGCGGGCGCGGTGCAGCTGCTCGGCCGGGTCGGCAGCCAGAAGTCCGAGACGGTGGCCGACATCAACGACTACTACCTGCAGCTCAGCAACACCGGCGCCTGGTCCATCGTGCGCAACAGCACCGGCGGCACGCTCACCACGCTGGCCAGCGGAACCGTCACCGCGCCTGGCCTCAACACCTGGCACAACCTCGCCCTTACCTTCGACGGCTCGTCGATCACGGCGGCCATCGACGGCACGACCGTCGGCTCGGTGACCGACAGCAGCTACGGCTCCGGCATGGTCGGGCTGGGCACCGACGGCTACACGATCGACCAGTTCGACAACCTCTCCGTCACCGCGGTCTCCGGCGGCGGCTCCTCGTCGGGTCCGATCGTCGCTGGCAACGACTCGTCCGAGTGCGTGGACGACACCGCCGGCTCCAGCGCCAACGGCACCTCGATCGAGCTGTGGGACTGCAACGGCGAATTCAACCAGGACTGGACGGTCGAATCCAACGGCACGCTCCAGGTCAACGGCAAGTGCATGGACATCACCGGCGCCGACTACACCAACGGCACCCTGATCGAGCTCTACACCTGCAACGGCGGCGCCAACCAGCAGTGGGAGGCCGAGGGCGGCACCCTGGTCAACCCGGCATCCGGCAAGTGCCTGGACGACCCCGCGGGCAACACCACCGAAGGCACCCAGCTGGACCTGTGGACCTGCAACGGCGGCACCAACCAGCAATGGGACCTGCCCTGATCATGCTGGCCGCCAGGCAGCCTGAACGCCTCTGACACGGGCGTCGAAGCTGTCAGGGGCGGGGCCCGCCCC
>Ga0302314_10022192_pt1 | contig 10418 bp, 9 predicted proteins | sample III_Palsa_N2_3_FD_200533 | JGI IMG/M metagenome (GOLD analysis project Ga0302314, IMG submission 200533) | Peat permafrost microbial communities from Stordalen Mire near Abisko, Sweden - III_Palsa_N2_3 | ecosystem: Environmental > Terrestrial > Soil > Palsa > Peat permafrost | place: Sweden... | reverse complement strand
CTCGGAACACCCCACGACGAGTATTCGCTTAAGATTGAGTCCCCACTCGGCGAATATCGACTGTGCCAGCCTCGAACAGCAATGCGGCGGCATTTTGACTCCGGCGTGTTGCTCTCGCGTCAGCTGCCGGATAGGGTTCGAGGCGAATTTCTGCCGCCAAAACCAACAACAAATTCAGGAAAACCAAGGTGAATTATGGCCCGTATTGACTACAGCGATCCCGCCAAAGCCAACGACCGCACGCGCGAAATTCTCGGCAAAAACCGCAACGCCAACATCTTCCGCATGATGGCGCACTCGCCGAGTTATTTTGAGCAGTATTGCCGGCTCGGCGGCGCGATCCGCCACAAGGGCGAGCTCGATCCGGTGGTCCGTGAACTCGCGATCACGCGCACCGGCATCCTGTGCGAGGCGCCCTACGAGATCGTGGCCCACAAGCGCATCGGCAAGAATGTCGGCGTCACCGACGAGCAAAACGCGGCGCTGGAAGATTGGCAGCCGGCCAAATGCTTCGACGAGGTGCAGCGCGCGGCGCTCGCCTTTACCGACGAAATCGTCAGGCTGCGCCGTCCGACCGACGCGACCTTCAACGCGATCGCGGCCAAGCTGACGCCGGGGGCGCTGGTCGAACTGCAGCTCTCGGTCGGCTTCTACGTCATGACGTCGAAGTTTCTGGAAACCTTCGATATCGACCTGCAGCCGGTAGCGGAAGTCGTGGCCTGATCGCTTCGGCCAAAGGAAGGTCTCGGATGACCAACGCGGAACCTGAGGCTTCGGTAAATGCGGCCATCGCTCGATTGCATGCGGCGATGGCCAAGGTCGCGAATGGCGATGTCTCGGCCATCAAGAGCCTTTATTCGCACACGGCGGACGCCACCAGCTTCTACGGTTGGGGCGGCTACGAAAAAGGCGGGGAGGCGGTGGCTCGGCGCTGGGACTGGGCCGGCAGTCAGTTCAAGGGCGGGACGGTTCGTTATGAAAATGTCTCGACGGTCGTGACACCGGAGATGTTCTACGTCACCGATATCGAGACCTTCGAAGGCCAGCGCGTTGCCGGTGTCGAAGGTGTTACCGGATGGTCCAACCGGGTGACGCATATTTTCCGCCGCGAGGCAGGCGAATGGCGTCTGATCCATCGCCATGGCAACCGATTGGAAGCGCAACACGAGCCTTCCGCCAATTTGGCGAAATGACCGCTCTCGGCCGTGACGGAAGTGGTTGGACGCAGGACCTACAGGCTGCCGGCGAAGGCGCGGAACGTCGGGTTCGCCCGCAAGGCGTCGCGGCCGGCCGAAATCACGCTGTCGACCTGTTCGGGCGGTAATCGAAAGCGCGTGGGAACGGCTTCGAGTTCGGCGGCCCGCGCCGGATCAAGCTGATCGAAGCCGAGGCGGCCGATAAAGAATTTCAGGTCGTGACAGTTCCAGCCGGGACGCGCGCCAAACCTGGCGCGCTCCGCCGCCGACAGGCCGCAGCGCCATTTGATCAGGGAGCTTTGCCAATCGCCCATGGTGCGGTCGAAGGCGGTGAAACTGGCGCCGACGCTGGCATCGATCGCGGTGTCCGCTGCCGCCTTGACCAGTTCGACGCCGGTCGGACCTTCCACGGAATTGATCCAGTTCCCGGTTACACCGGTCTTGGCGTCGACGACGAGAAACAACGCGCGCCGCAGCTTTACCGCTTGCTGTGGCGACAGCGGCCCGTAAGGGGTGTCGGCCGAAAGCCGCGCGATGGTGAAGCCGGACAGGCCATAATTGTCAACCAAACCGCCATCGAGCAGCTTGATGTAGGGCATCTGGCCGTCGTGATAACGGTTGATCGCCTTGGCATAGGAATTGAGCATCGGCGGGGCGTGGCTGTCGTCGCGGGCCTTGGCGATCCAGGCTGGCAACGGATCGTTGCACTTTCCGGGGAAGGTCTGGATCACCACCGGCGCGAAGGCGACCGGTACCGCTGCGGATGCCGCCACCGCGTTCGCCAGTGGATATTTCGAAAGATCGCTGCACATCGCGTTGAAGGTGGTCGCACTGAACACGAATGGCGTGCGGTTATAGATGTCGGACGCGTTGATCCAGACCCGCGGGCGCTCGGTCTCATGAAACTCGGCAAATGTCGCGCCATTGAAGAGATTGGCATCGAGCCAGCGCGGAAAGCCTTGGGAGTCGTTGATGCCGCCGGCCAGTGCTTTGCCGATGGTGCCGAGCGTAAGATTGGTCTCAAGTCCTTCCTCGGCGTTGCGCAGCAGGAATCGCTCGCGGAAATCGTCCAGGGCGGCGCGTTTTCGCAAGCCGTAATAGGCGGCGGTCACCGAGCCGCCGGATACGCCCGAGATGAAGTCGAGACGGTCAAGCATCGAGGCCGCCGCGCCCCGCACCGGCGTCTGCGCCATTTCCGTCAATACGCCGAATGAAAACGCCGCGGCCCGGGTTCCGCCGCCGGAAAACGATAGGCCGACCACGTCGGCATCTTGCTCGGCGCCCACGTCGTAATTGAGGTGAACCCTGTCCGCGAGGTCCGCGCTGCTGCCAGGCTGATTGACCGGCGCGTTCTGAATCGAGGCGCAACCAAGCAGTGCGGCGCAAAGCCCGGTGATAAAAAAGGTAGAACGCATACGCCTAAATCACCAATTGCCGGATACCGGCTTTATAGCCCACGAGATTGCGTCCGGATGATGCCCCGAGGGCTAATTAGGCCAGCTATCCCGCGGTGTGGAAACATCGTTAACGACGGTTTTGCAAGCCGGGCGCTTCAGTTCGCCGTCAGCAAGCTCACCTTGGTGTTGGCCACGATCAGGCGATCGGCGAGCAATTGCGCCAGATTGCGCATGATGCGTTCGCCGATCCGCGGCCGTTGTTCGCGAAAGCGCTGAAATTCGACCAGCGGCACTTCGAGGGCGGTGACGGATTTATCCGCCAGCACATCGGCGGAACGATGCGCCTCCAATAGCGCCATTTCGCCAAACGCCATGCCTGCGGTGAGCGTGGCGATCCGCACGCCGTTCGGCAGCCGGACATGGACGATGCCGCTTTTGAGGAAGAACAGCGACACCGGCGGTTCGGTGGCGGCGATGATCGTGGTACCCGATTCATAGTTGCGGATCGTGCCCAGCGAAGCGAGCTCGGCGAGCTCCTGCGTGCTCAAGCCCGCGAGCAACGGCTGTTCGGACAGCTCGGTCATCTCATGGGAATCGATCGCGCCGCTGTAGCGGTAGACGATCTGGTCCTCGGCCCATTCGATGGCGTCGTCGAGCAGCCGGAAGTTACGCAGGTTCGAAATTCCCTCGGTCCATTCGCCGATCGCATGCCATGTCGGCGAGGATCGTTCGACGCTGGACAGGATCGCGGTGACATTGAAGGCGGCGAGTTCGCGAAAGCCTTCGGCGAGCAGGCGGCCAGCCGGGCGCGTGATCGCGGCAACGCGGCGCAGGTCGAAAATAATGAAGGGCGGGCGCGGTTTTGCCGCGAGCTGGCGCGACACATAGTCGATGTTGGAGAATGTCAGCGTGCCCATCAATTCGATGATGCGGACGTCGTGGTGATGCGCGGCGAGCAGCCGCTGCTCATGCGGCCGCCGGCTGCGGCGCGACGCGCTTTGCCCGAGATCATAGTCGGCGATGATGCTGTTGCGGGCGTTGTCGCTGCGATTCATCATATGCAAATCGTAGTGCGACGACAGCGCCTCGCAGACCTTGATGCCGCGCACGCTGTTGCCGTGCTTGTCGAGCCTGGGCGAATAACTGCCGAGCCCGAGCCGTGCCGGCAGCGACGCCAGGATGCCGCCGCCGACGCCGCTTTTGGCGGGAATGCCGACGCGATAGATCCATTCGCCGGCGTAGTCGTACATGCCGGAAGAGGTCATCACCGAAAGCGTTCGCGAGATGGCGTAGGGGGTCATGACCTGCTCGCCGGTCACGGGATTGATGCCGCGATTGGCCAATGTCGCCGCCATCACCGCGATATCGCGCGCCGTCACCAGCACCGAGCATTGCCGAAAATAGACATCCAGCACCGCGCTGACGTCGTCGGTAATGACGTTGGAATTGCGCAGGAGATAGCCGATCGCGCGGTTGCGGTCGCCGGTGGCGCTTTCGGATGCATAGACCGCTTCGTCCATCGCGAGCTCGCGCCCGGCAAACCGGCCGAGCGCCTGGCGGATATAGTCGAATGCGCCTGCGCCCTTGGCCTGATGGATCAGGCCTGAGCAGGCAATCGCGCCGGCGTTGACCATCGGGTTGAAGGGATGATTCTCGGCGTTCAGGCGGATCGAGTTGAAGGGGTCGCCCGACGGCTCGACGCCGATCACCCGTTCCACGCGTTCGGCGCCCAGCGTGTCCAGCGCCAGCGCGAACACAAACGGCTTCGACATCGACTGGATCGTGAACGGGATTCGGCTGTCGCCGACTTCATAGACGTGACCGTCGATGGTCGCGAGGCAGATGCCGAAATGCGCGGGGTCGGCCTTGCCCAGTTCCGGAATATAGTCGGCGACGTCGCCGCCGTTCTCGGCGGAAAACTCCTGATGACAGCCGTCGAGGAACCGCAGCAAAGGCGTTTTGGCGCCGGTCCATTGATTGGCATGGTGGCCTGCGGCCGATTGCAAGATATTCATGACTGGTCCCGCCCACGCGACGCTTCGCGCGAGCGGATTTTACGCCGCATCGCCACGCGCTGAAACCGGCGCGACCGCCTTTATTCGCGGCAGCGAAAACGGTTCGCACTGGTTCTGCCCAGAAACGAGGCTTTCAGGTCTCGAGAATGGCGAGAACCTGTCCCTCCGCGACCACATCGTCCAGCTTGACGAGTATCGATTTGAGCTTGCCGGAAGCCGGCGAAGCGACCGGGATTTCCATCTTCATGGCTTCGACGAAGGCAACTTCGTCGCCGTCGCCGACGCTAGCGCCGACCTCAACCGGAAGCGCGCAAACGCGTCCCGCCACTTCGGTGACAATCTTGATTTCTGGCATTTCACTCCCCGGCACAGCGCCGCGCGCGATTGGTATACAGGATACGCGCATCGAGAGGGCGGGCGCCCTCGGCTTGCTTGTTGTGGCCGCAGATTGCCTGAGGTAGCTTCGTCTGCAAGTGGAATTTTATTCCGCAGAACGAAATTGGATAGGGCATGGGACGACGTTCGGAGCGGCTCAGTAAACAAGGAATGCTCGCCAGCGATCTGGCGGGCGAGGGCGACGTCATCCAGGTGGTGTCGCGCGCGTTCGACGTGTTGCGCTGCTTCGAAGGCCACGAAGCGCGGCTCGGCAATCTCGAAATTTCCAACCGCTGCGGGCTGCCGCGATCGACGGTGTCGCGCCTCACCCACACGCTGACCCGGATGGGCCAACTGGTCTATCTGCCGCGCGACCAGAAATACCGCATCGGCCCGAGCGCGGTGGCCATGAGTGCTTCGATGATGCGGGGGTTGCAGTTGCGCAATTTGCTCCGGCAGCGGCTGCAGGATGTGGCCGAGCAATTGCCGGGGACCGTCGGGTTCCTGATCCCGGATCGGTTTCATCTGGTTTATCTCGAACATGCCCGTGCGGCCAATGCGCTTGGCCTGCACGAAGGCACCGGCACCCGCATTGCGATGGCCTCTACCGCCGCCGGCCACGCCTATACGGCAGCCCTTGATGCCGATGTCGGCGACGCCTTGCTGGCGGAAATGGAACGTGAAAGTCCGGAAAGCGCCCAGCTGCTGCGGCCGCGTCTGGAGACCAATCGCAGCTTCCTGCACGAGCACGGTTATGTCGTGGCCTGCGGTCTATGGAGCCCGCATATCAACGGTCTCGGGGTGCCGGTATGGTCGCCGCAATATCAAACCTTCGTCGTGGTCACGATCGGTCTGCTGGCGGCGATGTATGACGAAAAGCGGATGCATAAGGAGGTCGCGCCGCGGCTTCTGGAATTGAGCATCGCCGTCAATGCCCTGCTCGACGGCGCCGAGACGGATATTTTCAACAACCGAATACAAAGCAAGCCGCTTCCGGTAACGGCCCAAAAAAATAAAATCATCAAGACGGAGGATACGAATGAATTGGAAGCCGGAGCTCGACGATCTCGCGCGGCGCGAAGCCTTCGCGCGCGAGATGGGCGGCGCTGACAAGGTCAAGCGCCAGCGCGACCAGGGCCGGCTCACTGTTCGGGAACGCATCGACAGACTGATCGATCAAAAAAGTTTTCACGAGATCGGCGCCGTCTCGGGCATCGCGGAATATGACGAAAGCGGCGAACTCACCCATTTGACGCCGGCCAATTGCGTGTTCGGCCGCGGCAAGATCGACGGGCGGCCGGTGGTCGTGGTCGGCGACGATTTCACCGTGCGTGGCGGCTCGGCTGACGCCTCGATCTCGGCAAAGCCGCTGATGGCCGAGGAGATGGCGCATGATTTCCGGCTGCCGATCATTCGCGTGATCGAGGGGTCCGGCGGTGGCGGCTCGGTGAAAACCATCGAAACCAAGGGCGCGGCCAATCTGCCCGGCGGCATCGGCGGCACCCGCTGGTACTGGTACACGACGGCGAATATGGCCCGGGTGCCGGTGGTCGGTCTGGGATTGGGTTCGGTGGCGGGGCTCGGCGCGGCGCGGCTGGCCGCCAGCCATTATTCGGTCATGACCAAGGACTCGGCGATGTTTGTCGCGGGGCCACCCGTCGTCAAACGGCTCGGCCAGGATCTGACAAAACAGGAGCTTGGCGGCGCCGACATCCAGACCCGTGCCGGTGGCATCGATCATGCCGTCGACACCGAGGAGGAAGCGTTCGCTTGCGCGCGGCGTTTCCTGTCGTATTTGCCGTCGTCGGTCTACGACTTGCCGCCGACACTGCCCTGCGACGACGATCCGGAACGTGCGGATGAAAGCCTGATGAAGGCGGTGCCGCGCAATCGCCGTCAGGTCTACAAGATGCGCCCGATCATCGACGCCGTTGTCGACAAGGGCTCGTTCTTCGAGGTGAACGCCAATTTTGGCCGCTCGATGATCGTGGGTCTGGCGCGGCTCGAAGGCCGCGCGGTGCTGCTGCTGGCCAGCGACCCCTTTCACTACGGTGGGTCATGGACGGCGGATGCCTGCCAGAAGGTGGTGCGCTGGGTCGATTTCGCCGAGACCTTCCATCTCCCCATCGTCTACCTGATGGATTGCCCGGGCTTCATGATCGGGCTCGAGGCCGAAAAGGCAGCTACCATCCGTCACGGCGTGCGCGCTATGGCCGCCGTCAATCAAACCACCGTTCCCTGGTGCACCATCATCGTGCGCAATTCCTTTGGCGTTGCCGGTGTCGTGCATCAGCCCGCGGATCGCTTTTCGATGCGCTATGCGTGGCCATCGGCCTATTGGGGTTCGTTGCCGCTGGAAGGCGGCATCGAGGCGGCCTATCGCGCCGACATCGATGCGGCGGAAGACCCCAAGGCCAAGCTGAAGGAGATCGAAGACCGGCTTAACAAGCTGCGCTCGCCATTTCGGTCGGCCGAGAAATTCTGGGTCGAGGAGATCATCGATCCGCGCAAGACCCGATCGTTGTTGTGCGAGTTCGCCCGTCTCGCCGAGCCGATCCGCACGACAGGCCCTGCGACGAACATGACGATCAGGCCGTAATTGCTTTACCCCGCCCCGCGAAGCGGGGCGAGGGCGAAGAATTACGCCAGCACTGGCTTCGGCTGCCGCGAAATTCCGAGCGTAATCAGCGACGCGACGATGCATAGCGCACCGGCGACGAAGAAGGCCGGCAGATAGCTCGCGAGCATCGTCCGCGACAGACCGGCGCCGAATGCCGCGGCGGCCGCGCCAAGTTGATGGCCGGCAAAAATCCAGCCGAATACCAGATTGGCCCGCTCGGGTCCGAAACGCTGCGCGGTCAACCGCACCGTCGGCGGCACCGTCGCGATCCAGTCGAGGCCATAGAACATCGCAAACAACGACAGGCCGTAGAACGAAAAATTGGTGAACGGCAGGAACACCAGCGACAGGCCGCGCAGCCCGTAATACCAGAACAGCAGGTAGCGGTTGTCATAGCGATCCGACAGCCAGCCCGAGGCGATGGTGCCGACGAAATCGAAGATGCCCATGGCGGCCAGCAGGCTCGCGGCCTGCACCTGCGGAATGCCGAAATCGAGGCACATCGGAATCAGATGCACCTGGATCAGGCCATTGGTGCTGGCGCCGCAGATGAAGAAGGTCGCGAACAGGATCCAGAACGTGCGCGTCTTCGAGGCGTCGCGCAGCGTGCCGAGCGCTGCCGCCATGATCGGCGCGTTGTTCGGCGCGGGCAGCGGCAAGGGCTGCGTGCCGTCGTCGCCGAACGGCCGCAAGCCCACATCGTCCGGGCGATCGCGCATCACCATCAATACAGCGAAAGCCGCGACGCCGAGCATGCCGCACATCAGCCCGAGCGCCGTCCGCCAGCCCATATGTTCGGTCAGGCTCGCCAATAGCGGCAGGAACACCAGCTGGCCGGTCGCGGCACTCGCGGTCAGGATTCCAACCACCAGCCCGCGCCGCGCCGCAAACCAGCGCGCGGCAACCGTGGCGCCCAAAACCAGCGCGGTCATGCCGGTGCCGATGCCGACCACGACGCCCCACAGCAGCATCAATTGCCAAACTTGCGTCATCGCCAATGACAGCAGCAGCGCCGAGACCACGGTCAACAGCGCCGACAGCGTCACATTGCGCAGGCCGTAGCGGTTCATCAACGCGGCCGCGAACGGCGCCATCAGCCCGAACAGGATGAAGCGGATCGACAGCGCCGAGGAAATCTGCGCGGTGCTCCAGCCGAACTCCTTTTGCAGCGGCACGATGAAGACGCCGGGCGCGCCCACCGCGCCGGCGCTGATCAGCGCGGTCAGAAAGGTCACCCCGACCATCACCCAGCCGTAATGAATGTTGCGGCGGGCGAGGGCGGCCGACAGCCAATTAGAGATCATTGAGCCTCAGAGGTTTTGCCTGGTTTGCTGGAACTACGCATTGTGACGCAACGGTCGCCTGACTTAAAGGGCGCAGTTCCCTCGTTTTCAGACATTCGCGACGAAGATTTGCAGACGAATGTTACTGCACGATGCGCTCGACCGCGATCGCGGTCGCTTCACCGCCGCCGATGCAGAGCGCGGCGATGCCGCGTTTCAGACCCTGTGCTTCGAGGGCATGCAGCAAGGTCACGATTAGGCGCGCGCCGGTGGCGCCGATCGGATGGCCGAGCGCGCAGGCGCCGCCATGGATGTTGAGTTTTTCTCTGGCAATACCGAGATCGCGCGCCGCCGCCATCGGCACCACCGCGAAGGCCTCGTTGATTTCGAACAAATCGACATCGCCGACGCTCCAGCCGACCTTGTCGAGCAGTTTGCGGATCGCGGGGATTGGCGCCGTCGTGAACCATTGCGGTTCCTGGCTGTGGGTGGCGTGGCCCTTGATCTCGGCCAGCACCGGCAAGCCATCGCGATCGGCGAGCGAACGGCGCGCCAGGATCAGCGCCGCAGCACCGTCGGCATTCGCCGAGGATGCAGCCGGCGTGATGGTGCCGTTGGCGCGGAACGCGGGCTTCAATCCCGGAATTTTGGCGGGATCGACTTTCAGCGGAATCTCGTCATTGCCGATGGTGCGGGGGCCGGCCTTCTCCGCGAGCGTCAGCGGCACGATCTCGGCCTTGAACGCGCCGCTCTCCACTGCCTTGCGGGCGCGGGTCAGCGTTTCCATCGCGTAAGCGTCCTGGTCCTGGCGGGTGAATTGATAGGCTTCGGCCGTCGATTCGCCGAAATCGCCCATCGAGCGGCCAACCTCATAGGCATCCTCGAGGCCGTCCATCATCATGTGGTCGATGATCCGGTCATGGCCGGCGCGGTAGCCGCCGCGGGCCTTCGCCAGCAGATAGGGCGCGTTGCTCATGCTCTCCATGCCGCCGGACACGACGATTTGGGCGGAGCCGGCATTGATGATGTCATGCGCCAGCATGGTCGCCTTCATGCCGGAGCCGCAGACCTTGTTGATGGTCGTCGCCCCCACGGCATCGGGCAGCTTGGCGCCGCGGGCGGCCTGGCGCGCCGGCGCCTGGCCTTGTCCGGCCGGCAGCACGCAGCCCATGAACACCTCGTCGATCCGTTCCGGCGACAATTTGGCCCGTTCGACCGCAGCACCGATCACGTGGGAACCGAGCTTGTGGGCGCTGAACGGCGTGAGATCGCCCATGAACTTGCCCAGCGGGGTGCGGGCGGCGGAAACGATGACGACCGGATCGGAAGCTGTGGCCATGGCGGGCGCTCCTTGGATATCGCGATATTTGGATTATGGTCATCATATGATGCGCTGCGGAATTTGCAACGGCGGTCACGGATAAATGTCGGGGGGAGGGTGGCCGCCGGCGGTGGCGGTCAGCTCAACCGGTCACGTCGGCTTCGCAATTCGCGGATATCGCCTCCAAAACCGGGTCACCAGGCCAAACAAT
>Ga0302314_10022191_pt1 | contig 10419 bp, 8 predicted proteins | sample III_Palsa_N2_3_FD_200533 | JGI IMG/M metagenome (GOLD analysis project Ga0302314, IMG submission 200533) | Peat permafrost microbial communities from Stordalen Mire near Abisko, Sweden - III_Palsa_N2_3 | ecosystem: Environmental > Terrestrial > Soil > Palsa > Peat permafrost | place: Sweden... | reverse complement strand
TGGGCGCGCCTGCATCGCCGCCCCGTAGTCATGCTGTCGGACGCCAGCGTGGACTCCAGTCGCCGGCTTCTGGGGCGATTTGGGAAGCGGCTTCTGGCGCCATGGCTGTTGGCTCAGTTCGCAGCCTTCCTGACCATGAGCGACCGGGGCGAGGCTTATCTCGCCCGCAACCGGGTGGCGCGCGAGCGCCTGTTCCGGACGCCGGTGACGATCGACGAGGGCTTCTGGAGGGCGCGGCGCCAGCGTCCCGAAGCCCGCAGGCGGGGCCGTGCGGCCCTGGGTGTCGGGCACCAGGACGTCCTTCTCCTGTCCGTCGGCAAGCTCTACCCCGGCAAGCGGGTGCAGGACGTGATCGCCGCCGCCGTGGGTCTGGACGCCTCCGTTCGGCTGGTCGTGGCCGGAGACGGGGTTCAGCGCGCGCAGCTTGAGCGTCAGGCCGATGACGCCGGGGTGAAGGCGATCTTCCCGGGGTTTGTGAATATCGACGCCTTGCCGGACCTCTACGCCGCCGCGGACCTCCTGGTCCACGCGGCGGAGATCGAGCAATACGGCATGGTGTTGCTGGAGGCTGCGGTCGTCGGGCTTCCCCTGATCGCCAGCGATAGGATTGGCGCTGTCGGCCCGACCTCCATCGCTCAGCCCGGCGTGAACGCGCTGGTCCACCCCTGCGGCGATGTGCCGGCCCTGCGCGCGGCGATGAGGCGGCTGATCGCGGCGCCGGCGGAGCGGGCCCGCCTCGCCGCAGCCTCTCTGCAAATCTCGCAGGCGCATGACGGCGCCGCGAGCGTCGCCGCGGTGGTGGAAGCCTGCCGCTACGCCCGGTCGTGACGCGCGAAATCGCCGACCGTGAGCCTGTCAATCCATGAGGCCGGATCGCTCGGCCCGCTCATTTCCCTGGGATGACGGCGCCCACCCGACGGTCGTGGCCAATACCGTCAGCAGGCCGCCCGTCGAGGTGAGCCGGGCCAGCAGGGCCACCACGACCGTTCGCTTCGCGGTCAGTGCAAAGTACCCCACCAGCATCAGGACGAAGGCGACGATAAACAGGGGTTGGGGGACGTGATTGACGAGGGCGATGGCGGCGGCCAGCCCGATCATCAGGCCGGCGCCGGCGACCAGTCCGACGACCGCTGTCGCCGAGCACCCCGCCTCGGTCAGGAGATGGTGCAGGTGATTGCGATCCGCTGAAAACGGCGAGCGGCCGCTTCGCATCCGGCGCGCCATCAGCACCAGGCAGTCGATCACCGGGATCGCCACCAGAAAGGGCGCGAGCACCGGGCTGACCGGGTGGGCGGGGGTCTGAGTCAGTCGAAAGCAGGCCCAGGCCACGCACAGCCCGAGGAAGTCGCTTCCGGCGTTGCCGAGGAAGGCGCGGGCGCGCGCCCAGGGGGTTCGCAGGTTGAAGGTCAGGAAGGCTGCAAGGCCGCCCATGAGCAGGACGAGGATGGCGACCAGCTCGCCATTGCCGGCATAGAGCGCCGCCGCCGTCAGCATGCCCAGGGCGGTCAGCCCGATCGCGCCGGCCAGCCCGTCCACGCCGTCCGCCATGTTCAGCGCATTGATCAGGCCGACGGCGGCCAGCACCGTAAACGGCGCGGCCAGTCCGCCCAGCTGGTGAAAGTCGCCGATGCCGAAGGCCGCACCGATGGAGTTCACCTGAACCCCGCCAAACATCACCAGGATGAGCGCGGCGGCGACATGGGCGCCGAGGCGCCAGGTCCAGTGCAGCTGGTAAAGGTCGTCCCAGACGCCGGCGACGAGCAGCAGCAAGGCGGCGAGCGCCAGCGCTTCGATCGGCCGGGCGCTGGGGCAGACAAGGATCGCCACGGGCAGGCACCCCAGGGCGATGGCGAGCCCGCCGACCGCCGGGGTCGGCTCGGCGTGGGTCTTGCGGTCGGTGGGCCGGTCCATCAGCCCCAGCGCGGGCGCCAGGCGGATGAGGAGGGCCATGGCCAGGAGCGTGACCGCGAACGCCGCGCCGCCGGCCGCGACGGCCACCTCACCCTCGATCCGCCACGTCCGCCACAGGTGGCCCCACATGCTCCGCCTCCGCCCGCGCCAGGGCGTCGCACGGTGACACATCTTTAAGGATTATATTAGGTGAAATCTCTCTAAACGATTATTCTCTCGAAGGCGCAATCACGAGAGGTCGGCGGATGGAGCGATCGCACGGCGAACAGACAGGCCGCTGGCGGCCCACAGCCTGGGCGTTCTACGCCGCCCTCATCGCCAGCCTCCTGATCGGCGGCGCCGCCTGCGCCGCGACGCCCGGCCCCGCGGCGCAGGCGGCGGCGCCGGAGCTTGACGCCGGCGACTATCGCATCGGCCTGTTCGACAAGCTCGACATCACCGTGTTCGGGGTGAAGGATCTCGCCCTCGCCGGCGTGCAGGTGGACGCCAGCGGCCAGATCCAGCTTCCGCTGATCGGCCCCGTCTCGGCCAGGGGCAAGACCAGCCGCCAGCTTTCGGGCGAGATCGCCGCCCGGTTGGATGAGCGCTACCTCAGGGACGCCCAGGTGTCCGTCGTCGTCGCCAGTTCGGCTAATCAGAAGGTGACGGTGGAGGGGGCGGTGACCGACGCCGGCGTGTTCGAGATTCCGGGCCGGATGACGCTGCTGCAGGCTGTCGCCCTGGCCAAGGGGCCGACCAATCGCGCCGACCTGAAGCACGTGACCATCTTTCGCGATGTGGAGGGGCGGCGCTCGCAGCTGACCTTCGACGTGGCGGCGATCCGGGCGGGGCGGGGAGACGTCCGGTGATGCAGGGCAACGACGTGGTCGTGGTGAAGGAGTCCGCAGGCCTCAGCGCCTTCCGGGAGGTGGTCGGCGACATCGGCGCCTTCTCCATCTTCGCGATCTTCCGGTGATGCAGGTCTAGGGCGATGAGCGACGGCGACGCGGACGGCCTCAGGGACGTGGCGCCCGTTCACCGGGTCCGGTTCAGCCGCAGCGTGCGGGCGGCGCCCGAGCCGGCGGTCGGCCCGATGTTCGAGCCTGTCGCTCCGGAGGAGCCCCGCGCCGGAGAGCTTGACCCCCTGCGTTACTGGCAGTTCGTCTGGAAGCACCGGCTGATCTTCCTCCTCGCGATCGCCACAGCCCTGGCGATCTCCACCGCCTCCACGCTCCTGACGACGCCGATCTACACCGCCCACATGACCATCGAGATCGACCGGGAGGCGGCGAAGATCCTCAACATGCCCGACCTCTCGCCGCGCGAGGAGTTCGGCAACGGCGCGGAGTTCTACCAGACCCAGTACGGACTCCTGAAAAGCCGCGCCCTGGCTGAGCGGGTGGTGGATACGCTGGGCCTCGCCAGCGCCCCCGCCTTCCTGCAGGCCGCCGGGCTTGATCGACGGCGAAGGCCTGCGGCGGAGGGCCAGCCTTCCGCGCCGCGCAATCCATCCGCCTTGCGGGAGGCGGCGATCAACCGGGTTCGCGGCGGCCTCGCCATCACTCCCGAACGGGGCTCGCGACTGGTGCAGATCTCGTTCAGCAGCCCCTCGCCCACCGTGGCGGCCGACCTCGCCAACGGCGTAGCCGAGAGCTTCATCGCCATGAACCTCGAGCGCAAGTTCGAGTCGTCCTCCTACGCGCGCGACTTTCTCGAAAAGCAGATCGCCGCCACCAAGGAGAAGCTGGAGGCGTCGGAGCGCCAGGCCGTCGCCTACGCCATCCAGCAGCAGATCATCAACCTGCACGAGGGCGCAGGCGGCGCGTCGAATGGCCCGTCGGCCAGCGAATCCCTGACGGAGACCAACCTCGCCGCCCTCAACGCCGCCTATTCGGCGGCCACCGCGGCGCGCATCGCCGCCGAGCAGAAGTGGCGCCAGTCCGAAGCCTCCACCGGGCTCGGCCTGTCGCAGATCCTGCAGAGTCCCACCGTTCAGGAGTTCAGCAAGACCCGGGCGCAGCTCCGGGCGCAGTACCAGGACAATCTGCGCCTCTACAAGCCCGACTATCCGGCCATGGTGCAGCTGAAGGCGCAGATCGACGAGGTCGATCGCCAGATCGACGGCGAGGCCGGCGCCATCCGCCAGTCGCTGAAGGCCGATTACGTCACCGCCCTCAATCAGGAGAAGGCGCTGGCCGGGCGCGTCAACGGGCTGAAGTCCGCGGTGCTCGACCTGAAGGACCGCAGCATCCAGTACAACTTCCTGGAGCGGGAGAAGGACACCAACCGCATCCTCTATGACGGCCTGCTGCAGCGCTACAAGGAGATCGGCGTCACGGGCGGGGTGACCACCAACAACATCTCCATCGTCGATCGCGCCGAGCCGCCCCGCGGACCGTCGAAGCCAAGGCCGCTCATCAACGCCATGATGGCGATGCTGGCGGGCCTGGCGGGGGGGGGGCTGGGCGCCGTGGTCGCCGAGGCGCTGGACCAGGCGATCCGCCAGCCGGGAGACGTCGAGCCGAGGCTTCAGTTGCCGCTCCTGGGATCGGTGCCGCTCCTGACCCGGGGGGTCAGCCCCAAGCAGGCCATGGGCGATCCCCGTTCGCCCTTCTGGGAATCCTACTTCTCGGTGCGGACGGCCCTGCAGTTCTCCACCTCCGAAGGCGTTCCCCGAAGCCTCCTGGTGGTGAGCACCCGCCCCGGGGAGGGCAAGACCACCAGCTCCATCGCCCTGGCCTTCAGCCTGGCCCGCCTCGGCGCCCGGACGCTCCTGGTGGACGCGGATCTGCGAAAGCCGTCGGTGCATCAGCTGCTCGGACTCAGCACGGAGATCGGGCTCAGCAACTATCTGACCGGCGCGCTCGGGCTGGAAGAGATCGCCCAGGCCGCCGATCAGCCGGGCCTGTCGGTGATCACCAGCGGCCCCCTGCCGCCGACGCCGGCCGAACTGCTGGCGGACGATCGCCTGCGCATGTTCTGTCAGGCGGCCGAAGACCGGTTCGACGTGGTGATCTTCGACGGGCCGCCGGTGATGGGCTTTGCGGACGCGCCCCTGATCGCCGCCGTGGCGGGGGCCACCGTGCTGGTGGTGGAGGCGGGCAAGACCCGCCGGGGCCAGATCGCCGCCACGCTGCACCGCCTGCGCATGGCGCGGGCCAAGGTGCTGGGCGTGGTGTTCACCAAGTTCGACGCCCGCAAGGCGGCGTATGGCGGCGACGGCTATGGCGCCTACTACGGCTATCGCCACGCCTACGCCTATGGGCAATCCGGGCAGCGGACCTTGAGGAAGGCCTCGTCCTGAGCGGGAGGGCGCCGGTCGAGGCTGGGCCCCGGCCCGGCCGATCCCGCTGGGGCGGCTGGCGCCCGGTCGCCGCGGGCCTGCTGCTATGCCTGGTCATAAGTCTCGCGCGGACGATCATCGTCGATGGCGTGCAGGATGCGGCCGTCGCCGCGGGCCAGTTCAGCGCCGCGCTGCCGCTGGGGCGGGGATCGCCGGCGCTTCTGAGCGGCGCGGCGAGCGAGCGTCTGCACGCCCGCGCGCTCCGCTTAGCGGACGCCTTGTCGCGCGCCGCCCTCGAGCAGTCGCCCCTGAACGTCGCGGCGCTCCGGGTCCGGGCCGAGGTGCTGGAGGCGCAGGGCCATGGTCTTCAAGCGGCCGCCCTCTACCGCTTCGCCGGGACCCGCAGCTGGCGAGACAACGCCGTGCAAGCCTGGCTGCTGCAGGATGCGCTGAAGCGTGCGGACTTCGCCGAGGCCTTCGGCCATGCGGACGCCCTGGTTCGCCGTCGCGACGCCTTCCAGCCGGCGACCTTCCTCCTGTTCGAAGTGGCGGCCGCAGATCCGCGCGCGGCGGCGGCCCTGGCGGCCCGGCTGGACCAGCGGCCGCCGTGGCGGGAGGGGTTCCTCGCGGCCCTGGCCCGGAGCCCGCAGACGGACGCGGTGATCGCCGCCCTGGTCCAGCGGGTCGACGCCGGCCCCGCGCCCCTGTCTTCGCGCGAGCTCGGCGACGTCCCTCAGCGGCTGGCTCGCGAAGGACGCTATCTCGACGCCTACCGGACGCTGCGGACATATCGGGGCGGGCGCAAGTTTGCCGTTCAGCCCTTCGACGGGGGTTTCGATCATCTTTCCGGCGTCCCGCCCTTCGCCTGGGACTGGCTGAACAGCGCCGGCGCCAGCCTCGACGTCGCGCCGTCGCCGGGCCGGCCCGGCGACCCGGCGTTGCGGGTGGCCTACGACGGCTTTTCCGCGACCGATCTGCTGCGCCAGGCGGTCGCGCTCGAACCGGGCGCCTACAGGTTGTCGGGAGAGATCTATGCCGAGGCGGGCGACCCCGGCCGGCTGCGATGGGAGGCGCGCTGCATCGCCAGTGGACAGCGTCTGGGAACGGGACCGGCGAGCGGGGCGCAGGGATGGGCGGCCTTCCACCTCGACTTCACCGTGCCGCCGACGGGTTGCGACGGGGTGTGGCTGGCCTTGACCGGAACGCCGGGCGAACGGCGAGCGCCCTCGGCGACCTGGTTCAACAATCTGCGGATCGCGCCGGCCTGAACCTTGATCAAATACAATTTAAGCGATAATTATAGCTTCGCTCACCGAGGACAGATCATGCGCAGGGTTATCATAGCGTCGGCTGTGGCGCTGCTCGGGTTCGGCGGACAGGCGGTCGCCGCCGAAGGCTTCGACGGGTTCAGCCTGCCCTTTTGCGGCGCGCCTCCGGCGCACGGGGGCAAGGCGGCGGACGTCGCCTTTCTGAATAGCTGCACCATAGGCTCGCTGGTGTTTGTCGCCGCCGCCATCACGGCGATCGCCGTGGCGGTGGACAACAACGACCACAGTAAAAGCGCCTGAACCGAGCATCGTCCTACCTGCCGGGGCGCACCGCTCCCGGAGAGCGTCCGCCGTTGATCGGCGCGCTGAAGGCCGTCGCCGGGGACGGCGAAGCCGCGCTCTTCTGGTCCGCCGCCATCCTGCTCGTCGCCGCCCTGCTGCTTGGCGGGGCGAGCCGGGGGGCGCCATTGAGATGGCTCGTCGTTGAGCTTTCGGGCCTTGGCGCAGGGTGCATCGCCCTGGTTCAGGGCGCCGGCAAGAAGCCGACGCCGCTCGCCTGGGCGGCTGTCGTCCTGCTCGGCCTGCTGTTCGCCATCCCGATCGCGCAGCTGACGCCCTTGCCGCCGCCCGTCTGGACGGCCCTGACCGGTCGGGGCCCTCTGGCGCACGCAATCTCTCTGATCGGCCTTCCCCAGGGCTGGCGGCCCATGAGCCTCGCCCCGGACGAGACCGCCCGGGCCGGTCTTTATCTGATCGCGCCCGCGGGCATGTTCCTGGCGGCGTTTCAGTTGAGCGGGCGGCGGCGCGGGCATCTCGTCGCGATCCTGGTCGGCGTCGCGCTGGTCAGCCTGATCGTGGGCGCCGTGCAGGCGGCCGGCGGCGACGCCGGACGGTTTCGCCTCTACGACGCCGCCGTCCCTGGGCTCCCCAACGGATTTTTCGCCAATCGCAACCATCAGGCGGCGCTGATGGTCGCCTGCGTGCTCTTCGCCGCAGCGGCCTTCCGCAGGGAGGGCCGGGCGGGCGCGGGCGTCCAGCCGGCGGCCCGGCTCGGTTTGATGCTGCTCTTCGCCGTCGGCGCGGCGGCGACCCTGTCCCGCGCAGGGGTTCTGCTGCTTGCGCCGGCCCTGCTCGGCGGCCTCCTGATGCTGCGCCCCGCTTCATGGCGCCCTGGCGCCTTGGCGCCGGTCATCGCCGTTTGCGCGGCGGTCATCGCGGTCGTCATCCTGGTGGCGATCCTCAAGGGCGGAGTCATCCTCGACCGGTTCATGGCGACGACTGACGAGGGGGGCGGCCGGCTGGACCTCCTGCCGCCGATCCTTCGTCTTGGACAGGGCTTGCAGCCATGGGGCGGCGGCCTCGGCGCCTTCGATCTGCTCTACCGGGCGTCCGAGCCTCTCGAGCAGATCGATCCCTTCTACCTGAACCACGTCCATGACGACTATGTAGAGGCTTGGCTGGAAGGCGGATGGCCTGCGGTCGTTCTCATGCTGGGGTTTGGCGCCTGGTGGAGCGTGGCGGCATGGTCGTGCTGGTCCGCGCCTCCGGCGCCCGGCTCGGCATTGGCCCGGGCGGGCTCGCTGACGAGCCTCTTGCTGCTTCTCCATTCCGGGGTGGACTATCCCCTGCGGACGCCGGCGCTGGCGGTGGTGTTCGCGCTGGCCTGCGCCCTGATGCTCGATCCCCCGCGGCCCAGATCTGCCGAGACATCCGAACCTTGAGGATCCTGTTCGTCGGCGAAGGCTGGCGCGGCTCCAGCGCGCGGGCGCTCCGGGATGCGCTGACGCGGCGAAGCGACGTGGAGCTTGCGGACATCGACGTCGATCGCTTCACCCCGCCGGCCTCGGGCCTTCCCGCGCGTCTCTGGAGCCGGCTCGCCTGGCCGCTGCGGGCGCGCATCCTTAGGCGCGCGGTGGTCGGGGCGACTGGCGCGTTCGCGCCCGACTGCATCCTGATCTACAAGGGCGGACCCTTCAGCGCACGGTTCCTGACCCGGCTGAAGCGTCGCGGGCGGCCGGTAGTGAACATCCTTCCGGACTGCTCGCCCCAGGCGCATGGCCAGACCCTGGCGAAGGCGATGGGCGCCTACGACCTGGTGATCTCCACCAAGCCGTTTCACCCTGCGGCGTGGCGCTCCACCTACGGCTACGCCAACCGGTGCGTCTTCGTCGCTCACGGCTACGACCCCGCCGTCCACCTTCGCGACGCCCCGCCGGAGCGCTTCGATTTCGACGTGGCGATCGTGGCCTCCGGGCGGCCGGAATACCATGAGCTGATGCGGGGGTTGGCTGCTCAGCCGGGCTCCCATGGGCTGAAGGTGCTGATCTGCGGGCCGGGCTGGACCCGCCTCCGCAGCCGACTGCCGGGCAGCTGGGTGTTGACCGGCGGCGGCTACGGCGACGCCTATGGGGCGGCGATCCGCGCCGCCAGGATCGTACTGTCGCCCGTCCAGCGGCATATCCGCGCCAAGGGTCAGGCTCAGCCCGGCGACGAGGACTCCACCCGCAGCTATGAGATCCCCGCGGCCTTCGGCTTCATGATCCATAGGCGGACCCCGTTCATCGCCTCGGTGTACGATCCGGATACGGAGGTTCCCCTGTACGACGGGCCGGAGGACTTGGCGCGGCTCATCCATCACTATCTGGCGCGGGACGACCGCCGCCGCGCGATGGCCGCCGCCGCCCACGCCAGAGCTGTTCCCGCCTACGCCGTCGACAGCCGCGCCGCGGAGATCGTCACGCATCTGACCGCGGCGATCGCGACGGCCCGCGAGGGGGCCTGATCAAGCCTGGGCCGGACCCCATAGCCCCGGCCGCCCGCCGCCACAGGAAGCGCGGCGCCCTGACAAGGGGATAGACGAACCCGGCCCAGGGGGGCAGCGGCATGTCCATCCGGTCGCGCGCGCTGATCCACTTCAGGCGGGCTTCGGCGCGCCAGGTCGCCGCGTCCCGGCCCATGAGCAGATGCGCCAGGAGAAGACGCGTCGTGGCGAGGGGGCGGGCGGAGAGCTCCGCCTCGCCATCGCCGCCCGCCAGGGTCTGCAGCGACGCGGCGGCGAGCCGGCGGGCGGCCCGATCGGCGGCGAGTTCCTCGCGCAAGGCCGGCTCCAGGGGCAGGCCCAGCACATCGGCGCACAGCAGGAGGGCCGCCGCCGGACATCGATGGGCGCCGAGGCGCTGAGAGGCGCGATAGAGGCGTTCGATCTCGGCGCCGGTCTCCAGGGCCAGCAAGGCCGCGAGATCGGCGAGCCACTTCAGGCGGGCGAACCCGCGCCGGACGCCATGGACGCAGAGATAGGCGAAGAGGGAATCCTTGCCGAGCGTACGCGCGACGGAGCCGTCGGCCAGCGTCACCGTCTGCGCCGCCGACCTGGCGGACAGGGCCGGCAGCAGGCCGGGGTTCTGATCCAGCGACCACTTCACTTCGACGAAGATCCGCCCTTCGGCGCGCAGAAGCACCAGTTCACGGCCGACCGCGATGTAGGCGCCGAGCTGGGACGCCGTGAGGGCTGGCGCGGGCGCGTGCAGGCCATAGCCCGCCCGTTGCAGCACGGCGAGGGCGATGGGCACGCTCGCTGGGTCGGTCAGAAAGTCGATGTCCCACGCCGTCTTCACGGGCCGGTTCTGATAGGCGAGGGCCGAGAGCGTCGCGCCCTTCAGCACCAGGTTGGGGACGCCGGCCTCGTCGAGCGACCGCTGCAGCCGCCCCGTTTCCCTGGCCATGACCAGGTTGCGGCGGGCCAGGCCGGCGGCCCGGACGGCGAGCGCTTCCCGGGCGGGGGCCGGCAATGGCGCGGCGGCCGCCGTCAGGCCTTCGTGGACCAGCCCTTCCACACGGTGGCGACGCACCACCCGCAGGAAGCGATCCCAGTCGGTCATCGCCGCCGCCGCCCCCTGGATCAGCCGGGTGCGTTCAGGGGAGGGCGGCCATCGGGCGCATGCCGCCGCAAGGGCGAATTCAGCGGGCGCTCCGCCCTTC
>Ga0302314_10022188_pt1 | contig 10420 bp, 6 predicted proteins | sample III_Palsa_N2_3_FD_200533 | JGI IMG/M metagenome (GOLD analysis project Ga0302314, IMG submission 200533) | Peat permafrost microbial communities from Stordalen Mire near Abisko, Sweden - III_Palsa_N2_3 | ecosystem: Environmental > Terrestrial > Soil > Palsa > Peat permafrost | place: Sweden... | reverse complement strand
GAGCGCTTCTCGAAGAAATAGCCGCGGTTTGACGGCTTCGCATTCGGTCCTATTTTGAGATGATGAAGTCCTGGGACCTCGAGGACGTCGAAAAGCTCGCCCATGCCATTTGGGAACAGCAGGGCAGACCGGAAGGCCGTGCCGTGGAGCACTGGCAGGAAGCGGAAGAGCGAATCCGCGCCCAATGGCTCGCCGCCACCGAAGACCCGCGGGAACACCAGGTCCGGGACACGCGTTCCCGGGGGGCCGGTGCTTAAAGTTTGCCGCGCCCGGGCGATGGCGTTCTCATGAGTACCGTTTCCCGGGGGCTTTGGGCTGCGGGTATTTTTATCGCGGGGCAAACCGCCGCATGGGCGCAATCTGCCGCTCCACCCACGCCGGTTTCGGCGTGGCCAGTGGCCACGGCGCCTGCCCGCTTTACCATCGAGCGCACGTCCGGCTATCCGCCGGGAGTGCTCGGCTGGGTGGACATCAACCTGCCCGACCCGAAATGGGAGACGATTCCATTGCGGGTCTTCACCGACACAGGCCAGCCGGTCGGATCTGACCTGCTGTGGACGTCGCCGGGTGAACCGGCCACGCTTGTTTTCGATTCTGCCAGCAATGCAAAATACTATCAGGTCTATGCCGGCTCGACCTGGCCGCCGCTGCACCTCCCTGACAAGCAGGCCGGTGTCTGGCTCGAAACGCGCGAAGGGGACGGCAAGGTCATCACCCATGCCGCGGACATGCTCGAGGCGTGGAAGCAAAGCAGCGGCAAGGTGGTAGGACGCGCCTTGACCACAGGAATCTTCGAGGGCGGTAATCGCTTCGGTCCGCAACGCAACCTGCTCCTGCATCTGCAAGGCTGGTTCGATCTCGCCAGCCCAACGCATCTCGATTTCGCGCCGATTAGCGTTGATTCCGCGTTCGTGCTTGTCGATGGCAAGGAAGTCGTGGAGTGGCCGGGATTGCACGACTGGCACGCGCCCGCCTCGGGGCAGCCGCAAGGTGGAATCGATCTGGCGCCCGGCCGGCACGGTGTCGATTACTACAATGCCTATGTCTACACGCCGGGGGGGCGGCCGCCCGTTCTCAGCTCGCTCGCGGTCAAGGGCGGCAACTTGACACAGTGGACCATGCTGCTGCCGGAAACCGCATTTTTTCGCCGCGCGACATTGTACCATGCCACAGGCTACGATTTGCAGGCCGCACCCACGGAAGGGGCCGTCGTAGTGGGAACTGTCCCGGCTGCCACCTTCAATCGTCGCGTGGAGAGTGAAAGCCTCATCATGTCGGACATGGACGTGGGCTTTGTCTCCATGGAGTTCACCTGTCTGACTCCGGTTGCCGGCATCTTGACCTGGACCTTCGACGACGGTGGTTCTGCGCAGGGGCCAATCGTGAAGCATCTTTTTGCCCGGCCTGGCATGCGAACAGTCCACCTTTCTGTCCTGGAAGGGGACAAGCAGGTCACCCTGCTGAACCAGACCATCCGGGTGCATCCTGAATTGATCGTGGCCACGAATGATCCGCCGCTACTTTTGCCCCAGCACGAGGCGGACATCATGAGCCGCGACCCGGCGTCCATGACGGCCTCCGATCTCGTGAGTTGTTTCGCGCTGCTCGATAACTACCAGAAATGGGACAATCTCCTGAAACTGCTGCCCGCGCTCTGCGCGAAAATGTCCGGGGTCAAGGATGCCGACCTGCCCTACCTTCAGGACGCCGCCTTGGCGCTGGTGCCGCATGATCGCGCGCATTATGCCGCGGAAATGCAGCTTTTGCGCGCGATTGTCGACCGGGCCGGGCAGGGGAAGCTTTCGCCCGATTTGGCCGCCATCGCCGACCAGTGCCGACTGGTCCTGGCGCGGCTGACCCTGTCCACCTCGGACCAAACAGAGGATGTTCGCAAGCTCCTCGACGCGATCCATCCGGCCTCGCTTTCCGGCGATGACTCCCGCTCGCTAGCCATCCTCCGCGCCGATCTCGCGCTGGCTACGGGCGATGTCGCTGGTGCGAAAAAGCAGTACGAAGACCTGACCGGCCAGCCGAGCGGTCCCGACCTGCGCAGCTCGATCCGCCGAACGGCCAAGATTGGCCAGGCGCGCGCGTTTATCGACCAAAAGGACGACCAAGCCGCGGAAGACGCCCTGCACGAAGTCGCCTGGGCCGCCCCGATCGAGAAATTGTCGCCCGACTGGGCCCTGACGGAGCTTCGCCTGAAACAGGACGAAAATCTGCCCGTGGTGGCCTATCTTTGGGCGCGGCGGCTGCTGCCGGTCATCAAGGGAGAGGCCCGGAGCGAGCTCCTTTTTCGGCTGGCCGACCTGGCCTTCGTGCAGAACGATCCCGGCCTGGCCCACAAATCGTTATCGGAATTGCTCAAGAAATTCCCCTATAGTGCGGAAGCCGCCCAAGCCAAGGAAAAGTGGCCCGGCGTGGAATAACGAGCAACTGCAACCCGATTTGGGTGTTTTATTTATATGCGCGCTTTTTTGCTGGGAATCCTCGTGCTGCTTTCCAGCGTGCAGATTTCCTTTGGCGCGGGTGAAAACGATTGGTTCGTTCCCTTGGGAAAGCCGCCCGACGCGCCGCCCAAGCGCATTTCCGGCGGCGAAGCTTTTCCGCCGTTGCCGTTGCCGGCCACGCCCTTGCGCCGGACCGAACGCAAACGCCAACCCACGCCGCCGTCGCTTTTCGGCAAGGTCGTCTGGGGTGAGCAAGGCTCGTTTACCTACGGTGGAGGCAAGACGACCGAGATCACCGACTGGAACCTTTGCCCCGCCGATCTCCAGCATCTTTTCGAGAAGGTCCGTGGCCGCCTTGGCCTGCAATACGGCTTCGACGATGTTTCGCTTCCGTCGTTCAGCGGTGATCCCGACAAGATGGCTGTCCTCTTTTTCAGCGGCACGCGCACGCTGAAGCTCGATCCCAAAAGTCTCGCCCAGCTTCGCGCGTATGTCCTGCGCGGCGGCATGCTCTGCTTCGATTCGGTCGCCGGTTCGCCCTATTTCTACGATTCCGCGCGGTCACTCATGCAACAGGCCTTTCCCGAACTGGCCTGGCGCGAGGTGCCGCCCGACCATCCGCTCTACCACATGGTCACCGACGTCAAGACGGTCCATTACTCGTCCAACGTCGCGTCCGACCGGCCGCATCTCGAGGCGCTTTATGTCGGTTCCCGCATTGCCGTCCTCATTTCGAAATATGGTCTCGGTTGCGGTTGGGACAATCATCCCGTCCCGCTGATCAAGGACGCCGCCTATTACGATACTCCTTCCGCCGACGCCATCGGCATGAACCTTGTCGCCTACGCCATCGGTTACAATCGCGTCGGTATGGAGGAGTCCAAGCCGGAATTGTTCGGCGCGGTCGACGAGAAAACGCCGACCGATGAATTTGTCTTCGCGCAGATCGAGCACGACGGTGCCTTCAACGTCCATCCGAACAGCGCCACCGCGCTGCTGTCGAAACTGCGCGCGGCCACCTCGTTGCGCGTCAACCTCAAGCGCGAGGTCGTCGATCCCGGCAAGGACGACCTCTCCAATCTCTCCTTCCTCTATCTCACCGGCCTCGACGATTTCCACCTGAGCGACAGCGCGGTCACGGCCCTGCGCGGATTCCTCCAGCGCAACGGCACGCTTTTCATCAACAACGGCCTTGGCTTGTCGACCTTCGACACTGCCGTCCGGCGCGAACTCGCGCGCGTGCTGCCCGGCGCGAAACTCGAACCCATTCCGCTCTCGAGCACGATCTTCAGCGACGTCGTTCCCGTGCAGGCGGCCGATTACGCTCCCGCCGTGGCCATGCGCTACGGGCCGCTCAAGACCCCGAAACTCGAGGGCATCACGCTCGGCGGCGACGTCCGCGTCATCTACAGCCCGATTGATCTCGAGGCTGGTTGGGAGTCGACCGAATATCCCATGGCGCTGGTCTACCGCTCCGACACGGCCACACCGCTTGGCATGAATATTTTGATGTACGCCGCCACGCATTGACGGAAACTCTTCCGTCCGCGTTTTCCTATGCCTGACCTCCTGATCATCCGCGCCCCGCAACAGCCCGAAAGTTCCATCCCGCTGAACGGCGAACCGCTCATCATCGGCACCGATCCTTCCAGCAACATCGTCGTGAGTGATCCGGCTGTGTCGCCTCACCACGCCTACGTCGCCTTCGACCAGGGCCAATGGCAGGCCGCGGTTTACGACGGCGCCGCGCCGCTCAGCCACGAGAACAAGCCCGCGACCAGCCTGCGGCTCGACAACGGCACTCGCTTTTTTGTCGGCAACACCCAGTTCGAATTCGCCAGCAACAGCGTCGCCCCTCAACGCCGCTCCGCCGCGATTCCGGTCCTCGAGAATCCCGAGGCCGCCGTGGCGCAGCTTCATCAGGCCATGGAGCGCATCCGTTCCGAGATGGCGCGCGTCGTCATCGGCCAGGGCGAGGTGGTCAACCAGATCCTCGTCGCGCTGTTCGGGCGCGGCCATTGCCTGCTCGTTGGCACCCCCGGCCTGGCCAAGACACTCATGGCGCGCACGCTGGCCGATTCGCTCGAGCTGCAATGCAAGCGCGTCCAGTTCACGCCCGATCTCATGCCGTCCGACATCACCGGCACGCAGGTGCTCGAGCAGGACCCCGTGACGTCCGCGCGCAATTTTCGTTTTAAGCCCGGCCCGATTTTCAGCAACCTGCTCCTCGCCGACGAAATCAACCGCACGCCGCCGAAAACCCAGGCCGCGCTGCTCGAGGCGATGCAGGAACGCCGCGTCACGATCTCCGGCCAGACCTACGATCTGCCGCAACCCTTCTTCGTCATCGCCACGCAAAACCCGATCGAGCAGGAAGGCACTTATCCGCTGCCCGAGGCGCAGCTCGACCGTTTCATGTTCAGCGTCAAGGTCGGCTATCCCAGCGCGGCTGACGAAGAGCGCATCATCATGGAGACGACGCAGGATGCCTCCACGGAGGTCGACCGCGTCCTTGCTGCCGACGCGCTGATCGGTTTCCAGCATCTCGTGCGCAAGACGCCGGTGAGCCAGCACGTCGGCACCTATGTCACGCGCCTGGTTCGCGCCACGCGTCCGGAAGCTGCCGACGCGCCCGACTTCATCAAGAACTGGGTGCGCTGGGGCGCCGGTCCGCGCGCCGGGCAATACCTCATTCTCGCCGCAAAATCGAACGCGCTCCTGCAGGGCCGGCTCAATGTTTCCTGCGACGACGTGCGCGCCTACGCGCTGCCCGTCCTGCGCCATCGCATTCTGTGCAATTTCGCCGCGGCCAGCGAAGGCGTCGACTCGGACGAGATCGTCCGGCGTCTGCTCGCGGCCGTGCCCGAACCCGATTACGCCGGCGGCAACTGAACGCGGAGAGAGCATGCCCTCCGCGCGCGCCTCGAAATACCTGCCCTCCCGCGTGGCGGACCAGATCCGCGGTCTCGGCATTTCCGCGCGCCGTCCGATGCAGGGCGGCATCCAGGGCCTGCACCGCTCACCCGATTTCGGCGCGTCGGTCGAGTTCGCCGAGTACCGCGATTACGTCGAGGGCGACGCGCCCAATCTCATCGACTTGCAGGTTTTCGCCAAGACGGACCGCTACATGATCCGGCGTTTCCAGGACGAAACCAGCCTGCGCGCCAGCGTGCTCGTCGACGCCTCGGCCAGCCTCAACTTTCGCCAGACGGGACCGGTCACGAAATTCGAGTACGCCTGTTCGCTCGCCGCCGGCGTGATGTACATGTTGGTCTGCCAGGGCGACGCCGCCGCGCTCTCGTTCTTCACCGACCGCGTCACGCAGCGCTTTGCGCCCGTCGCCAGCACGGAAACGCTCAGCCCCATTTTACTCGAGATGGAAAACATCGAGGCGAAGGGCCCGGGCGACATCGAGAAGGCGCTGCACGAGGCGGCCGAGATGACGAAACAGCGCAGCCTCGTCATCGTGATTTCCGACCTGCTCCAGCCGCCGGCGCAATTCGCGCGCGGCATCCAGCATCTCCAGCACAATCGCCATGACGTGACCGTCTTTCATGTCCTCGATGCCGCCGAGATTGCGCTGCCGCTCCACGGCCTCGTCGAACTGCGCGACCTCGAGAGCCACGAGAAACTTCTCATCGAGGCCGACGAAATCCGGCCGCGTTACGCCCAGGCCGTGCAAAGTTATCTCGCGGAAGTGAGCCGGCTCTGCACCGCCTGCGGCGCGAATTATTTCACCATCGACACGCGCACCCCCATGCTCGAAGCCCTCGCCAAGCGCGCGAACCTGTTTTGACATGCCGTTCCTCTTCTCAAATCCGTTGGCGGAGTGGCTCCTTCCCGCCATCACGCTGCCGATTCTTTTCCACCTCTTCTTCCGCCTGCGCCGCCAGGTCCGCGAATTTCCGTCGCTCATGTTTTTCCTGCGGATCGACCCGCGCCTCAGCGCCAAGCGCAAGATCCACGAATGGCTCATCCTGTTTTTGCGCTGCCTTTTCATCGCGCTCCTGATCCTGGCGCTCGCCCGTCCGCTTCTCGGCCTGAAAGGTTCCAACGAAAATGTCGCGCGCCTGGTCCTCATCGATAATTCCGGATCGATGTCGGCCTCCACCGCCGGCGGCGTCTCGAAGTTGACGCTGGCCCAGCGCGCCACGAAGGAACTCCTCGATGCCTCGCATCCCGGAGACGCCATGGCCGTGCAGGTGATGATTCCCGATCCGACCGCCACGCTGCCACGCGGTTTCGACACGACGCCCGCGCTTTTGCGCGATGCCATGGGCAAGTTGACGCCCACCGATGCCGCGGCCTCGGTACCCAAGGCGATCCGCGCCGCGCTGGCCACGCTCGATACCGCGAAGACGCCGCAGCGCGAACTTCACATCATCACCGATCTGCAACGGGAAAACTGGTCGCGCGGGGAATTGGGCTCCGACGCCCAGTCGCCCAATTGCCGGATCATCATTCACCGGATCGAATCCGCGCCGCTCGCTGCCGGCTCTGTTTCCATCGAGCTGCAGCAAATCCCCGCGCGCGCCATCCCGGCTGGACGCGTGACGCCCGTGCGGGTGAAGCTGCAAAACAACGGCCCCGTCGCCGCACATGTGCGCCTCAACAGCACCGACGATTCCGGGAAAAACTTCTCGCAGAATTTTGACGTCGCCGCAAAAGCTGCCGTCCCGGCCACCCTGACGTTTTCCTTCCCCAGCGCCGGATTTCATTGGGCGCAAATCTGGGTTGAAGGCGACCTGGCGTCGATGGCGAGCCACGCTTCGCTCGGTTTCTTTTGTACCGACGTCCGCAAGGCGCTTTTCGTCGGCTCCAAGGAAGACTTTGGCGCGCTGCCTTATGCCATTTCTCCCGGCGGAAATTCCGATCTCTCCGGCATCGACGCAGTTTTCGCGGGGCCCGACCAACTGGTCGCGCGCCTGGCCGACAAGCCGCTCGCGGTAATTCTGACATGGGACAATTTTCCACAAGATGGTGCAACCTCGGATGCGTTGCAGGATTACGTCCGGCAGGGCGGCACGCTGATCCTGGTTCCCGCGCCCAATGCAGGCGTGACCGTCTCGCGTTCCGCCCCGGCGTGGCTCGATGCGAATGCCGGCGCATTGCAAACCACGAAGGAACCGGAACCACTCGTGCTCCTGCGCGAGACCGATCCGCTTTGGCAGGACCTGCGCGGCGCCGACGGGCTGCCGAAACTCGGACTGCTCCGCGCATTTCAATATCGTCTCGTCAAAACGGGCGACGATTGGCAGGCCCTCGTCACGTCGTCCAACGGTGCAACACTGCTCGCGCGCCGGACGTGGGAACATGGCCAGGTCTACGCAAGCGGACTGGCGTTCACGCCCAAGTGGTCGTCGTTTCCGCTGCGCGCCAGTTTCGTGGTGCTCGTCCAAAACGCCGTCTTCGGCAACCAGGCCGAGCAGATTCCGGTGCAAAACCTGATCGCGGGCGACGAGTTTCACTTCGACGTTCCCGACGCCAACGCCGTTCTGAAATCGTTGGCGGGAAGCGCGCTCGACTGGCAGGGGATGCCGCACGATTTCGCCGGCTTGCCCCGCGCGGGCGTCTATGAAATCAGCCAGCGCGATCATGCCGGCTGGGTGGCGACCTCCGCAAACGCCGACGAGGCCGATCCCACCTATTTGCCGCTCGCCCCCGTCCCGCTCCTGCGCAATCTGCCGCACGATGTCGTGCCGCTCGGGCACGAGGACGACTTGACTCGCGTGGATGTCGCGCGCGCGGGCTCGTCTTCCCTTTACCGCTGGTTGCTGCTGGCGGCCCTGCTCGTGCTCTTGGCGGAAACATGGCTGGCCAATGTGCGCAGCTCCGACCTGGGCCGGAAGCTTTCCCTTAAGCCCGCTGCATCGCCGGAAAAATCGGCTCAGAAACAACCGGGAGAAGTGACCCGCGTATGAACGCACTCGAATGGAGTCCCGCATTTGGGCCGGTGGTCACTGCGCTCATCATCCTCGGCGCAGGTTTCTACTTCTACCTCCTTTTGCCGCGGCTCATTTTGCGCCACGGTCGGGCCAACGGCTGGATGCTGCTTTTGCCCAAGATCCTGATCGTGGCGCTGATCGTCATCGCGCTGCTTGATCCCGACGTCAAGTTGTCCAACTGGAACGCCACGCCCGCGAAGGTCGTCATTTTGCAGGACATTTCCTCCTCCATGGACCTGCGCGACGACGGTTCCTCCACGCGCGGCGAGCGTGCCGCCAATCTCATCAAGCAACTCGAAACCAGTGCGCCTCCCTCGATTCATTTCGAGGTGCTGCCGTTCGATACGACGCTCCACCCGGCCGGCTACGTCCCGAAAGCGGGGACGGAACGCGGCACCGATCTCGCCTCGATGTTCGCCGCCGTGGGCAACCAGGCAAACCTGGCCGATGCCGATGGTCTCATCGTTGTGACCGATGGCGGCGACGAAACCATCGAGCCGGCCACGCTGCCTTCGATGCCGATGGCGATTGTGGGTGTCGGCGCGCCGCCCGATGCGTGGAACGACATCGGCATCGGCTCGGTCACGGCGCCGGCGTCCGTGGAGGAGAAAAGCCAGTTCGATCTCGAGGCCGATCTCTACGCCCGTCCCGGCACGCACGAAGACCTCGGCTCGCTCAAGGTGGCTCTCGAGGAAGGGCGCGACAAGTCGTGGACCGAAGTGCAAACGCAGACGGTGGACCTTTCGTCGCTTCACGCGGCGGTCGTTTTCCATGTGCAGGTCAACGGCACCGGCGCGCAGCGTTACCGCGTTCGCCTGCCGGAATTGCCGGGCGAACTGACCTACGCGAACAACACCCGGGTGGTGAACGTGCAGGTGCAGCAGCGCGCACTGCACGTGCTCTATTTCACGCAGGAACTCGGTGTCGATTACAAGTACCTGCGCACGGAATTGGGCGCGGATTCCGGCGTCATTTTCACCGCGATGTACCGCGTGCTGGAGGACCAGTTCACCGTGCAGGGCGACCGCACTGGCTTCCAGGACCTGGCGCAGGGCTTCCCGGTGCGCGACGACGTGTTGAAACGCTACGACTGCGTGATTCTCGGCTCGTTCAACGCCAGCCAGTTCTCCGATGCGCAACAACAGACCCTCGCGCGTTATGTTGAGAACGGCGGCGCGCTCATTCTGCTGGGCGGCGAATCGTCGTTTGGCAGGGGCGGTTACGCCGACAGCAAGCTCGCGCCGCTCATGCCCTGGATCATTCGCAACGACGAGCCCGAACTGATGACGGGAAATTTTCCGGTCACGGTTTCGCCGGCCGGGTCGGCGGTCGAGTTCACCGCGGGCCTGCGCGAGGACCTGAGCGCGTCCGGCGGCGCTTCGCTCATCAGCCTCAACGAGCCGGGCGATCTCCGTCCCGGCGCGGTCGCGCTGCTCGACGCGGCCGTCTCGAATCACACCGAACCGGTGGTCGCGTGGCAGCGGTATGGCAAGGGACAGGTGCTGGGCATCGCGACCAACACGCTCTGGAAATGGGCGGCATCCGGATCGGGAACACGCGCGCTTTACGGCCGTTTCTGGCGCCAGGCCGTGCGCGGACTGACGAAAAAACTCGAGGGTGGTACCCTGCTCGGCGTGCACTGGAACGAGGAACAATACCGGCCCGGCGAGGAGGCCGTGGTCGAGGTGCGGCAGAGAACATCGTCGGGCGCGGGGCCGCTGCGCCTGACCGGAACGATCAGCGGTCCGGGCGGCGACCACGATGTCGATCTCGCCCCGGTCATGGGTCAGGCCGATCTCTACACGGCAAAGATTCCGCTGCTGCAACGCGGTGATTACACGTTCCATTTGTCGGCCTACGCCGGATCGACCCTGGCCGAGGCCTATGAGCGCGCGTTGCCGGTCGAACCGATGCTGGAGGAGGGGGCGAGTCCTGAATTGAAGGAAGACTATTTGCGCGGCATCGCCTCGCGTGCGAAGGGCGTCTACACGGGCGAAAAGAACCTCGCGCCGGCGCAAGCCTTCC
>Ga0302314_10022187_pt1 | contig 10420 bp, 4 predicted proteins | sample III_Palsa_N2_3_FD_200533 | JGI IMG/M metagenome (GOLD analysis project Ga0302314, IMG submission 200533) | Peat permafrost microbial communities from Stordalen Mire near Abisko, Sweden - III_Palsa_N2_3 | ecosystem: Environmental > Terrestrial > Soil > Palsa > Peat permafrost | place: Sweden... | reverse complement strand
GATCCTGCGTGCCCGCCATCCCCGTCAACGTTCCGGAGCCCAGCCGCACCGACCCGGCGCTGATCCGCAACTTCTGCATCATCGCCCACATCGACCACGGCAAGTCCACCCTCGCCGACCGGATGCTCCAGATCACCGGCGTGGTCGACCCCCGGATGATGCGCGCGCAGTACCTCGACCGGATGGACATCGAGCGTGAGCGCGGCATCACCATCAAGTCGCAGGCGGTGCGGCTGCCCTGGGCTCCGCTCAGTGGCGACGCGCAGGGCAGCACGCACATCCTCAACATGATCGACACCCCCGGCCACGTCGACTTCACCTACGAGGTGTCCCGGTCGCTGGCGGCCTGCGAGGGCACGCTGCTGGTGGTGGACGCGGCCCAGGGCATCGAGGCGCAGACCCTGGCCAACCTGTACCTGGCGTTGGAGAACGACCTCACCATCATCCCGGTGCTCAACAAGATCGACCTCCCGGCCGCCCAGCCGGAGAAGTACGCCGAGGAGCTCGCCCGGATCATCGGCTGCGAGCCCGAGGACGTGCTGCTGGCCAGCGCCAAGAGCGGGCTCGGCGTGGAGGCGATCCTGGACGAGGTGGTGCAGCGGATCCCGGCCCCGGTCGGGGTCAAGAACGCCCCGGCCCGCGCGATGATCTTCGACTCGGTCTATGACACCTACCGTGGCGTGGTCACCTATGTCCGGGTGGTCGACGGCGAGCTGACCAAGCGCGAGCGGATCACCATGATGTCCACCGGCGCGGCCCACGAGCTGCTGGAGATCGGCGTCATCTCGCCCGAGCCCAAGGTCGCCGACGGCCTCGGGGTCGGCGAGGTCGGCTACATCATCACCGGGGTGAAGGACGTCCGGCAGTCCAAGGTCGGTGACACCATCACCTCCCTGCACAAGGGCGCGACCGAGGCGCTGGGCGGCTACAAGGACCCGCTGCCGATGGTCTTCTCCGGCCTGTACCCGCTGGACGGCAGCGACTACCCGCTGCTGCGCGACGCGCTGGACAAGCTCCAGCTGAACGACGCCGCGCTGGTCTACGAGCCGGAGACCTCGGTGGCGCTGGGCTTCGGCTTCCGCTGCGGGTTCCTCGGACTGCTGCACCTGGAGATCATCCGGGAGCGGCTGGAGCGTGAGTTCAACCTCGACCTGATCTCCACCGCCCCGAACGTGGTCTACCGGGTGGTCATGGAGGACGGCAGCGAGATCACCGTGACCAACCCCAGCGAGTTCCCCGGCGGCAAGATCACCGAGGTGCACGAGCCGGTCGTCCGCGGCACCATCCTCGCGCCGAACGAGTTCGTCGGCGCGATCATGGAGCTGTGCCAGGGCCGCCGGGGCACGCTCCAGGGCATGGACTACCTGTCCGAGGACCGGGTGGAGCTGCGCTACACCCTGCCGCTGGCGGAGATCGTCTTCGACTTCTTCGACATGCTGAAGTCCAAGACCCGCGGCTACGGCTCCTTCGACTACGAGCCGATCGGCGAGCAGGCGGCCGAGCTGGTCAAGGTCGACATCCTCCTGCACGGTGACGCGGTGGACGCCTTCTCGGCCGTGGTGCACAAGGACAAGGCGTACAACTACGGCGTGATGATGGCCGGGAAGCTGCAGAAGCTGATCCCGCGCCAGCAGTTCGAGGTGCCGATCCAGGCCGCGATCGGCTCCCGGGTGATCGCCCGTGAGACCGTGCGCGCCATCCGCAAGGACGTCCTCGCCAAGTGCTACGGCGGTGACATCTCCCGTAAGCGGAAGCTGCTGGAGAAGCAGAAGGAGGGCAAGAAGCGGATGAAGATGGTCGGCCGGGTCGAGGTCCCGCAGGAGGCCTTCATCGCCGCGCTGTCGACGGACGCGGACGGTCCCGGGGACAAGAAGAAGTAGCGGTCGGCGGGGCGGTGGTACCCGGCGCGGGCTCGGCCCGCGCCGGGTACCACCGGGGCTCAGCGGGACCAGCGGGGGTCGCGGCCGGACAGCGCCAGCGCCCGGTCCAGGGCCGGGGCGTCGGCGGCGATCGGCAGCGCCTCGGCGAAGCCGCCGGGGTAGGAGCGGTACATCCCGGCGTACTCCTCGACCAAGCCGAGCACGGTGTTCGCCAACGAGTCGTCGGCGTGGTAGCTCTGCCCGGTGGCCGCCGCCAACTCCCAACCGTGAAGCACCAGTTCCAGCAGGTTCAGGGCGGCGATGGTCGCGGCCGGCATGGACGAGTCGCCGACCTTCAGCTCACCCTCCCAGGCCGCGGGGTCGGCCCAGGCGGTCAGTGCCCGGTCCAGCCGCGTGGCGTAGTCCGCGGCCCAGGCCGGATCGGTGGTGAAGTCGCGCTGTTGCAGCTCCGCCGAGGCGGTCTCGCCTTGTGCGCGCAGCTCGAAGTTGTAGCCGCTCCAGAGCACCAGGTGGTTGGCCAGCGCCCGGACGTCCCACTCGGTTGCCGGGGTGGGACTGGTCAGTTGCTCCGGGGCGACCGCGCCGGCGACCCGGGCGGTCTCAGTGGCGGCGGCGGTCAGCTGCGGGTAGATGTTCGTCATACGGCCACGCTAGGAGCTCCGGGCCCGCCGGTCCCGAAGAAACGCGGCGACGGGCGGCGCAAAGCCGGCGGCGCCAAGTCGGTAGCGCAAAGCCGGCGGCGCCAAGTCGGCGGCGCAAGGCCGGCGGCGCAAAGCCGTTGGCGCGGTTCACAATTGGGGCTCACGGGGCGGGAGGGCGCACGGTGGGGGATGGTGCTGCGATAGCCTCCCGCTGCCAACCCGTCGCGCGAGGAAGCCGGTCCGTTCGATGCCAGAGCAGAGCCACCACCTGTCCGACCCGCGTGTCTTCGCCGCCACGGGCCTGGACCGGCTGGGCGCGACCCCGCTCAGGGGCGTGGACCCCCGGCAGGTCGGGCCGTTCCGTGTGTTCGCCCTGATCGGCAGCGGCGGCATGGGCCGGATCTATCTGGGCCGCCCCCGCAGCGGCGGCCCCGAACTGGCCGCGGTCAAGGTGATCAGGCCCGAGTACGCCGAGGACGCGCAGTTCCGCCGCCGGTTCGAGCGCGAGGCGGACGCCCTGGCCAGGGTCCAGGGCGGACAGACGGCGGTGCTGCTGGGGAGCGGCTTCGACCAGGACCTGCTGTGGATGGCCACCGAGTACATACCCGGCCTCAGCCTCTCCGCCACCGTCGCCGACCTGGGGACGCTCGACCTCACCGCCGCCTGGCGGTTGGCCGCCGACCTGGGCCAGGCCGTGGCCGCGATGGAGCGGGCCGAGGTCGTGCACCGGGACATCAAGCCGTCCAACGTCATCCTCGGCCCGGACGGCTGCCGACTGATCGACTTCGGCATCTCCCAGGCGGGCGACACCAGTTCGATCACCATGACCGGACAGCAGGTGGGCACTCCGGCCTACATGTCACCGGAGCAGGTCAGGGGCCTGCCGGTGACCACGGCCTCGGACGTCTTCGCGCTCGGCTCGGTCCTCGCCTACGCGCTCACCGGGAACGCCCCGTTCGGCGACGGGACCACCGTCGACGTGCTGCACTCGGTCGCCTTCGACCCGCCGCGAGCGGACGTCCTGGAACGAGTGACGGCAGCGGACCCGCAGTTGGGGGAGCTGGTGCTGGCCTGCCTGTCCAAGGAGGAGCAGCAGCGGCCCACGCCGGAGGCGGTGGTGGCGACCGCGATGACCAGGCAGGTGGCCGCGCCGTGGTCGGCGGCGCTGCACCAGGCGATCATGACGCGCATTCAGGTCGCGGATGCGGTAGGCCAGTTGCCGATGGAGCCGGTCCCGGTGCAGGAGACGGTCATCCTGTCCCGCCGCGAGTCGGCGGGGGACGTCGCAGACCCGCTCGCGGCGCCTACCGCCACCCCCACCCCCGACTCGGCGCAGGCCGCCACTCCGGTCGCCGCAGCGCAGCCGTTCACCCCGGTGCAGTCGTACCCGCAGCTGCCCCAGTTCCAGCAGCAGCCGGTGCCGCAGCAGCCGACGCCGCCGACCGTGGCGGCCGTCTCGACCCCGCCGATGGCTCCCTACGTGCTGCGATCCTCCGCGCCCGCGCCCGGGCCGGCGTTCGAGCCGGGGCCGGAGCAGCGCTCCGGGCGGCGCACCGGTCTGCTGGTCTCCGCCGCCGTGTTGGCCGTCGCCGTGGTCGCCGCGACAGCGGTGGTGCTCGTCGGGACCTCCGACCGCCACGCGTCGGCGGCCAGCGGGACCAGCGGGGCGACCGGTCAGGGTGGGTCGGTCCTGTCCACCACCTCGGCCACGGCGTCGGCGTCGGCCTCCGGGTCGGCCTCCGGGTCGGCCTCGGGTTCGGCCTCGGCCCCGGCGAAGCCCGGCGCCCACGCCTCCAGCACGCCGTCCGGCGGCGGCCACCCCAGCAGCGGCCGTTCGACCGCCCCGGCCGGAGCGGGCGGCGGCGGCGGAGGCGGCGGAGGCGGCAGCACCACCCCTGCCGCGCCGACCACCCCGGCGGGCGGCGGGGGCGGGGCCAACCCCGCGCCGACCACGACGCGTCCCACGGCCCCCAGGACGACGGCCCCGGCCGCGCCGCCGGAGCCGGACTGGGACAAGGACTGCACCTACTACTCGGGCAGCGCCGAGACCGAGCCCGGGTCCACCGACACCGCCGCGGTGAAGGAGATCCAGTGCATCCTCACCTATCGCGGCTACAACGTGGTCGACGGGATCGACGGCCAGTTCGGGCCGAACACCGAGAAGGCCGTGAAGGCGTTCCAGACCGCCAAGGGCCTCGAAGTGGACGGCGAGGTGGGCCCGCAGACCTGGCCGGCGCTGCGCGCCTACACCTGAGCCACGCAGAGAGGAACGGCCGTGGGCCGGACACCGGGGGTCCCGGGCGCCCGCCCCACGGCCGTTCGTGGGGCAGGTGACCGTCAGTCCACCTCGGCCACGGCCTGCGAGAACTGCGCGGAGTACAGCCGGGCGTAGGCCCCGTCCGCGTCCAGCAGCTCGCTGTGGCTGCCCTGTTCGACGATCGCGCCGTTCTCCATCACCAGGATGGTGTCCGCGTCGCGGATCGTCGACAGCCGGTGGGCGATGACGAAGGCGGTGCGGCCGGTGCGCAGCTTGGCCATGGCCCGTTGGATGAGCACCTCGGTGCGGGTGTCCACGGAGCTGGTGGCCTCGTCCAGGACCAGGATCGACGGCTCGGCCAGGAACGCCCGGGCGATGGTGATCAGCTGCTTCTCGCCCGCGCTGACGCCGGTGCCCTCGTCGTCTATGACCGTGTCGTAGCCGTCGGGCAGGGTCCGCACGAAGCGGTCCACGTGGGCGGCCTTGGCCGCGGCGACCACCTCGTCCCGGGTCGCGCCGGAGCGTCCGTAGGCGATGTTGTCCGCGATCGAGCCGCCGAACAGCCAGGTGTCCTGGAGCACCATCCCGATGCCGGAGCGCAGCTCCTCGCGGGACATCCTGGCGACGTCGACGCCGTCCAGGGTGATCCGGCCGCCGGTCACCTCGTAGAACCGCATCAGCAGGTTGACCAGGGTGGTCTTGCCGGCGCCGGTGGGGCCGACGATGGCGACCGTGTGGCCGGGCTCCGCGGTCAGCGACAGGTCCTCGATCAGCGGCTTGGCCGGGTCGTAGCGGAACGCCACGTGCTCGAAGGCGACTCGGCCCTCAAGCGCGGTCGGCCGCTCCGGGCTGACCGGGTCGGGCTCCTGCTCGGGGGCGTCCAGCAGCTCGAACACCCGCTCGGCCGAGGCGACGCCGGACTGCACCAGGTTGGACATGCTGGCGACCTGGGTCAGCGGCTGGCTGAACTGCCGCGAGTACTGGATGAAGGCCTGCACGTCGCCGATGGACAGTGCGCCGGAGGCGACCCGCAGCCCGCCGACGACCGCCACCAGCACGTAGTTGATGTTGCCGATGAACATCATGCACGGCTGGATCAGCCCGGAGACGAACTGCGCCTTGAAGCTGGAGGCGTACAGCTTCTCGTTCTGCTCGCGGAACAGCTCGGCCGACTCCTCCTGCCGTCCGAACACCTTGACCAGGGCGTGCCCGCTGTACATTTCCTCGATGTGCGAGTTGAGCTTGCCGGTGGTCTTCCACTGGGCGACGAACTCCGGCTGCGCCCGCTTGCCGACCTTGGTCGCGACGATCACCGAGGCCGGGACGCTGACCAGGGCGATCAGCGCGAGCAGCCAGGAGATGTAGAACATCATGGTGAGCACGCCGACGATGGTCAGCAGCGAGGTGAGGATCTGGCTGAGCGTCTGCTGAAGGGTCTGGCTGATGTTGTCGATGTCGTTGGTGACCCGGCTCAGCACCTCGCCGCGCGGCTGCTGGTCGAAGTAGCTCAGCGGCAGCTTGGCTATCTTCTCTTCGACGCTGTTGCGCAGCCGCTGGACGGCGCGCTGGAGCGAACGGTTCATCAGCCGGGCCTGGATGATGCCGCAGAGCCCCGCCAGCAGGTAGATGCCGAGCACCCAGAGCAGCACGCTGCCGACCGCGTTGAAGTCGATGCCGTGGCCGGGGTGGACGTCCTGCATGGAGGAGATCAGCTTGGCCTGGTCGCCGTGGCCGGTCGCGCGCAGGTGGGCGACGTACTGGGCCTGGGTGACGTGGGCCGGCAGCTGCTTGCCGAAGACCCCGGCCAGGATCAGGTCGGTGGCGTGGCCGAGGATCTTCGGTCCGATCACCGACAGCGTGACGCTGACCAGGGCCAGCCCCAGCGCGACGCTCAGCAGTGCGCGTTCCGGGCGCAGCATCGCCAGCACCCGCTTGCTGGACGCCTTGAAGTTCATCGACTTCTCGACGGGTCCGCCGGCCATCATCCGGCCGGGGCCGGGCATCGGGCGCGGGCCGCGGCGCTTGGCCGCGGCCTCCTCTTCGGAGCTCATGCCGCCTCCGCCTCGGTCAGCTGGGACAGGACGATCTCGCGGTAGGTCTCGTTGGTGTCCATCAACTCGTGGTGGGTTCCAGTGCCGACGACGGATCCCTCGTCCAGGACGATGATCCGGTCGGCGTCGCGAATGGTGCTGACTCGCTGGGCGACGATGACCACGGTGGCGTCGGCGGTCTCGCGGGCGAGGGCCGCCCGCAGCCGCGCGTCGGTGGCGTAGTCGAGGGCGGAGAAGGAGTCGTCGAACAGGTAGATCTCCGGGCGGCGGACCAGTACCCGGGCGATGGCCAGGCGCTGGCGCTGGCCGCCGGAGACGTTGGTGCCGCCCTGCGCGATCGGGGCGTCCAGGCCGTCGGACAGCTTCTCCACGAAGTCCTTGGCCTGGGCGGTCTCCAGGGCCGCCCAGAGTTCCTCGTCGGTGGCGTCCGGGTTGCCGTAGCGCAGGTTGCTGGCGACGGTGCCGGAGAACAGGTAGGGCTTCTGCGGGACCAGTCCGACGGTCTTGGCGAGCAGCACCGGGTCGAGGTCGCGCACGTTCACGCCGTCGACCAGGACGCAGCCGTCGGTGGTGTCGGAGAGCCGGGGGATCAGCGTCAGCAGGGTGGTCTTGCCGGAGCCGGTGCTGCCGATGATCGCGGTGGTCTCGCCGGGGCGGGCGTCGATGCTGATGTCACGCAGCACCGCGGACTCGGCGCCGGGGTAGCGGAACTCGGCCCCGCGCAGCTCCAGGTAGCCGGCCCGCTTGAGCTCGCGGACCGGGGCCAGCGGCGGGACCACGGTGCTCTCGGTGTCCAGCACCTCCTGGATCCGCTCGGCGCAGACCTCGGCCCGGGGCACCATCATGAACATGAAGGTGGCCATCATCACCGACATCAGGATCTGCATCAGGTAGCTGAGGAAAGCGGTGAGCGCGCCGATCTGCATGCCGCCGCTGTTGATCCGGTACGAGCCGAACCAGAGCACGGCCACGCTGGAGACGTTCACGACCATCATCACCAGCGGGAACATCAGCGCCAGCAGCTTGCCGACGCGGATGGCGTTGTCGGTCAGCTCGTCGTTGGCGGCGGCGAAGCGCTCGCGCTCGTGGGTGTCCTTGACGAAGGCGCGGATCACTCGCAGGCCGGTGATCTGCTCGCGCAGGATCCGGTTGATGCCGTCGATGCGCACCTGCATGGAGCGGAACAGCGGACGCAGGCGGCTGACGATCAGGCCGATCACCACACCCAGCACCGGCACGATCGCGACCAGCAGCGAGGACAGCGGGACGTCCTGGTTGAGCGCCATGATGATGCCGCCGACGCACATGATCGGCGCGGACACCATCAGCGTGAAGGTCATCAGCACCAGCATCTGGACCTGCTGGACGTCGTTGGTGCTGCGGGTGATCAGTGAGGGCGCCCCGAAGTGGCCGACCTCGCGTGCGGAGAAGGACTGGACCCGGTTGAACACCGAGGCGCGGACGTCCCGGCCGAGCGCCATGGCGGTGCGGGCGCCGAAGAAGACCGCGCCGACGGCGCAGATCACCTGGGCCACGGTCACCGCGAGCATGATCCCGCCGGTCTGCAGGATGTACCCGGTGTCGCCCTTGACGACGCCGTTGTCGATGATGTCGGCGTTCAGGGTCGGCAGGTACAGGGTTGCTATGGTCTGGATCAGCTGCAACAGCACCAGGTAGGTCATCGGCCTGGTGTAGGGACCCAGGTGGGCCCGCAGGAGTCGGATCAGCACACGGTTCTCTCAGGATCTGGTCGGGATCAAGGTCGGGATCAGGGTCGGGGTCGAGGTGGGGGCGCGGGTGGGGGCGCGGGTGGGAGACGACGCACCCGCCGCTGGGTGGCCATCGTCGCGGCGGCCTCTGTCGTTACGCCCGGGTCCCTGGTCGGTCGTGAGCGGTTGAGCCTGCGCGGGTTTCCTCACGGATGAGCACGGCCTAAATTGTCTGTGGGCCATCGTAGGTTGCTTACTTGCCGACCGGCAAGTCATTTTGCGAGTGGTCGCCGACAGCTCGCGCCCCGAGCCTCTTACGCGTCGGGCGCTGACGTTCTACCCTGATCGTTGCCCCGTAGTTACTCGTGAGTTAACAACTGTCTCGGCCCGGTAGCTGGGCCCTCGGAGGTAACCGTGAGCCCCACTGCCCAGAGCCCCGCCGCATCCGCTCACCTGGGCGCGACCGCGACCCCGGCCACCGTGCTGGTGCAGGAGCGCCCGGACTCGGTCGCCCAGCTGTTCCTGTCCCGGGTCGCCGAGACCCCCGCCCGCGAGGCCTACCGCTACCCGGTGCCGGTGGACGACCTCGCGGCGGACGGCGCGCCCGGCGCCGAGGAGTGGCGCTCGATGACCTGGGGGCAGGCGTCCGAACGGGTCTTCGGTATCGCGGCCGGTCTGATGTCGCTCGGCGTCCAGCCGGAGGAACGGGTCGCGATCTCCTGTTCGACCAGAGTCGAGTGGATCCTCGCCGACCTCGGCATCATGTGCGCGGGCGCGGCCGTCACCGCCGTCTACCCCAGCACCAACGCCGACGAGAGCGCCTTCATCCTGGAGGACTCCGGCAGCCGGGGCGCGGTGGTCGAGGACGCCAAGCAGCTGAACAAGATCCTCGGCGAGTGCGGGCACCTGCCCGAGCTGTCGTTCCTGGTCACCATCGACGGCAGCAAGCCCGAGCAGCCGCGCGAGGGCGTGGAGGTGCTGTCGCTGGCCGAGCTGGAGGAGCGCGGCGCGGCCTACCTCAAGGAGCACCCGGAGGCCGTCGCCGACACCGTCGCGGCCATCAAGCGGGACCAGCTGGCCACGCTGATCTACACCTCCGGCACCACCGGCCGTCCCAAGGGCGTCCGGCTGGTCCACGACTGCTGGGCCTACCAGGCCGCGGCGCAGACCAGCGGCGGCCTGCTCACCCCCGACGACGTGCAGTACCTGTGGCTGCCGCTGTCGCATGTCTTCGGCAAGACGCTGACCTCCGGTCAGATCCAGCTCGGGTCGGTCACCGCCGTGGACGGCCGGGTGGACCGGATCATCCACAACCTGCCGGTGGTCAAGCCCACCTACATGGCCTCCGCGCCGCGGGTGTTCGAGAAGGTCTACAACGGCATCGCCAGCAGGGCCCGGGCCGAGGGCGGGGCCAAGTACAAGATCTTCCTGTGGGCGGCCGGGGTCGCCCGTGACTACGCCCGCACCGGCCAGGAGTCGCTGGTCGCCACCGGCACCAGGAAGGTCCCGTTCTGGCTCTCGGCGCAGCACGCGGTCGCCGACAAGCTGGTCTACGCGAAGATCCGGGACGCCTTCGGCGGCCGGATGCGCGCCTGCGTCTCCGGCAGTGCCGCGCTCGCGCCGGAGATCGGCTACTTCTTCGCCGGGGCCGGGGTGCACATCCTGGAGGGCTACGGCCTGACCGAGAGCAGCGCCGGGTCCACGGTCAACCCCGGCGAGGGCTACCGGGTCGGCACCGTCGGGACCCCGCTGCCCGGCTCCGAGGTCCGGATCGCCGAGGACGGCGAGATCCTGCTGCGCGGCCCGGGCGTGATGCGCGGCTACCACAACCAGCCGGAGAAGACCGCCGAGGTGCTGGAGAGCGACGGCTGGTTCCACACCG
>Ga0302314_10022184_pt1 | contig 10420 bp, 11 predicted proteins | sample III_Palsa_N2_3_FD_200533 | JGI IMG/M metagenome (GOLD analysis project Ga0302314, IMG submission 200533) | Peat permafrost microbial communities from Stordalen Mire near Abisko, Sweden - III_Palsa_N2_3 | ecosystem: Environmental > Terrestrial > Soil > Palsa > Peat permafrost | place: Sweden... | reverse complement strand
CCCGATCATCAATCTGCTGCCCTGCGCCTCGAAACCGTTCCGTGTGGCGTAGGATGGGATGGCCCCGTTGACCGTGTCGCCGCCGGTGGCGGTGCGCGTGACCGGGATGTCAGCTCGCGCAGTACCCACGAACCTGTACTCCGCGGTCAGCTCAAGACCATGCACGGTTCGAATCGGCAGCGATGCGCCGACGATGGCTTGATAGGCCAAGGCGCCGGCCGCGCCGAAATCGACAGCGGAAGGCCCGGTGAATTGATTGTGTTGCGGCAGCTCGAAGATGGTGACGCCACCGCCATGGGTTTGATTGAAGTCCAGCCAGCTATAGCCAAGCCCGGCCCCCACATAGGGGTGCAATGTCAACCCAAACGGGTGGACGTGGACGGGTAGGTCATAAAGCACATTGGTCATGACAGAGTAGTTCGCAACGTCGCCTGTTGGCGAGGTCAACGGATACAGTAGACCATTTACGCGTCGCGTGGAGATGCCGCTGACGGTGCTCGACCCATCGCTGCCTTCGATTTCTGCGCGAATTCCGTTGCCGAACCGCCAGCCGAGCGCGATAGAACCGGCCGGTCCGGGGTCGGCGGCGACCTTCGTGACGCCCTGGGCGGCGCGCAGCGTGCCGTCGAAGTTTGGCCCCACCGCTCCAGCGACGTACAGCCCCTGCGTTGACTGTGCATGGGCAAGGGACGGCAAAAGGAACGCTACCGCCAACGCATACCGCCTCAACACCAGTCTATACTCCAACCAATACGCGAATATCGTGTCGGTTGTCGTTTAGATTCTGGTGTGTTGGAAGCTATACCTTAGCTCAGTTCGGGATTGACCCGAGTGCTATTGGCCTCCTCCCGCGGTCGGGGAGGAATTGACGCCGCCTTAGTCTTCCTTGGGCGTCAAGACCTGGCGCCCCTTGTACATGCCGGTCTTCAGGTCGACATGGTGCGGCCGGCGCAGTTCGCCGGTTTCCTTGTCCTCAATATAGGAGTTGGCGCCCAGGGCGTGGTGCGAGCGGCGCATGCCGGCGCGCGAGGGAGAGACTTTGCGCTTGGGAACAGCCATCGGAATTGCTTTCGGCGTGCAAAATGGAAGCGGCGGCCCAGCGGCCGCCGACGTGAGGCGCGGTGTATGCCTGAAAGCGGCGGGGGTTTCAAGAACCCCCGCTCACATCGCCAACCGCGAGGCCTTGACCATGTGCCGGGGCGCGACGTGGGTCCAGGCCAGATGCAGGAGCGTCCTGGCCAGGTGCTCGTCCGCCGTCTCCAGCCAGAGGTAGGTCCAGCCGTGGTGGGGGTAGAGCCTGGCCGGCGTCACGACGCCCGGATGGCCGTCGATCATGTTCAGCTGGTCCTCGCGGTCCAGTTTCAGCACCGCCCAGGCGGCGTCTTTGGGCAGCATGCAGAAGATCCGCATATTGACGCGAAACGATGGGCTGCGCCGGTGGATCATTTCCGCCGCGTGGGGTTCTTCCAGCGCCAGACGGCGAATGTCGTCAGGGGTGATGGCCATTGCCCGGGGATCCCCGCAACCGTTTCGGGGCCACATTGCTCCAGGCGAGCTTCAAAAGCATCACGATCGTCGCCTCGTCCGCCTGGTCGCACTGGACGACGGTCCAGCCCTTGCGCCCCCAATAGCCGGACACGGGTTCGATAACGCCGGGGTGGCCAGCGACGAGGTTGTCCTGGTCTTCGGCCGTCAGCTTGATCGTGATCCGGGGCGGGTCGGGGCTGAGGGTGCAGAAGATCTTGCCGCCGACCGTGAAGGCTGGCGTCCCGTGATCCTCTCCTTCAGCCGCCTCAGGCAGGGCCAGCGCCAGGCGGCGCAGGTCGGCCGCCGAGACGTCCATCACACCAGTCGGCTTTGCACCTTCGCCGCGCCGATGAAGCTGGCGTAGAGCGGGTGCGGCGCGAAGGGCCGGCTCTTCAGCTCGGGATGGAACTGGACGCCGACGAACCAGGGATGGTCCTCCCGCTCGACCGTCTCGGGCAGGACGCCGTCGGGAGACAGGCCGGCGAACTTCAGCCCCACCGCCTCGATGCGCGACTGGTAGCTGATATTGACCTCGTAGCGGTGCCTGTGGCGCTCGGAGATGGTCGTATCGCCGTAGATCTCGGCGATCTTGGAGCCGGCCTTCAGCACCGCGTCATAGGCGCCTAGCCGCATCGTGCCGCCCAGATTGTCGCCCACGTGGCGCCGCACGCGCTCATTGCCCTGCGTCCATTCGGTCATCAGGCCGACGACCGGCTCGGATGTTGCGCCGAACTCGCTGGTGGAGGCGTCAGGTAGCCCGGCCATGTTCCGCGCCGCCTCGATCACCGCCATCTGCATGCCGAAACAGATGCCCAGATAGGGCACGCCGTGTTCGCGGGCGAACTTGACCGCGCGAATCATGCCGTCCGCGCCGCGCTCCCCGAAAGCGCCGGGCACCAGCACGCCGTTGGCGTTTTCCAACCGTTCGGCCGCGGCCTCAGGGTTGGATTCCAACTGTTCGGACTCTACCCAGTCGATATTGACGCCGACATTGTGCGCCACGCCGCCGTGAATCAGCGCCTCGATATAGGATTTGTAGGCGTCCTTCAGCACGGTGTATTTGCCGACCACCGCAATGGTCACTTCGCCGTCAGGCTGGGTGACTCGCTCAACGATGCCTTGCCAGCGCGACAGATCGGGCGCCGGCGCGTCCGACATGCCGAACACCGACAGCACCTCGGCGTCCAGGCCCTCGCGATGGTAATCCAGTGGAACGGCGTAGATCGACTTGGCGTCCATCGCTTGGATCACCGCGCTTTCGCGGACGTTGCAGAACAGGCCGATCTTGCGCTTTTCCGACGGCGGAATCGGCTGCTCGCAGCGGCACAGCAGGATGTCGGGCTGGATGCCGATCGAACGCAGCTCCTTGACGGAGTGCTGCGTCGGTTTTGTCTTCATCTCCCCGGCGGTCTTGATGAACGGCAGCAGCGTCAGGTGCAGGAAACAGGAATGACCGCGTGGCAGATCCTGGCCCAACTGGCGGATGGCCTCGAAGAATGGAAGCCCTTCGATGTCGCCGACCGTGCCGCCGATTTCAACCAGCACGAAGTCGGCGTCCGAGCCGTCTTCGGCCTTGGCCTCGGAGAGGACGAACTTTTTGATCTCGTCGGTCACGTGCGGGATCACCTGGACGGTCGCGCCCAGATAGTCGCCGCGGCGCTCCTTCTCGATGATGGTCTGATAGATTCGCCCGGTGGTGATGTTGTCGCCGCGCGTGGCCGAGACGCCGGTGAAGCGCTCATAGTGGCCGAGGTCCAGGTCAGTCTCCGCCCCGTCGTCGGTGACGTACACCTCGCCGTGCTGATAGGGGCTCATCGTCCCCGGATCGACGTTCAGATAGGGGTCGAGCTTGCGCAGGCGCACCTTGAAGCCGCGCGCTTGCAACAACGCGCCGAGCGCCGCGGAGGCGAGACCTTTTCCCAGGGAGGAGACCACGCCCCCGGTGATGAAAATATACCGGGCCATGGGGGACCAGATTAGCGCTGATTCGCTGCGGGCGCCTTAAGCTTCGCAAGGCGCCCGGAACAAATCATCCGCAACCTAGTGGCTCGCCGGCGGGGCCGAGGATTGGACCGTGATATTGGCCAGCGGATTCGCTGGCGCCGGTCTCGTCCTGGCGGGAGCCTGGGTCTCGCCGAACAGGCCTGTCGGAGCTGTTGGCGCGGGTCTGGTCTGCGGCGCGGCGGGCGCAAGCTGCCCGGCCGGCTGGCTCGTCGGCTGCTCCGCGGGAGCCTGTGGCGCGGCGGGCGGCGGCATGATGCTGTTGATCTTCACCCGATCGACGATCGAGGCCGCGCGGTTGTGACCGCTGAGCAGCGTCATCACCAGGCAGAGCAGGAAGAAGAGCGCGCCAAGAACCTGGGTCGCGCGGGTCAGAAGGTCGCCGGTGCCTCGCGCGGTCATGAAATTGCCAGGGCCGCCCCCGCTCATACCGAGCGCGCCGCCCTCGGATTTCTGCAGCAGGATGATGGCGACCATCGCGATGCAGATGACGATGATGGAGGCCAGAAGGACGCCGAGCAGCATGGAAGAGGATCTTTGAAGAACGCGGCGCATCAGGCGCCTGCAAACAGCTGGCCCCTCTATCACCTAGGCGGCGCCAAGGCTAGAGACCGGGTGTTCCAGATCGATGAAGGGCGAATCGAGAGTTGCGTCGATGATCCTGCAAACTGAACGCCTGACGCTCCGTCCGCTCGAGATCAGCGATGTCGAATCCGTGCATGCGCTGATGAGCGACGCGGAGATCATGGCGTTCTGGGACGTGGCGGAGATCGACGACATCGACCTCGCCAACGCCGTCATGGACGCCCACCTGCGCGACATGAATCTGGGTCGGGCGTTCCACTGGGAGATGATCCGGCGCCAGGACGGCGCGTTCGTGGGCTGCTGCGATCTGTCCGGGATCGATCGACGGCGCCATCGCGCGGAAATCGGCTTCGCAATCGGCAAGCCGTTCTGGAGCGACAACTATGCCTACGAGGCCATGCAGGCGGTGATGAGCCACGCCGCCCAGGCCCTGCACCTTCGCCGGCTGTCGGCGCGCACCCATCTGGCCAAAGTCCGCTCGGTGCGGCTGCTGGCGCGCCTGGGCTTCGACGAACAAACCTTGTCGCGCGGCTATACCGCCCGGGACGGAGAGCGGCGGGATTGCCTGGTGTTCGGGCTGTTACTCTAGCCTATCCCGCCGCCTCGATGATCCGCATGAAGTCCGCCGCTTTCAGCGAGGCGCCGCCCACCAGCGCGCCGCCGACTTCGCGGGCGGCCAGAATCTCGCGGGCATTGTCGGGCTTGACCGAACCGCCGTAAAGGATCGGCGTGAAGTCCGCGTCGCCGAACCGCTCGCGCAAGGTCTGGCGGATCGCGGCGTGAACCTCTTCGATCTCAGCGAAGCTGGGCGTCAGGCCCGTGCCGATGGCCCAGACCGGCTCATAGGCTACCGCGAACGCAACCCCCGCCAAGGGTTGGGGGGCCGAGCCGGCGACCTGACCGCGGACCACATCCAGCGCCCTGCCCGCCTGCCGCTCCGCCAGGGTTTCGCCCACGCAGATGATCGGCTCCAGGCCGGCCCGGATCGCCGCCAGGGCCTTGGCGGCTACCAGGGCGTCGCTCTCGCCATGGCCCGCGCGCCGTTCGGAGTGACCGACGATGACCAGGCTGGCCCCGGCGTCCGCCAGCATTTCCGCGCTGATATCACCGGTGAAAGCCCCCGCCGTCTCGGCACGGCAATCCTGGCCGCCGACAGCGATGCTCGACCCGGCCAGCGCCTCGGCCATCCGCGATACAAGTGTCGCCGGCGGGCAGAGCCCCACGCGCGCTGGCGCGCCGTCTCGTCCGATCGCGGCGGCCAGCGCTCGCGCCTCGGCCAGATCGGCGCCCAGGCCATTCATCTTCCAGTTTCCAACGATCAGGGGCGCTGTCATGTGGTCCGTTCCAGCGACGGCGTGGCGGCCGACGTCCGCCCCTAGGCGATGCGCGCGCGCCTGTCCACGCCTCGCCCCGCGACCTGATCCATGCTCCAGCGCGAGCGGGAATGCTTGCCCCAGCTTGTCCGGCTCCACTATACCGCCAGACGGTCGCCGAACGAGCGCCGGGCAGACAGGACTTCCACTAGATGATCGCCGCCATCCGCGCCTTCGCAAAATCCTGGTTCGCCAAGGTTTTGCTCAGCCTTCTGATCCTCAGCTTCGTGATCTTCGGCGTGGGTTCGGTGCGCGACGTGTTCCGCGCGAAGATTCGCGACGCGGTGGTCACGGCCGGTTCGCGGCAGGTGTCGAGCGATCAGTTCAAGCGGATGTTCGACAATTACAGACGTTCCGCCGAGCAACAGTCCGGCCAGCAGATCAGCCTGCAGGACGCGGTGGCCAAGCATCTCGACACCCAGGTGCTGCAGGAAGTCGCCACGCAGGAGGCTTTCGCCGAATTCATGCGCAAGAGCGGCATTCAACCGGCCACGACACTGATCGCCGACGCCATTCGCAAACAACCCGCCTTTTTCGACCCCGTCAGCGGCCGGTTCGACAAAACGGCCTACGAGCAGAAGCTGGCCGAGAACCAGCTCACGCCGATGACCTTCGAGGCGCTGCTGGGCGACGAAATCGCCCAGGGCCATCTTCAGGCTGGGTTCCAGGCCGGTTTCAAAGCGCCGCTGACCTATGAGGCGGTGATCGCCAGCTTTGAGTTGGAAGGCCGCGGCCTCAGCTATTTCCTGATCGATCCCGGCAAGCTGCCGCCGCCCGCGCCGCCGACCGACGCCCAACTTCAGGCCTTCATGGCGCAGAACGCCGGAGCGCTGAAACGGCCGGAGTTTCGCAACCTGACGGTGCTCCGGTTCAGCGCCAAGGCGCTGGCGCCCACCTTGCCTGCCGACCAGGCCGCGGTGCAGAAGCTTTACGATTTCCGCAAGGACAGCCTCTCCACTCCCGAGAAACGCTCGCTGGTCGAGGTGCCCGCCAAGGACGCCGCCAGCGCCCAGGCCATCGTCGCCAAGCTGAAGGCCGGGGTCGCGCCCGATGTCGCGGCCAAGTCCATCGGTGTGCAGCCGATCGTCTACACCGAAGCTCCAAAGGCCGCGATCGCCGACCCGAAGGTGGCGGACGCCGCCTTCTCGCTGGCGGCGGGCCAGATCAGCGGTCCGATCCAGGGCGGACTGGGCTATGCGGTGATCAAGCTGTCCTCGATCACTCCGGCCAAGACCGCCACGCTGGAGCAGGTGCGCCCCGATCTGGAGGCGCAGGTGCGTTCCGACTCCGCGGCGCAAAAGGTCTATGATCAGGTCCAGAAGTATGACGACTCCCATAGCGGCGGAGCGAGCATGGCCGACGCAGCCAAGGCGGCCGGAGGGACACCCATCGCCGTCGGTCCGGTGACGGCCCAGGGCCTCGACATGACCGGCCATCCGGTGAGCGGCCTGTCAGCCAAGCTGCTCAAGGACGCGTTTGCGTTGGCGCCCGGCGCGGAAAGCGACATGGAGGACGAGGGCCAGGGTGAATACTTCGCCGTGCGCGTCGACAAGGTCACGCCGCCGGCCGTGCCGTCTCTGGCTGAGATCAAGGATCCCCTCACCCGCTATTTCATCAATCGGGCGATGGGCCAGGCCTCCCAGGCCAAGGCCGAGGCTCTGGTGCAGGCGATGAACAAGGGCCAGACGCTGGAGGCCGCGGCCGCATCGGTCGGTGCGACCGTGGGTCATGCGCCCAATGTGACCCGCGCGGCGATGGCCCAGAACCGGTCCATCCCCCCGGAGCTGGCATCCAAGCTGTTTACGGCCAAGCAGGGCGGGGTGATCGACGGCCCGACGGCCAACGGCGTCTTCATGGTGGCGCGCGTCGATCAGATCGTGCAGGCTCCGGTCGCGGACGCGGCGCATGCGGTTGTCGCACAGAGCCGTCAGTTCAGCGGCCAGATGTTCCAGGACCTGGGCGAGATGGCCCGCATCGCCGCGCGCGAAAGCATTAAGCCAACACTGGATCCGGCTCGGGCGCGTACGGCGCTGGGCGTATCGCCGGAGGATGCAGCCAAGGCGGCCGGCGGTCCGGCGGGCGCCGACGGGAAAGCGCCTTGAATTTTGAACCCTCCCCAGAGACGTTCGGCCGGCTGCATGGCGCCGGCCAGCCACAGCTGGTGTGGCTCCGGATCGTTGACGATCTGGAGACGCCGGTCTCGGCCTACCTGAAGATCGCCAACGGCCAGCCCTACGCCTTCCTGTTCGAATCCGTGGAAGGCGGCGCCTGGCGCGGCCGCTATTCCGTGGTCGCCATGCGGCCGGACCTGGTCTGGCGCTGCCGCGGCGACCAGGCCGAGATCAGCCAGGGCGACGACATCGCCGCGGGACGCTTCACGGCCCAGGCCGGCGGCGCATTGGACTCGTTGCGGGATCTGGTCTCCCGCTCGCGACTCGAACTGCCCAAGGGTCTGCCGCCCATGTCGGCCGGGGTATTTGGCGCGATGGGCTATGACATGGTGCGCCTGGCCGAGCGGCTGCCGCTGACCAACCCCGATCCGCTGGACTTGCCCGACGCGGTGATGATCCGTCCCTCGGTCGTGGCCATCTTCGACGCCATCGGCCAGGAGATCGTGCTGGCCACCACGGCGCGTCCCTCCGGAGCCTCGGCCGAGGTGGACTATGCGGACGCGTGCGGGCGGCTGCGGACCGTGGTCGACGATCTGCGCCGGCCCTTGCCCCAGGCGCCGGAGCGAATCTTTCGCGCGCCTGGCGATTTCGAGTCTCCCGTCGGCCGGGAGGCCTATGGCGAGATGGTCGAGCGGGCCAAACGCTATATCGAGGCCGGCGACGTCTTTCAGGTCGTACCCAGCCACCGCTTTACCGCGCCCTTCGAGGCGGACGCCTTCGCGCTCTATCGTTCCCTCCGGCGGATGAACCCCTCGCCGTTCCTCTATTATCTGAACTTCGGGGGTTTCCAGCTGGTGGGATCCAGCCCGGAGATCCTGGTGCGCCTGCGCGACGGCAAGATCACCATCCGCCCGATCGCCGGCACCCGTCCCCGCGGAGCCACGCCGGAGGAGGACCTGGCGCTGGAAAAAGAGCTGCTGGCCGATCCCAAGGAACGGGCCGAACACCTGATGCTGCTTGATCTGGGCCGCAATGACGTCGGCCGAGTGGCCATGCTTCGCCAGGCCGGAGCCAACCAACCCCCGGACCCCCGCAAGGGCCCCAACGTCCGGGTCACCGAAAGCTACACCGTCGAGCGCTACAGCCACGTCATGCACATCGTCTCCAATGTCGAGGGCGATGCGCCCGAGGGGATCGATCCGGTCGATGTGCTGATGGCCGCCCTGCCCGCCGGCACCCTGTCCGGCGCGCCCAAGGTGCGGGCGATGGAGATCATCGACGAGCTGGAAAGCGTCAAGCGCGGCATCGGCTATGCCGGCGCGGTCGGCTATTTCGGCTGCGACGGCAGCGTTGACACCTGCATCGTGCTGCGCACCGCCCTGGTCAAGGATAACGCCATGTACGTGCAGGCCGGCGGTGGCGTGGTGGCCGACAGCGATCCTGACGCCGAATACGAAGAGACCCTGCACAAGGCGCGGGCGCTCCGCCGGGCGGCGGAAGAGGCCTGGCGGTTTTCGTGAAAGCTTAGAGCGGACCCCGCTCGGCGCCGATCGGCGTCAGCTGCACCGGCGGAGCCAGGATGGCGGCGGTGGCGAAACCCAGGGCGCAGACGGCGAAGGCCAGCGCCGCCAAAAGGGGCGGCCAGGCGCGGATGACGGGCTCCGGCGGCAGCAGCAGAATCCGCGCCTCGGCCAGCGCCTTGTCGAAGGCGTGATCAGACATCGGGCGACTCAGTGCGGTGCATGGCTGAGGTTAGCACGGGCTCGACGTGGTGGGGGGCCGAAGAAGGGCCCGGCCAAGTCGGGCTTCGATAGGGGAGAAGGGAATTTGCATTGGCGTCGCAGGACGTGCGGACTAGAACGCCGCCAAGTGAAAGGCTCGCAGCATGATCCTGGTCATCGATAACTATGACAGCTTCACCTACAATCTCGTTCACTATCTGAACGAGCTTGGGGCCGAGACGCTTGTCAAGCGCAACGATGCGCTGAGCGTGGAGGAGGCCCTGGGCCTGCGGCCCCAGGCGGTTTTGATCTCGCCGGGGCCCTGCGCGCCTGACCAGGCCGGCATCTGCCTGTCGCTGCTGGCCGCCGCACCACAAACCCTGCCGATCATGGGGGTCTGTCTGGGCTTTCAGGCCATCGGCCAGGCGTTTGGCGGCCGGGTGGTGCGGGCGAAAAACCTGATGCACGGCAAGACGAGCCCCATTCGCCACACGAGCAAGGGCGTGTTCAAGGACCTGCCCGACGGCTTCATCGCCACGCGCTATCACAGCTTGGCGGTCGAACAGGAAAGCTTGCCCGATAGTCTCGAAATCACCGCCTGGACCGAGGATGGCGAGATGATGGGGCTGCAGCATCGCACGCAGCCGATCCACGGCGTGCAGTTCCATCCGGAATCCATCGCCACCGAGCACGGCCACGACCTGCTGGCCAACTTCCTGGACCTTGCGGGCGTGACGCGGACGGCGATGGTCTGAACTGGCCATGTCCGACGCCTTCAAACCCCTGCTGGCCCGGCTGGCCAATGGCGAGACGCTGTCGGAGGACGACGCGGACGCATTCTTCGCCGCATGCCTGCGCGGCGAGCCGACGCCGGCCCAGGTCGCCGCGGCGGTCACCGCCATGCGCCTGCGCGGCGAGACGGTTGGCGAGATCACCGCCTGCGCCAAGGCCATGCGGCGCGCGGCGGTCACGCTGGAGCACGGCCTGGACGTCATCGACGTCTGCGGCACCGGCGGCGACGGGCTGCACACGCTGAACATATCGACGGCCGTGGGGTTCGTGGCGGCCGGCGGCGGATTGAAGGTGGCCAAGCACGGCAACC